>Ga0302251_1000042_pt1 | contig 156050 bp, 116 predicted proteins | sample AAG_RA_Gln_MG_FD_193534 | JGI IMG/M metagenome (GOLD analysis project Ga0302251, IMG submission 193534) | Enriched activated sludge microbial communities from anaerobic digester in WTTP, New Holstein, Wisconsin, United States - AAG_RA_Gln | ecosystem: Engineered > Bioreactor > Anaerobic >... | reverse complement strand
GGGATCGTGTTTGCATAGGATATTATGGCCTATGTCCAATAGATAGCTCAATTTTCGATGATTGCTGCCAACAGAATTCCGGATGTAAGAGGCAAAAATCCTTGCATGTGAAAAAAGAATGCTATCTGCCTTCTGACAAGGTTCCGGTTCACAGCATATTCGCTAAATCTTCACAGTCTCTTCAATCACTGAATCTATAATCTTAATATGAAATAAAACATAAGGAGGTGATCAGGTAAAGCAGAGCTGCTGTGGTGACTTGAATAAGGGAATGGCAGAATCCTCTCTGCGCCCCGATGGAGGGTTTCTTTCACATTGTTCGAAATCTCAGATATCAGAATTCGGATCCTGTGAACACAGATAAAGGTTATTTTGAGTGGGTTCACCATTTTTCCCCCATCATTCTAGCGTTCTCCCCTTAACAGGGCAGGCAGTATTCCAGCTTTCTCCCATTGACAGGGCAGGCTCTGTTCTATCATCCCCCTTGACATGGGGAGGCAGACGCGGTTGTTTTATTGTTTCCGTGAGATTTCAACACATAACACATATTCACACGGCTCCATTTTTTAATAGTAATCGAAGATGATTAATTCTACAATACTGGAGATTATATGAAAGAAGACCTCATAAGAAGAATTGCCGAACTGCCTCCTGAAAAACGCTCACTTCTGCTCAGGCAGCTGGGAGCAGCAGGGAAATCTCCGCAAGATGGAGCAGGTGAAGAAGGGAAGCCTGTCAAGGCGTTGAAAAGATCTGGTGATCTTCCCCTCTCATGGGCTCAGGAGCGGCTGTGGTTTCTCGATCAGCTTGTGCCTGAAAACCCATTCTACAACATCCCCACAGCGCTGCGCATCTCAGGAGCACTCGACATAACAGCTCTCAAAAGGTGCTTCGCAGAAATCGTGAAACGCCACGAACCGCTGAGAACCCGCATTATCTCCCGGGATGGCCTGCCGATCCAGATCATAGATGAAGCTCCGGAGATACAGATACACGAAGCAGACCTTTCCTGCATTGACATCGAGACACAGGCCCTGGAGATTGATCGCCTGACTGGAAGAGAGGCGCTGGAGCCATTCAGAATCTCGGAGGATATGCCGATAAGGGTGACGCTGCTGCATTGCAGGCCTGAGGAATATGTACTGCTTGTCACGATGCATCACATCTCCTCTGATGCCTGGTCGATCAGTGTACTTGTAAAGGAGCTTGCGACTCTTTATCAGCTCTTCTCTGAGAACATCACCGTTTTGAGCCCCCTGCCGCCACTCACCGTGCAATATGCCGATTATGCACAGTGGCAGCGGAAATGGCTGACAGGTGACGTGCTGGAAAGGCAGCTCAGTTACTGGAAAAGGCACCTGGAAGGAGCCCCGGAGCTGCTCTCCCTTCCCTGTGACAGGCCGCGCCCGACCGTGCAGAGCTACAGGGCCGGAACAGTGACCTGCCGGATAGACAATGAGCTGCTGGAAAGGCTCAGGTCGCTGGGCAGCGCCCACAGAGCCACACTTTTCATGACTCTTCTTTCTGCCTTCTCGCTGCTCATGCATCGCTACAGCGGCCAGGATGACATAGTCACAGGCTCCCCTGTGGCAAACCGCACTCGCAGTGAACTGGAGAGCCTGATAGGCTTCTTTGTTAACACCCTGCCGCTCCGGAGCATCATCAGAGAAGATCTGTCGTGTTGTCAGTATCTTGAAGAGACAAGAGACCGGTGCATAGAGGCATTTACGCACCAGGATGTACCCTTTGAAAAGCTTGTAGAAGAGCTGAAGCCTGAGAGGCACACAGGCAGGCAGCCTATTGTGCAGGTTCTTTTCACGCTGCAGAATGCTCCGGACTCTGAGATGCCCCTCCCCGGCCTCAGTATAAGCAGAATAGCCGCCGATACTGTAACGGCCAGATATGACCTGGAAGTGTATCTCTGGGAAATGCCGTCAGGGCTCCAATGCATGTTTGTCTACAGCTCCGATCTCTTCAACAATGTTACTATAGAGCGCATGTCAATGCATTATGTGAACATCCTCAGGTCAATGGTTGAAAACCCGTCCCTGCGGCTCTCAGAGCTCTGCCTCCTTGACAGAGATGAGATGCGCACAATATTAAAAGACTGGAACGACACTGCAGTTGATTATAACTGTGAAGCAACTCTCGACGGGCTTTTCGAGGAGCAGGCCCTTCGCACGCCAGACTCAGTGGCTATTGTGTCAGGTGATGAGCATATCACATACTGTGAACTATGCCGCCGTGTCAATCTATTGGCACGTCATATCAGAAATAGAAGCGGGGGAAAGGCTGAAGCGATAGGTATCTGCATGAAGCGAAATCCGGATATGCTATCCTCCATTCTGGCAATCCTCAAAGTCGGAAGCGCATATGTTCCTCTCGACCCGGAACACCCTGATGAGAGACTTCGTATTATGGTTGAGGAGAGCGGTGTTCGCCTGATCATCACCGGCGAGGAACAGCGGTTGAGGATCGCCCTGCTTGCAGGAGAGACAAGACAGGTGATCTCACCTGAAAAAGACCGGTATGAAACTGCCAGTCCGCCCTTTGACACCGTGACTTGCCGGCACACATCTGACGACCTGGCATATATCTTCTTCACTTCAGGATCTACCGGCGTTCCCAAGGGTGTTCTGATAAGGCACAGTGGATTGGTGAACTTAATAGAGTGGCTGCAGCGGGAGTTCGGCCTTACCGGGCAGGACAGAGTTCTCTTTCACACCAGCTTCACCTTTGATATCTCCACCACAGAGATTTACTGGCCCCTCTTAACAGGGGCGGCCATCATAATGGCGCAGCCTGGCGGAAGCAGGGATGTGGACTATTTCTGCAGCGTGATCATTGAAGAGAATGTGACTTTAATAAATGCAGTGCCCTCCCTTCTCTCCCTCTTCATAGAGGAAGCGCCACATCATAACCTTGGAACGCCTGCATCTCTGCGCCATATATTGAGCGGAGGAGAAGCACTGGATACCGGGCTTGCAAAGAAATGCCTCAATCTCTTCTCTGCAGAGCTGTGCAATGTATACGGTCCTACAGAGGCTTCCGTAATCAGCAGCATGTACCGCTGTGATCCTGCAAATATGCAGGATACACCTGGAGGGAAGGTCACCATCGGACGCCCCATGGCCAATGTGCAGATTTATGTGCTGGATGAATACCTGAACCCCTTACCTCCAGGTGTCGCCGGAGAGCTGCATATCGGGGGAGCCGGACTCGCCCTGGGATATCTCGGCAGCTCCGGACTTACTGCAGAGAAGTTCATCCCGGATCCCTTCAGCGGCAGAGAAGGGAGCCGCCTCTATCGGACAGGCGACCGGGTCCGCCTGCTCACCGATGGAAATATAGAGTTTCTAGGCCGATTCGATCACCAGGTGAAGATCAGAGGCTTCAGGATCGAGACCGGTGAGATCGAGGCTGTTCTGTCTCTCCATCCCTCTGTTCAGGAGGCCATCGTGATGCTCAGATCTGATGATGGTGCACCTCCTTTCCTGGCTGCATATATAAGGTCCAATGGAGATGAGCTTTCAGAATCAGAAATCCGTGCATTCCTGAGCACAAGGCTTCCTGACTATATGATACCTGCCGTCTTTGTTTTTATGAAATCCTTTTCCCACACTGCAAGCGGGAAAGTAGAGAGAAAGGCGCTGCCTGCACCGGAGCGCAGAAAGGCTGAAGGCTTCTCCACTCCCCCTTCTACTGCCACAGAAGAGATGGTGGCAGCAATATGGAAAGAGGTGCTCCATATCGACAACCTCGGAGCAGATGAGAACTTCTTTTCCATTGGAGGCCACTCTCTCTCTGCCACACAGGTCATTTCAAGGCTCAACAGAATCTTCTCAGTTAACGTGCCGCTCAAGTCCATCTTTGAATCTCCGACTGTAAGCCTGATGGGTACCTGTATTGATGAAGCCCTCAAAGCTTCAAAATGCGCTGCCGTTCCGCCCATAAAGCCCTGTGACAGGAGAAAGGAGATTCCGCTCTCGTGGGCTCAGGAGCGTCTCTGGTTTCTTGATCAGCTTGTGCCAGACAACGCTTTCTACGTGATTCCCGGAGCTCTCAGAATCACAGGTGCCCTGAACATTGAAGCTCTGGAGCGGAGCTTCCAGGAAGTTGTGAACCGCCACGAGGCTCTGCGCACCACCTTTCTCTCCACCGACGGAAAGCCGTTTCAGAATATCAACAGAGAGTGGCACATACATCTGCCCCTGGCAGACCTGTCCTGGCTGCAGAGAGAGAATATCGAGCAGGAGATGAGGAGACTGACCCTTCAGGAAGCTCTGTCCAGCTTCAATGTGGCCGTAGATATCCCTGTCAGAATCACTCTGATCCGATGCGCCCCTGAAGATCACGTGCTTCTTGTCACGATGCACCACATCGCCTCTGATGGATGGTCTCTGGGAGTCCTGACAGATGAGCTGGTATCCCTGTATGAAGCCTTTGCAGAGGGGAAGCCCTCTCCTCTGCCTCCTCTTTCTGTGCAGTATGCCGACTTCGCATTATGGCAGCGGGAATGGCTTTCAGGCGCTCTGCTGGAGAAACAGCTTGAATACTGGAAAGGAAAGCTGGAAGGAGCACCAGCCCTCCTCTCGCTTCCGTATGACAGGCCCAGGCCTGCCGTTCAGAGCTTCAATGCAGGCATACATACGTCCCTGATCCCTGCTGAACTTTGCCGCAGCCTTAGAAAACTCAGCGAAAAGGAGGAATGCACCCTCTTCATGACGCTTCTCTCTGCATTCACAGTGCTGATGCAGCGGTACAGCGGCCGGCACGACATCGTAATCGGCTCTCCTGTAGCAAATCGCACACAGAAGGAGACAGAGAAGCTCATCGGCTTCTTCGTAAACACACTGGCCCTCCGTAATGATCTCAGCGGTGATCCCTCATTCAACAAACTCCTGTCGCAGACAAGAAAGATATGCATTGAAGCATACATGCACCAGGATATACCTTTCGAAAAGCTCGTAGATGAACTTAACCCGGAGAGGCATATGGACCGGCAGCCTCTCGTCCAGGTTGTATTCGCCCTTCAGAACGTGCCGGTACCTGAAATGGCCTTTGCAGACTGCTCCATCAGCAATTTCGATTCAGGTTCCGCCACTGTCAGGTTCGACCTGGAGGTTCACGTCTGGGAATCAGGCGAGGAGCTGCACTGCTCATTGATGTACAGCTCAGCCCTCTTCGATCACTCTACGGTGGAGCGTATGATGAGCCATTACATCACACTCCTCACAGAGATTGTCAAGAGCCCTGAAGAAAGAATCTCCAGGTTCTCTATCATCTCTGATGAAGAGCGCCATCAGGTGCTCCGGGAGTGGAATGACACAGAATCGGCATATCCTGATGATGTATGCGCACATCAGCTATTCGAGAAACAGGCAGAAGAGAAGCCAGACAGCACAGCCATCGTTTTCAGTGACTGCCATATTACATACAGGGAGCTGAACTCCAGGGCCAACAGGATCTTTCATCAGCTTAAAAAGACAGGTGCAGGGCCGGAATCCCTGACAGGGATCTACATGGAGCGCTCTCCTGCCACGGTGGAGGCGATACTGGCCATAATGAAGGCAGGAGGAGCATATGTGCCTCTCGACCCTGAATATCCAGACAACCGCATCGCATTTATCATTGAAGATTCAAAGATCGATGTCGTGTTATCGCTGGAAAGGCACAGAGAATCACTCAGATCCATCGTGAAATCAGTTCCGGGAGAACTGCACATAATATCAATAGACACAGTTGCATCTGCGGAAGATGGAAATCCTGCCTGTACGATCACTCCAGAAAATGCAGCTTATGTGATTTACACTTCAGGCTCGACTGGCAGACCCAAGGGAACAGTTATTGCCCACAGAGGGATCTGCAGCCTTGTCACATTCATGCGGCGGTGCTTCAGCATCTCGCAGGAGAGTGCCTTTCTGCAGTTCTCCTCACTTAACTTTGATGCCTCAGTGCTGGAGATATTCACCACTCTGGCAGGCGGTGCCACTCTAATCATCGCCAGGAAGGATGACCTCCTCCCTGGACCGTCTCTTGTCGAGATATTCAACAGGCACATGATCACTCATGCACTGCTCCCCCCTTCAGTGCCGAGGTCGCTGTCGCCTGAAGATCTCCCCACGTTACAGTGCCTTGTCACAGGAGGCGATATATGCCCTGCAGGGCTTCTCCAGCGATGGCTCAGCCCTGACCGCCGTGTCTTCAATGCATATGGCCCTACAGAGATCACCGTCTGTTCGACAATATTTGAGTGGCGCGGCGGCAATGACGCGGAGAGCCCACCTGTCGGCTATCCGATAGATAACCTGGAAAACTATATCCTGGATGAGCACCTCGAGCCTGTGCCTCCCGGCGTTGCCGGAGAGCTTTATATAGCAGGTTTCAGCCTCGCCAGGGGGTATCTGAATAGAGCCGATCTCACGGCGGATCGCTTCATCCCCCATCCGTACAGCAGGAGAAGCGGCGCCCGTCTCTATAGGACCGGTGACAGGGCCCGCTATCGAAGAGACGGAGCCGTAGAGTTTCTAGGCAGACTGGATAGTCAGGTCAAGATCAGGGGGTTCAGAATCGAGCCCGGAGAGATAGAATCGCTGCTAGTCTCCCACTATGCCGTAGCCGATGCACTGGTTACAGCCAGAAAAAGGGAGAAACAGGATGCAGAGCTCGTTGCTTACACAATCCCTGACAGGATCAGCACAGAGCTGAGCGATGATATCGCCATGTGGCGGCAGGAGAGAATAGCTCACTGGCAGTCCCTTTATGACGATACCCTGAAGATGTCATCTCCTGCCGATCTGTCTTTCAATATCACCGGATGGAACAGCAGCTATACCGGTGAGCCCATCCCTGATGAAGAGATGCGCGAATGGGTAGACGGGACGGTGACCAGGATCCTCTCGAAGAAGCCTGGGCAGGTCCTCGAGATAGGCTGCGGAACCGGCCTTCTGCTGGCCAGAGTTGCGCCGTTGTGTGAGGAATATGTAGGAACAGACTTCTCCATCTCATCTCTTCGTAACGTGGAGAGGATGAAAGCGTCGATGCAGGGACTCGGGCACGTCAAAGTGCTTCTGCAGAGGGCTGACTGCTTCGACAGCCTCGCTCCGCAGAGCTTCGACATGGTAGTCCTGAACTCAATAGTACAGTACTTCCCAGGGATGGACTATCTGATGGAGGTATTGAGAGGTGCCCTCAGAGTCATCAGGCCGGGAGGGACACTGTTCCTGGGTGATCTCAGAAACCTGGACCTCCTCGAAGCGTATCACACTTCAGTAGCGCTTTACAGGGCCGAGGACTCCATGACAGTGAAGGAACTGAGGCGCCGTATCGTGCAGGCGATCAGGAGCGAAGAGGAGCTGCTCATCTCGCCTTCCTTCTTTACTGCCCTCAAGGTTCACCACGATGAAATCTGCCGTGTCCAGGTAATGCCAAGGAGGGGGCGCTCTGTCAATGAGCTGACAAAATTTCGGTATGATGCTTTCATATCCACCGGAGACTGCGTGCGGACAGCGCCGATAGAATGGCTTGACTGGTCCGACGAGGCGATGAAGGGAGAGCGGATTGACAGGATACTGAGCGATAATCACGGCAGGCTGATTGGCGTTTCAGGCATCCCAAACATAAGAGTCACGGGCGACGTGAAAGCCTTTGAGATGATCTCAGACAGAAGTGGAGCTTCCGGCGCTACAGCTGCCGACATACGTTTTCTCTCATCACCAGATGCAGAAGGCCTCAGCATTGAAGATCTGTCAGCGCTAGCTGACAGACACGGATATGAAGTGGATATCTCGTGGGAGAGCGGGCAGCCTGACGGCTCGCTGGATGTGGTCTTCCGCAGCCGCTCTGCTGATCCTGACATCGTCCCGGAGATGCCTCGCAGAAGGGCTGCAGGCTCATGCTGGTCCGATTACGGCAATGACCCGCTGGCACCTGTGCTGAGAGGCAGGCTGGTGCCGCTGCTCCGGTCCTATCTAAAGGCTCGCCTGCCTGAATATATGGTGCCTGCTGCATTTGTTGTAATAGACTCCTTCCCGTTAACACTGTCAGGCAAAATAGACAGAATTGCCCTTCCTGCTCCTGAAAGGGGGAGCGATGAAAAGCACCACACCCCTCCTTCCACTGCTGCTGAGATGATACTTGCCGAGATATGGAAAGAGGTGCTGGGTCTCGATAAGGTCGGTACAGCAGATAACTTTTTCGAGCTCGGCGGAGACTCCATAATAAGCATACAGGTAGTCTCGAAAGCCAACAGGCACGGGCTGGCATTGACAGCAAGGATGCTGTTCGAGCACCAGACCATCTCAGAGCTTGCTGCAGCCTGTCAGGCAGGCCCTGTAATCGATGCCGAGCAGGGAACTGTGAGCGGTGCCATGCCTCTCACGCCTGTTCAGCGATGGTTCTTCCAGGCTCACAGAGATGATCTGAACCACTTCAATCAGGCTGTAGTGCTGGAGATACCGGATCATATCAGGCCTGATATTCTTGAAAAGGCTGCAGAACAGATCATTGCACACCACGACAGCCTGCGCCTCCGCTTTTTCAAAGATGGCGCATTGTGGAGTCAGAGAATGGCAGAGGCGGAAGAGAATCGATTCTTCACCGTCATAGATCTTCAACACGAAGAGGATCATCTGACAGCCATGGGAAAGGAATGCACGCGAATCCAGGCAAGTCTGGATATCTGCCGCGGCCCCCTGATCGGCTTGGCTCTCTTCAAGCTGGGCAGAGGGCGGGGCAGCCGGCTGATGATCACAGTCCACCACCTGGCAGTGGACGGCGTCTCCTGGCGCATCCTGATCCCTGACCTTTCCAGTGCCTGCGAACAGCTTCTCAAAGGAGAGAAGGTTATTCTGCCTCCTAAAACCACCTCCTTCAAAGCCTGGTCTCTCAGACTCGGTGAATACGCCGCATCCAAGAAGGCTGCTGAAGAAAAGACCTTCTGGCAGCAGGCACTGTCTGCACCTTTGCCTCCCCTGCCCTGTGATTTCGATGCCCTTTCTGATGAAAACACTGTTGAATCACAGGACAGCGTCATCGTTCAGCTTTCAGAAGAAGAGACTTCATCGCTGCTTCGCGATGTGCCTCCTGTATACCGCACACAGATCAATGACGCCCTGCTGTCTGCTCTGGGGCAGGCGCTCACGTCGTGGACAGGAAATACCCTCTTCCAGGTGCATCTGGAAGGCCACGGCAGGGAGGAGCTTTTCCCGGGCACAGACCTGAGCCGGACAGTGGGATGGTTTACGAGCCTGTATCCGGTAACACTGGATACGGCAGGTGCGGCGGAAGCCGGACCGGCAATGAAGAAGGTCAAGGAAGCGCTCCGGGCTATCCCTTCAAAGGGGGTCGGATACGGCATCGGGAGATATTTGAGCCCTGATCCGGCGTTGCGCGAATCGCTGTCAGTGCTCAACAGAGCGGAGCTGAGCTTCAACTACCTCGGCCAGGTCGATACGCTTGCAGGGAATGGGCTCTTCACTCTGTCAGGAGAGCCTTTGGGAGCGCTCATGTCGCCTTCCATGAAGCGGCCCCATCTGATAGAGATCAACAGCCTCATCTCAGAGGGGAGGCTGAGTGTAGAGATACAGTACAGCCGGAGATTCCACCTGAGAAAGACCGTGGAGGCCCTGGCCGCAGATTTCAGAAAATCCCTCCTGGCCATCATTGCCCACTGCCTGCTGCCTGAGAGCGGCGGGCACACTCCCTCAGACTTCCCGCTTGCCCGGATCTCACAGGATATGCTGGACCGGATCGGCAAAGACAGAAATGCCGTGGAGAACATATATCCGCTGTCGCCGATGCAGCAGGGCATGCTCTTTCATACGCTGTACGAGCCTGAATCAGGCGTCTACTGGGAGATAATATCCCTCAGGATACTTGGCGACCTCGACAATGAGGCACTGCACCGGGCCTGGCAGACTGTGGTGGACCGGCACGGGATCATGCGCACCTCTTTTGTCTGGGAGATGCTGGAGAAGCCTCTCCAGGTCGTGTGGCAGAAGGTAAATCTCCCCTGGCTCGAAGAGGATCTGAGAGCATTTGAGCCTGCAGTGCGCGAGCAGTATCTGGAAAAGATGATGGACCCTGGATCTTCCTGGAAACTCGGATTGGACAGTGCCCCGGTGATGAAATGCAGCCTGATAAGGATCGGTGAGCACTGCTGGAACTTTGTATGGCACTTTCATCACATCCTGCTGGACGGCTGGTGCCTCCCCCTGATAATGAAGGAAGTACTGCTGATCTATGAGTCCCTCACTGACGGCAGAGAGATCTCACTGCCACAGCCTCGCCGTTACAGCGACTATATTGAATGGCTGTCACGTCAGGACATGGAAGAGGCAGAAGCATTCTGGCGCCGCGAACTGCGCGGCTTCTCGGCTCCCACATCGTTCGGCCTGACCCGGTGCGACATCAGCGAAGGAGGTTACAGGGAGAAGACCTTCAGCCTGTCGCAGGACCTCACTGCCCGTATGAACTCCTTTGCCCGCAGAGAGCACGTTACATTGAACAGCCTCATACAGGGCGCCTGGGCGCTTCTGCTGTCCAGATACGGTGGCGATCGGGAAGTGCTGTTCGGCACTGTTACCTCTGGCCGTCCAGGCGAGATTGAAGGTGTAGACAGGATCCTCGGCCTCTTCATAAACGCTGTTCCTGTGCGTGTGGATCTATCAGGGAGACACCGTGTGGGCGAATGGCTCCGCAGGCTCCATGAGCGCCAGGTCGAGCGCGAGCAGTATTCCTACGCCTCTCTCGTGCAGATTACAGGGTGGAGCGATATCAGTGGCGGTGAAGCCCTCTTTGAGAGCATAATAGGCCTTGAGAACTACCCTGTGGAGGCATCGCTGCAGAAAGACTCGTGGAAGCTTCATATTGATGGCTTCAGGATGGTCGAGCGCACCAACTATGCCATCAACATGGGCGCCATGCCGGGGCCGCACCTGAAACTCAGATTCCTGTACGATACTCTGCGCTTCGACGACGCATCCATAGCCCGTATAGCAGGGCACCTGGAGACGCTGTTTGAAGGCATGATATCCTCTCCCGATGCCGGACTCGATGAGCTGACCATCCTGACGGCGGCAGAGCGGCACACGATTCTCTCAGACTGGAACGACAGTATCAAAGAATACCATGTGGACAGGAACATTCACCAGCTCTTCGAGGAGGCGGCAGAAAAGGAGCCGGACAGTATAGCAGTGCAGTATGAAGAGCAGGCGATCACTTACAGTGAGCTGAACAGAAAGGCCAACCAGCTCGCCTTCCTGCTGAGAGAAAAGGGATGCACCGCTGATTCTCTCATCGGGCTCTTGATGGACCGAACCATAGAGACGATAGTCGCGATACTCGCCGTATTGAAGGCTGGAGGCGCTTACGTGCCTGTGGACCTCGATCTCCCTGAGGAGAGAATCCTCTCAATTCTTGATGACAGCGGAGCAATCATATTGCTGTCAAAAGACTCCGTTCTGAGCAGATATACCATCACCTCGCTGAAGCGCGTGAAGGCAGGGACAGTCGAAATGACCGTCACCCCTCCGAGAGGCCAGATCCTGGACTTTGACAGTCTCCCCCATCCTGACAGGACAATGATTGACTATTCAAAGTATCACAGGTTCATAGGCCTGGCGCCGGTCAGGCACGGAGTCTCGCTGCAGGGCACGCGGGGTTGCCCCTATAACTGTGCATACTGTCACAAGATATGGCCGAAACATCACGTCGTCAGAGATGCGTCAAATATCTTCGCCGAGATCAGGAGTTGCCACGATGCCGGCATCAGACGCTTCACCTTCCTGGACGATATTTTCAATCTGGACAGGAAAAACAGCTCGCGCCTCTTCGAGATGCTGATCAAAAGCGGGATGAAGGTACAGCTCTTCTTCCCCAACGGCGTCAGGGGAGACATCCTGACAAAAGAGGGGATCGACCTGATGGTGGAGGCTGGGATGGCTCATATCGCCATGGCCCTCGAGACGGCTTCCCCGCGTCTTCAGAAGCTGGTCAGAAAAAACCTGGACCTCGACAGGCTGAAGGAGAATATGGACTACTGTGCAGGCCGTTATCCAGGCCTGCTCCTCGAGCTTTTCATGATGATAGGCTTCCCAACTGAGACAGAGGAGGAAGCCACGATGACCTTCGATTTCCTCAGGCAGATAAAATGGGTTCACTTCCCATACCTCCACGTGCTGAAGATCTATCCCAACACCGACATGTACAGGCTTGCACTCGAGCACGGCGTTTCGCAGGAGTCTATTGAGCGCTCACTCAACCTCACTTACCACGAGCTTCCTGAGACGCTGCCTTTTCCGAAGAGCTTTGCGCGCAAGTATCAGGTAAAGTTCATGAACGAGTATTTCCTGTCAAGAGAGAGGCTTCTATGCGTATTGCCTCACCAGATGAACATAATGACCGAAGACGAGATTGTCCAGAAGTACGACAGCTACCTCCCTGCGAAGATTAAGAGCTTTTCCGACCTGTTGAGATTGACCGGAATAGCGCCGCAGGATCTGGGTGGAGTCGAGCTGAAACATCACGACGATATGGCGGCGCCCGACTTCACCGCCAGACTGAAGAGCCCTTACCGGAGGGCAGAGAAGAGAGAAGATGGCATAAGAATTCTCCTGCTCGATCTCTCACAGAGCTTCAGTGAAGACAGGGGAGACAGGCTGTATGATCTTGTCGAGCCTCCGCTGGGCTTCCTGTACCTGATGACAGTTCTGGAGGAGAAGTTCGGGGAAAAGGTCACAGGTAAGATTGCCCAGTCCAGGATCGATTTTGACAGCTACAGAGAGCTTAAAGAGATGATCGCTGATTTCAGGCCTGACCTGATTGGCCTGAAAACACTTTCATGCTACAGAGAGTTCTTCCACAGAACCCTGTCCGTGCTCAGACAGTGGGGGATCGATGTGCCGATAATATCAGGCGGCCCCTATGCCACCAGCGACCACGTGTTACTCTCACAGGAGCCTGAGATCGACCTGATGGTCCTCGGAGAAGGAGAGCTTACATTTACAGAGCTGGTAGGGCATATGCTGAATAACGGCAGGAAGCTCCCTCCTGATGATGTGCTTGAGACAATTGCAGGAGTCGTGTTTGTAAAGAAGGATGAGAAGGCGCGGCTCCGCCGGAAGGTAAGAACGCTCATCAGCCTTGACTTAATCTCTGATGAGCTGTCCAGGTATCCCGCCTGCAATCCGGCACCGGTTGCCGGACCTGACAATCTGGCATATGTGATTTATACATCAGGCTCTACAGGGAAGCCCAAGGGAGTGCTGATACCCCATTCAAACGTAATAAGGCTATTCAATACAACGAGAGAACTCTTCGATTTCAGGCGGGATGACCGGTGGAGCTGTTTTCATTCCTTCGCCTTTGACTTTTCGGTATGGGAGATATGGGGTGCCCTGCTCTATGGTGCCAGCCTTGTGATAATACCGTCGTGTGTCACGAAGGATACAGAAAAATTCCACCATCTTCTGATAGAAGATGGTATAACTGTTCTGTCGCAGACACCTTCAGCCTTCATGAGCCTGCTGGAGCTGGACGGCAGGAGGCACGCGGGAGATCTGTCGCCGCGCTATATCATCTTCGGCGGAGAAAGACTGGATGTGAAGAAGCTGGAGCAATGGTGGGAGCGCCACGGTGAAGATGTGACCAGGCTCATCAACATGTACGGCATTACAGAAACCACTGTGCATTCAACATTCCACGTCCTCAGCCAGGCAGACATTGAGAGGGACTATATCCACTCGCCTGTCGGCAACCGCCTCCCTGACATGACCTTTTATGTTCTCAATTCAGCGTTGGAGCCTGTGCCTGTCGGAGTTCCTGGAGAGCTTCACATAGGCGGAGAGAGGCTCGCCCGCTGCTATCTTGGTGATGCTGCAAAAACCGCTCAGAGATTCACAGCCGACCCCTTCGGAAGCGGCGGACGCCTCTACAGAACAGGAGACCTGGTCCGCCGTCTGCCTGACGGCACCATAGACTACCTGGGACGTATTGACAACCAGGTGAAGATCAGGGGATACAGGATTGAACTGGGAGAGGTGGAAGCGATGCTGTCACTTCACCCGTCTGTAAAAAAGGCGGTGGCAGTGCTGCGTGAAGATATACCGGGGCATCCCTGGATGGCAGCTTATGTCCTTCCCCACAACCCTGCACTGACAAGCCACGTGCTTCAGGAATTCCTTAAGGAGAGGCTTCCGGATTACATGGTCCCCACATCCTTTGTCATGGTCAGAGCATTCCCGCTCACGCCGGGAGGCAAGGTGGACCGAAGGGCACTTCCGGCACCGGAGAGAGGTGGACAGGGAGACAGTTACGTACCTCCATCCACACCCACTGAGGAGATAGTTGCCGGAATATGGAAAGAAGTGCTGGGAGTTGAAAAGACAGGCATCTATGACAACTTCCTCGAAATAGGCGGTCATTCCCTTAATGCGACACAGGTCGTCTCAAGAGTGTGCAGGGTATTCCCTGTAGATCTTCCGCTCCGGGCAGTCTTTGACTACCCTACCTTGCGTGAGCTGAGCGCGCGTATCGACTCAGAGCTCCACTCGACACAGCTTGACACCATTCCACCTGTGGAGCCGGAGAAGCGGGACAATACCGCTCCGCTGTCGTGGGCTCAGGAGCGCCTCTGGTTCCTCAATGAGCTCGTGCCTGGCAATCCGTTCTACAATATACCGATGGCCTTCAGAATCGAAGGCATTCTTGATATCGCTGTTCTGGAGCGTGCTTTCACAGAGCTCACTATCCGGCACGAATCGCTCCGGACCTCCTTCATCTCCAGAAGGGGGGAGCCGGTTCAGGTCATAGGAGAATCATCCGGGTTCACAGTCAACACGGTAGATCTTTCACACATTTCAACAGAGATTCTGGAATCTGAGCTGAAGCGCCTTTCACGTCAGGAGGCGCTGCGTACATTTGATCTGGCATCTGACCCGCTCATAAGGGTTCTGCTTCTGACCTCCGGTGAGAAAGAGCACGTGCTCCTTCTGACGATGCATCACATAGTTTCAGACGGATGGTCCATGGGAGTGCTGATAAAGGAGATCGTCACGCTCTATGAGGCCTTCCTGGACAATCATCCTTCACCTCTGCCGCCGCTCCCTGTGCAGTACGCTGATTTTGCCCTGTGGCAGCGCAGATGGATATCAGGAAAGTTGCTCGACATGCAGATGGCTTATTGGAAAAACCGTCTGGCCGGTGCGCCTTCACTGCTTCCACTCCCATGTGACCGGCCGCGCCCGCCTGTACAGAGCTTCAGAGGTGGGACAAGATCCCGCACGATAGATCCGGAGCTTGCATGGCGCCTGAGAGCATTGAGTGACCATTCGAGAACCACTCTGTTCATGACTCTGCTGTCCGGCTTTGCGGTACTGATGAACCGGTATAGCGGTGAAGATGATATCCTCATCGGATCTCCTGTTGCAAACCGAAATCACCGTGAAACAGAGAACATGATAGGCTTTTTTGTCAATACCCTTGTTCTAAGGCACGATTTCTCGGTGGATCGCACCTTTGCAGAGCTTCTGCTTGAAACGCGCAGAACGTGTATCGAAGCATACACGCATCAGGATATCCCTTTCGAGAAGATTGTAGATGAGCTCTCTCCAGAAAGGAGCATGGACCGCCAGCCTCTGGTGCAGGTCGTATTTGCCCTGCAGAACGCCCCGATGCCTGAAGCAGGCCATTCAGGCCTTTCAGTATCGGCCATCACAGAGGAGGGGGCCACAGTGAGGTTCGACCTGGAGGCATATCTGTGGGAAGGTCCATCCGGCATTGACTGTACATTCATGTACAGCACAGACCTCTTTGACAGTGCTACAATAGACCGCATGCTGGAGCACTATCTGATACTGCTGGAGAGAGTGGCAGAGGATCCGAAACAGATGCTCGGAGAGCTGTCTCTCCTGTCACCTGAAGAGCATCACCGGATGGCTGAATGGAACGACACTGCAACTGCCTATCCTCGCTGGCAGAATCTCCGCGATCTATTTGAAGATCAGGTCGGCAAAGCTCCTGATCTGACAGCGGTAGTATTCGAAGACCATTACATCACCTTCGGAGAGCTGAATTCCAGGGCATCTGCCCTGGCCCGCCGGCTCAGATCGCTGGGTGTCGGCCCTGAGGTAACTGTTGGTATCTGCGCCGAACGCTCCCTGTCCATGATTACAGCCATAGTTGGCGTGGTAAAGGCCGGCGGGACATATGTGCCTGTCGATCACGACTATCCGAAAGAGAGAATCTCCTTCCTGATCGAAGATTCGGATATGAAGGTAATGCTCGTGGCAGACTCCTTTCTGCCGGATTTCCTCAACTTCAGCAGGAAGATCGCCATCGTGCCGGAAGAGTCGTGGGCTGACGATCCTGACGGCGACAGACTGATGGAGGGTCCGCAAAGAGCGGGAGATGACACCGGCAGGGTTACGGAGCTTTCACAGGCACTACTTCCCTGCACTGGGACAGAGCCGGGCGGCACATTGCACCCGGACAGCCTCGCATATATTATGTACACTTCAGGCTCAACAGGCGAGCCCAAGGGTGTCTGTGTTACGCATCGCAATGTCATAAGACTGGTAAGAGACCAGAACTACATATCCATAACTCCTGATGATACAATAGCCCATGCGTCGAACGTCTCCTTTGACGCCTCCACCTTCGAGATCTGGGGAGCCCTGCTGAACGGCGCAAATATCGAGATTATCCCTCGCGATACACTGCTTTCTCCGGTCAGGCTTCGCAATGCAGTAGTAGAGAAGGCCATCACCATGCAGTTTTTCACAACCGCTCTGTTTAATACTCTCGTGGATTCAGAGATAGAAATCCTGCTCAGACTGAGGACGATACTGTTCGGCGGTGAGATGGTGAATGTGGAGAAAGTCCATTACCTCTTGCAAAAGAGAGAGAGCCCTGAAGGACTGCTTCACGTATACGGTCCGACAGAGACAACGACATTCACCACCTGGTGCCATCTCGGAAGTGAGTACCTGGAGCGGGACCTTCTTCCGATAGGCAGTCCCCTCTCAAACACTTCGGCCTTTGTGCTGGATCGGAACCTGGAGCCTGTACCTGCAGGAGTGCCTGGAGAGCTTTACATCGGCGGCGATGGACTCGCCCGCTGTTACCTGAACAGCCCTGAGCTGACAGCAGTGAAGTTCATTCCTGATAGAGTGAGCGGTCTTGAAGGGTCTCGTCTCTACAGGACAGGCGACGTGGTCCGGCAAACAGCAGAAGGCAGGCTCCAGTTCATAGGCCGGAGAGATCACCAGGTAAAGATCCGGGGCTTCAGGATCGAGCCTGGAGAAGTAGAAGCTCTGCTCTCCAGGCACGATGCAGTTGCCGGTTCTGTTGTACTGGCAATGAAACGGGGAGACAGGGATGCCGAGCTGACAGCCTACGCAGTCCCGGACAGAGAAAGCAGCAGGCTCAGAGGGCTCGTAACTGAATGGCACGGAGAGCGTGTGTCAAACTGGCAGCGCCTCTTCGAGGAGACCATGGCAGAGCCGTTGTCACCGGAAGACGATATCACCTTCAAGATCACAGGATGGCAGAGCAGCTACACAGGCGAGCCCATTCCCAGAGAAGATATGAGGCAGTGGGTGGAGCAGACAGTGGCGAGAATCAAGTCGAAGAAGCCGCAGAGAGTGCTGGAGATCGGCTGTGGCACAGGCCTGCTGCTGTCGCGTATCGCGCAGAGCTGCGAGAAATATGTGGGAACAGACTTTTCACAGGTATCGCTTGCCCACATTGAAAAGATTATGATTGCATTTCCGTACCTGTCACACGTCACACTGTCATGCCGCAATGCCGATGATTTCAGCGGTTTTGAGCCGCACAGCTTTGATATGGTGATACTGAACTCAATCGTACAGTATTTTCCCGGCATGGATTACCTCGTGAGAGTTATAAAGGGCTCAATTGAACTGCTGAAGCCGGGAGGGTGGATCTTCATGGGCGATCTGAGGAACCTGTCCCTGATGGAAGCCTTTCACACATCTGTAGCTCTCCACAAGTCCCCGCCAGGCCTTGCTGTCCCGGACCTGGCGAGACGCATAGCACAGGAGATCAGGAATGAAGAGGAGCTGCTGCTTTCACCTGCACTGTTCACAGCATTGAAAGACAACATTGACAGAGTGAGCCTTGTGCAGGTATTGCCTAAGGAAGGCCGGTATAAGAACGAGCTCTCGAAGTTCCGCTTCGATGTATTCATACACATTGAAGGCGGCGAGCAGAGTGTGGAGATTCAATGGCTTGACTGGTTCCAGGACAGGCTCTCACCGGAAAGGCTCTGTCAGCTCCTCACTACTGATGAAAGGAGCTTTCTGGGGCTGCGGCGTCTCCCGAACAGCAGGGTAAAGCAGGATACGGCTGCTGTGGAGATACTGGCAGGCAGCACGGCGGCGTTAATGGCAGGCGGGATCAGGGAAATAGCCGGCGAACAGGACGGCGGACTGGAGCCCTGGGAGATTTTACGCATCTGTGATGGCCTGCCCTGGTCAGCCGATATATCGTGGGAAAACGGCTACAGAGACGGCTCATTCGATGTTGTGTTCCGCAGAGACTCTGCACCTGGAAACACATTTCCCATCATTTCATGTCTTGGGAAGCTGCCTGCAAGCTGGAATGACTATGGAAACGACCCTCTCGCCCTTGTGGTCCGGAGCAGAATGTCTCCCCTGCTCCTCGAATACCTCAGGGAAAGGCTGCCTGCCTATATGATGCCTTCCGCAATGATAATCCTGGATTCCTTCCCGCTGTCCCCGACAGGGAAGATCAACAGGAAGGCTCTCCCTCTGCCTGACCGTGTGGCCGATCAGGAGCGCCGTGTGCCGCCATCCACGCCTTCCGAAGAGCTGCTGGCAGATATATGGAAGGAAGTGCTGGGCCTCGAAAGAGTGGGAAAGAGCGATAACTTCTTCGAGCTGGGAGGACATTCGCTTTACGCCACTCAGGTAATATCCAGAGTATGCAGGGCATTCTCACTCGATGTTCCGCTCCGGACTGTCTTCGAATCCCCCACTCTGGAGGAGCTGGCATCTTCCATTGAAAAGCTCCTGAAAGCCTCACAGGGTATGATGGCACCGCCGATTGAGGCAGGTAAACGTACAGGCAGCCTTCCTCTCTCATGGGCGCAGGAGCGCCTCTGGTTCCTCGATCAGCTGATGCCTGGAAACCCCTTCTACAACATGCCTGCGGCGATCCGGCTGGAAGGGCCACTCGATCTTCAGGCGCTCAAAGCCTCTTTTGCAGAGATAGTGCGCCGGCATGAGCCTCTCAGAACCCGGCTTGTATCTGTTGATGGCACACCTGTGCAGATAATAGAGCCTTTCGCAGGGATAGACGTGCATCTCGCCGATCTTACAGCTCTCAGAGCCGGAGAGCGTGACCGGCAGGTGAAGCGCCTGGCCCGTGAAGAGGCGCTGGCACCCTTTGACCTCTCAAAGGACCTCCTGCTGAGGCTGACACTTCTGCGCACGGCCAGGGAGGAGCATATACTCCTGGCCACGATGCACCATATCGTCTCTGACGGCTGGTCCGTCGGGGTTCTGATCAGAGAGCTGGTGACTCTCTATGATGCCTTCCTGAATGGAGAGCCTTCTCCTCTGCCGCCGCTTTCTGTCCACTACGCCGATTTTGCGCTCTGGCAGCGTAAGTGGCTCTCAGGGAGTATCATTGAGCAGCAGATGGCTTACTGGAAGAATAAGCTCAAAGATGTGCCGGTGCTCCTTGAGCTTCCTTACGACAGACCCCGGCCGCCTGTTCAGAGCTTCAGGGGAGAGATGGTGACCTGCTCTGTGGATGCCTGCCTTAAAGATAAGCTGAGAGCACTTTCAGGCACCTTTCAGACTTCCCTCTATATGACCCTTCTTTCTGCCTTCACGGTGCTGATGTACAGATACTGCGGCGTGCCGGACATAGTGACAGGCTCTCCTGTGGCGAACAGGAACCGGAAGGAGATAGAGAACATCATCGGATTCTTCGTGAACACCCTGGCCATCCGGAGCGATCTCTCAGGAGATCCCACCTTTCTGGAGCTCCTCGAGCAGACACGGAAGAACTGTATTGAGGCATACGCTCACCAGGACCTCCCATTTGAAAAGCTTGTTGATGAGCTGAATCCGGAGAGGCATATGGACCGTTCTCCCATTGTGCAGGTGATATTTGTATTGCAGAATGCTCCGATGCCGGAGCTCACACTCTCAGGGCTCACTGTCACTCCTCTCGACGCCGATGCAGTGACTGCCAGGTTTGACCTGGAAGTCAACGCCTGGGAGATGCCTGAAGGCCTGCACTTCAACGTATTCTACAGCGCCGACCTGTTCGATGAATCTACGATCGTCAGAATGATGTCACATTTCAAGGTTCTGCTTCTGTCAGTGACGGCAGATCCGAAGCGGAAAGTCTCTGAGATCTCGATCATGGCAGAAGAAGAGCAATACAGAATCGTCAGGGAATGGAACGCTCCGTACACACATCACAGCAAAGGACCCTGCCTTCACAGGCTCTTCGAGGCGAAGGCAGAGGCGGCCCCTGATGTCATAGCCATCGTCTGTGACGGTCATTATATCAGCTACGGCGAGCTGAACAGACGCGCCAATCTCATTGCCAATGAGCTCATTCGCATGGGCGCAGGGCCTGAGATACCTGTAGGCCTCTGTCTGGAGCGTTCTCCTCTCATGATTACAGGGATCCTGGCCATTCTGAAGTCCGGAGGCGCTTACCTGCCCCTGGATCCTTCATACCCTCAGGAACGCCTGCGCTTCATGATTTCAGATTCTATGGTGAAGATTCTGGTAGCAGAGCGCTCAACAGCCTGTCTCCTCAGGGATATTTCAATACCTCATCTAATCACCATTGATGATGAGAACCCTGCCTGTGATCTGGACGGAAATATTGAAAGCGCAGCCGCCACAGAGAACCTGGCTTATATCATATATACTTCAGGCTCCACAGGCAGGCCCAAGGGAGCCCTCATCACGCATCAGAATGTGACAAGGCTGTTCTCTGCAGCAGAAAGCCTCTTCAGCTTTTCCGAAGGCGATGTATGGAGCTGCTTCCACTCCTGTGCCTTCGACTTCTCGGTTTGGGAGATCTGGGGAGCACTGCTTCACGGAGGCAGAGTCGTAATAGCCCCGCACCTCACTACAAGAGATCCGGCCCGATTCTGCCAGCTTCTCGAAGAGGAGCAGGTCACTGTGCTTTCGCAGGTTCCTTCAGCCTTCACATCTCTCGTGAACCTCGGCAGAAAGCGCCTGATCAAGTCTCTGCGGTATGTGGTCTTCGGCGGTGAGTGCCTTGAAGTGGAGAGACTCAGAGCCTGGTGGGATCTCTACGATTCCCGGTCACCGCAGCTTGTCAACATGTACGGCATCACCGAGATCACCGTCCACGCCACTTTCCACGCTCTTTCACCGGCGGATCTGCTGAAAGGCCGGATTAACTCGCCTATAGGCAGGAGACTCAACGATCTGACATTCTGCATCCTGGACAGGAACCTGAACCCTGTCCCTGTCGGGGTGCCGGGCGAGCTCCACATAGGCGGAGCAGGTGTGGCGAGAGGCTATCTGCAGAGGCCTGAGCTTACGGCAGAGCGGTTCATACCGGATCCTTTCACCGATGAGGCGGGCTCGCGCCTCTACAGGACAGGGGATCTGGTCAGATGGCTGCCTGAAGGCGATATTGACTACCTGGGCCGTGTCGATGAGCAGGTCAAGATAAGGGGCTTCCGCATAGAGCCCGGAGAAGTCGAGAATGTGCTGGCAGGACACGATGCCGTGCAGGATGCTCTTGTCATTCCATTCGAAAGATCTGACAGGAGCCGTCAGCTCGTAGCTTATGTGGTTGCGCAGCGTCAGTTTGACGGTCCCGCTGAGAAGATGGATGAGTGGAGGCGCGAGCAGGTATCGCACTGGCAGACTCTTTACGATGAGACCATGAAAACATCTTCCCAGACAGGCGATCCCACCTTCAATATAACAGGATGGAACAGCAGCTATACAGGGAAGCCGCTCCCTGAAGAGGAGATGCGTGAGTGGGTCGAAGAGACTGTGTCGCGGATCCTTTCCCTGAAGCCTCGCCGCGTCCTCGAGATCGGATGCGGCACAGGCCTTCTGCTGTCACGTATAGCACCGGTCTGTGATCAATACACAGGCACAGATTTCTCTGCCACGTCATTGCAGCACATAGAAAATATGAAATCATCTGTTGCAGGCATTGAACGTGTTAGACTCCTCAACAGGAACGCCGATGACTTCCGGGACCTGACTCCGAAGAGCTTTGACCTGGTGGTCCTGAACTCGGTAATACAGTACTTCCCTTCAATCGAATACCTGATGACCGTCATTGAAAATGCAATCGAAATGGTGAGGCCGGGAGGGGCCATATTCACAGGTGATATACGTAACTACCGCCTGTTCAGGGAATATCACACGTCTGTCAAGCTTTTCAACGCCAGCCCTGCCTCTACTGCATCTGAGCTGCGGCAGGCGATTCGGCAGGGAATGTGGCAGGAAGAGGAGCTTCTGGTCGATCCATCGTTCTTCACTGCCCTGAAAGACCGGAACAGCGCCATAAGTCTCGTAAGGACGATGCCCAAGACAGGTAGAGCCGAAAACGAGCTCACCAGGTTCCGCTATGAGGCAGTTCTACAGATAGGCAACAAGCCGGATGAGGAGGAGATTCAATGTCTCGACTGGCACTCTGATAATCTTTCTCTCCAGGCCATATCGGAGATTCTCACTGCTCAGAAGCCGGAAGTGACGGGCTTTTTATCGATTCCCAACAGGCGCCTCATTGAAGACGCTCTGGCGGTAAAGATACTGGCCGGGGCAGACAGAGAGCTCACCGTAAAGGAGATAAGGGAGAAGATCGCAGAGAATAAGAGCGAAGGGGTCATCCCAGATGACCTCCTGAGCCTTGGAGCAAGACTGGGCTATCACGTAGAGGTGAGCTGGAACAGGAGCCATCCGGACGGCACCTTTGACGCTGTATTCAGCCGCAGCTCAGAAGAGGCGGGCGAGACGGCCCCAGGCGCGACAGAAGAGGCGGCACAGGCCTGCACAGGCGATCTACGCTTTAAAGACTACTCTAACAACCCTCTCAAGAGCAGGCTGAACAGCTGGCTGGCCTCGAGTCTTCTGGCATACCTGCAGGAAAGGATGCCTGACTATATGGTACCATCCTTCATTCTGATTATCGACGAGCTTCCCAGAACACCAAGTGGCAAGATCGACCGGAAGGCCCTTCCGGAGCCGATGCGCCCACCTGAGAGGGAAGGATATGTCGCTACTCGGAATCATTGGGAGACAGAGCTGGAAAGGATCTGGAAGGAGATCCTGGAGATCAGATACCATGTCGGTGTGCGCACCTCCTTCTTCAGCCTTGGAGGGCACTCTCTGCTGGCAGTGCGCCTGATGGCAGCCATAGAAAAAAGCTTCGGTGCAAGCCTTCCCCTCTCCAGGCTGTTCGAGTCGCCTACGATAGAGAAGCTGGCCGAATGCCTTCAGAAGGCCGACGATGACACTCACGCCTGGTCACCTCTGGTAACCATCCAGGCTACAGGCAGCAGGCGTCCTTTCTTCTGCGTGCCGGGCGGCGGAGGCACTGTGATGTACCTTTATCACCTGGCAGAGTGTCTCGGTTCGGAACAGCCGTTCTATGCATTTGAATCGGCAGGCCTTGATGGAAGATCCGAGCCTTTCAGGACAGTAGAAGATATGGCTGCCTGTTTCATAAGGGACATGAAAAAGGTGCAGTCTCACGGCCCGTACTGTCTTGGCGGGCATTCCTTCGGCGGCAAGGTGGCCTTTGAGATGTCTCAGCAGCTCAGAAAGGAAGGAGAAGAAGTAGCTCTTCTCGCCATCTTTGAAGCTCCCGCTCCGGGGCAGGGGCTCACGCAGGAAGCGCTGGGATGGGATGATGCAAAATGGTATGCCGAAATGGGCAGAGTCCTGGGGAAATGGGCAGGCGCGGAACTGGAGGTCGAAGAGGAGGCGCTGAGAGCTCTCAACCCTGATGAACAGCTCTCCTGCTTCGCCAGGCAGCTCATGAAGGCGGAGATTCTCCCTGCCGATGCCGGTGAAGAAAGGCTTCTGGGCCTCATCAAGGTCAATAAGGTCAATTCGACTGTCAACTATGTGCCGGCGATGAACTGCCCTGTCCCTGTGGCCCTCTTCAAGAGTGAAGACCCTGTTCCGGGATATTACTTCCCAGGCGAATACCTCGAGGTGTTGAAAGACTCCTCATGGGGATGGGACAGATACTCGGAAGGAGCCGTGCAGATCTTCTCCGTGCCTGGCGATCACAACACTATGCTCACCCCGCCTCACGTAAAGGTACTTGCGGCACACCTGCAGAAAATAGTGACAGACTCGAATATTAACATTCCGGCAAAATCTGTCTGACCGGAAAGTAAGATCTCAGACTACATCTGTTGTGCCGGAGAAGAAAGCGGACAGCTGCCGGCTACTGCCTCTTCTTCGGCTGTTTTGCAGAGAGCATACAGAGAAGTGCAAGGAAGCTGAGCACACATCCGCACATATATGAGGTCTGCAGCCCTGAGAAGATCAGATTCAATGACATGTGACTCTCAATCAGAGAACGGCTGCTTTTTATCATATCTCCTGGCATACCAAGAGTGAACACCGTCTCAAAGAGGCACACTCCGAATGCCGAGCCCAGATTCGTGACGGTCTTCAGCATTGCAGAGGCTGTTCCGTGATCTTCTGCCGGTGCTGAGCTCATGATCATATTGTTGATGGGAGACATGAAGAGTCCGAAAGACACGGCAAGCCAGGCAAGAAATACCATGGCCTGCCAGATACCTTCTCCTGATAGAGTACGGGAGAAAAAGAAGCAGGCAGAAAGTGAAAGCAACGCTCCCACGCCGCATAGAATACGCGGCGATATCCTGTCTGATGCTTTTCCGGCAATAGGGCCGACAACCATAAATATGAGAGAATAAATCAGCATCACAAGTCCCGCTCTGTCGGCCCTGACTCCCTTAGCCATTATCAGGTAGAAGGGCAATAAGAAACCGTTTCCTGTCAGAACCATGAATTGAAAGAAGTTAGACAGGTTAGCCAGCGAGAAGTCCCTGTTGCGAAATATCCTGAAATCCACAAGCGGATCGTCACATCTTTTCTCTCTCAGCACAAAAGCAGTCAGAAAGATCACAGAAAGAACAAAAGAGACGATGATGGGACGGGAGGACCATCCGAGGGCTGCTCCGTTATTGAGACAGTATAACAGCGTGGTGAGTCCTATAAAGGAGAGAGCCACCCCTGGAATGTCAAATCGAAGCGATGTCTTATCAGAAAGGCAATCCTGCGGGAAAAACCTCTTAGTCAGGATAACTGCCAATATCCCTACCGGCACATTGATGAGAAAGATATAGTGCCAGGAGAGATATGTGGTGATCAGACCTCCAAGTGGCGCTCCCAGAGTAAGCCCAAGCGCTGCAGTGATGGAAAAAGCTCCAAATGAGGCACCCCTGATCTCGGAAGGAAGGAATCGCGGTATTATGGCAGCTGGAACGGCACTTAACATGGCACCGCCGAAAGCCTGGATGCAGCGTGATAGTATCAGCATGTTGATGGAAATCGCTGTACCGCAGAGTAGAGACCCCAGAGTAAAGACGATAAAACCCGAGATGAAGACATTTGTCAGACCAACGCGATCGCCCAGTTTGCCGAATAAAGGGATGGTGCTGGTGAGGACAAGAAGATAGACAATGACAATGCGGGCGACTGCATTTGTGCTTACATTGAAGTCGTGGGCTATGGCAGGAAGAGAGATATTGACAATAAAAGCATCCAGAACGCACATGAAAGATGCAAAACAGGTACAGAAGACAATCCAGCGCTGCCTTAACTTGTCTCTTACAATGTATGAATCCATTTCTATTACCTGTGAGGAGTATACCGGGGCATTGTGAATATGAACCGGCTTCCCTGTCCCGGAGTGCTTTCTGCACGAATCTCTCCACCATTCTTTTCAATGAAATCTCTGCAAAGAACCAGTCCTATACCAGAGCCTTTTTCATTGGCAGTTCCATAGGTAGATTCAAATGATGCCGATTTAAAAAGGTTTTGAACCACCTCTTTTTTCATACCCACACCGTTATCTCTGATTTCAACCACTGCCTGTCTGCCCTCATAGTATGCTGATATGGTGATGGTTCCATTCTGATCAGTAAACTTTATGGCATTTGACAGAAGATTGCGAATTATCAGATTAATTGTCTCCTTATCGACAAACGCTGTGAGATTCTCATCGGCTTTCACTATAACCCTTATTGCTTTAAGTTTCGCATATGATGAGAACAGCTGAACATTTACTTCTATCAAATCATTTATAACCACATTTGTCGGATTGATCTTTATGGTGTTAGTCTGACTTCTTGACCATTGCAGCAGGTTTTCCAGCAGATTGAATGTATTCTCAGAAGCCTCCTTCAGCTCGTTCAGAAAACCGTTCTTAGTTGTCTCATCCAATTCTATACCGCTGGTAAGCAGATCCAGAACAGGAAAAAAGTTGGCAAGCGGACCTCGCAGGTCGTGGGCAATTATTGAGAACAGTTTATCTTTGGTTCTGATTAACTCCTGAAGCTGCTTTTCAGTTTCTTTCTGCTTTGTCACATCAATATGAGTTCCGATAGTTCGGACAGGCTTGTTTTCGGCATCTCTCTCCACAACCATTCCGTGATCCAGAATCCATTTCCAGGTGCCATCTTTCGTCTTGACTCTATGAACGGTTTCATAAAATAATGTCTCTCCATTAAGATGCTTTGTCAATGTTTCCATTACCACAGGCATATCATCAGGGTGAACGAGCTTCTCCCAGCTCGATACACTTGGCTCAATTTCAGATGGATCATATCCGAGCATTTCGGACCAGGTATTGCTGAAATACACACATCCTGTTTTATTGTACCAGTCCCAGAGACCTTCATTCGCACTTTCGATTGCAAGCTCCAGACGCATCTGGCTGTTTTTCAGCTTTTTCAGCACAGTTCTCCGTTCAAAAGCATTTGACATTATACCAGCCAATATTCTCAACAAATCGACTTCTTCATCTGTCCATATTCTTTCATACGTGCACTCGCTCAATCCAATGAAGCCATACAGGGAGCTCTGCACATAGAGTGGAAAAGCGAGAATCGATCTGTTTCCATGATCCGCAAGCATCTGATAAATACTCCCAGGGAGATCTCTGACAGTTGTTAAAAAAACGCTTCCTCCACCTTTCAACAGTTGAATCCAAGGTGAAAAGATCTCATGAGGCATCTCCTGAAGCTCTGTAATACGTGAAACAACACCGGTATTGCACCATTCGTGACTGTTACTGAAAGCAGATCCGGAATCATTGCTCTCAAATATATAAACTCTGCATGCGCCTGTATGGCCGCCAATAAGCTCCAGAGCAGCATCCAGAATAACTTCCATATCTGCCGGACTGTTCAGTAACTGGGAGATTTCAGCCAGTAATTTCTGCTGTCTGTATAGATATTTTATCTTGGATTCGGCATTTTTCAGTTTTGTGATATTAACCGCTGATGTAAGAACGTATTGATGAGTCTGCACATTTATTCTGCTGAGTGTAAACATACAATGTACTTTTTCGCCCGACTTTGTCTTCATAATCACCGGGAAATCTTCAACGTAACCGTCTCTTCCCAACAATCCGAGGGCTTCCTCCCTCTGAGAATAATCATGGAATACATCAAGATCCTTTGATGTTCTACCTGTCACCTCATCTTTTTTAAATCCCAGCGTTTTGAGAAACTGCCGGTTCACATCAAGAATAACCTTGCTGTCATAATCGCTTATTGCCATTAATACATTACTGTTGTTGAACACGGCATAAAACTTCTCTTCTGACAGTTTCAGCTCCGAAAGATTTCTGCTGGTGCCGATAAGCACATCCTTAGAGTCCCAGGTGCCGGGAAAGACCTTTGTTTCCACAGGCACATATTCATTATTTTTTGACAGAAGAGGCAGCGGGCACGATGCTGCCTCTCCTGATATCATCTTCCTGACAGTTTCTCCTGCCTCTTCTCTGTATTCAGGAGGATGAACCAGCAGGACACTCTTACCTTTCAACTCCTCTCTGGAATAGCCCAGCAGTGAAACAACAGAATCACTGACTTCTACGATGTTGCCCTCCATATCCAGAATGAAGAGGAAATCAATACTGTTCCTGAAAAACTTGACGAAATCATTATCAGAGCATCTTTTCATATACGTCCTTTTTACTTTCGGCCATTATGAATCACAGGTCATAATGACGGCATATCGGCCTGAATCATTATCCCTTTTTGTTTGCGCAGTAAATTGTCGGCACCGCTGCATAAATCGCCGCACATTTTACAAGGTCGGCCTTCCAGGTCTTTTCATTTGGAGCGTGCGCTTCTTCTTCTTTTCCAGGTCCCAGACCGACTACAGGGATGCCGTTTCTGCCCATGATGGAAACACCGTTTGTGGAAAATGTCCACTTGTCAACCTTAGGCTCTCCATACATTCCTCTGTATGCTTCAACTACAGCCTGGCATTGAGGAGCGTCTTCAGGAAGCACCCACGTCGGGAAATAGCAGTCGATCGGATAAACAAGACCTGTCCAGGATGGCCTGTCATATTTGTACATGCTCACTTTTGCACTGTGCTTCTTGACAGATGGAAGATCTTCAATCTCTTTCAATGCGGAAAGATATGTCTCTCCATCAGTAAGTCTTCTGTCCAGGGAGATTGAGCAGCCATCAGCCACTGCACATCTTGAAGGTGATGAGTAGAATATCTGGGAAGTTGTCACTGTTCCTTTTCCAAGAAACTCATCATAATGCAGTCTGTCATTCAACGCTTCGACTTCCTTCAGAATGTCAGCCATTTTGTAGATCGCATTGTCACCTCTTTCGGGAGCCGAACCGTGGCATGAGATGCCGGCCACATCCACACGTATTTCCATTCTCCCTCTGTGTCCCCTGTAGATGTTGTTATCTGTCGGTTCGGTACAGATTACAAACTCCGGTTTAATCCCGTCCTCTTTGATGATGTATTCCCAGCATACTCCATCACAGTCTTCTTCCTGGACAGATCCGACTACAAGAACAGTGTAATCATCTGACAGCAGTCCAAGATCCTTCATTATCCTGGCACCGTAAACTGCAGATACCGTTCCTCCCAGCTGGTCAGAAGTCCCGCGCCCGCCGATGGTTTCTTCATCTTCGAATCCTTCGAATGGATCAAATCTCCAGTTCTCCCTTTCTCCAATACCGACTGTATCTATGTGCCCATCAATTGCTATTAGAGCGCTACCTTTGCCTATATATCCCAGGATATTTCCCATCGGATCGATTTCAACCTTGTCAAATCCAACTTTTTCCATCTCTTCTTTAATCCTGTAAACAGTTTCCTTTTCCTGAGTACTCTCTCCATGCACTTTAACCAGATCACGAAGAAATTTGGTCATATCTTTCTGATAATTTTCAGCAGAAGCCTTGATCTTACTAAAATCAATTTTCCCCTTACCCATACTATTATTACCCTCCTGTAATCACTTATGATAAAGCTTTACTCTTTCAAGCAGATGACAGTTCAGCGTGTTCCATAGCAAACAGGCTCCATCGTAATGGAGAAATTACCGCCTGAGTCTCTCTTTTCCTTCTGCTTCAAGTTTTTCAAGCATGGCAGCCGGATCATTCACTTTCTGCAGGAATATCATGGCTGCGATGATGTACGGCTTGAAGCTGGCTTCCTTGTACAGAGGCACTCTGTATCGGGAAAATACAGATTCGGCGACCTCGCCTTCCTTACAGCTGAGTCCGGTAATATCAGCAGGCAGACAGTGCATATAAAGCGCTTTTCCATCTTTTGTCAGCTTCATCATCTCTTCTGTACATGCCCAGTCTTTATGGTTTGCATTCTCTGCCAGAAGCTCCTGCTCCAGAGCCTTTATTCCCTGTTGATCGCCTTTGCCGTATAGATCAGTTCTCCTCTCCATTGCTGCAAAAGAGGCCCAGCTTTTGGGATACACAATATCTGCATCCTGGAATGCTTCGGTCATGCTGTTTGTCTTTGTGAACTTTCCGCCGTATTCCTCAGCGTTTTTCACAGCCACTTCTTCAACTTCAGGCATTATATCGTAGCCTTTCGGATGAGCAAGAACAACTTCCATACCGAAGCGGGTCATGAGGCCGGCAATTCCCTGAGGCACAGAGAGTGGTTTCCCATAAGAAGGTGAGTACGCCCAGGTCATCGCGATCTTTTTGCCTTTAAGGCTTTCAGCTCCACCGTATTCATGTCTGATATGCAGCATGTCAGACATGCTTTGTGTAGGGTGGTCAATATCACACTGCAGATTGACAATAGTCGGCCTCTGCTCCAATACGCCATCTTCGTGTCCTTCCTTAACATATCTGGCAACATCTGCCATATATGTGTGACCCTTTCCGATGTACATATCATCACGAATGCCGATAACGTCAGCCATGAAGGAGATCATGTTGGCAGTTTCCTTCACTGTTTCACCGTGAGCAATCTGAGATTTTCCTTCCTCCAGATCCTGGACCTCCAATCCCAGGAAGTTACAGGCTGAGGCAAATGAGAACCTGGTTCTTGTCGAGTTATCTCTGAACAGAGAGATTCCCAGTCCTGAATCAAAAACTCTGGCACTGATGTTTCTCTCTCGCAAATCCCTCAGAGCATCTGCAACTGCAAATATCGCCTCCAGTTCATCCTGAGTCTTATCCCAGGTCAGGAAAAAGTCATTCTGATGCAGAGCTTTGCAGTCCAGGCCTTTCAATCTGCTTACCAATTCTTTAAAAGCCATATTTTATCTCTCCTTTTATATTTAATCAGAAATATATTATAACGATTTGCCTGATATTGCAACTGTATTTGAAAAATTCCTCCACGGCATTTCCTGTCTGTAAGGAGCTGTCAGGTATCAGTATAAAAGGAGTACCGGGCTTGTTGAAGAAAATAGATTTCATCGCTGAAAAGAGCTTCTTCTGAATTTCTCTGCGGAGGTGAAGACTATGAGTCATAAATCAATAACTGAAAGTGTCCATATGCTGGGAGCAATCGATTGGGACCGCCGCCTCTTCGACTCTCTTATTCCACTGCCTGACGGCACGAGTTACAACGCATACCTGATAAAGGGAGACGGGAAGACAGCTCTTGTTGATTCTGTTGACCCTGCTATGACAGAGGTTCTTCTCCGGCAGCTCAAGGATGTGGAGAATCTGGACTATGTCATCTGTAATCACGCAGAGCAGGATCATTCCGGCTCAATACCTCATGTTCTGAAGAGATATCAACATGCAAAGGTGATCTGCACGGAAAAATGCAGGGATATGCTTGTTGAGCATCTTCTGATCGCCGAAGATGCTTTCAGGACAGTCCGGGATGGAGAAGTCATATCCCTCGGGAACAAAACCCTCCGCTTTATTCATACCCCCTGGGTTCACTGGCCTGAGACAATGGTTACATATCTTGAGGAAGATTCCATACTCTTTTCCTGTGATTTTTTCGGCTCCCATATTGCAACGACAGAAAAGTTCAGCATTGATGAAGCCAGAGTCTATGAAGCGGCAAAACGATATTATGCAGAAATAATGATGCCATTCAGAAACGCCATAAAGAAAAACATAGACAAATTAAAAGGACTTGACATTAAATACATCGCTCCCAGTCACGGCACAGTACATAACAATCCGTCATTCATTATTGATGCCTACAACGACTGGATCTCTGACAGTATCAGGAACTCTGTAGTCATTCCATATATATCAATGCACGGAAGCACAAAGAGAATGGTCGAGCATCTTGTAAACACGCTCGACAGGCGTGGAATCGGCGTGTCCCAGTTTGAACTCTCTGTCACTGACATTGGGAAGCTTGCCATATCGCTCGTGGATGCCGCAACAATAGTCGTGGGAACTCCAACGGTGCATACAGGGCCTCATCCTCTTGTAGTAAGCGCAGTATATCTCGCAAATACGATACGTCCCAAGACTAAATTTGCCTCCATAACAGGTTCGTATGGCTGGGGAACAAAAGCAGTGGAGCAGATTGCAGGAATGATCCCGAATCTGAAGGTTGAGTTGCTGGAACCGGTCATATGCAAAGGTTATCCTGAAGAATCTGATTTGAATCTACTGGATAAACTGGCAGATACCATATATGAAAAACATAGAGGCCTCGGACTCGTATAACAACATTCTAAGAATTGCAGACAGCCTTGTAACCGACTGGCTGCCTGAGATTGAATTCAATGAAATCCGCCACCTGCACCGTCTGTCCTGTCTGTAAGGGAAAAGCGCCGCACTGGGCATTGATAGCTGGCTCCTCCTACTATCGCTGCCTGTCCTGTACACTCATCTTTCTGTGGCCGCCGCCAGACCCGGAGGCTGTAAAGTCATACTATGAAGGCGCCTTTGCCGTAATTGCTTGCCGGAAGCAGAGAAGCGAGGCCGATCTCCTCAGTCTGTTAAGTTCTCACAGGCCCGGTCCGTCCCTGCTGGATGTAGGCGCCGGATGGGGAGATCTGATTACCGAGGCAGAAAAGATGGGCTTTCAATGCGAAGCTGTAGAGATTCGGGAGGACTGTGTCCTGTCGCTTCGGGAAAAGGAATTTCCTGTCTTCCACGGCACATTTCAGGACTATCGCCCGGAAAAACATTATGACTGTGTCACCATGCTCCATACACTGGAGCATATGGTCGACCCTGCAGGCACCCTCAGACACGCCTCATCACTCCTCACCGAAGGTGGACTCTGCGCGCTCACCGTGCCTAATGCGGATTCCCTGGCTTTCAGGATCTGGCGGCAGTACAGTGAATGGTTCCAGCCAGGAGGCCATCTCTTCCATTTCTCTCCTTCATCTCTCAGGAATCTTCTTATCCGCGAGCACTTCGAGATCGTGGAGCTTGTGACGAGGCGGAGCTTCGCCCCCACCTTCCTGGGGCACACACTATTCTATCTTCCGATAGCCGCTCTGAAAGCCTCCGGCTTTTATTATGGCGTCAGGAGGAAGGTGGGCGAGTCGCAACAGTCAAAGAGCCGCTCGAAGCCTCCTCTGGCGCTTTCCCTGCTGCACGGCTATCTGGAGGCGGCCAATCTGCTGTCCCTTCCGTTCCATCATATCTCAAAGCCACTCTGGAAATGGTATGAGAAGAGACTGATGGGCGATGAGATTGTTGTGGTGGCAAGGCGGATGGCATCCTGTTTCATGCAGTAAAAACGATTTATCATCTACATGAATAGTCGGTTTTAGAGCCGCCGGTTACAAAAGGGCTCCAATGATGAAGGTGACGCTGTTCATGCCGGGAAGGATATTATCCACTATCGCAGGATCCACAGCAGAATGAAATTCACCACACGAGTCCAGAGCGATATTCAGGTGATTATACTCACCAGCATAACAAACTGCAGCATTCTAAATTGCCAAATGAGCGTTGATGGATGATTCCAGCAGTTTTAATAATGCAATTTATAATGCGCGTTTGTTTAACATAGATAAAAACCGCTTTCTGTCACATTCTGAGCTTTTTGAATCTTTGTTGATGTTACTGCGCGCCATACTCTCTTTATACCACGAAAGCCGAGGGAGTGCAATCCGTCTTTCAAACCATTATTTCCCCTCCGGCATGTCCCAGGATGGGGAGGGCAGGCAGTGTTCCATCATTCCACCCTTCACAGGGGCAGGCAAACGCCGTAGTCACAACGTTTCTATAGAAATTCCGATACATATGGATTGTTGGAACAGTGATTGGGAGAGTTCACGGCACAATGGAGACATCTTGCGTCAGAGGCAACTTGGATAATGGCTCTGTTAAGCCAAAGTGCTTTTAAAATCTGCGACCAAATTGTAACCGTGAGTTGTAAATATTGATGATTTTCTGGCTGTTTCATGCCGGATTATGCCAAAATAAAAATCCCGCCAAACTGCGGTAATGACGGGTTTTTTTGAGTACCCCGTAGGGGATTCGAACCCCTGATTTCCGCCGTGAGAGGGCGGACTTTGTTATTTTTTATGCTTGCCACTATAAGGTTTTTTGGTTATCACCATTTTCATTTGTGTCTAATTTGTGACTACCGGAATTCAAATCGCCCCAGATTGTTGATAGTTTCTGAACAGCGAGTTTCTGATGGTCAGGAGACAAGTGAGTGTAACGCATTGTCATTTCTATAGATGAATGACCGAGCAGTTTACTCACTGTGGCGAGGTCCACGCCATTCATTACAAGATGAGAAGCGAATGTATGCCGCAGGTCATGAAAATGAAAGTCCTTTATCTTCGCCCTTTTCACTGCATTGGTGAATGAATGTTGAATCGCCCCTATTGTGAATACTGTTTCTTCGCAGGTCTCCGGGCTTTCCTTCCATTTCACAAATTGTTCGAAAAGGATGTCATTGATGTAAAGGTCCCGGCGCTGTAAGGTCTTTGTCTTCTCGATATGTAGATACCGGTTCTCCAGATCCACATCCTTCCACTTCAGCTTGAGAATTTCTCCTCTCCTTAAACCAGTGTTCAGCGCTATCAGCACAATGAAGTAAAGATGCGGAACTATGCACTGTGAAAGGAGTTCGTAAATTTCTTTAATGCTGAGATAACGGAGCCTCTCGAATTTTTTCTCCGGAAATGAAGGAACCTTCTTGACAGGGTTTGAATCCACCATTTCCATCTTCACGAGGTATGAATAAAAGGATTTCAAGCAGTTGAGTTCACGGTTGACGGTGCTCTCCATCACTTTTTTGCAGCGTTCGTGCTTGTATTTCTCAACATCGGCAACAGTTATATCATACAGGTATTTGCCTTTGAAATAAGGGATGAAGCTCTTGAAAGATGTGTCATCTCTTGACGATCTGGACTGTTTAAGAAACATATCCGCTGCTTCCTCAAACAGTACAAGCGCCTTCTTTTTCTTGTCGAGATACTTCCCCTCGGCGATCTCAGTCTGCACCTTTCTGAGAGCTGCTTCGGCGAGCTTCTTTGTTTCTCCGACAGGCTCCCTTATTCTCTTGCCTGCAGGGGTGTAGTAATCGATATACCAGATATCACCGCGCTTGTATACGCTCATAGAGCCTCCTAATAATTATTGAAGTTCCATTCTCTTTTAGGACCATACTTATCATAGAGATTCTTACAGGGACTTTTACTGTAAGGTTTCCCGTTCTTAGACATCTTTTCCGGTGGGCAAAATTTTTGTTGATCGAATGTAACCTCAAAGAGTTTGTGGCAATATCCACATCTTTTCAGTCTTGCCTCTCCCAGTAAAACTTTGAGAAGATATAATCCTATTTCTTCCTTTAATGACTCGAATCTATGCAAGACTTTGTAAAATTCTTCTGTTGTTACAAGCTCAGGATACACTTTTGCTATCAAATCATTTATAATGTGGGCAATTTCGCGTCGAATACGATGTTGATATATATCGCATTGCTCCTTTTTGGGATATTTATCCTTAGATTTACATAAGCCGTAAAGGCTTTCACAAACAGAACAAACTGATTTCTTTTCTTTGCTGAGTCTTCTGAGGTAAAGAATCCTTTGAATTATTTCCCGTATAACACGTTTGAATGTTTGAAGTTTCTGTCCCCTGCCGACTGATATTTTTTCGTCCTCAAATCCGATTCGATTTGAATCCTGATAATGGACTTCTTTTGATAACGTTACAGAACAATCACTTTCTTCCAATACACCATAATGGTTACAAAACTTTTCGACTCTGAATTCTTCGTATTGCTCTGATAAATTCAGAAAATATGACTGGACATTACCGATTATCAGGCCACGAATAATCATACTTGGATATACAAGTGAGTTTATAAGCAGGACTCTATAAATCTCTGTGAGTGCTTTTGAATATCTGCTTAAAAAGCTGTCTTGTGTTGGAAATGACTCACATTCCCTGATTATGTTAATCATTCTAAAAGGATCGTGACTTCTCCTTACTGGTAAATAAGGCTTATTAATTATGTCCAGCAATAATTTGATCGCCAAATTAACGCTTATAACCAATCCGTTTTCAAAAGGCATCATTGGATAATCGGACAATACCGGCTTATCTTGTTTTATTATAAACTTCTCATTACTCCACTCAAACGGCTTAACAATCTCATAGTAAGCGTTTTTATTCTCTGAATAAAATATGGAATCAGCTTCTTCAATATCTATTTCTGGGTAATCAATTTTCTTTTTCAATTTGTTTTCTCCGGTATGCAGCTAGGTATGCATCCAGGTTATATTCTTGCATACCCATTTCAGTATATCATAGAGATGCAACAAGTTACAAGAGAGGAGCAAAAAAATGTTTCAAATCACACTGATACGGCAGAAGCGAGGATGGAGCCAGGCGGAACTGGCGCGGAAAGCTGAAATAGGTGAAGCAAATCTCAGCAGACTCGAACAGGGTAAGATTTTCCCTTATCCGGGATGGAAGCGAAAACTCGGTGATGCACTCGGCGTAGACCCAGAGATTCTTTTCCAGGAGGTGAAGCACAATGACGAAAACCCCATTACAGACAGCAATTGACAGCTTAAAGGCAGCTCTCTCTTCAGCAACAGAGCCGGCAGATATTGCTCTTCTCACAGAAAAGATGATAGAGGCAGTCAAAGCAGCAGAGGAAACAGAAGAGAGGCTCATGACGCTGGAGGAAGGCGCTTACTTCCTTGGATTGAAGCCTGATAGTTTGAGGAAAATGACAAGCGCGCAGCGCGTCCCGTGCGTCAAGGTCGGCTCGCTCACGAGGTTCTCAAAAGAAAGCCTTCTGCGGTGGGCAAAAGAGCAGGAGAGGCCGATGCACAAAGTTTACCGGAAGAGCAGATAAGACCTCCAAGAAAGGCATAAACGATGGCAAAAACCACGATAAACAAAGAAGAAATATCAATACCAGATGAGGATTATCTCTACTTTCGGCGCCTCTTGCGTGGAGAGCAGACATCAGGATTCCCGAAAGATAAGCACCTCAAAAAGATTGCACTTGAGCTTACGAGCATAATGGATCTCGCAGAGCGGTCAAAAACATTCGAAAAACTGCTCAATACTTACGAGCTCCCGGCCGGCTCTATCCTGGAGAGAGTTCTGGAAAAGTCCCCGGTGGCCGAGAAGCCCACAACGTGGGCAGATATGGAAAAGCTTATCGGACCTATCAGCTGGCGATGGCGAGGATGGCTCCCGAATGGTTTCGTTACGCTCCTTGTAGGTGAATCCGGTATGTGTAAAAGTCAAGTAGCTCTCCATATTGCAAAATGCTGCACAACGGGAGAGCACTGGCCTGACGGAACATCTTTCAATGGAGAACCCGGAACAGCACTATGGGGTGAGGCAGAATCTGCGCAAGCACTAAACCTCTCTAATGGCAAAGCCTGGGATATATCACTTGAGAGATTCTACACCCCATTCAAAGACCCTATGATGGCGATAGAGTTGGATAAGATAGAGCACCAGGCAGAAATAGAGAGACTGGCGTTCTTACCAGAAGTGAAAATTATCATAGTCGATTCTCTCAGGGGGGCTCAGAGAAAAGATGAGAATTCATCAGAAGCGGCGCAGTGTGTCTTCTGGCTGGCATCATTGGCAATGAAGACAGGTAAACCAGTGCTTCTGCTCCACCATCTTAATAAACCACCACAGGACGAAACAGGAAGAATTAACATAAATAGAATCAGGGGTTCATCTGCAATCGTTCAACCGGCTCGGGTGATCTGGGCAGTAGACAAACCTGATCCGCAGTCGGAGCGCAGACGCTTGTATGTCATAAAAAACAACCTTTGCAAGTTTGCTCCTCCAATCGGTATAACTATAACGGATTATGGCCTGCAGTTCTGTGACTCCCCACGAGAGCCAAGAAAATTAACGCTTGTAGATAGGGGAAAAGAATTCTTACAGGCTCTCCTCAGCGAGAAACCTTTAACGCCAAAAGAAATATTCGATAAGGGCAAGGATTTGGGTTTCAGTGACAAAACTATCAGGACCGCAGCAGAGAAACTACAGGTTGTCTACCACAGAAAAGGCTTTGGTAGTGGCTCAGAGTATCTCTGGAGCCTCCCTTCTAATAGATAGTAATAATAAATAGAAAAGTATATATAAGTATATAAAGTATGTATATATATGGAAAGTATGGAAAACATGATTAATAGAGCCGATAAAACATCCTTTACTAGTTTTATGCCTATAACAGAAGGTATAAACGGCACTCCTATAAGGGAAAACGGCCCCAGAGATCATACTTTCCATGCTTTCCATGTTTGCATACTTTCCAGGGGCAGAAAAAAATGGAAAGCATGAGGGAAACATGATAGAACATTGTAACAGAGCCAATATTACCCACATAGATTTATTATCGATGATCAACTCCGACACAGGAGGAAGGTTCAAACGCATAGCCACTACCAACGGCGGCGAATATGCGGGACCGTGTCCTTTCTGTGGTGGAAGGGACCGATGCCATATTCAGCCAGGCCAAGGGAAATGGTGGTGCCGGCAGTGCTCACCCTCGGAAAAGTGGAGTAATGCAATTGATTATGTAATGAAGCGGGACAATATCGGCTATAAGCAAGCCTGCGCTGTCATAGGCGGCGGCGACATTCAGGCTGTCAACCCTGCTCCTCTATCACCTTCCAGGGAAGAAAGAACTCCTTCTGATGAATGGCAGCGAGCTGGTGAGGTAGTTATGCAGCAAGGTATCAATAATCTGCGGAGCCAGACCGGAGATCGTGCTCGTAAGTGGCTTAATGACAGAGGGTTAATAGACGAGACTTTAGAGCGTTGTAGTATCGGCTATTTCCCAGAAGCGAAAGTAATAGAAGGGCTGTGGGTCTTCGGTGGAATCATAATACCCTGGTATATCGAAGGAGCATTATGGGCAATCAAAGTCAGGCTTCCTGTCACAGATAATGGGAGCGACAAATACAAGGCTGTAACGTGGAGTAAGTCATCGTTCTCCACTTCAAGCGGGGAGCTACCCTGTGCGGGGGTTCCCCTTCTTTTTGGCGCTGATACTCTCACCGGGAAGGACATCATTTTTCTTTGTGAGGGCGAGTTCGATACAATGCTGTTGAACCAGGAGACCGGGGATTTAATAGACTGCGTGACTCTTGGGAGTTGTTCAAGCGGCATAGACTCAAGGATTATCCCCTATCTTCTCCCTGCCAGGCAGATATATATTGCCTATGACATCGACAAGCCAGGGCAGACTGCAGCAGAAAAGCTGAAAAATAGATTTCCATATATGAAGCGTGTTATTCCACCATCAGGAAAAGATATCACTGATTCGTGGAGGGCACTGAAGGAGGTTGAGTTGACATTGAAGACGTGGGTTGAAACGATTATTACGCCTTCGACGATCCCGGAGCTCACCATTGCAGATCACCGATCTGGTGATGGCGATGATCATGTACAGTCAGATCTGGTATACCGCCTAGCAGCACCGGCAACAAGCCCTTATCTCTCAGCACTCAATACCAGAATCGCGGCGCTGGAAGCCGAGTATGTAGCGATGGATACAACGAGCGCTCCCTCTCCGGAATGGACGGTGTATCAGGACCTGTCAGAAAACGTCCTCCTTCCGGCAGAAGTTCGTGAGCAGTACCGGAGCCAGGCCGAGACACTGCAGTCAGAGCTCACCGATGAGCAGCGGCAGGATGATGAAAAGTTCTGGCACTGTCGTGACCTGGTGGCGATGATTGAACGTCTGGGACAAGAACGGGATCAGGCTCTGGCCGAGGGAAGAAGCACATGGGCGCCAGGTCCGGCAGACGAGCTGCTCAGGCAACAGAAAGACGGCTCTTTTCTCCCGGCCGAGCTGGGCCTCGACCAGGCTGCACCGGAACCAACAGAGAGCACCGTGATCCTGGGGGCGTGGAATCGCCGTATATTTAAGCGGGATAAGGTGAAGGTCATCAAGACCACAACAGGTATAATGTGCGAATTAATCTGAAAGGAGCCTGTCGCTATGTTTGAACAAACTTCCCCTGATGCAGAGCTGTTTCTCAAGAACAAGGATTTAGTGATGAAGGCCATGGCTTATGCCGCGATCAACAGTAAGGGAGATTTTGCGGAGAGATGTCAAAAATTCCATTCTCAAATAAAAGAGGGGGCGAGTCATTACAATTCCTACAGTTATAAAGAGGTTCAATCTTTTCAGTAAACGAGATTGAGCATTATGCACTCAATCTTCAAAAATGACGTTGGGGATTCTCGCTGTAAACGCGCCCCCAAAAAACACTATGATCACAAGGAGATAAAAAATCATGTCAAGGTCAACACGAAATGATAATCGGATTATAACACGCACCGGTATTCCCAGGAAAAGTTTACGGGTATGGATTCACAGCCGGCTATTTCAATCACTCAAATTCTATGTTCAGCGGAGTAAATTTACGATGAGAGACATCACGGAAGCGGCGCTGGAAGTCTATTTGAAGGAGAGGGGTTATATGCGAACGCCTGATGATGTAGGCACAGATAAAGCCCATTTATTATAACGGAGGTGAGCCTGGTGGGTGCATTTTATAATCAATGCAGGATATGCCGAAAGATGTTTTTTGCTGATGGTCCGAATGTGAAGGAATGTGAGAACTGCAAGCAGACCGGGAAAAAGGCAAAAGAGGCGTTTCGCTGGACTGATGAAGAGTCTGTAATCACGAGCAGAAAGCGAGGTGACAGCTAAGAAACAGACTGAGTGCCAATGGATAAAACGAACAGAACAAAAGGCGAAAGGAGAACAATATGAACAACACGCTTGAAGCGAAGAAAGAGGCCTGGAAGGGCCACACACAGACCGTGACGATTAACGGCGAGAAGGTGGAATATTCGATAATCGACCTGAGGAATGAAGCAGATAATCATATCCACCTGAATTCAGACCGGAAAGGAGTTCTTATTCAACCTCCCTCGATAAACAGCACCGCTGTATTGAGAGACATTATAAAGCTCAGAGGTATCGCTGCAGATACTCTCTTTCGATGGCTTATTGAAGCCATGCAGAATATATCAGACAAATCATCGGGATATGGTGAAAGCTCCTGGGACGAAGTCAAAGCGTCCTGTGAGCTCGAATTTTACGATGAGTTGCGGGAAATCGACGAACTGCAGAAGTTGTTCAAAGACTTATTCTGCGGCGGCATAGACGAGGTCGAGGAAGAAGTTCCACGTTTTTGTCCTCTGTGCAATGGGTCACTTGAGTAATACCTGGGTTCAACGTGAGCGCCTTTCGGAAGAGAGTTTGACATGACTCTCTTTCGATATTTACAGGATCGAGGTGATTTATGTTTATTGTGTGGCGTCGAAAATTACACACCGACGGAGCAGTAATACTCTCAGCTACCCTTGCTGAGTGCAGAAGGATTGAAGGTAAGAATCGCCAGGCGCACATAAAAGGCTTGGGTTCCATCAATGAAGGGCATATCAATGTCAGGTGCAAGCAGGCGCAGTTCCACGAGCTGGCCGAAACCCGGTTAAACTCATTGGACATCAGCAAAAAAGAAAAGGCCAAGGTGGTCAAGGCACTCCGTGCCCGGGTTCCCTGTCCCACTCAAAGACAGCTCGAAGCCGAAGCCAGAGCTATTCAAGTATATCTGGGCAGTGTGTCGAAGATTAACAAAATTTGTTGAGATATTCCACAGCCCCCTTTTCTGTGATAGTATAAAAAGAGATGCACAGAGAGGAGGGGGCACGATTGAAAAAGAGAGGCGTATCACGGCATATTCCAACGAAGCAGTTATCTGCCAGAATAGATGCCCGGCTGGCGTTGAAGGCACAGGTCTATGCTGAGAAGCGGAAGACCCAAATCGCTGTGATCTTGGAGGAATCTCTCCGTGAGTATTTTCAGACAAGATCACGTTTCCTTTCTGACATCCCCTCATGATGTAATGATGCCTCTTTTGAAGCATCCGGCCCCACAATCTCCTTCACCTTCTCCAGTATCTTGTCTGCCTTCTCAGCTCTCAGCGCCTTCCTTTGCTTCTCGGCGGGGAGTTTCGAAACCTCATAAGCCTTGCCTACAGTCATCTTGCCTTCCTCCACAGCTTTTACGACTTCGGGGATGCCTCTATCAGTCACTATCTTCGCTCGTTGAACCGACCCCCTTGATATGCCCATCATACGGGCAGCATCGTGCTGAGAAACGAGAGGTTCTGAATTAACTGCCGCTTTTGAGGCAGTTGTTTTTTCAGGCCTACCTTCTCTTAAATTTGCTATCCTCGTCGCCACCATTGCCTTTTGAGAGACTGTGAGGTGCCGCCTGTTCCTGTTTTCGTCAACAACAAAGTCAAGCAGCCCTTCTTCTTTCCCGGCCCACTCGGTGAAATGAGAGCCGTTGAGCACATACCCGGCCTTTGTGCAGGCGATATACCTGTTGCGACCGTCGAGAATCTTACCTTGATACGTGATAATCTTGTGTCTGAGGCCGTTCTTCTTGATGGAATCTACAAGCTCGTCGAGAGCTTCGCCTTCCATCAGGGGGAAGATGTTTGCAAAGTCGCCAGGCGAGATCAGTACCTCGAGGTACGAGCTCACCGGCGATCGGCAGCATGCTCTCCCGGATGGCTTCATCATGAGGTTCAATTTTCAGAGCTGGGCAAAGAGCTGCTGGCAAGAAAAATAACTCATTGCAGTAGTATGGATTTAATTGCCTTTTTTGAGGCATTTATTTCCTTGCGGCTCAAAAGGGGGTCAGCAGTATTGACCTCCTTACAAAAGGCGGGGAGTACATAAAAAGAGGCCCTTTCGAGCCCCAATGAATCATTCTTATCGGCCTGGCCTGGTCGAGTTATTTTATCGTCTGCAATTGTGCATCGATATCCTGAAGCATCTTCCCCCATTCCGTATTCGTGGATCTGGCTTGTGAAGGGTATGAGTCAAGCAGCCATTTCTTCTGTCTTTTGAGGTGTTCCCGCTGCATATCGGCCTGGATTTTCTGCAATCTTGCAGGATTGTTCGCATTAAGTAGCAACATAGGTGCATACTTTTTATAGACACTCTTCCTGAAACCCTCCTCTTCTGCTTTCAGTGCGGCTCTCTTATAGGAATCAGACAGCTCAATATTTGCTACTTCAGCATCTATGGGACTGATTGATTTCAGCAGGGCTTCTGGTACTGTCTGAGCCCTTTCTCCCAGTCGAGCCGGTTCACCCTTGGCGGCTTTTATTATCCTGTCAGCGGCCTTGACTTGGGGCAGGAGGTTCAGAGCCGAATACTTCAAAAAATCCATCCTGGGGTTCTCACTATACGGATCAATAATTTGAGAGTTTCCGAAGGTCCTTCTCCCTGTTGCAGCACCTATCAGAGTGTCAACCCAGGGACCTGAAGGGAAGATAGCCTGGGGAAGGGACAGAGCGCCTATAGGCTTGTTTAAGGTGCTGTAGGGTAGCACATTTTGGAGATTCAGAGAAACAGGCTTCGCGTTCGGATCGTTATGGTCCCATCCCCAGGAATACTTTCCAGTCTGGGGGTTGATGCGTAGCGGCATAGTCGGATGGATGATATCTGAAAAGGTATCGCCCACGGTGGTGTTTGTAAAGGGAATCTTCCACGGCAGTCCATTTCGTAGGTAAGCGTCATTCCTGGTATCGCGCAGTTTCTTTGCTTCATCCTCGTCGATCCCGGACAGAGCCTTGCCGAGTTTGTCAGCAGAGTAGAGCAGAGCAGGGACGGAATAGAAGCGGGCAAGCATTTTGAAATTGACCTTGCCGTCAGGCCCTCTTCCTGTTGCCAGTTTAGAGACAAGGGGAAGAAGATTCGCCCAGAATGTGACGAAGGGTTGAATTGTTCTACGTGCGAGCTTTATAATACGGGGTTGATCTGCATAGTCGAAGAGGAAGCCGTCAGCGAGCTCGCCGGCTCCACGGATAACCTGAAGGTCCTCCGGGATGAGTTGAGCCGGCTCAGTAACAATTCTGCCGTCAGGTGTCTTCAAGGCATTGTTCTCGAAAGAGTAACCATTCTTCCGGAGCTCTGCCCCTACTATGCCTGCTTTCGACTTGATTTCAGCGCCCTGGTATCTCTGGCCTGCCTTGTCAGTGAGAACGGAGCCTGCTTTGAAAGCTTTGTCAATTTTGCTCTGCCGTGTGTCCTTCAAGAGCAGTTCGGCCAGGCCGGGTTTTCCGACAGTACCGAGCTCATTCATAAAACCTGCGTTCATAATCCCGGAAAGCTCCGCTACCTGGCTTTCTATGCTCATACCATTACCGGACATTGCACGATTCACGAAAGCTCTGTCTGCTCCCTTCAAAGGACCAACAGCGATGTAAGATGAAATTTTATTCCACAGAGCGTTCGAGAAGTGGGTTTCCGGAGAAGCAACAGTAGCTCCGAACTTCCAGGGGGTTGTTACTTTCTCTGTGCCCTTCAGGAGTTGCCCAGCAGCACTCTTACTGTCGATGACATTACCTTTCGTGTCGAAGTGGTCCTTCAGCTCTCGAAGGACTCCATCACGGATCATCACATCTCCTCCACCTCTCAGAATCTCACCTACCATTTTTGGGACAGCTCCCCTGCCTTCAAAGGGATTTGCGTAGAGAGGCACCCATCCCCTGGCCGGGATTTCACCTGGAACAACAGTACGTACACAGTCAGGATTTTCACTGATGGCTTTGGCGAATTTGAGCATTGAGCCGGCTTCCCACATCTGCGCCATTCTTGCCATATCGATGTAATTCTGAGGGAGTTTCCCACCGAGCCAGGCGGCCTGAGCTGGAGTCTTTGCAGTCTTCTCCTTCAGCATTTCCATAGAGCCTCTGCCCTTCGTGTCTTTCCAGAGGAAGTCAGGATTCTTGATGTCACCTGTAATGAGCCTCTTGATGGCGCTCTGTTGGTCGGGGTTGAGCTTCGAGAAGTTCGGATGGTCTACAATGTCCTGAAGGCCTTCGAATTCTTCCTTCATCGCATTGGTGAGCAGCCAGGAATCAGGAGTATACCCCTGAGCTCTCATTTCAGGGGTAATGAGGCCTGAATCTGAAGTCATATCTCTGGACTGCTCCCAGATGTTCTTCGAGCGTATTGTTTGATTCCTGAAGCCAGGGGAGATGGGAATATCCTGGCCGTTATAGTTCACCACATTCTGAGTCTTTATCTGGTTCAGCAGTGTTGGATCTGCATCATGTACTGCCTGCATCATCAGATTATATTCAGGCTCACTGAGTTTCTCAGCATATTGAGCAGCGCCGAGAATCCCTTGCGGGCGTCCCTGTTCATTGTATTTAACCTCAGTGAGGTTGCCATATTCTCTCACTTTTGCCGGGCCCAGCTCAGTCTCCTTTTTCCAGAGCCGGCGATCAGGCTCAAGGGAGTCCGGGAATTCTCCACCTGGCTTAAACCATTTCTTGTAGAACTTGCCGGCAGTGAGATTGTCAAACCAATTATTGAAGCCCGTTGAAGCACTTGAGAGCGCATTTAGGAAACCGTTGGCCTGGTCAGGCACCCCTCCTGCGATCTGCAGGCCTGCACCTTCCGGAGAAGGGGCTTTATTCCCACCCTGAAGGAGTTGTCGAGCCTGCTCTGTGACTGCGACCTCCGGGGGTTTTTCCAGAGGAGCCCATTTATACGCGGGAGGCTCCCAGGCGGGGCCAGTATACTTAACTTCAGGAGGCTCAGCTCTTGGCCGGGTGTCGGCAAGGAGATCTGCCGCGCTCGAGCCGGGGATCTCCTGAGACGGACTTTCGAGGAGATTGCCCAGGCGACTTCTCCCGGCAATATCTGCTTGAGCTGCAGATTCAGAAATTGCTTTTTCTCCCAGCTCCCCACCTTTGAGAAGATCCGAAAGAGCTTCGGACTGAGCCAAATCATAGGCGCTTCTTGTGGTAGGACTGAGGAGGGAAGACTCCACAGGTGGAGCTTCTCCCTTCGCTTCGTCGAGCAGGGCCCTTGCGCTCCCGCTTGGAAGAAGGGTGTCTCCGAGCGTTTCCGGTACAGAGGGCTCCGGAGGGAGAGCTGGCTGAGTCTTCCCTGGGAGGGTTTCTGTCTGCCCCCGTATTTCATCACCCATAGCGATTAGTTCTTCAGGGGTAATTTCTATAGGTTGAACACTCGACCTGGCCGGCGTCTCGTCAATCTCAGAAGGCCTCTTTTTCCCTCTGTTCATAATTTCATTTACAAAACTCTCAGGGGTAACTGGCGCTGGCTTTGCTTGTTCTGCTGCCATCATATCAGCCGGCGTGAATTCAAGAGAAGGCATTCCTTGAGGCTGCGCTTTTGGAGTTTTAAAATCTTTTATCGCGCCCTTCACCATACCTTTTCCTATATGGAAGGCTATCAGGGGATTCGTCCCTAATTCTGCCGCTTTCAGGGCCATATAAGGCAGAGGACTGTTCTGCTGCTGCTCCGGGCCCCACTCTCCTCCTGAAAGATTCGTCACAAACTGCGAGGGATTGGTTGCAAGATTATCAAAGTTGGGAGTGGCCCCGGTTGAAAGTATTCTTGATATACGCGCGGCAGCATCCACTCCCTGGGAGAGTTTTTCCGTTCCCTTCTCCAGGCCCCACTCTGCTGCCTGGGATACAGGAAGAGGAAGACCTTCGTGAATAGCTCCTCCGAAGGCTGCGCCTGGGATGTCGAGGCCTAATGCCCCCGCGGCCTTCAGTAGTTCCATACCCGAAGGATTGCCCTGAATCTCCGGAGTTTTACCGTATACTTGCTGGAAGGCCTGGCTCTCCGATGGCGCATACTGAGGCTGAATGAAGCCGCCTCCCCCGAAAGGGTTGCTCTGTAGGAAGTTGGAGATGCCCTGGCCTGCACCCTGGAGCATAGAAATGGGAGCTGCAAGAAGGGCGGCTGCACCTTTGGCGACAGTCTTTTCCCAGGGCGCTGCGGAAGTTTGCCTGCCGTAATATTTGTCGAGAGCTGTATTGGCTCGACCTCTCAGAAGGTCGTATGCGGTGGCTTTGCGTTTTGGCTCCTGGGGAAGCATATCGGAAATGTCGACCGGCTGAACGGAGGAATTCTGAGGGAGCATATCAGTAATATCGACAGGTTGGACTGAAGAGCTTTGAGGGAACATATCAGAGACATCCACAGGCTGAACACCTGTGCCTGTAATATCAACGATTTCGGGGAGGTTATACTGTTGAGTATTTGTGATGTCTACGATTTCGGGGAGGTTGTTGGAGGAAGGTTGCTTGTTGCTGAAAAGGTCATTGAGAGAGGGTTGTCTGGGAGGGAGCTTTTTCTTCGTTGAGAAAAGGTCATTGAGTGAGCCCATTTTTTCACCTGCTTCTGTGTTATTTGTGAATCTCCATCCTTATCATATCACACTTTAGCTCGGTTATCCACAGGTTTTCCACAGGGCGATGATGGTATAATCATGAAGTGAAGGTAAAGTAGTATTTTAAGGGAGGTGATATTGTGAGAATAGTATCGTTCCGGTATTGCGAAGACTACAAGATTGAAGTAACATTCGAAGACGGGAATACTGCCATAAAAGATATGGAACCCAGACTGAATAACGGAATATTCAAAGCACTGAGAGATAAGGAGTTTTTTCGAAGTGCAAAGATTGAAAACAGTACTGTGACCTGGCCGAATGGCGCAGATTTCTGTCCCGATACACTGTATGAAGAAACGATAGGACAGGAGAAAATGCTGAAAACATTGTAGTAGAGCCATTCTTGGAAAAGTTCAAAAAATTGTCAGAATTTTTTTGGGGGGGAACGCAAAATATATATCAGAGGGTCGCGGGGTATCCCCCTCCTATGGGGGTAACGTTGTTCCCGTAATGGTCCCGTTCTGTTCCTGTGATATTCCTGTAGTGTTCCCGTAATTATTACTGCTGCAACAAGACAGCACTGTTTAACAGTGTTGAAGCCGTTTTTCGCGGCATATATTGTATTATAAGATCGAGCTTATTCTCGATGCTTAAACACCTCTAAGACTCTCTCATAAGTAGCTATTATCACAAGAGTCTTGAGGGTTTTTCCACAGAATTTCACTCGGCCTGGCAGCTCACTCTCCCGATGACACTTCTCCCTCCTGCGGTGCTCACCGAACTCCTGGCTCCTGATTACTCGACGCCAGGCAGCTCTTTTCCATCATCCAGCCAGGCAAGCTGGCCGGCCAGGCACCTTTTAAGGGGGTCCTGTTGCATTTTAAGGGGTAGGGTAAGGGTAACATACCTGTCCAGCGGGAAGCTCATGAAAAAGACATGCTTTTGCATGGTTCTCGGGCATGATAGAGGGCAGGTCATCCCCCTTTTTCTCTTCTGGAAGACAGTGACCCCTCTGGAAGGCCTGCTCCACGGCGCTTCTGAAAATTAAACAAAATTGCATTTTTTCATGTGGGGCATGAAAATTTGACATTTTGGCCGGACAAAAGGGAACGGTTTTGTTCACTATATTCTTGACATACAATTTATTCTGTGCTATCTTTTTAAGTAGGAGTTCGTCATTTCCAGGAAGGAGCGGTGAACGATGAAGAAAGCAGTGTGCTATCTCAGAGTATCAACAGAGGAGCAGGCTTTTGAAGGCGTTTCGCTGGACAGCCAGGATGAAAAGGTGAGAGCTTACTGCCTGATTGCAGGCCTGGAGATTGAAGCTGTCATCCGTGAGGAAGGTGTCTCTGCCGGAAAGAAGCTCTCTGAGCGCCCAGGCGGCCGGGAGATCCTCTCCCTGATCCAGAAGAAAAAGGTTCAGCACGTTATAGCAATGAAGCTGGACAGGCTTTTCAGAGATGCTGAAGACGCTCTTCACCAGTCCAAGGAGTGGGATAAGTCCGGCGTAGCTCTCCACTTTGTCGATCTGGGAGGACAGACAATAAACACCTCTTCTGCGATGGGCAGGATGTTCTTCACAATGGCTGCAGCGTTCGCTGAGATGGAAAGGAATCTCATATCTGAGCGAACAGCTTCAGCAATGTCCTTCAAGAAGAGTCATAAGCAGGTTTATAGTCCGGTGCCTTTCGGCTTCGATAAAAACGGTGAGGAGCTCGTCGAGAACGGCAGTGAGCGCTCAGTGGTTGACAGGATAAAAGCCTGGAGAAAAAAGGGTTGGAGTTTTTCAAAGATCGCAGACAGGCTCAATGCTCTGAATGTTCCTGGTAAGAATGGCGGCCGGTGGTACGGCTCTACAGTCAATTATATTTGCAAGAACAATCTTTATATGGAGGTAGTGTGATGGGAGAAAAGTTCTATACACCAAAGGAAGTTGCGGAGATGCTTGAGGTAACAGAGAGAGCGGTTTTTAAATGGCTGAACGAAGGCAAAATGAAAGGGTATAAGTTCGGCGGCTCTTGGAAAATAAAGAAAGAAGACTTTGATGAATTCGTGCAGCGGTCAAGTAATCAGCCGAAGAAAGAAGAGAGCGCCTCATGACCGAGGTGAAAGAGTTTCTCAACGTGGTTGAAGCAGCGGAACTTTTGAGGATCAAACCCCACACTCTTTATGTATGGATTTCGGCTCACAAGATTCCATTTCGAAAACACGGCAAAAAAGTGGTATTTTACCGCCCCTCGCTCCTCGAATGGAGCAGAAGGCGGGAAGTGGCTCCCGATCCAGTGTGGTGCAGGAAATAGCAACACAACAATGAAAGGAGGCGAGGCCTTATCAACAGACTGAGCATATATACAGAGAGATGATAATCAAGAAGGTTTCCCAACGGAGCAGCGGCCACAGCATACAACATAACAACGAAAAGGAGAGATTCAACAATGGTGAATAGTTTGACGACCGACACCACAGAGAACCCCTCCTGTGAAAATTCTATCACAGGAGAGCCTGAAAAAGCAACAGTGCACAGATTTAAAAGAGGCAGGATTCGTATCAATACCAGAGCTATTGCAGAGCTGGAATCGTGTGTTCAAGGAATGAAGATTGCAATGGATGAGATGAAAGAGGCGCAGAGCAGGCGAGAGAAACTGAGGGAGGCCTTCAGGAGGAGTATGAACCGGATAAAGGTTCCTCCCGAAGATAAAATCAACGAGTTCTGGGGCAAATTCTATGACCAATTTTATGGAAAGCCAGACGAAATCCTCACTGCCGACGACAAGGAGCGCCTCGATAAATCTCAGAAGTATCTTAAAACAAATGAGGATGATTATCGCACTGCTCTCGAAGACTTGCAGAGACAGAGGGAGCTTGTCTATTACAGGCACGGTTTTGCCGATGGCATCAAATACGCTGAGGATTATATGAACCTGGGGAAAGCTCAACCCCAGACAGAAGGATAACAGACATCAGGGGGAGCTGAGACTCCTCCCGGAACACCACAGGACGAACAGACAGCAGGCCAGAGTGAAGAATCCTGGCTTTTGCTTTTACTGTATAAGGCTTCTGGAACACCAAATTATTTTACTCCGTCAGCTATGGGAATAAACAGTGAAGTAAGTCACATTTTAGTCACAAAGGATCCTTGAAGCTGGTTATCCAGGAGATGAGTTTTGAGCAAAAAAGGTGATTTCTCATAATGGCGTGGTTAAGCCAAAGAGTGTTTATAATTTGTGACCAAATTGTGACTATGAGGTGTCAATTTCTATGCTTTTTGGGCTGGATTTTACCGTTTTGTGCCGGAATGAAAATCCCGCCAAACTGTTGTAATGACGGGTTTTGTGGAGTACCCCGTAGGGGATTCGAACCCCTGATTTCCGCCGTGAGAGGGCGGCGTCCTGAGCCGCTAGACCAACGGGGCATAAAACGCGCTGCCGGGGAAGGAATCGAACCCTCACATACAGATCCAGAGTCTGCTGTCCTACCGTTAGACGACCCGGCACTTTATTCGACCCTATTATAGAGGAATAAATTTCATTTGTCAACTCCCGGCGGCATCAAAATTTGAGGCAGGTTGCTGCCGCTCTGCCGGCATGAAGGGAGATGGCGGCAAATGGTGAAACCTATAGTTGAAAGCCATCATTACCTTGACAGAGGTGCAAAATGAATATTGATGTCGTGTTGAAACGTTGCGTAACCGGACTTATCATTGTCGCGTGCGTTGTGTCTGCCTGCACAGCCGCCTGTATTGCTTCTCCGCAGTTCCTATGGGAGCGCTCCGGAGAGCATCCTTCCCCATGCTCCAACAGCGCCGTCGTCTCAGACGGCTCATCGATCTATATTCTGGGAGGAAACAACGAGACAGAGGCCATCACCTCATTCTGGCAGTACACACCTGTGACAGGGCAATGGAAGAAGCTCCCTCCACTGCCCCGGGGCCGCATGTGTCACGGAGCCATACTATCACAGGGCACGATCCTCCTCTTCGGCGGGCAGACCGGCCCTCTCAGTAAACCGTCATTTATCCGCGCCATCGATGCATATGATCTCAAAGGCGGCGCCTGGACAGAATCAGGTACAATGCCCTTTTCCAGGACCAGATTTGCATATGCGCCAATCAATGGCAGGCTGTTTATCTTTGGCGGCATCGACGAAAGCAACCGTACTCTTGCCGATACAGAGGCATATGATCTTGAAAAACAAACATGGGATCGCAGAAAAGCTCTTCCCTGTCCCAGAAACAGACACAGCGCCGTCCCGCTCGACAATGGAGTGCTCGTCTGCGGCGGTGAGAACGAGAAAGGAGTCTCTCTTCGCAGCACCTGCATGTATCTCACCTCAGAAAACCGATGGATTGAAAAAGCGCCGATGGGCACACCCAGGAAGAACTTCGCCGCCGCCAGACTGGGAAAATCGGTTGTCGCCGCAGGCGGGTGGGACCAGCCACAGAAGGGCAGGATCTTCATCTCTGGAAGCGAGATTTATGATCCGGCTCAAAACAGGTGGATTGACACAGGAGCTCTGCAGGAAGGGAGAGATGGAACAAGGGCCTGTGCGCTTAAAGGTGTGCTGTATCTAATTGGGGGCTATGACGGCGCATTCAGGAAAAGCATCGAAACCGGACGTTTTGCCACAAAACACTCTGACTGGAAAGAGAACCGGGAGCTCAGAGTTCAGCTCGCGACTTATTATGATGATGAGACTTTTCTGACAGACAATAACTCTGCTGTCATGAAGGATATCGATCTGGGGAACGGCAGAGGAGCTGATATCACCAATATCATTCTTAAGGACATCAGGGGCCTTGGCTTCCCTCTCCCTGCAAGAGAGAAGAGCGGGGACTATACCTATTTTCTGAAGTTCTACCAGTACCCGCCAACGCTTTCTGCGCCTCTTTCAGTAGGACACTGCATCGATTCACTCCTCCTTTTCGGCACGGCAGGCGGAAAGAGCCTGATCCCCCTTTTACCCAGGGAGGGAGAGGTAGTAATCAAGAAAGGGTTCATTGCAAAGACCGGCACCGTCTTCACGGCAGAGAATCCCTACCCTCCCCAGAGAGCTCTTAACGGCTCCACCGTCCTGAACGGCTCCACTGTCACTCCCCAGCAGTATTTTGATCGCCACATCCCTTTCTCATCTCTCTATGTGACCCCACTCAAGGACACTGCCGCTGCAAATGACGATGAAAAAGCCCGGCAGAGCGCAGACGGAGTTGTTGCATTTCACCAGGAGATTCTCTCGTTATACAGAGCCGCATACCGGGAAGTGAAAGGTCCCGATCAGTCTAAGTTTTATTTTATCGATGATGAGCCGCTGCAGTATGGAGACGGATCCGGATGTGAACTGACGGTAATCCGCGTCCCGGTAAAGCCAGGAGTCTTCACCAACTGGAGAGAGCTTGTAATGCCAAATCCGCCGAAGGGGATGTTCCTGTCCGGACTGCTTCTTCTCTATAAGGATATCTACACACTCTCAGGCGGGACTAAAGTGAAAGGCCTGATGAGCGTAGACGACATACTCAGAGAAGGGGTAAAAAAAGATGCCCACGTATTTGAAGTGGGCTCGGTGGTCCGAGTTTTGCAGCAATAAAGATGTGCCTCTCAACAGTTCTTGCAATGGAGCTCAGAAATATAGCTCCCATTTCATTAAGAAGCGCTGGCTGGCTGGCGCCGTCACAAGGGAGATCGCACTGAAATGCCGCGATATCATCTCAAGCCTCCGCCGAGGTTCTGCAGAAGCACTGCCCTCAGTGCATCGAGCGTGCCGACTGGGGCGGTACAGGTGTTGCTGCTGCAGACATATGCAGTTGTCTTTCCACCGATCGGCTTCTGTCCTGCGGTGTAAGGATAGAGCGCGGTCATATCGCTTTCTGCTCCATTCCTGTAAATGACAACGCTCTCAGGAATATAGCTGGTTCGAAGCAGCTTCAGCATGCCTTCTGTGACTTCATCATTATCACCGGAAGATACCACTATCCTGAAAGATGGCCCTATTGCAGTCAGCAGTGCTGACATGCTGTGTGTATAGGCGACGGGAGAATGCACAATACTGCCTGAAAAGGCTCTGGCCATCTTATCGGCTTTATCTTCCAATTCCTTTCTGCCTGTGAGAAGAGAAAGCAGAATGAGATTCATCATCATAACCGAGTTCCCTGACGGGTATGCTCCGTCATACAGCTCCTTCTTTCTGGCCAGCAGCTCCTCGCCATCGTGGGCGGTGAAAAAGAATCCGCCCTTTTCGGCATCCCAGAATAACCGGACAACAGTGTCGGTAAGGTCGAGTGCCTTCTTCAGATATTCAATGCGGTAAGTCGCTTCGTAGAGCTCAATAAGCGCCCAGATTAGAAATGCATAGTCATCGAGGATACCTCTGATCGAGGCTTTCCCCTCCCGGGATCGATGGAGGAGTCTCACCTGCCCTGTCAGATGCTCCTTCAACAGAAAACTCACTGCACGTTCTGCAGCTTCAATGTATCGCTTCTCGCCAAAGACACGCCCCCCTTTTGCAAGTGCAGCAATCATCAATCCATTCCAGTCTGTCATTACCTTGTCATCTTTAAAGGGATGAATTCTGGCATTTCTTGCTTCATACAGCCTGTCCAGCAGCTTTCTGACCGTCCCTCGAAGCTCTTCAGGAGCCGTGTTTCTTTTTATGGCAATGTCATCAAGTGATTCTTCCAGGTGCAGGATACTCTCTCCGGTAATCTGTCCTGTTGACTCATCTCTGAAATTTCCCTCTTCATTGACTCCATATAACTCTGATATGAGTGCCGCATCTCCAGAGCCCAGCAACTCAATAAGCTCATCTTTTGTCCAGAGGTAGTATTTCCCTTCCCGCCCCTCACTGTCGGCATCTTCAGCAGAGTAAAAGACTCCTTCAGGTGATGTCATATCGCGCAGCACGTAGGTGAAAACAGCCTCTGCAATGTCGCGGTAATATACTCTGCCTGTTGCCGCGAATGCTTCAATATAAGCCATTGAGAGCATTGCCTGATCATAGAGCATCTTTTCGAAATGTGGCACCAGCCATCTGGCATCAGTTGAATACCGGTGGAATCCAGAACCTGCATGATCGTAAATCCCGCCACGGGCCATTTTCTGAAGAGTGTTCTCTACCATGGAAAGTGCTGCCTCATTGGCAGTGCGCTTCCAATAACGGAGCAGAAATATGAGATTATGGGGAGAAGGGAACTTTGGAGGCCCTCCGAAGCCTCCGTTCTCTGCATCGTATCTGGCGGAGAGTTGAGCAAAGGCTCTGTCTGCTACGGAGTCATCCAGAACATAATCTCCTTCTGACAATGGGCTGCTCCCGACAGCTCTGGCTATCTGTCGGGAGACCATCATCGCTTCAGAGCGTCGGATCAACCACATCTTTCTCATTTCAGGCACGAGCTCACGCAGGCCTATGTGACCGAATCGCCTGTCCCTGGGGATATATGTGGCAGAAAAGAATGGCTTCTTTTCCGGTGTCATTATTATCGAGAGAGGCCAGCCTCCTTTGCCGGTCATGAGCTGGCACACATCCATGTAAATGCCGTCGATATCCGGCCGCTCCTCTCTATCGACTTTTATGCACACAAAGGCGTCATTCAGCAGCTCTGCCGTGTCAGGATCCTGAAAAGACTCGCGTTCCATAACGTGACACCAGTGGCACGTCGAATATCCTATTGAGAGAAAGATCGGTTTATTCTCCTCTTCCGCCTTCCTGAATGCCTCGTCGCCCCATGGGTACCAGTCGACAGGGTTGAAGGCGTGCTGACGCAGATACGGACTCTTTTCATCGATCAGTCTGTTTGGCTTTCCGTTAATCACCATTATAACCACCACCATCTGTCCAACGCTGATTCCATTTATTCTGATGACCACAACCTGAGAAGAGATTCTGAAATCGGAACGATTGAATAATGGAAGGTTTATTTCACATTTCCTCGAAATCTCAGACATCAGGATTCCGATCCAGTGAAAATCCAGTGAAAACTTTTTCCGCCATTCCCCTCTCCAGCCTTTCCCAAAGGAGAGGAAAGGAAAACATCGTTGTTACAACGTTTTTATAGAAGTTCCGAGATATGAGGAGTATGAAGTGAAAAACAAGATAAGTCTTATTATTCTGGAAGATCACACCATCCTTATGGAGGCTTTGACCATAACACTCTCCGCTTTTGAGAATATAGATGTGCAGGGATTCTTTACCACTGCCGGCGAAGCTCTGGAACATCTGAGTCATTCACCGGTCGACCTTGCCCTGGTTGACTACAGCCTTCCTGACATGAATGGCATCAGCTTTTTGATCAAATCAAAAGAGCTGGAGCATCCACCTGTTGTTGTATTCCTCTCCATGCATACCAGTGATAAAATCATAAACAGCGCCTTTGAGAACGGAGCATCTGCCTTTCTCCCCAAAACAGCATCAACTGAGGAGCTGATGACAGCAATTACTGATGTGATGGAAGGGAAGCATTACAAGAGCCCGAGGATTTCATACTGAAAACAATGAATCTCTGCCATCTTCGATACCGTTGCTCCAATTTGCCACAGATGGAATCCACTGCAGAGCGTCCTGCAGGTGCCATAAAGTGAAATCAGATCAGGCAGAACCGATCTCCATATCCGGAAGAACACCATTGCAGTAAATTCTGCACGCTGCCGCCGGTTTTCAAGAGAGGAAAAAACTGCTATAATCTAAAGTGCACTATAATATGATGTAATGTGAGAGGAGGCAGTTAGGTGAGCTATAATGAAATAGGAGGATGCCTGTTCCCTCTTTTCTGGGTCTCCATTGTTATCTTCTGTGGGATATTCGTTTACAGAGATGCTCAGACCAGCGGCAAATCACAGGGTGAGGCTCTTGGCTGGGCCCTAGGCTCTATATTCTTCTGTTTCCCTCTGATATTTATCCTTTACCTAGTTCTGAAGTCTACATCGCCAGCTCAGAAAGTATATAAATCAGCTGTAAGTTCAGGCAGCGCCTTTTCACCGGCAGGCACACAGCCGACAAAGCAGCCTTCCACCCTGTCAGGCGGATTTTTGACGGCACCGTTGAACCCTGCCGCCACATCGGCACAGCAGCCTCCATCTTCAGCGTCTTCGCCCAGGACGCCTCTCATCTCTTCTGACACATCCGCCCTGTTCAGCGCAGTCAAGAGCGGTAACATCGATTCGTTGAAGAAGCTGCTGCAGCAGGGAACAAATCTTAACAGTATTGACAAGGACGGCACCACTGTACTTCACTGGGCCGTCAACACTGGACTGAGAGAAATCACAGAGCTTCTCGTCAATAAAGGAGCTGATATGAGCGCCGAAGACAACGATGGAAGAACACCACTGCACTGGGCGGCTTTTGCCGATTTCAGAGATATCGCCGAGCTGCTGATAATGAATGGCGCAGAGGTGAATTCCAGGGACTATGACGGAAGATCACCTGTCCACGATGCCACAGAACAGGGTTTCAAAGAGATGGTGGCTCTCCTTATCTCAAAAGGTGCCGATGTCAACTTGAAAGACAATGAAGGGAAATCACCTCTTCAGATCGCCACATCGTCACAGTACACAGAAGTTGCAGACCTGCTTAAGGCACACGGTGCGTGGAGCTGAAAACCTGGATGGCAATAATAAGAAGTTGAAAGCGGCAGCATATAATGCACTATCCCTGGAATGACAGGCGTTTCACTATGCAATGCAGCTCATATGACTGCAGGAAGCTGCTGCTGATTGCAGTCATACTGTTTTCAGCATGCATCCCGTGCAGCGCATCCGGCCTTTCTGTTCTGTGCTATCATCAGATCGCGCCTGATGCTGAAAACATCATGACCACCACACCAACTCTGTTTGCAAGCCATATGAAATATCTCAGGGAAAACGGCTATACACCTCTCTCGATAAAAGATGCGGTTCTCCATATGAGGGGTGTCAGGTACAGATCAGATAAGCCATTTCTGATTACTTTTGATGACGGATACGATGGGATATATACTTATGCATATCCCATCATGAAGAGATACAGATTCCCGGCTATTGTCTTTCTTGTTGTAAGCCAGATAACAGACTCTGGCAATCACCATCACCTGACCTGGACGCAGCTCGATGAGATGCAGAAAAGCGGATTACTCTCTGTGGGCTCACACACATACAACCTTCACGTGAAGATTCCTGAAGAGCTCGACTCAGGCAGGCTCACTGCCGGCAGACTTCTCAACGATCTGATTATCTCCCGCAATTCTATCAGGAAGCATCTCGGTGTTGATACGCCTTACTTTGCCTGGCCTTATGGGCGCTACGATGACCGAGCTCTAACCACAGCCCGGAAGGCAGGCTTCACGGTATTCTTTACCACCGATTACGGAGCCAACCACGCCGGCGACGGAGCGCTTCGAATCAGAAGAATTCGCCTCTCCTCTTCTTATGACACTGTAGAGCGGTTGAAGGAGAAGTTGGAGCAGTTTCAATAGAAGAGAGGAAAAAGGGGGGCTTCTTCTCGAAGTGAAGAGTGAGGAGGGGAGACTATGAAAATTCTGGAAAGTGTTGCAGAGTTCATGGAGCTTGCGGCACGCACTGCACCGAAGAGCGCCGGACAGGATTATATATCTACAGCCATTATAAAAGGGCCTGATGTGCAGAAGCTTGCCGAAGCAATGGTTAAATACGGCTCCGAAAAAGGAAAGAAGAACTTTGACCGTGACGGAGAGAATGTCAGAAGCTCAGAAGCAGTGCTTCTCATCGGATTGAAAGATGCAAAACCGGTTGGTCTTAACTGTGGGGCTTGCGGAAGTACCTGCAGCAGCATTAAATCTGAGGATCACGGTGAGTTTGCAGGTCCTCACTGCTCATTACGCATACTTGACATGGGGATAGCACTCGGCTCCGCGGTAAAAACGGCACAGCTTTTCAATGCAGATAACAGGATAATGTACCGCATTGGTGTGGCTGCAAGGCTTGCAGGCTTCGTAGACTGGGATTTTGTGATGGGTATTCCTATATCTGCCAGAGGGAAGAACATCTATTTTGACAGGTAGCATCGTCATATCGGGCTTAATCCCCTGCATTCCGGACCTGCAGAAAAATCAATCTTCTCAAGCATTGTTTTTTTTTCAGCTTTGTCATATCTGTGCCTGAAACAGGAAGGTGTATCATTAGCTCATTATTATAAACAAGGAGGTTCTTTATGGAAAGAAAGAAGATCACAATCGAAACCCTGAGAGAGAAGAAGGCAAAAGGTGAAAAGCTCGCCTTTCTGACTGCATATGACTATCCTTTTGCGCTCCTTCAGGACAGAGCAGGAATGGACATGATCCTGGTAGGCGACTCCCTCGGGATGACTGTGCTGGGCCACAAGACCACTCTCCCTGTCACCATGGACGATATGGTGCGCCACGCCTCAGCAGTCGGCAGGGGAGTAAAATATGCTTTCACTGTAGGTGACATGCCTTATATGTCATACCAGCCCGGCATTGAAACAGCCATTCGAAATGCAGGAAGGTTCATGAGCGAATGCGGCATGGATGCCATCAAACTGGAAGGCGGTGTTACAGTGGTTGATACTGTCAGAGCGCTTGTCAACGTTGGCATCCCAGTAATGGGACACATCGGGATGACCCCCCAGTTTGCCGCTCAGTTTGGAGGTTACAAGGTAAGAGGTAAAGATGCCGATACGGCAAAAAAGCTCTTTGATGATGCAAAGGCCCTCGAAGAGGCAGGAGCCTTCGCGATTCTGCTTGAGTGCGTACCTGCCAAGGTGACTGAGAAGATCACCAAGGAGCTCAATATGATTACACTCAGCATCGGCGCAGGCCCCCACTGTGACGGGCAGCTCCTCATCATGCACGATGTCATCGGCCTCTTTGAGCTTTTCCAGCCCAAATTCGTAAAACAGTACATCAATATAGGTCCCATGGTGGAAAATGCCTTCAGTGAGTATGTGAAAGATGTAAAATCAGGAGCTTTCCCTGCCCCCGAGCATTTCTATCACATCAAGAAGGAAGAGCTCGACAAGATTTAAGGAGGAGCCATGTCTGCACAGATACTGGATGGGAAAGCGATCGCCCATCAGATACAGGATAGTCTTGCAAAGGAAGTCCAGGAGCTCCGGGAAAAGACAGGCCGTGTGCCCGGCCTCCACGTCATTGTTGTTGGGAATGACCCTGCCTCACAGGTCTATGTAAGGAACAAGCACAGAACGTGTGAGAAGCTGGGTTTTGCCTCTACAGTCCATGAGCTTCCGGAGAATGCCACTTTCAATGAGGTTCTGCAAAGAATCGACGAGCTCAACAGCAGCCCGGATGTCAACGGCATTCTGGTACAGCTTCCTCTGCCAGGGCAGATGGATGCTCAGAAGGTCATGCTCCGCATTTCTCCCGAAAAGGACGTTGACGGCTTTAATCCCATCAATGTAGGGAAACTCGTGGCCGGCAATCCCCTGTTCATCCCCTGCACACCGGCAGGAATCGTGGAGCTCATCTCCCATACAGGAATCTCTGTTGAAGGGAAGGAAGCTCTTGTCATAGGGCGGAGCAACATCGTAGGGAAGCCTCTGTCGCTTCTTCTTCTGCAGAAAAATGCCACAGTAACCATTGCCCATTCCAGGACGAGAGATCTCCCGGAAGTGGCCAGCCGCGCCGATATACTTGTGGTGGCGATAGGAAAGCCGGCCTTTGCGACATCAGATTTCATAAAGGACGGTGCAGTGGTCATCGATGTTGGAATCAACAGAGATGAGCGCGGAAAGCTTACAGGCGATGTGGATTTTGAAGCGGCCAGAAAAAAAGCCTCCTGGTTCACTCCTGTGCCTGGCGGTGTAGGGCCGATGACAATAGCCATGCTGATGAAGAATACGATGAAAGCCTTCAGGCTTCATAACAGCCTTTAACCAGAAAGTATGCAGGAGAATTATTGGAATTCCAATGATTCTCCTGCAGTACGTCAATCCTCCGGAATCAGATTACATGAATAAAAACAAGCAGATAGAAAAACAGTGTTACTGATGGAACGAGCCAGACAGCAGTCCTATATGCCTGCTTGACAGTCTTCTCCATCTTGTTTTCATTAGAGATTATCATCACCACACTCGCAGAGAGGTTCAGCAATATGCTCAGATAGCTGAATATGAAGATTTTATCTGCCATTGTCAGATAACCTGTCTGCGGAAGAGATGAAGTGGCGTTGAGATGAAGCATTGCACAGGCAAGCAGCATGCCTGCAGTCACAGCATATCGGTTTCCAACCACACTCGGCCCGATGAACAGTGAAGCAAAAGATGCAAGAATAAGTATCAGGAGAGGCATGAAGACCTTCATAAATGAACTGAGGCGATCACGTGACAGAGTTATCGGGAAGGTGAAGGTTGAAAACCTTTCTTTCATATATGAGTCTACTCCGTATTTCGGGTCCCCCTCCCTGATGTTCCAGCCGGGAAGCTTTATGCTGAGGGAAATCAGGGTGTTGACTCCCTGTCTGTCCAATATGGATTTTATCTTTCTCTCATCCTGTTTTGAGATGTTATCCTTCAATTCATAGTATGTTTTCTCAGCGTTGGGCAGATATGCGCTGAGAATCACTTTTTTATTGTCAGAGCCTGCTTTCTTGATTACCTGAGATTCAAACAGTGAATACTCAATCTGGTCAGGCAGCAGAGTTATCTCATCAAGTGGCTTGAAGACCTGATCAGACAGCACATAAGGACAGGCCAGTTTGACAGGCAGATTCTGATTGTCAAAGGGGTAGTATTTAAAATCAAATTTCGCCGTCATCTCTGCATTTATTCTATATGATATAAATGTAGGATCGCCAGGGTCTTCTACTCTTTCAATTTTAGGCTTGTCTGTTTTTTCATTTTTCTCAATCCTGCCGTTTACCAGCTCGAAAGGCAGGTTATTTTCATAATAGCCTGTTGATTTCATTATCTTATAGACTCTGGCATATTCCTGCGCGGTTGCATCTTCTTTCAGGACGTATCCATAGCCGTCCTCATCATAAATATAGTACTTTTTAAGCTCTTTCCTGTCTTCACCCTTCAGCTTTCCCAGTATTTCATCTTCAAATACTGAATAGTCAAGCTCTGAGGGCAGATTCAGCGCGGGGAACTTCACATATATGATCAGTTCTGCGCTGTACCTGCCTGCAGCCAGATCAAATTTACTTATATTGATAACCTCCATCGCTATCTGGATGTCATCTGCTCCGGCTTCCTGTTTACCTGTTTTTGTATCGCCTGCGCTGTCCTGTGCATATATATGATACGGCATAGACAGGAAACAGAAAATTAAAATAGAAAACAGTGTCAGCATCTTTTTCATACAGTAATACCTCCTGTGCCTGGGAGACAGGCCTGTTTCCGGAACCAGTCCCTGCTATGGGAGAATGGCGGAACGACAGATTTGAAAAATGGCGGCCCCTTGAAAAACCTGTCCTTTATCCGTGTTCACCCTGCCTGACCTGATATCTGAGAATTCGTGGAAATATGAGATAAACCCTCCATTGGCCTGCATTCTGGGCTTTACTGACGTAGTCTCACACTCATGTTCTGCCCTCTGCTTGACATCAGGAGGTGTGATCATTTCTCAGTATGGTCTGCAATGCTTTGGTGAAAGATTTATTTGACAGTATCTCGATGCAGAGGTCGCATGCGCAGCCCCTCACATAGTTGTCGCCAAATTGATGGACTCCGGCTTTCTCCAGAAGCGATGCAAGGCTCCACGGCCCTCTGAGTCTCAGATATTCGAAGACTATATTTTCGTTGGCGAGCAGAGAAGACAGGGAGCACTCTCTCACATTTCCCAGGATCAGAGGGTGAGATGCCGGCAGATCATAGACCGGACCGCAGCAGGCTGTTAAAAATCCCCTCGTATCAATGGCCTTGTATTCAATATCCTCACACGGAACTTCGGAGCGGCCCATGCTGAAGTACTCTGCCGGGAGATCTGCGCCCCGTCCCTTCGGAAGAGGCTCTTGTCTCGCAACGTGATCAGAGGGAAGAAGATCAGAGAGAGTTGATAAAATCTCTTCTCTCTCCTTTTCCTGTGAAGAGGTCACATTCACAGTCACCGCCCATATGCCGATATCCTTTGCCGCAGTGATGGCGTTTCTTATATTGGAATCAGGAACAGACTTCCGGTGAAAGGTATCACAGGAGATGTGCAGCTCCTGAAGTCCTTTAATCCGCAAAAGAACTTCCTTCGCCCTGTCGTAGCTTACAGCCCAGAAGGCGCTGGTAATGACTGATGCTCTCAGGTCCCTCCAAGCCGTATACGAGACTGCATATCTGAGAAGCTCTTCACGGATGAAGGGCTCACCACCGGAGAAGCAGACTGAGGTAAACTTCCCTGACGATGCGATCAGATCTATGTAAAAAGCGACATCATCTGTCGACATGTCTGTCAGGGCGTTTTCAGGCTTCACTGCAAAGCAGTGCCTGCAGTGAAGAGGACATGCATAAGTGAGAATAAGTCCGATTGTGTTCATCAGACTCAATGGTTTCCTCTCGGAATCGACCTGCTCCACTTCTTCTCCCTGACAACCCTGTCGTTCTCGAGAAGTGTTCTTGTCTCTGTCAGATGGAAGAACTTCTCATCGGAGGCCATCTTGAAGTGAACCTCCAGCTCAATCTCCCTGCCAGGCGGTGAAATGATGTAGTTCGTCACAGCTTGATATGTCGCGTGGGCGGGATCCCTGTCATTGACCTTCCAGGTGTTCTGCTCCTTCATATGGTATTCCCGGTCTCTGATCGTCATCTTCTGATCGATGCCGCATGAATATATCGCCTCACCGGTATCTGAATTGTAATCGATATGGGTTTTCTTCCCCTCATCCTGTTCATCATATGATGCATCAGGGGGCCACTCTTCCTTTTCAGGCTTTGGAAGATCGCAGGTTCCTGTGAGTGTGTTCACAGTTACAACAGGCAGTTCGAGCCATGTGTCTGCTCCACAGTAAAGGGTGGTGCTTCCCCTGTATGGAGTTGGCCAGGCCATGGGGAACTGGGCATTGCCTACAGCGAGCCTGATCCTGTGGCCGGGCCTGAACTTCCAGGTTGTATAATGGATCTCGGCAGATAGTTTTGTTGGTCTGTCTTGAACAAGCGGTGTCTGCTCGAGACGTGAAATACGATCTGCAGGATTAATCAATGTACCGCTCACCAGAGAGACCTTCCCGTCAGGCCAGACATCCTCCAGGCGGACTGACCACTGATAAAGTGGGGCATCGGCTGAGATCCGGAGAGAAACTCTGGGGAAGCCTATTATCTCAACTGCTTCTTTGAGAGGCTCTGAATCATATACCAGGCTGCACTCATCGTCGAATGCCATGTCTCCGCTCATCTCACCCCACCATCCGTGGATTCCCGTGCCTGCTCCGGCCCTGTATCTGAGAGTGTCAGTCTTTGCTGCTGCCGGAGCAGAGCCCGCCAGGCTGCTTTCTTCTGCAGGGAAAAGCACCTGTTTCTTAATCCCTCCAACTGGCCAGTCACCACAACGCCACTGCCCTGGAATAGTTTTCAGCTCCTCGTCAGGAGGAACCGCATCCCTGACAAAGATTGTGAAACGGGGCTCCTTCATTATTCCGCTGTCTACTCCCTTGAGCCAGTGGTCCCACCACCTGAGCGCTTTCTGCCGCCACTCATAGTTGGGACCAGGTTCTGCGGTATTCGGCCATTCATGCTTCCAGGGACCGATATCTGCCTTGACATTTTTATTTGATGAGTCCAGGAGACGCGGGACAGTGTCGCGATAGCCGTCCAGCAGGCCTCCTATGATATATACCGGGATCTCCACGGAGGGCTTGAACCTGTTCGACTCTCTGCGCCAGAAGGAGCCGTCAGAAAGGTTCTCCTTCCATATGAAGTGCCACGGCTCACGATCAAATCGCCTTGCAAAGTATTCCGGTGTAATGGCCAGATTTGCAGTATCAGGAAGTGCATTGTAAGTATCTATCATGGACTCCCAGACATCTGTGTGCATAACGCCGTCTATGAAATGAACATCCTGATAGTAGAGATCGTCTGCCACATGGGCGATCAGTATGGCTTTCAGTGCAGGGGGCTTTCGCTCTGCAGTCATGAACGAGTTGAAGGCTCCCCAGGAAAGCCCGTACATCCCGACATTGCCGTTGGACCATTCCTTTTTTGCGAGCTGGCTGACAACTTCCACACAGTCTGAGATCTCACGCTCACTGTATTCAGCTTCAGGGAGAACCCCTTCACTGTCACCGGTGCCTCGAAGGTCTACTTTCGCGACAACATAACCGCGTCTGGCAAAATATGCACCTACAGGATAGTCCCACGATAGATAACAGAAATCGTCCTTACGGTATCCGTTCATCTCGAAAAATACCGGAAATCTCTCACCCGGCTCACTGCTCTCCGGCATCCAGTAGCTCGCAGCCAGCTTTACTCCGTCCTTCATTGTCAGCATCTCTCTCTTGACTGTAAAATCATATTCAGCTCGAGAAGATTCATCATCAGGAGAGCCCTTCAGAGCCGCTTCTGTATCGGAAGGCTGTGAGGCGTGAGGACATCCCGAAAAGAACAGGAGAAACATAAAGCTGAAGATCACAGTGATAAATGCAGGAAGTGGCCTGTTCATAAAACCTCCTCTGCAGCAATGCCTTGAAACTTCCATAGAAATGTTGTAACGACCGCGTTTGCCTGTCCCCGTCAAGGGGATCGGAACCCTGATGTCTGAGATTTCGTGGAAATGTTGAATAAACCCTCCATTGGGCTGCAGACCTCGCATTATTGTACCGTCGTTACTGCTCAAGTGGTAAAAAACAGCCCCCCCCAGTAACAATATGTTAATAATATCCTTACAATGTCCTTACAATATATAGTATATTATTTACAATAGACTGGTATTATTAAAATCTGCCATACACTACTCAAGAGATCGAGAGGAGGTTGATAGAGTGCAGCTTAACTGTAAATCGCAGTCATCTCTTCTTCACCAGATACTTTCATATTAATTCCCCGCAGACAGACAGATCACAGATTTCTTTTGTTTCTTTGAAAACACTCGATAGAAGGAGGAAAAACCTGATGAAAAAGGTTCTCTATGGATTCATGATACTTCTTATTGTTGCCGCAGCGCTCAACAGCAGCTGCGGCGGAGGCGGCAGTTCAGGAGGCAGCACAGGTTATTCAGGAGGTGGAGACTCAACTGCAGCTACACCCGATACAACAACATCAGCTGTGACATATTCAGGCACCAGGGGATATGTTTATGTCTCTTCCACTGCGAAAACATCGTCAACAGTCAAAAATGCCGCAGCAGTAAAAGCTTCTGCAAAGCAGATAATTGTGCTTCCCACCAATACAACCCAGCCTTCCGGCTTCGTTGCTGCAGTCGGATATACTGTCCGATCATCGACAAACTCCAATATCAGCACGACTACAGATTCGCAGGGTTATTTCAACCTCAACGCCTCATCAGACTCAGATGCATCGCCAACTCAGAACGGTGACGGAGTAGTAGTGGAAGACCCGAATTCAGAAGCATCTCCTGTCAATTACCCGATAATGGGAGAGCCCATGGCTGCCTCAGAGCTCACTGACATCAAAATCGTGCCTCCTTTCAGCAAAACAACAGGCGAATGGTCCATCATCGCAGGCGGATATGAAGTATTCTTTCTCATCGGAAAATCAGGAGACTACTGGCACCCTGTCACTGACACCGTAACATGGTCTGTAAGTGAAAGCACACTGGGATCATTTGATACCAGTTGGGGACTTTTCAAATCAAACAGCGAAATCTCTGCAACGGCTGCAGGTACAGTCAATGCTGTATGTGCCGGAAATACCTATACACAGAGCATCAAAGTGATATCTCTGAGCGAATTTGGAAGCATAGAAGGATATGTCAAGGATGGAAATGGAAATCCAGTATCCAGAGTAGTGGTTGATGCGATTCCCAGCGACCTCGTCACCACTTCCAATGAAAGTGATTTTGAACACTTTCCCTGTTTCGCCCACCGTATGGCGATGACAGACAGAGATGGATACTACAGGATATTCTTCCTTCCTGCAGGAAACTACAATGTGAAGGTAAGCTCTTACTATGGATCAAGCCTGGCAGAGGAAACAGTCGACGTTTCAGGCTCAGTAACAAAGAATTTTACCGTATCGAGCGTTTCTGTCAATGTCTATGGTATGGTGAGATGCGATAAGTTCCATTATAAGCCCGGTGACAACATGTCACTGCAGGTAGGACTGATGAACTGGGGCTCCTCCGAGGCATCAATCACATACTCTGCCATCGAGTTCAAACTGCTGTTCCGCGAGAGAAGAGGGCATCACCAGCCGCCTCCGACAGGAGACGACTCAACCGTAGTTGCCACAGCAACAGCAGAAGGAGGAACGGCCACAATCGAAGCATACGGGAGAACGAAGATTCCCACGGAAACAGTCTCCCTTACAATACCTGACAATGCCTCAACTGATGGATTCTACTCGGTGGAAGCAGAAGTGACAACATCCTCCACCTTCAGAATTGAACCGGCTTACCCGGTAGTATACGGATCAATCAGTCCATCTCCATCCCCATCGGCATCCCCATCGGCATCTCCATCGGCATCTCCTTCTCCATCACCATCACCATCAGCCTCACCTTCCCCTTCTCCTTCTCCTTCTCCTTCCCCTTCCCCCTCACCTGAAGCAACAGAAGATTAAACACCTGAGGAAGCGGGTTGAGCAGGCAGACTTATGATATTAGGCAGAGGCCACAGAGAAATCTGCGGCCTCTGCTTTTCCATGCCCGGAGAAATAACCTGAAGGCTGATACTGATGCTGTTCACTGTCATAATGAAGCGTGTCCATATGCAGAGTATATATCAGGCAGGAAGACAGCTCTGAAAGAAGGAATATTCCCGGAGTTTCCTTTGCGATAAACACAATCCGCTGCAAGGCAAGGCCACATTGAAAGGTTTTTCACTGCCAATTCAAAGAACTCCCGTACTCCTCTGCTTTATTCTTCTGCTCTTCATCATCAACTGCTGCCTGGTAGCTCCGGACTTCACAATGTCTGCAAAGTTCAAGCTTTATTATAAAAATCCCGGTGATGAAGCAAACTATTTTGTGGGAGCTCTGATGCTCCGAAATGGATATACCGGCATATACGATTATGACACCTTTCTCAAGTTCTGTAAGGGCCACACTCTCTATAAGGATGAAAGTCAGTTCCTGAGCTTCATGATATATCCCCCACTCATGTATGTGCTCATAGTTCCTCTGACGTTTTTCCGCATTGCACAGTATATACAGATATGGTTTCTTCTGAACATCACGCTGCTTGCATTCTCTGCATTCCTCATAAGCAGGTGCCTCACCAGGGCTGCTGCAGCGAAAATACCTGTGACAGTTGCAATTCTCCTTATGATATCGAGTTTTCTTGCTGTGTTTCTTTACAGCCCCACTGTGGATTGCCTGATGCAGGGACAGGCAAATATTCTCCTGCTCTTCCTGTTTTCATCCATTCTTTATTGTCATCTTTCTGACCGGAAAGTGCTCGCAGGGCTTTTACTGGCTATCTGCATATCAATCAAGCTTTTTCCGGTTATATTTCTTCTTTATTTTGCAATCCGGAGAGAGTGGAAGACTGTCCTCTCGACCCTGCTGTTAACCTTTTTCATTAACCTTGCCATCTTTCTCATATATGGACAGCAGCTTTTCTCGAGTTACTTGGAGAACATTTTTCCTCTCTATTTCTCTTCCATGGTAGTCAATCCGTTCCCTTACAACAGATCTTTGGAGGGGGTCATACTATACTATATTTCCCATACAGACATTCCGGCACCTGCGCATCTTGCAGTTGCCAAGGCCATTACTTTTCCTCTCAAGCTCTTGCTGCTGCTGATTTCGATGACAGTGCTCCTTATGGGGAAAAGGAAAGCCGAGCTTTCAGGAAACACAGATAAAGAGAAGGCTGTAAGCTTCTGTCTCTTCCTCTCAATGGTTTACCTCCTGCTTACCAGCTCCTGGCAATATTACCATATATGGTATCTTCTCTGTTTTATCATTACTCTGGGTCTTCTCTGTCTCCGGGAAATGGACTTTCGCAGTTTTATTCTGTCAGTGGGGCTTTCTTTCAGCTGGTTCTGGTTCTCTGGGCTGGACGGACAGATCAGCGTGTGGCACAGACAGCTTGTGTGGTGGATGCGAAACCATTATTACAACAGCTTTCCCTTTATGCTGGTCATTGTCAAGCTCTTTATCTTTTCTGCCCTGCTTCTGATTTATAGGGAGCTGATATCCGACCGGAAAGAGGAGAACAGATCATCTGTATCTAAGACATAGCAGCACTTTAAAGAAAAAAAGGGGAAGGCTCTCACCTTCCCCTTTTTCGTTCTTTAATATTACGCCGCAGGAGTCTCTTCCCTGCTGTTTTCTGATTTGAGACTTCCGATCCGCATTCCGTAGAAGGATCGGTATACGAAGAAAAGTCCGATCAGGAAGAAGATGGCTCCCACTATGGTCCTCGCCATTACCTGCGATGCAGGCACATTTACGGCGATCTCAACTGCAAGCAGACCGAAGAGAGTGGTGAACTTGATAATCGGGTTCAACGCCACTGAAGATGTATCCTTGTAAGGATCACCTACAGTGTCACCCACCACGGTCGCTTCATGGAGGGGTGTGCCTTTCTGCTTCAGGTCCACCTCAACCACCTTCTTGGCATTATCCCACGCCCCGCCTCCGTTGGCCATATAGACTGCACCAAAAAGGCCGAATATGGCTATGGAGATCAGGTAACTGACGAAATAGAAGGGGTCGAAGCAGGCAAAGGCGAGAGCGAAGAAGAAGATGACCGGAAATATGTTATACATTCCATACTGAGCATACTGTGTGCAGATCTTCACTACTTCTTTGCTGTCTTTGATGGATGCTTTCTCAACACCTTCGAGCTTTATGTTCTTCTTGATGTACTCAACGGCCCGGTATGCGCCGGTCGTGACCGCCTGCATTGAGGCTCCGCAGAACCAGTAGATTACTGCTCCTCCTGCTATCAGGCCCAGCAGGACCTTGGGCTCGAGAAGAATCAGCTGCTTGAATGGCTCAAGATTCAGGTTGTTCAACAATATGATGATGGAGAATATCATCGTCGTGGCTCCCACAACTGCTGTGCCGATAAGCACCGGCTTGGCAGTTGCCTTGAAAGTGTTGCCGGCGCCGTCGTTCTTCTCCAGATATTCTTTGGCAACATCGAAGTTGGGCTCGAATCCGAAGTCTCTTTTTACCTCCTCTTTAACATCAGGCACTTCTTCAATAAGTGACAGTTCGTAGATCGACTGGGCGTTGTCGGTGACAGGGCCATAGCTGTCCACTGCGATAGTGACAGGTCCCATTCCGAGGAATCCGAAAGCCACGAGACCGAATGCGAAGACCGCCTGAAATGTCATGAAGTTGGAGAGACCTGCCATACTGGTTATATAGGCAATCAGCATCAGAGCCACCAGCGTCATTCCCATCCAGAAGGCACTGAAGTTTCCTGCCACCATGCCTGAAAGGATCGTCAGGGACGCGCCTCCTTCTTTGGAAGCATCGACAATCTCCTTCACATGACTTGAGCTAGAGCTTGTAAATATCTTGGTAAGCTCTGGGATTACAGCTGCCGCCAGAGTACCGCAGCTTATGATAGTGGCCAGCTTCCACCAGAGATCGTGGGGCTGACTTGACAGCAGCAGGTAGCTTATCACGAAAGTCACTACTATGGAAAGGATCGATGTAATCCACACAAGCAGCGTGAGGGGCTCTTCAAAGTCCATCTCCTTCTTGTCGGCATATTTTGCCCTGGCGATTACATTGTTTATTGCATATGCGAGCATTGAAGTGATGATCATCAATACACGCATTACAAAGATCCATATGATGAAATCTGAGCGGTATTCCGGCTGCACAGCCAGGCAGATGAAGACAATCAGCGCCACACCGGTTACACCGTAAGTTTCAAAGCCGTCAGCAGTGGGTCCGACACTGTCGCCGGCGTTATCACCGGTACAGTCTGCTATGACTCCAGGGTTGCGAGCGTCGTCTTCCTTGATATTAAAGAAGATCTTCATCAGATCCGAACCTATATCGGCTATCTTGGTGAAGATACCTCCACATACACGGAGCACGCTGGCGCCCAGCGACTCACCGATGGCGAAGCCGATAAAGCACGAACCTGCCGATCCTGGCATTAACTTCTCTACGAAGACAAGAATGATTAGCATTATGAGAAGCTCAACAGAAACCAGCAGGAGACCTATGCTCATTCCAGCCTTCAGTGGAATCCCGAAGACCGGGAAAGGCTTCCCCTCAAGAGATGCAAAGGCTGTTCTGGAGTTTGCAAGAGTGTTGATTCTGATGCCGAACCACGCCACACCATAAGAGCCGAGGATTCCTATTATGGACCAGAAGAGGATAAATAACACTGTTCCGATTGGCATATGCTTCAAAAACAGGAAGTAGTAGAAGATACATATTCCGATAAGCACTTCCAGCACTGCCAGGAAGATACCCTGCTGGATCAGGTAGGTCTTGCAGGTCTCCCAGATTATGTTCGATACCTCAAGCATGTTCTTGTGAGCAGGGAGCTTCTTAATCTGTGTGTATTGAATCAGGCCGAACAGACCTCCCAGTATACACACCACCATTCCGATAATGAGCAGCATCTCACCGTTCACTCCCCCGAAATTCGAGGTCAAGGCCGGTATCGGTACGTCAGCCTCACTTGCAAAAGCTCCTGTGGCAGCCATCGTCATTACCGCGGCAAGGAAGATCATTGCTCCTGCTGCACGGCGCTCAAACCACAGGGAGGCCGTCTGTATCATTGTCTTGAAACCTCCGGTGCACTGCTGGTGCCTTCTCACTTACATCACTCCTTATTTTTTAGATTCTTGCTCTCGAAAAAAAAAACCCATAAGGTTTAACAGACTTATACAACTGCTCTCTACTTCTCTATCCGGCATGAAAAACCTCCTTCTCCCTCCTTAAGAGGAATGTCGTTCCGAAATCACGGATAAGATATGAATCCGGAATAGTAAAATTGAAATTCTGAGACATCTACATCAGGAAAAGAGGAAAAATACCCCGAATAGTGAATTCTTCTTACAGGAAGATTTATACAGCAAACAGACCTTTTATTACAGCATATGACCTGTTCCCGCAGTATCCTGAAATCTGGAGATCACGATGAGCACCGGTATTGATACGCTTAAGTCATTTGTTGCAGGCACTCCCCCACCTCACATACCGGCGTCGTTCTGGGGCCACTTCTACAAAGCCGAGCAACACTGGGAAACGCTTCTGGAGGCCACAGTCGGCTTCCAGAAAGAGTTCAGATGGGACTTCGTGAAGATAAATCCCAGCTCCACATTTTTCGTTGAGGACTGGGGAAACAGATATGAAAAATTTGATGACAGGCGCTCACGCATGATCGAGCATGCAGTCAAGAACGCCGGCGATTTCGCCAATCTACGCCGCCTCGAGCCGGGATTCGGCCTTCGAGGTGATAATCTCAGACTGATTGAAGCCCTCGCATCAGAGCTTCCAGATATACCTCTCATCATGACGCTCTTCAATCCTCTTTCATACGCCAGACGCCTCTGCGGGACTTCTGAAAACCTTCTCACTATGATTGAAAACTCACCCGGACAGGTAGAAGAGGGCCTCGAGATAATCTCTTCTTCTATCGCCGATTATGGAAGAGCCTGTCTTGAAGCCGGCTGTCACGGTTTTTTCTATGCAACCACCGAATGGGGCTCTCTGGACCTGATGAGCCGGGATGAATACACTCGATACAGCTCCGGGCACGATTGCCATATCCTGAATGCCCTCCGTGACAGGAGCCTGATTCTGATACTTCACGTCTGCCAGAGCAATAACCGCCTGAGAGAACTGCTTCACTACCCTGTCGATGTATTCAGCTGGGATTGGAAGGATCGAACAAATCCATCACCAGGTGGTATTCTTAACAGCACATCAAAGATACTGGCAGGCGGAATATCCCATACTCTGCTGGAAAATCCTGCCAACTGTGAGTTGATAAGAAAAGAAGTGGAAGAATTCCGCAAGGAGTGTCCTGAAAGGGCCATACTGGCTCCGGGATGCACCTTCAACTGCGCCAATACGAAGCTTCTCCACACCATCAGAGACTTGTTACAGGACTCTGACAGAAAGGGATATTATTAAATAAGGAGATTGACTATGACATCCACTGATGAAAAAGAAAAAATCCTCGTAGTTGATGATGCACCGGTAGTACTCCGCGTTATCAGAAAGATTCTCTCTTCACGCGGATATACAATAATTACCGCCAACAGTGCACTTGAGGCGATAAGCACATTGGAATCAGAGTCGATCGATCTTGTAATCACTGACTACAAAATGCCGAATGTCAGCGGCCTCGACCTGATAAGACACATTCGGGAAAATTTTAAAAAAACGGAAGTGATAATGATCACCGGTTATCCTTCCATTGAAGGTGCTGTTGAAGCCGTCAAGACAGGCGCGGAGGAATATCTCACAAAGCCGTTCACTGGCGAAGAACTCCTCAGTGCAGTAAAGAGAGTAATTGACAAGGCACATCTTAAAAGAGCTTATAAAGATCGGTCCACTTCCGCCCCGTTTATTCCATATGGGCTGATAGGTCACTCTCACTCCATGCGCGCCCTCTTCTCAAATATAACAAAAGCGGCATCCAGCAGTGAATCAGTGCTTATAACAGGTGAAGCAGGAACAGGTAAGGAGCTTCTCGCCCGCATAATACACTACAACAGCCTGAGAGCCTTCACTCCATTCATGACGATAAACTGCGCCATGATTCCTGAAGAGTTCTTTGAAAGCGAGCTGAACAGACATTTTGAAGTGATGATTGCCGCCTCGAAAGAGCCTAAACCGGAATTTACCAGCACAGCTATTCACGGCACCATCTTTCTGAAAGGGATCCACTTCCTTACGCCTGCCAGACAGGGAACACTGCTTCGAATACTGCATAATGCAGGAGCAAATCCGCAGGGCGCCTCATTGACGCATAAGGAAGGGGTGCGCCTGATTTCATCCGCGTCAAAGGACATTCTTTCAATGGTAAGAAGAAACACATTCCGGGAAGATCTCTATTTCCTTCTGGGCTGCATTTCAATCGCCATTCCACCTCTCCGGGACAGAAAGGAGGATATCCTTCCACTCGTGCTCCAGAGTGCATCCTCCTCATCAAAGGCTCTCTGCAGAGATACACCTCACTTTACCGATGCAGCTGTTGATTTCCTCAGAAACTATACCTGGCCTGGAAATGTGCAGGAGCTCGAAAATATTATCGATTATACAGTAAAGGAGCACGACTCTCCGGTCATCGAGCTCTCAACAGTTACAGGACATATGCGGATTCACCACAAGGAAGAGCTGAATCTGAAGAACTCACTCGATGTTGTACAATGTGAGTATATTCAGAAAGTGCTGAAAAGCGTCCACGGGAATAAGACAAAAGCCGCCGAGATACTCGGTGTCGATCGAAAGACACTCAGAAAGAAGCTGCTGTTTGCAGAGCAGAACCTTACCGAGACTCCGGCAAAACTACCGAGGAAGCATAAAAAAGTAAGAAAAAATAAGAACTAAACCGAGTATGATTCGATATACAACGAAAACAGCAAAGGAGCCTTTCTTCAGATAAGAGAGAAGAAAGTTGACAACCAGATAGCCGCTGACGGCCGAAGCTGTTATGCCTGCAAGGAATAATGCCCACTGCGACTGAAAACCAGCGTCATGGAAAAACTCTACACATTGATACAGCGCTGCTCCTCCAATTACAGGAAGAGATATGAGAAACGAATAATTGGCCGCGCTGTCGCGCTTCTGCCCCAGAAACAGCCCTGAGGTCATTGTGATTCCCGAGCGGGACACACCCGGAATCAGGGCCAGAGCCTGAAAAAGACCTATGATGACTGCATCCCTGAATGTTATGGCTTCAATGCCTTTCTCCTTTGAACCGGTTTTTTCCGCTACAGCCAGTATTATGCCAAAAACAATGAGGCAGATCGCTGTAAGCAGTATGGCAAAACTTGTCTTTTCAGGGTCTGAAATCTCTTCAATCGCATCCTTGAGTGCCAGGGCAACTACAATCGCAGGGATTGAGCTCACAATAATCAGCCACGGCAGACGCATCTCTGGATCGGTATTGATCCGCCTGATATCTCTGAAGCTCTGAAAAAAGCTGCGCAGAATGGCTGTGACATCTTTTCCATAGTAAACCAGGATCCCCAGAAAAGTTCCGATATGGAGAGCCACATCAAACTCTTTGCCAAAATACTGCCATCTGAAAAGCCACGGTATGACCTCCAGATGCGCAGAGCTGCTGATGGGCAGAAATTCAGTCAGACCTTGAACTATTCCCAGTATGATTGATTGAATGATATTCACAGGTTACCTCCACTGCTGCGTTCGAGTAAACTATCAAGTTATATGCGGACACTCAGACTTCCTGCCCTGCCCGAACCTTCTGGTTATTTCTGCTTCACTGGTCGGGGATGAGTCTTGAAATATGCCTCTATTCCTTCTGCAACAGCTTTCGCTACTGATGCCCTGTATGCCGGTGATGCCAGGTTCCCGGCATCTTCCTTATTGCTGATGAAGGCTGTCTCGATTAGCACTGCCGGCATTTTGGAATAGGCAATGACATAGAAGCTGTTCTGGTGAATCTTCCTGTTTCTGTTTTTCAACCTCTGAATCATGCTCTTATGAATCTCAGCAGCAAGAGGCATGTCGATGCTTTTGTACCAGTGCGTTGAAATGCCTCTGACATTCCTGTTCAGAGAAGAATCACAATGAATGCTGATGAATATATCAGCTTTCATGTCCCTTGCCACCTTGACCCTGGCGCTCAGCTCCTCTGTGTCAGAGGAGCCGTAATAGCTCACATCCCTGTCTGTTGTTCTTGTCAGAATAACATTCCATCCTTTTGCGACAAGCAGGGCGCTCAGCTTCTTTGCAATAGCAAGGGTAATGTCCTTTTCTCTCAGATTTAGAGCGTTATTACACGCTCCTGCGTCCATTCCGCCGTGTCCGGGATCGATGCATATGACTCTCCTTTCAGGGCGCGGATATGAAGTGACCCCTGAGCCGTCCAGCACCATATCATCAGATGAGATCTTCTCACCTGATATTTCAAAGGTCAGAATCGTAGTCGGCGCCGGCGGTCTTGTGACCCTGAAGATGTAACAATCCTTCAGCTCAACTGCCACGCGCACAACAGGCTCAGGCTTCATCTGGAACTGGGCGACCCTTATCTCCTCAACGTGAGGGTCATCCGGTCTGATTGTCCTTTTTCTGCCGGCAAGCACTGCATTATGTATGTCTATGAAGAATCTGTCATCAGGAGCCTTGAAGCGATGCCATTCATACTCTACAGGCCCGCTTATATGCATCTTGATGTATGAGCACTTTCCCTTCACCGCCAGATTGACAGCAGTTACAGTCTGACGTTGGAAGTTCACGCCAACTGCGTTAGGAGAACGGGGAAAAAGAGCAATTTCGATCTCTGATTGGAGCTTCCGCGGAAGCACTCTTACATCAACATTATCAGAAAGAGGCACTACAATTCTTACTCTGTTCGGGTTCACCTCGTTCTGACTGTAAACTATCTTTCCCACCTCACTGTGGTGTATCTCCTTATGTGTTATCCCTATGAGAGTCTTGGAGAGGTGGACGTTTCTGAGGTCAACAACAAGCCTGCGGGGGTTCTTCAGAATAAATGAGGTGCTTTCAAAGTTTCCTGATGCAATGGCTTTTACCACCTGGCGCTTCTGGCCGGGAACAAGCTCCAGAAATACCAGTGCAGGGTCAATGTAGTAATTTTTCGCATCTTTATCGTGTGATAGAACCGATCGGGTAAGGAGAGGAAGGTGCTTCAGAGCGAGCATGAACCGGCCGCGCAGCAGAAATGGAGGCGGCGAAAGGCGCACTGTGCCTGCATCTGTATTGATCTCGGAAGGGTCCAGCCTGGCTGAATAGATCTTTCCATTATTCTGGGTGCATCTTATTGTCTTATCCTCAACATTCACTTCAAGACGGGTTCCCAGTCGGGTGAAAAGAGCCTTCACCTTCTCTTCACAAAGAGAGATATATATGTCCCGGTATTTTTCCTGAATATAAACAGGAAGCTCAATCACTTCGCCGGCAACAGTCACATGCAGCTCTCGGCGCTCTAGATTCAGTGATTTCAGCGCTTCATCGAAATCACCTGATGGAGAAGGCTGCGGTGATGGGGATTCCTCCCTTACCGGAGGGGTCTTGTCTTCTTCCTGCTGGGCGATAAGACAGCTCTCAGGGCTCCAGGGGAGATCTTCAGCTTCTGACGGTGCTTTGACAGAGAACAGAATTGATAATACAATCATCATGATGAGAATGGCCTGCTTCCCACCATCCCATCGAGCGAGAAACAGACATCTGTTCATGCATTACCCCTTGCAGCCCTGCCGATATCAGGGTTTTTAAGGGCATCGACAAGCGCATTTTTCATCTCCCTGGCGTCCTTGAAACGCATTTCAGGATCAGCATTAGTGGATTTCTCAATAATCACACCTAACTCGAGAGCGATGTTCTTTGTCATCGGGAAGCCGTTGCCAGGTGACTGCCCGGTACATATCTCATACAATATGGCTCCCAGTGCGTAAAGATCTCCTCGAGGGTCTGTACGGCACTCAGGAATGAAGAATTCAGGCGGAGTGTAAGGGCAATCCTTATCTCCCTTGTCAAAGGCCGGAGACTGGGGTCTGAAATGCAGTGCCAGTCCAAACTCCGACAGTTTCAGCGTGCCGTCCTGACAGAGGATTATGCTGCTCGGCTTCAGATTTCCAAAGCTAACAGGAGGGTTCTGAATATGAAGAAAATAAAGGGCTCTGCATATCCGGATCCCCCACTCTACAGCGATACGCTCTCCATAAGGCTCCTTACGCGAAGCCAGCAGCGATGAAAGATTCCGGCCTTCCACATGCTCCATTGCAGTGTAATGCCTGTTCTCAATCGAGAAGAAATCAATCAATCGCACGAGATCCGGCTGTGTCATTGTCATAATAGCAGCAGCTTCAGCTCTGAAAGCATTAATGGCTGTCATCCTTGACTTTTCCTGCACGAAGTGATCTGCAATCTCCTTTATGATGCAGGGACAGGCCGGCTCGCCGCAGATCTCTGCAAGATAGACAGTGCTCTGCGCACCTCCCCCTTTCACTCCCTTTATGCGGTAGGTGGCACGTTCTCCGTTCACTATAGTCCCTGTCAGGAGAGTCATAGTCTTTCATCACCTTTCATCTTTGATTAGTATTATACCATAGTACGACACATTTCCTCCCTGAAAAATGACAGGAGAAAACAGATTGAACCGCTTTATTTTGAATTTGACAATCTCAGCACCTGTAAGTATAATCATTGAAAGAGATATACTCCGGAACGTTACATACGAAACAATCATAAGCTCCTTATGCAGCCTGTGATGTGAATCAGTATAAAGAGCCTCTGCATATTTTTTTCCAGGAGAAGCGCCATGGAAGATCGCTATAAATTCTTTTACTCTGTCGGCAGACTCTTCAACTCGAGCCTCAATATAAACATGGTCCTCGATATAGTGCTCTCCCGCCTGATAGAGGAGATGTATGTCGAAGCCGGCTCATTCTGGATCTATGATAATGAGAACGAAATAGCAGTGTGCAGTGCCAGCAACGGGCCTTCAGGAAATGCCCTCACCGGATCCTCTGTTCGCAGTGAAGAAGGTGTCAAGGGATACTGCATGCGTAACAGGAACTCGATTATCATCGAAGATGTGACACAGTGTCCCTGGTTCTCTGCAGATTATGACAAGAAGCTCGGCGTCAAAACCAGAAATATTCTGTGCCTGCCGCTTCTGCATAAGCAGCGTCTGCTGGGTGTGCTCGAGCTTGTCAACACAAAAGACAAGCCTTTTTCCCAGGAGGATATCGAACTGCTGGAGCCCCTGGCCAGCACAGCGGCCATGGCCCTGGACAATGCAGATCTCTTCACTGGTGTCGCGGAAAAGGAGCGTATGAAAAAAGAGCTGGAGTTCAGCTCTTTTCTGCAGTCGGCCATCCTTCCTGTTAAGACGCTTGTCTCCACAGTCTTTGATGTAAAAGCCAGAATAGTTCCGTCACGGGAGCTGGGCGGTGATTTCTTCGACTGGCGTGAGCTTGATGAAGATAAGTATCTCTTCCTCATCGGTGACGTATCAGGTAAAGGCAACCCTGCCGCCATCTTCATGGCTATTACCAGAAGCATCCTCTGGACGGTCAGCAACTTCTTTCACGATCCACAGAAGATATGTGAAAAAACAAACGAATTTCTGAGAAAATCCACGAGGATCGATATGTTTGTAACACTTCTGCTTCTTGTAATCGATCTGAAGAAGCGCTGCCTGAAATTTGTATCCTGCGGCCATAATACAGGACTTCTGATAAGAAAAAACGGTGAAAAGATTGCACTGAAGACAAAAGGCCTCCCGATCGGCGTCAATGAGAAGTCCACATATGAGCAGAAAGAAGTGACCCTCCAGGATGGGGATCTCTTTGCTCTCTATACCGATGGCCTCACCGAATCAATGAATGAGAGCGGTGAGGAGTTCGGCGAGAAGAGGCTGGAGAAACTTGTGCTGAAGTACAGAACCCTTGACGCCCAGGAGATCATCAACAGAATCTTCGGAAAGATAGATGACTATACAGGTAAAGGAGAGATCTCTGATGACCGGGGCATGCTCGTCATTCGTTTTACCGATGGTGCGGAGCGGGTCAGGCAGACCAAATCCAAGCTCCGTTCATTCAATCTGAATATCTCAAATGAAATGAGTGAGGTAATCAAGATACTGGAATACATAGAAAAGCTGTCTCTCAACGGAGGCTTTTCCAGGGAGGAAACGAATGACATCCTTATATCGGTCGAGGAAACCTGCGTCAACGTCGTCAGGTATGCACTGCCCACAGATAAGGTAAATACCTTTGAGGTTCAATCGTGGGTTGAAGATGAGCTTCTCACTGTCGTAGTGAAAGACAAGGGAATTCCCTTTGACCCCACAAGGTTCATGGAATTTCCATCTGAATTCTCATCAAAACGCCGTGAGATGGGAGGATACGGACTGCTCCTCATCAAACAGCTCATGGATGAAGTGAACTATCAATACGATGAGGAGAAGGGAAACATCACCACTCTGGTTAAAAGAAGAAGGATCAAATCTCCTCCTCCGCCGATGGTAAGAGAATATATGCTCAAAATGCAATAATGTCAAGAAAGTGAAGATATCAAAGGTGAATGATAGAGAGATTCATCTGATATTACTGCTGAGGGATCCTGACCTGGAAAAGGATATCCTGTCCAGGCTTGAAAAAAGCCTCAGCGTTGTAAGCACCCATTGTGATGAAGATGACGAGGCTCTTTCACGGCTCGTTTCATCACACTGCGATGCCATTCTTTATCGTTATCAGTCCGAGATGGATCTTCCACTGCTGGAAAGGTTGAAAAAGCTGAATCCATATCTCTCTGTCATCCTGATCGCCGATGTATCATCACCAGAAATCACTTCAGAAGTTCTGGACAGCGTTGATGGCTTTATTCTGCGCCAGGAGCTGATATCTTCCCCCGACCGGCTGAGCCATATTCTGAAAAGAACAAAACACTGGAAAAGCGCTTACCAGCATATGCAGAGCCACATTGATGAATTTCTTTCAATTTTCAACTGTCTCGATGTGGGAATATATATCGTCGATCCTCAGAATTACACCATCCTTGCAGCCAACTCCTCGGCGATAAGAATTCTGGGCCAGAATCCGGTAGGGAAACGATGCTACGAAGTGCTGCTGAAGGATCAGTCTGGCGGTCCCTGCTCCCACTGTGACAACGAGCTTCTGTCAAGAGGCATCCTTCAGTATGGTGCGCGTCCGTGGGAATTTAAAAATACCGGCAATGACAGGTGGTACAGATGTGTAAGCAAGATCATCTCCTGGTCAGAAAACAAGTTTGCCAAGATGGAAGTCATCATGGACATCACTGATTCCAAGAGAATGGAGCGGGAGATGAATGTCCTCCGTGTTTTCAAGGAGAAGATCAAAACAGTGTCCCATTGCGGCGTGATTGAATTTGACAAGAAAGGTAAAATTGTTTATACTAACGTCACTTCAAGAGCCCTGCTCGATCGCAGCGAAGATGAGCTCCACGGTCAGTTTGTATGGAAGTTCCTGGACGAGTCAGGAAAAGAGGCGTGGTTCAACATCATTGAAGAAGTCAGCCCGAAAGATTCTGAAAGCATTGACTGCACAGTGCTGGGCAGAGAGAAGAGAGTGGAAGTATCCATTGATGTAATATTTAACAGGGATATAAAAGGATCGCTTGTCGAAGGAATGCTTTTTCTGATGGAAAAAAAGACAAAAGACATCGTCAGATTCTATTAACTCTTACTGTTTTTGTCGAAGGAGGAATGACCGTGACAGTAGTCATCAAAGAGTCATCAATCAATCCGGAATATGTAATTCTGAAGCTCTCACAGAAGCTTGATACGGTTACCGCTGAAGCTTTTGAGGTTCATCTCAATGATGTCATCCAGAAAGACAGAAAGCACATCATAATAGATTTCAAGGATTCAAACTATCTCAGCAGCATGGGCCTGAGAGTGCTTTTCTCTGCTTCAAGACTGCTTAAGGAGAGCAATCGGAGGCTCATTCTGATCAACGTGGGTCCAACCGTCATGAAAGTGATAAATATAGCCGATTGTGCCGATCTTTTTGAAATCTTCGATTCAGAAGACAAGGCTGTTACATTCAGGAATCAACCACAACTGTAACAAGGAGAGGGATATATGAAAAGCCTTTTCCCCAAAAATGTTAAATTCTTTGATCTCTTCAGAGAGGAGAGCGCGATTGTAGAAAAAACCGCCGAACTGCTTGAAGATCTCTTCCTTCACTTTGAAAAGACAGAAGAAAAATGCAGCGCGATAAACAAACTGGAAAATGAGTGCAACACCCTCGTAAGAAAGATCAACAAAGAGCTCTATCAGACATTTCTCACTCCACTCGACCGCGAAGACATTCACTCTATAAACAGAAGGCTTGAAGATGTCATGAATCTGATGAAATCCATTTCAGTGCGGATCGGACTCTTCAACCTCACTTCCCTGACCAGCCCGTCCATTGAAATCATAGGCATACTGAGAAAGATTCTGCAGGAAGTCAAGTTTCTGATAGATGGACTCGAAAAAATTCAGGATCTTTCAGAAAACCGCCGCCGCATAGACGAAATGAAGTCACAGGCTGAGACACTGCTGCGTCTGGCTTATGCCGAGCTGTATGAGAGAGAGCATGACACTCCCCGTGATGTGCTTTTCACTCTGCAGTGGTCTCAGCTCTATGATCTGATTCAGCAGACTCTCGATACTTCCGACCGGCTGGTCAGCGTCATTGAAGGGATCACTCTCAAAAACGGATAACGGCTTAAGCCTCACTCTGTTAAACGGGCAGGCCTGCACATGGAGCGTTTTTATAGAACTTACAGTCATTTCATACAGTCCCGCTTTGGCGCTCCAGTTTCCAGAATCAGCGTGGATGCCGGATTTCTCTGCCCTCACAGGGCAGGCCGTGACGGTGGAGGGTGTATCTACTGTAATAATGAAAGCTTCAGTTCAATCAACTTCAACTCGCCTCTGCCAGTAAAAGAGCAGATTGCAGGAGCTGTCGCACGAAGAAAGAAGCCTCCTGCCCGGTTCATCACTTACTTTCAGTCATATACAAATACCTTCGCCCCCGTTGAGAAGCTTGAAGTTCTTTATAATGAGGCGCTTGCAGTGGATGGATGCGTGGGAATTGCAGTAGGCACGAGACCAGACTGTATTGACGACAATGTTCTCTCTCTGCTGGAGAGACTGGGCAGAAGTCATTTTATCACCGTAGAATATGGTCTCCAGTCACCTTACGATGAAAGCCTCAGATGGATGAACAGAGGACACGATTTCGGGTGCTTTGTCGATGCGGTCTGCAGGACAGCCGAAAGAGGGCTTTTTATCGGGGCACATGTCATTCTGGGCATTCCAGGTGAATCACGGCAGATGATGCTCGATTCAGCTTATAAAGTATCGGCGCTCCCAATCCATATCCTCAAATTGCATCAGCTTCAGATAGTAAAGAACACCGAGCTGGCTCTTCAATTCTCCTGTAATCCTTTCACACTCTGGGAGATTAACGACTATGCAGATTTTCTCTGTGACTTCATTGAGAGGCTGCGCGGCGATATAGTGATACAGCGCCTTTATTCTCTCTGCAGGCAAGATCTTCTCATCGCTCCGGACTGGAAGCTGAACGGCCATGAAATCGATCACATTTTAGAGAGACGAATCAGGGAGCGGGATGTTAAGCAGGGAAGGCACTACCCCGGAGGCTCCGGATAGCAGGAAAGGAGATTCCAGATCAATGGGAGACACCAATGAAATATCCGCTCCTCTGAGGAAATTCTTCTCCATTGTATCTCACGATATAAAGGCGCATCTGGCGACAGTTCGAAGCTATTCAGAGCTGCTGGCCGGCTCAGCATCACTCAGCGGGGAAGACAGGGAGGTCAGTGTCCAGATCCTGATAGCTTCTTTCCTTCTCCAGATCAAGATTAACAACCTGTTTAACGCCGGAAGAATAGAAAACTCCATAATTTCGTACGACATGAAGCCATTCAATATCAGAGATCTCTGTGATGCCGCATCCGGACCTTTCGAACCTTTTGCATCAGGAAAGGAGCTGAAGCTTCAGGTAACTGTTGATTCGGAAAGCACAGTGCTTGGAGATATTGAGAAGATAGAAGAGGTACTTGTCAATCTGATCTATTTCATGCTGCAGAGGACTGTGCGGGGAGGCACAGTCACAGTCGCAGGCGAGAGATCTGATTCCGGCCTTCTTATCTCCCTGGAGAGCACAAAGGGGCGTTTCTCAGAAAGCGACAGAGAGCTCATCAATGCAATAATGAAAGAAAAGGCTTCAGAAAAAGGCGAGCTCGGACTCTTTATTTCTGCGGTGTTTGTCGAGGCTCACGGTGGAGCTCTTGAATGGCGCCTGAATGAAGATGGAAGGTTCAGCTTCTTCTTTTATCTGCCTCTCCATCAATAGGAAGAACATATCTAGAAGCGGGAAATCTCTCCCAGAGCCTCCCGCAGATCGGAGATGATACAGTTTTCAATGATCTCCTGCACTGCTTTTTCCTTATCCTCATTCATCCCGATGAATCTGAAGGCGGATACGCTCAGCCCTACCTGCAGGTCTTTGCTCCACACGGTCTCAGCATCAACTTCCAGAAAATCCCCTTCGAAGCCTTTGAAAACTCTGCAGCAGAATCGCTGCTTCCATTCAAAGGGTGCTCCCTTGTGAACCAGCCTCATGCCTGAGAGGCTCAGATCCTGAATGAGGCACCGGAAACGATCTCCTGCCGGAGGTGATTTGAGATCAGCGAGAAGATCGAGATCTAGCCTGAAATGCTCTCTCCTGTCGTCAGGAGAAAAGCCCTGGAGAAAGCGGCAGATCTTGTCAAACTCAACATTCATCATCTGTTCGAACTGAAAGCCCACAAAATACATGCCCTCCCACAGGCTCTTCTGCCAGAGCACTGTGGCGTCCAGATCAATATCCTCCTGCACTTCAAGCCTGAGCTTCACATTCTTTCCCACAGGGAGTTCGAAGCTGGATATGATCCGCATGCCTGTACGGCTGATGTCCAGAAGGAATATGCCGAGCTCTTCGCTTATATCATCAGCCATAATATGCATGATGACAGCCTTGTGGAGAGGAAGCAGCTTGCGGGGTGTTTTCCGTTTCTCAGTAAATTCATCGAGAGGAGGGTGCGTTATCAGCATACGTGCCATTCCGGCGTCAAACAGCGCATCTCCGATATCTGAAGGGAACAGCTCCCTGTCCTCACCTTCTCCTGAACCGAATATGACCTGATGGGGCTGCCGCCTGTTCAGCCCCACTCCTATCACTCTCACCGCAGTATTGAGAAATGCCAGCTTCTTTATCTTCTCTACTGTCCAGTCTCCCTCTTCGAGGGCCAGCACATATGATAATGCCTCATATGGCTCAGGCTCGCCATCACAGGTTATTGAGATTCTGCATCCTGCCAGACAGAATGGAATCTGCCGGGCCTCATCATCACCTTCATTACTGAATCTCTCTTCACAGAAGAGCCCGTCAAAACGGAAAAGGGTGAATTCATGTTCCCATCTATCCATAAGCACTTCGGAAAGCCGGGCCGATACTTCTTCGCTGGTGAATCTACTGACAGGCGCATCAAGCTTTTCCCTGATCTCCGGATGCAGAGTCTTCATTAAAACCTCGACATTCAATAGTCTGTGGCGAGAAAATTCTCAGCCATCTGAAGAATCTGCTCCTCCTGCTCTTGTGCATGTGCATCACCTGAGAGCCGGAGGTGCGAGATTCTCCTCATATCATCGTATCTGCAGTTATTTATGCTGATATTCTTTAAGAAGGCCACATAATCCTACAATCTTATATCCCAGGTGAATGTGCAGGAATTCTGCGGTGCAAATCCGGGAAATAAAAAAACCCCGGGAAGACTGTATCCAATTCTTGAAGGAGTTTCTATCCTTCTGACCCCGGTCAAGAGTTGAAGGATTTATGGCCCAGTGTGCCTCCCCGGGGAGTACTCGCTCCCTGAGACAAAACTTATTTTTTTGTTAAAGATCGATTTCTCTCTAGTGTTATCAAATATTCTACATAAAAAACTTTTATCCTCTTTTGCATGGTCTTTTAAAAGCCCATAACCATAAGGATCGTTGAGTCAGAAGAGGCAGTCCGGAGGAGGTTTTTTCCCTTGTATCGTCTGATTTTTTTCTGATTATCCTCCCCCGCAAAAAATTTTTTCAAATACTTTTTTTTCAGAGAGATCTCCAATAACCACGGACTTATACGGCAGTCTGTGAGAGCTGCATTTTTGTCATGATTATGAATACCCCGATAAGAGGCATGCTTCCTCAGCACCGTGCGTGATTCAGCATCACAGCTGCCCATGAAGACCCAGAAAACGGGCTTTTCAGTATGGGGAAAAACCTTCAAGATGGGTAGCGAAAAATTCCATCATCTCCTGCAGATGAACCCGCCAGAAGTTGTTTGTATGGCTTCCTGGATAGATTCTGAACTGATTCCTGATTCCGGCCTTATCCATGGCGAGCTTGAGGTTGAAGTTATCTCTAAGACCGCTTCTTTCCTCATCTCCGATAAGGAAGAAAAAATCGGTATCTCTGGCTGTGCCGATCATCTTGATTACATTGAACTGGTTCTTCTTCCAGCAATCCTCATCCCCAACAAGCTTTCTGAGGGCATCTATGCGCCGGTATCTGTAAAGACTGTATATGGCCGAGAAGCTGGCAGCAGCCTTGAAGGAGCCGGGATACTTTGCAGACAGGTAGAATGCCCCGAAGCCTCCCATTGAGATCCCCCCTATTCCTCTCGTGCCGTTGCATGGGTAGTTGCTCTCCACATACGGGATCAGCTCTCCCATCAGATAGTCTTCCATCTTTCCAGTAGGCACTCTAGGGCTGTTTATATACCAGCTCGGCACAGTCTCGCCCCAGGCCCAGACACCTCCGTCAGGCCAGACAGTTATGAAGCCGCACCTGTCAGAAAAAAACTTCACCACATCGGCCTGTGACCAGTCGGCTAAATAGCTGCCTCCATAGCCGTGTAGCAGCAGCAGGAGCGGAAATCTCTGCGAGGGCTCCTTCTTTTCAGGAACAAAGACCCTGAAGGATTTATCCCTGTCGAGGATTGTGCTCCTGAAGGATTTTACAGAGCATTTTCCGGTGATTCTGAGATCCAGAGGGATCCAGTAGTGCTTGCCATAATTATCATCCACTGAGCCGTCCTGATAGACAAAGCTGTATACAAGCACTTCCGGCACTTTTCTCTTATTGAAGGGCCCCAGGGTAATCTGAAAAAGCTCCGGGCCTTTCTCCATCTTCATTACGTTCAGCTCAAGATTTGGTATCGTCTTTTTCAGATAGCCCCTGGGATGAGGCGTCCAGCCGTTGAGAGACCAGATGATCGAAGCAGGACGATCAGAATATATTGTGATGGAATCTTCATATGACGGAGCCAGAGGCGAAAATGTGGCATTTCTCAACGGAGCATAACTGACCAGAGCCACGGAGTTCAGACTGCCTACTTCATTCTGCTCGAAGCGGAGGGCCTTTTTATCGTGTATCCATTCTGTTCCGTTTAACAGGAATTTATAAGGGTAGAAGCCTTCCGGAAGATCGAGGGAGTGCTTCCAGGCCTTGCTTTTCTTATCGTATTTCATCGGCATGTTCTGCGTATTCCAGTCGTTGAATGAGCCTGACAGGTGCACAGAGCTGATCTCCTCAGGCGCTTCCGGAATATATGTAAAATCGACGTTCATTCCATCCTCCTTGTCAGCACTGCTTCTTCCTGAAAATTTCAAACCAATCCATCACAAGATCCAGACGGGCTCTTCTGTTAGTCGGCCTGCCTCCCCTGGAGAGCTCGTGAGTCTCAGATTTGAAACGCACAAAACGCACTTTCTTTCCAAGGTATCTGAGAGCCACAAAAAACTGCTCTGCTTCAGCAAGCGGTGTAAGGTTATCATTTTCTGAATGCATGATCAGCAGAGGAGTCTCCACATTTTTCACATGGAACAGAGGTGAGTGCTTTCTTAGATGCTCATAGTCTTCCCAGGGAACGCCGCCAAATGCGTGCTCAAAGTGATAGCACCCGCATGAAGTGCCGAAAGTGGAGGCCAGATGGGCAATGCTGCGATGTGACGCGGCAGCGCAGTAGCGAGTCGTCTGCGTCACAAGCCAGTTTGTCATATAGCCGCCGTAAGAGCCGCCAGTAAGAAAGAGCTGTGAATCATCCACATATCCAAGACTGATAACGTGATCAAGAAACTCCATCTGATCTCTTGTATCTGCACATCCCCAGCTACCGTTGACAGGAGCGGTAAATTCAGTACCGTAGCCCCGGCTGCCGCGCGGATTGATGAAGAGCACGCAGTATCCCTTCGAAGCCATATACTGCATCTCGTGAAAGAATGTATATCCATATAGAATGTGCGGCCCGCCGTGAATCTGATGAATAAGCGGGTATTTCTTCCCTGCCTGGAAATCAGGAGGCTTCAGCATCCATCCCTGAATATCAATTCCTTCGGTGCTTTTAAACCATATCTCTTCAGGTACTGTTACAGTAGTCTCCTCTTTCAGGAAATCGTTGTATGAGGTAATCTTTTTAATCTCCCATCCCTTCCCCTGTCTGCGGTAGTGGTAAATTTCATTCGGCGAGAGGAAGTCGCCTTTCAGAACAGCCATGTTTTCCTTTGCAGCGTCAATGGAGTAGTAAGAAATGTCCACCTGGCCATCTTCGATCTTCTCAGGCGAGCCTCCCTGAGACGGGATCTGATACAGATAGCATCCGCCGTGATAGCTTGCGGCGAAGACAAGTGTCCTTCCGCCATCGAGCTGCATGGGGGGCTGCACCATATCATCAAACTCTCTTGTGTCCCCGATCAGCATGTTGCCAACGTGTCCGCAGAAATCTCTGGAGAGGAGGACTGCTTCACCGCCCTTTGAGGATATCCTGTACAATTTCTGGTCTTCCGGACCGCCTTTCCCTTTAGGAGCCAGGTGTCCACTGTAATAAATATGCTCTCCGTCATCCGTCCATCCCAGGCCGCTCTTGGGGCCCCACTGGCATGTTATCTTCCCGGCTTTCTTCGTTTCTATGTCAAGGATATAAATATCGTTGCTTTCATGTTCATGAACGGGGTCGAGGTCCCAGTTGGAGCAGAAGGCAATCTTCTTCCCGTCCGGCGAAAACGATATTGATGACTCATCGAAATCGCCTTCTGTGAGCTGGATCTTTTCCCCGCTTCTGAGATCCAGAAGGTAGATGTGGAACTTCCCTTTTGGCCTGATTTCTCCGCCTTTGGTTTTGTAGGGGATAGTCTCTATGACATCGTACGGCCTGTCTTCGTCCTTCCTTATATACTCAGGGTCTCCGCTGATGTGCTCCAGAGGCATTGGAGGGTCAGGAAGCCTGAAAGTGTAAGCGATCTTCTGGCTGTCTGGTGACCAGATATACTCTCCCAGTGAGCCTTTTTCGGTGATGAGAGGCCTGGCCTCTCCCCCTCCCGCGTCGATTATCCAGAGTCCCTTTTTCTTGTCCCTGTCAGAGCGGAAGATGATGGAGGAGGCATCTGGCGACCACAACGGGTAAAGATCGCTGCGATCGCCCCAGGTGAACTGCGAGACTTTTCCGGAGTCGAGATCTGCCATATAAAGATTGGAATGATAGGTATTCTCCTTGATATCGGTCCATTTATATGAAAATACAATTCTCTTTCCGTCCGGCGAAATCTCCGGAGAGTTCAGGATAGCTACTTTGAAGAGATCGTCGATGGTAATGTGTCTTTTTTCGGTCATGCTGTGCTCCTTTATTATGCTTGTAATAATGGTTCTCAAGGGTGTCTGCCTCTTTTACTGTAAACATTCACGAATTCTCTGTCCTGTCTCTCCGCTCCTTCCATGAGGGACAGAGTCGGAAGATCGGGCGAACAGTCCTCCCCTCTGTATTGCACTGCCTGCCACCGATGTAAAAGGGAAATATTCCTTATTGTTGAAAGTCCATGAGACTGTAATGAGTATTTCAGACAGGGAATGCCATTAATTCAGGCAGGGAGGGAAAAACATGATCGATGCTCAGCTCGTTGTAAAGAAGTTCTCAGATCCACTCGTAAGCCTCTTTGAGAAGATAGAAGCTGTTAACCAGCTGGAAAAGGAAGGCGGCTCCCAGGCTCTTTCAATTCTTGTACAGCTTCTTTCCAACGATGACAACTATATCCGCAGGGAAGTGACTCACGCCCTAGGAGTTGTGGGCAATCAATCCACTGTGGAGACACTTCTTCCCCTTCTGGGAGACATAGACTCGGAAGTCAGAAAGAACGCTGTCGTTGCGATGGGAAAACTGGGAGGAAAGATCGCTTCTCTAGGGATCAGCAATGCACTGAAGGACGAGTCGTGGATCGTAAGATACTTTGCAGAAAGAGCCCTCTCCGATTTGAACGATAAAGACAGCGGCTGTGCTCAGGCTGCGGCCTCTCAACAGAGTATTTCACTTCCCCATACAGTCCGTCAGGCAGAGGGAGAGTCTGCCCGCCAGAAACCATCAAACCTGCAGCCTGGAGATCCTGAAAAGGCTCAAACTGCTGCACCGCCTCCTTTCCCTGCCCCTGCAACAGATGAGAGAATCTCCATCGACGATCTGATTGACCGGATCATCGACGGTACAACAATAAAAAAAGAGAAGATTTCCCAGGGCTTCCTTCTCACCGTCCTGCTCCCTGACGGAAGGAAGCAGAACATATTCGTATCCTTCAGAGAAGATGACACCGACAAAACTGAGCTGATAGTCCTCTACACCACCTGCGGGAAAGCGGCTCCGAATCTGTACAGATGGGCCCTCACCGCCAATGCAAAGATGCCATATGGAGGTATAGCGCTCCGGACAATAGACGGCGAAGACTACTTCACCATCAGCTATACCTCGATAATCTCCTCCGCCACGGCAAAATCCATGAGGAAGATATTGATGGATCTGGCAGCGAAAGGTGACTGGATTGAAAAAAACCTCTCGAAAGATGGAGGAGACAAGTTCTGAGCAGTAACTGGAACTCTGAACTGCAGCGGCTGAAGATTAAGACTATATTGGAGACCTGGCAACGATGAATAACGACATACAACCTGCCTCTGAAATGGAAAATTCATATATCACCGTAGAAAGCTGCCAAGGCGGCATCGATGAGCTGATTGTCGAAAGGAACATGCTTAAAGCAGTATTTGCATGTATGGGCGACGCGGTGTATTACACCGATCCGGATCGTCGCATCCAGGGATGGAACCGCGTGGCCGAAGAGCTCACCCGATATACAGAGCAGGAAGTAATGGGACTTTACTGCCGTGACATATTAAATCATACTGACAGGGATGGAAAATCACTGTGTGATGAAGGGTGTCCCCTCCTGTCCTGCAAAAAGCAGAACCAGACAGCCTTCTTTGATGAAGTATGGATGAAAAAAAAAGACGGAACGAGGATCCCTGTCGAAGTCTCCTGCGCCACGGTAGTGGATGCCAACAAAAATATCATAGGTATGGTGGAAGTTTTCAGAGACAGGACCAGGCAGCTTGAGCTCATGCATATGAAAGAAGAGTTCACCGCAGCCATAACGCACGATTTGAAGAGCCCCATCGCTGCAATAATGGGCTTCACCGAACTGCTCATCGATTCGAGGTTCGGAGATATCTCAGAAAAAAAAGTCGAGTATGTAAAACTGATACAAAAATCAAATGCCATTCTTCTGAACCTTGTGGGAAATATCGTCGATTCTGCCAGGATAGAAGTGGGACAGATGCACTTCGACTTTGAACACCTGCTCCTGGATGACATTCTGAAAGAACTAAGAGACACCTTTTTCCCTCTCTCCCAGAAAGGGCAGCTCACCATTGATTTTACCTGTCCTGAGAACACATGGGTACATGCAGATCGCACCAAGTTGTTGCAGGTTTTCCACAACCTTATAAGCAATTCTCTCCGCTACACCCCGAAAGGCGGAACAATCAGCATCAATGCGCGGGAAGAGGGAGAACGCATAAAGATTGCCGTGAAGGATACAGGCCGGGGCATTCCTGCAGAAGAACAAGGAAAGCTCTTTCAAAAGTTTGTTCAGATCAAGGGGGGACAAAGGGGCACAGGACTTGGTCTTTACATAGTGAAGAACATATTGAAAGGACATGAATCTGAAATTACATTTCAGAGCGAGCCTGGGAAAGAGACGAGCTTCTTTTTCAGCATTGCAAAAGGCGCCCCTGCGGAAAAGCACCCCATAAGAACAGGCACACTCCTTCTTGTTGGCGAAGATACAGAAAGCGCACGGCTGATTAAGCTTGCCATGACTAAAGAAGGGCACAGTCTGGAATATACTGAGAGCGGGATGGAAGGGCTGCAGAAGCTCTTATCGCTGAAACCGGATCTCTTGCTCCTCCATCGTCCCCTCCCGGATATGGCCGTCGATGATTTTGAATACGCAGTCCGCTCAGGCGGCAGCATAAAAAACACACCTATAATACTGTTGGCGTCGATCAACATTCCAGAGTGGGAGAAAAGGTTCTCCCGGGTTATACCGCTTCCTGTAAATATACACACTCTGAGAGAAGCGGTGCAGAGTGTGCTCTCCACTAAGAGCGACTGAGCAGATGCTCCACATAGAGAAGCAGATCATTTACCATGAACGGCTTTGGAAGAAATTTATCTGCCCCCACTTTATGCGCCTTCTCTGCAATTGTTTTTTCTGTTATTGAAGAGGTGACGAGAATCGGGATATCCCGGTAATTATCGTGGAACTTCAGCAGCCTTGTTATGGCAAGGCCGGTCAGCGAAGGCAGTATGATATCAAGAATCAGAAGGTCAGGCTTGCTCTCCTGCACCTTCTGATATAATTCGAGACCGTCATCGAAAAAGGTTGTCTGATAGCTCTCCACTGTACCCAGCGCCGCCTTCATCAACTCTGTCTGAAGTGTGTTGTCTTCTGCGATATAAATAACTTTCTTCATCATAATCATTCCTCGCAACCTTGTCACTTTTCCTGAGCCCAATAGGTCCTCTGGATTATTTTGGGAATAAATGGTGGATTAACAATAGTACTGTCATAGGCATAATCACGTATGGGAACGCCATAGTGTGTGTCCATAATCCAGGCGACAACGCCCGGACCAGCATCCGAGTTATCCAGCTTTGCCATCGTTGTACTGTTAATGTGAATAATAGCCCCTCTTTTCTTTAAAGTCTTCCCTGACCAGTCTTCCAGAAGGTTATCAGAATTTGCCCAGCAGTATTTGCCATTGGGCTGGTCAACGGGATTATAAAGTGGATTTCTTATCCCATTCCAGCTTTTTACATAGTTTATTTCAGTCACTGTGGGAGGCCCGTCTACCATACAGGCATTAATTTGTTGTGTGTTTCCTGAAGAAACTGACGCCTTAGGTATAGAGCTTTTATAGCTGTCTTTATCATTGAATCCGTCAGAGAGATGGTATGTCCGAGCAACTGTCATAAGTGCCGAGCTCACTGGATTGTTATTGTTGTAGTCGCCTTTAGTATAGATCGTGCTGTTGGAGACAATGCTCACAGGAGCCTTTAATTTACTGGCGTTAATTATACGAACCGGTGTATTGGCATATATGAGGCCGTTTGGAGGGTATATAATCTTGGACATATCAAGTTGCACTGCTGTTTCTTCTCGAGCTTCTGCAGCGTTATAGAACCTGACTCCAGATGAGATTCCTGTTCCACTTGATGCAGAGGTAACAAGAAGTCCGCCTTTCTGGGCCTGCTGGTAATAATAGCCTTTATCATCAAAAGATTTAAATGTAGGCGGTTCCTGGCGCTGCACTCCCAATGCTCCGTCTTTGACCCAGCCTCCCCATTTTTTCATTGCACCCTGGTTCGGATCTGCCCATAACTGATTATTGGAATCAAATGACTGCTCAGGTGTGGACGATCCTGTCATCGTTACTGAAGGGGGAGCAACTGTATTGCTGTTGGCGGGCTCAATATTTACCGTGCCTCCTCCGTATGGTCTTCCCCAAGCGTCAGTATTGCGGATGATCTTCTGAGCAGACTGTAGTGTTCCCGGAGATGTCACCACACCTCCCGGACCTCTGACTGCAGATATCTGGAGAGTGCTGCCCGATGGCCTGATAAAGAGATTTCCGTTGGCAAAAATCATTCCGGCTATGGTCTGTGAGTCACCTCGAACAAACTCCGAAAGGTCAGAGTTACTGAAGTAGAAGTAATTAAAGGCTGATTTAATCGTTCCAGCCATGACTACCCTTTTTTTGAAGCCTGTCAAAGAATCACCCAGAGTAGATTCAGCCGTAATACTCCAGCCGTTTGCTCCTACCGGCTTAACCATATAACGGAATTGCTCCATTTTTCCTGTATCGGTGAAGCTTTTCATTGAACTGCCGGGATTCCAGGTCCACTGGTTCCATCCATCAGCAGCGGAGACTGTGTCGGGAAGTGTTATGGGAAGGCGGTCATATGCATGTGTCGGGATGGAGTTGCCATTGGTATCATGAGTAAAACCCGAGCTGTTTGAATTCTTAAACTCAGTAAAAGCCGCATTCAATCCCGCTTCTGCAATATAAAATGCCTCCTTCGAATGTTCGTCTGCCACTGAAAAGCCGGAATCAGTGCTGATTACATTAACGGCGGCCACAGCAACAACAAACACGACTGAAAGGATCATTAACACAGAAACAATAGCATAGCCATCAATATGATTTTTTTTTCTGAAGTTCATGGTAATCCCTCCTTTCTTGAAAACAGTTTCCTTAAAAGCCTATATATTTCTCCTGTTCATAGTGAAGCTCAACCGATCCTCTGCCGGCTGACCTGTCTTTGTCCTCGTTTCCCTCAATGAAGCAGTGAGTCCCACAGAAACCCCCGAATTACTTATAGTCAAAACATAACCGCTTTTCAGCAGGTACCTGGCACACACCTTTTTTGTACCGCCTTTCAATGCAGCAAGATTGATGGTCGATGGATCGTTCTGTATGACCGGGATGACACGGGGATAATAGCAGCGAATGAGATTGTAACTATTCTTGTTGTTCACGTCGGAACTGTTCCCTACCAGGTAGTATCCGATTATGGTATACGATGATATGAGACCTGTACTTTTTACATACTCTGGAATCGCCATAAGTAGTTCAGTCCCTCCTGAACCATCTGAGGCAGGAACTTTGTATGAAACGCCTTCGATTGTCACTATGGTGCCAGGATATAGATTGCATGAGTTCCTTATATCCTGCCCCATCACTCTTGTTATTTCCCTCTTCTGTCTCATCAGATCTGTCTGCGAGCTCAAAATCTGGTTGTATTTGTGTATACTGAGAAATATCTGAGAGATCATAATTAAAACAACAATCAACAGTACAATGACAATTAACATCTCTACAAGAGTAAATGCTTTAATTCTCTTTGATTTTATTGTATTCATTCCAATTCACCCTTTACATTCTATTATTTCAGCAAAATTACTCGGTATGCCTGATTCCTGATAACACCTGATATTGACTGCTAAGGAGTTATCACATAAGTTCCTAGTTTCAGAATCCTCCCTGAGGTTCCATGACTTTTGTCAGGTTGGGGGTTGGCATTTTTCTTATTCCGGTAATACACCGACACTCCAAGATATTTAACACTCTGGCTCACTGATGCGACATCGATATCATAGATGAATTCGCTGCTGGCTTGCACAGGTTGAAAGCCGGTGCTCATAAGTACATTAAAATCATTGGCTGTAATGATATTGGCCTTAGTCGCTTCCATAATGCCTTCTGCGATAGCAGTTGCAACAGTTCTTTTCTGGACCTGTACTGACATCCTGGCAGAATATGTGATGAGGTTAAGTATGATGAAAGCGGCAATGGCAAAAATGACAAGAGAAACAACAACCTCCATCAGTGACATTCCTGATTTGAATCGATGCATATAGTTTCTCATATCTCCACCTCAATTTTTACAGTTTCATTTTGCTTTCTGTTAACAATGCTTACCTTTCTACAGGTTAAGATGTTTTCTTAAAAAGAGAGATTCATTTAATCGATTTCCTGACGCCATAGTATTGAAACCAGCTTACTTGATTAAGATTACTCATGTATAGCAATGTTTTAATTAATGGGTAATCAGTGTTCCCATGGTCAGGAAAGGCAGTCCAAGCGCAACAATTACCACTGCGATCATCATTCCGACAAAGATCATGATCAGAGGCTCCAGCAAGCCTGAAAGTCCCTTTAATATGATGTCCACCTGGGTCTCATAAAAACTCGCCACTCTTTTCAACATGGCATCCAGTGTTCCGGATTCTTCACCTACCGCTATCATACTGATGGCAAGATTGGTAAAGATCTGGCTCTTCCGGAGAGGTCCCACGATTGACTCTCCCTCCCTGACACTTTTCAGGGCCTCCAGGATGGTTTTTTCCACCACTTTGTTGCCTGTCGCTCCCGCCACGATATGGAGAGACTGAATTATGGGAACTCCACTTGAATATAGAGTGCCGAGTGTCGAGGCAAACCGAGCAATAGCGAGCTTCTGGGAAAGAGACCCCAGAATGGGTGAGTGCAATTTGAATGAATCCCAGAACATCTGGCCCTTCTCAGTGATGGAGAACCGGTAGAGAATATAGCCGCCCACTATGAGAGCGATGACAATATAGATGATATTATTCCCGAGAAAGGTGCCTAATCCAATTATAATCATTGTAAAAAAGGGCAGTTCAGTATCAAAGCCCTTATAAATCCCCGATAGCATGGGTACGCCGAACACAAATATGAACGATACCACTGCAATTGCGAAAGTCACCACTATTACCGGGTAGTAAAGAGCGGATAGCACTTTCTTTCTCAAAATCTCGGCATTTTCAATATATCCTGCCAGCTTGATAAGTATGACAGGCAGGTTGCCTGAAAACTCTCCGGCCTTCACCATGGAGATATAGAGCTTTGAAAAGATCTTCTCATGCTTTTGCAGCACCTCTGAAAGCTGCTTTCCGCCGGCTATTCCATTTGCCATTTCTGTAACCATGCTTCGAAACCTCAGATTGTCAATATCGGCAGATATTATATTCATGGCTTGCACGATACCAATACCTGCATCCAGCATGGAGCCCAGCTCCTGAGTAAAAAGAAGGACTTCTTCCTGGCTGATTCCGGAAAAAAGCCCCAGTATCCCTCTTTTCTCCACTACCGCGTCGAGCTTTGTTACCACGAGATCCTTATCGGAGAGCGACTTGATAGCCGCCTCACGATCTGGCGAATCCAGCCTTCCTGATATACGCTTACCTTGCTGATCCTGAGCAATAAACACGAACTGTGCCATATTGATCCCCCCCTTTCAGACTCTTTTATAGCATTGCTGATTAGCTTTCACAAGTTTCCTGAGTTCAGCCTGCCAGTTACAGAGGCGGTAACTTCTCCGCCTTCACGTATATCCTGATATTTAAACCACGGGGATAAGCGGTTTGTAATTGGCTTTCCTTCTACACTTCTGATGTAATCTGCAAATGAAAAGATTCCTTGTTTTCAGTCCAAATAGCAGGAAAATGGAATTAATTAAATGCCTGTAGTGAAGGTTAACACATCCTCAATTCCGGTAACGCCGGCAAATAACTTTTCCACTGCGCTTTCCCTGAGCGACACAAATCCTGTCTCTCTGGCAAGGTCTTTCAGGATCTCCGGCGTCACATCTCTTTCATGCAGGCGCCTCATCTTCTGTGTCACTTCAAGCATTTCATATATCGCCACGCGACCCTTGTATCCCAGGTTATTACAGGATTGGCAGCCCACAGGCCTGTATACCGAAGCTTTCTCTGGTACTGATAAGATACCCAGACTCTCAAGCATATCCATGTCAAGAACAGTTTCAGCTTTGCATTCCGGACACAATTTTCTCACAAGTCTCTGGGCAATAACGCCTATGAGAGAAGCAAAGACAAGGAATGTCTGCACACCCATATCCACAAGCCTGGTAACCGCTGAGACGGAATCGTTGGTGTGAAGAGTGGAAAAGACCATATGGCCGGTCAGCGATGATCTGATGGCAATCTCTGCAGATTCGAGATCTCTTATCTCCCCCAGCATGATTACATCCGGATCATGCCTCAGAACCGATCGCAGGCCTGTAGCAAAGGTAAATTGTATCTCCGGGCTCACCTGAATCTGTGTAACTCCATCAATCTTGTACTCTACAGGGTCCTCAAGGGTGATAATCTTTTTCCTGGGGGTAAAGATCCGTTTCAGGGTGGCATAGAGTGTGGTGGATTTGCCTGAGCCTGTAGGGCCGGTGACAAGAAAGATGCCGTAAGGAGTCCTTATCAGTTGATCATATCTCAGCAGCATGGTCTCAGAGAATCCCAGGTCTGCAAGATCCTTGCCCTTCCCCTGTGTATCGAGCACCCTGATTACCACACCTTCTCCATGGACGTTGGGGATAATGGAAACCCGGAGATCGAAGCTCTTTTCATTCATTTCAAAAGATGCACGGCCGTCCTGCGGGAGTCTCCGCTCTGCCACATCGAGATTGGAGATAATCTTAATCCTGGATACAAGAGCCCTGTATAGATGAGGAGGAGGAGCGGGAAACTCATGGAGGATGCCGTCGACACGGTATCTGAGCAGCACATGCTCAGGAAACGGCTCTATATGAATATCACTTGCGCCAAGGTTTACAGCCTGGGTGAAGATATAATTCGCCAGTTTGATGGCCGGAGCGTGTTCATCTTCAAGCAGTAGCTCCAGCTCCCGTCCCGATGATTCATCTTTCTTCTGTTCCGTATAGGTCCCCATGGCAAGGGCGCTCTTTTCCCTTGTCAGAAATATCCTGTTCAGAGATGTTGTTATGGCCTGTTTGGAGGCAATGACTACCTCCACCGTGAGGTCGGTCATCTGTCGTATAAAATCCTGAGCCTCCAGGTCTTCCGGATTGCTCATGGCAACGTATAACCGCTCATCGAGTTCGAAGAGAGGGAGCATGAAAAAGCGCCGCGCCACTTCTTCAGTGATGTTCTGTAGAGCCTGTTCATCAGGGTGATAACTCTCAAGCTCTATTGAAGGATGTTTATAATAATGTGAAAGTGCGGAAAGAACAGTACTGCTGGCAAGAATCTGATTATTGATGAGGAAATCGGCAGGGTCCCTTCCCTCTCTCTGTTCATTCTCTGCTTCAATCATCTGTTCGGCTGTCAGTCGATCTTTCAGCCCTTCAAGCCAAAAAGACACAATAATTCCCCCTGTCTCAGTTTTCGAGGGCAGAACCTGTTGCCACCGCATAGGCGCCATGAAAGAAGTCCTGCGACCGAGCGTTTTTGAACTTCATATGCTCCAGAAAATCTACCTGAACAGGTAAGCTCAGATGCTCTTCAAGGCGCCTGTCTATGTTGGTCATAGCAGCTCCTCCACCTGAAAGAAAGACTTTGTGAATGGTAATGTTTTCAGCAGTGAAGCTCTTTGCAAAGAATGACAGGGACTTTTTTATTTCATCGAGCCACCGGGTAAAAAAAGGCTCTATGCCAATCTCACGCTGCAGTGCATCGTATCCGGCTTTTTTCTCTTCAGCCTCTTTCCACGATATCTGCTCTCCCATCTGGAACGCATAAGTAAAATCTCTTCCAGCCAGGGAAAACTCCCGGGCAAAATAGGGATAGCGATCGCGAAATACGATAACATGGGTGAACTTGAAGCCTGTATGGACAATTGCGTAAAAATCCTCTCTGGGCAGCCGGTGATTCTTTCCAAAGAGACGGGTAAGCGGAAGACTGGGTGTCTCAAGGCGGTTCAGCTCCAGTCCGCCGGCACTGATAATCCCCTTCAGGTTGTCAATATATTCATTCTGTTCCGCAATGAAGAATATCCCTGTCTTCTTTTCCTTCGAAGACAGCTGTGGCACCTGAACGAAGGAAAGGGTGATCTTATCCATGGGAAAAGGGATATGTTTGATGGCAGCCGAGGGAACTGCCACTGCCAGCTCCTTCGGTTTCAGGAGAGGAAGCTCGATGTATTTGGTAATGCTCCCGCCGCCCTGGATGGAAACACTGACCTGACGCTTGAAGGACTGCACGTCCTTCTGACATTCTCTGATTACCTCGCCTATACATCTCTGTATGTCTTCTTTGGTGGGCATATCGTCTTTCGAAATACGAAGAGGCAGAATCGGGCACGACCATATATTTTCAATGAGCCCCCTGTCAGAATCCAGATAGGTCAGCTTAATAGTCTCTGTTCCGATATCAAGTCCTATTCCGCGATGTTTCCAGAACATGAAATATCACCACCTGTGCAGAGCTAATAATCTCCAGTCGGCGGAAAGAGCGATGGACTGAAAGCCTCTTTCTCTTCAAAAAATCTGGTTATCTTACTGAAGCCTGATACTGCTTTTTTCATCTTTTCAGGTATGTCCTCCAGCTCCCTGATAATGCGTTGTGCCTCATCGAGGCGGGTCCTGAAGCTCTGATAGATCTGCAGGTTCCTTATGGCCACGGTGGCGTGATTGGCCATATGTTTCAGGATTCTTATGTGATCGTCATCGAAGAAATCAGGGAGTGGATTTTCAAAGTTAAGCACTCCTATTACTTCATCTTTCTCCCTGAGCGGTATGACAAGCTCGCTCTTCATAGTGCCGAGATATGATTTATAAAGTCTGGAATATTCATCTGAAGTAATATCCCCTATATTGACCGGCTTTCTGCTCTTAACAGCCATACCGCTGATACAGTTGTCTATATGAACTCTAGTAACCATGGGCTTCTCCAGACCTGTTGTAGCTGCTATTACAAGCTCATCACCTTCGAGCAGCAGAAGCTGGCCTGAACGCCCACCAATCAGATTGAGGCTCTTCTCAACTATCAGCTCGTATACGGCTTCCTTTTCGGCTGATGCTCTTGCCAGAGTCTTGTCTATCTCTGCCAGAGCCCTCTGCTGATCATACATGGTGGCAATCTTTATTGCATGAGCAGCCTGAAGGGAGAGTGTCTGCAGAAGCTCCCGGTGATGATGCGTGAATGCCCCCGGTTTCGGGCTTTCTATATTCAGAACTCCCAGCACCTTGTTCTTCGCAATGAGTGGCACGGCCAGCTCGCTCTTCGCATCGTCAAAGAAACGATGAAAGCGCTCCTCTTTGTCAACATCATCAATTATCAGAGCTTCTTTCCTCTCCACTGCAATACCACAGACACATTTATCCTGATCAAGGCGCGTTCCCTTTTCCACTATGCCTGTCGTGGCCGATATTACGAAATCCTGCCCGCTGTAAAGAAGGATCTGACCGTATTTGCCCTGTGACAGCTCCAGTGCTTTTCTGAGTATGACGTCAAGCACCTCGTCCCTGTTGAATTCGGATGTTATCAGAAACTGATTGATCTCATCTATCGCTGCCAGAATACCTCGTATCTCATTGCTGTTCTGAAGAGAATGATCCATGTGAATCTCCTTTCTCGATTAGGTTAATCTGCAGTGCTTCTGTTATTATTTCAAACATTGCGATCGTGTTCATAACCGCAGGTGGTATAACAGGCTCAATAGACAGTGTTGGACAACAGGTCGATAAATCCTTCACAGCTTTCAGGCCTGTATAAGGATTATCTGCTGCAGGACAGTGCCGTATCTTTCATCGAACTCCAGGAAATTATCAGGAACTGGCGAACATGAAAAGCCATGAATTCCGATATCATAAAGGCCTCAAAGACTCACGATCGACCAGGTCTTCTCCATAACAATGAAATGAAAGTGCTGATCTTTGTGCTCGCCCTTTCAGCAATATCCTGTTTCCTTGGCAGCAGCTATTTCTATGTTGGCTTCTTTAATGATGATACTGTAAATATCTCGCTGGCCCGCTCACTTCTATACGGAAATGGGTACAGAGATATCTTTATGCCCGATGCCCCGCCTCACCGACAGTTTCCCCCGGGCTTTCCATTGATGCTGGTGCCTTTACTGGCACTTTTCCCTCACTCATTCATTCCAATGAAGATTCTCGTGATCCTCTTTTCCCTTTCCTCCATTACGGCACTGTATGTTCTTTTCAGAGAGAAAATGCATCCTTCCCTGTTTCCACTGTTTCTTTTCTTATGTGCGCTGAATACCGTGATCCTGCATTTTTCCGGAACAGTTCTTTCCGATATCCCTCATTACTTTTTTTTCATCCTCTTTTTCATTGCCCTCGAGCGGAGTATGAAAAACTGGTCAGGAAGCTCAGCCGCTGCGAAAGCAGGGCTGATTCTCATACCTCTGCTGTGCTTCATCATATGTGTGTCGATAAGGGTCTTTTCATATATTATTCTTCCATCTCTGATGATCTACCTGATATTTACCCGGTTCAGAAACGTGAGACTCATAATCTGCCTCTGCATCATCTCAGCTGCATCACTGCTTCTGTGCTATACTGTGTTTCATCGGTTCTTAACCAATTATATCAATTATTTTATACTCTTCTCCCGCTCCCTCACTGATATAGTAAGCGGAAATCTTAGATACTATGCAGTCAATCTGCCTGCGGCTCTTATCGGTGAACCGGCCCAGTTGAATCAATTTGTCTGCTCACCAGGTATTCTATCGTATATTGCTGTATTTGTCATAATGATTATATGGGCAGTCATCATTCACGGCTTCATTGTATCGATAAGAGAGCATCTCAGCGCACTGGATTGCACGTTCCTGGCAGGAATAATGACCATGCTGTGTTGGCCACATCAGGATATGAGATACTTCATCCCTCTCTATCCTCTCTTTTATTTTTACATCATCAGAAGCATCATGAAGATGGACGGGTATATTTCCTGTGAACTGGCCGATACAGACCATACAAGTGTAAAACCTGCAGGATTGAAAGGATTTCTGAGTCCCGGAGTTATCTTTCTGCTGATGATTCTCTCAGTACAGTTCTTTTTTCTATGTCGAACGATATGGCTTTCACGTTTTTCACAGACATACAACAATACTCCACCACGAAAGGCATACAGATGGGTCAAAGAAAACTCTCGCGATGATGATATATTCATGACCGTGAGATTCGCGCTTTACCTTTACACAGGGAGGAAAGTAGTCCCTCTTGACTATGGAGACGGCAGCAATCGGCACATAATACAGGGTATTCTGTCTGGAAGAGCGGGATATGTCTTTTACGAGCAGATACCGTATGAAACCGTCAGAGGCGAAGGAGTAGAGAGGCAGAAAATATTCGCTGAAGTGCTAAGACTGCATGAGAACAAGTTCACCAGCGTCTTTTCGGAAAACAGAGACGGAAAACATGTGATGATTTACAGAATTGCCGATGAAGCCCGTGAGATATTTAAAAATGCACAGCAGCACTATGATCAGGGCACAAGAGAAAGCATGAAGGGTAACCTGTCTCTGGGAGCAGCACTCTTCAGGAGATGTATTGAAGAAGACCCTTATTACATTGAAGCCCGTTATAATATGGGAATTACCCTGGAGAGGCAGGGGAAAAAAGATGAAGCCTGTCAGGTTTATCAGGAAACAATTCGCCTGGCTCCCTTTTATCAGAAACCCCGCCTTTCTCTGGCGCGTCTCTATGAAGAAAAGGGAGAAAAGGACAAGGCACTGAAGCTTCTGGAGGATAGATAGGCATCTCCCAGGTAATAATTTTCAGGGAAGGGAAAGACTATTGCAGAGTGGGCTTGCGTGCCGTAATGAAGGTGTTCCATCCAAGCTGAAAATAGGATATCCTTACCTGCGTGAACATTTTTAACAGATCTTGAAGCTCAGGCAGAGAGAAATAGTGCTTGTGATCCTCGATGTACTTTACAGAAATGACACCCAGCCTGAAAGCAAGGAACTCCAGGACAGGTCTGCCAGCTGGAGATGGCGTGGTCATGACTAACAGTCCTCCAGGCTTGAGTATCCTGTAAACCTCGTCTATGAATACTCGGGGCAGAGTAAGATGCTCAAGAAGAGCAATGGAAACTAGCACGTCGGCGAAGTCATCTTCTACAGGCATCTTTTCATCGATGTTGCCGGGCAGAATCGATATGTTCTCCATCTCAACCGGAGCAGTAATGCCGTTGTCTATCCCCAGACCTGTCCTGATTCTATGCCTGACGTGCCACATGAAATTACCGTCTCCACAGCCGAGATCAACCAGAACAGAGTCCGTCGGAATGAAAGGTATGACTTTCCTGTACCTCAGATGCTGTATGAACGCATCCAACAATGTCCATTTTTCCGTCAGACTTCCCTTCATTTACATCCATCCACCTGTGTAAAATTCAGCTATCTTCGGGTACACTCCCATATCCTGACAGGTCGTCCAGGTGCATCAGCTGTCTCTGCCACATTTTATCTTTATAAGGTTATTGAGCTCATCAAATCTCCTGTTGATTGAATCAAGAATGATTCCGGTCACAAATATGACAATGGAAAGGATCATAGAGCCGGATGCAAATATTGCGAGAGGCACACGGCGGATATAATGAGTCTCAATGAATTCAGATACCACAACCGAGCCGGACAGAATTGAGATAAAAAGGAAACAGAACGCCAGAAGCGAAAAAAACACCAGAGGTTTATAATCCCTGAATATTATCAGAATAGTTTTTAGAACCAGGATTCCGTCAGATAATGTTCTCAGCTTTGATTCGCTCCCTTCAGGCCTTTCACGGTATGCCACATCCTCCTCCCTTATAACAAAGCCATACTTGAGCGCTTTGATAATCATCTCGGTCTCAACCTCAAACCCTGAGGAAGTAAGATTGATGTTTTTCACAAAAGTCCTGCTCATTACCCTCAGTCCTGACATCACATCAGATATCTCCTTCCTGGCAAGACTCTTAACTCTGAAGAGCCTGTTAACCAGGAATCTTACCAGTCTGTTGCCCATGAAATGAAAGGGGCGAAACGCCTTCTTTGTGAAAGTGCTGAGCCTGCATCCCAGAATCATGTCAGCGTCATCTTTCCTGAGAATATCCACGAACCTTCTGAGGTTAGCGACATCATAAGTATCATCGCCATCAATCATTATGTAGCAATCGGCATCAACCTTTTCGAACATGGCCCTTACCACGAATCCCTTGCCCTGCCGCTTTTCTTTGACTATCTTAGCGCCCAGTGACTTTGCAACCTCCGCAGTATTGTCTGAAGAGTTATTGTCAAAAACGTAAATTTCCGCCTCAGGCAATACCGACCTTACGTCGTTTATCACTTTCGCGATTGTTATTTCTTCGTTGTAGCAAGGTATGATGGCAGCAATGCTGTAATTTTCATCTTCCATTCTATTCAATCCATCTGCCGTGCAGGCCGCTTGTATTTGGACCTCAGTCGACACTCCAGTCTCTGCTTAACACATTTATATCATGAATACACACTGTTTTCAATTTCTCCTCCGAGACCAGAGGTTTGTATATTCGGTTTTAAGTGAAGCTCATCGTATTCATTAAAAACTTCCACACCTATATTTTCCTGCAAAACCATGGTATAATACAGGGGATTTTTGTTTTAACAGAGAAAAAGTCTGAGGCAGGGATATATATAAATATACAGGCCTCTGTTTTTATCGAATAATCATAAGCGGCGATGCATCCGCATCTTCTTCTATTTCGAAAGCGCATATATAAGTCTGTAATTACCGGACAAGGGGGTAAACCAGATGGCCATCACCTTTGGAACTGATGGATGGAGAGGAATCGTTGGCGATGAGTTTACTTTTGCCAATATAAGGCTTGTTTCAAGGGCAATTGCCAGCTTCCTGCACTGGCCGGCGAGGCGGGGGCTGGATATTTACAAGAACAAGGCAGGTGCCTCATATTCATGCCCCTACAGAAAGCCGGAAGACGGCATCGTAATTGGCTATGATACACGCTTCATGTCCAGGAAGTTTGCAGAGGTTGCAGCGAAGGAGTTCCTCTCAAACGGCGTTCCTGTATATCTTGCCTCCACTCCTTCCTCATCACCGTCAATATCTTTTGCCATAAACGATCTGAAGGCTTCCGGAGGCATAATAATCACTGCCAGCCACAACTCACCTGAATACAACGGTATCAAATTCAAACCTGAATATGGCGGGTCAGGCACGCCTGAGATAATGCACGCCATTGAAGAACGAATCAGCAACTCCGGCAGCGATCTGTGCATTGACAGAACATTCACACCTGAGATAAAGGAGTTCTCACCTCACGATAACTATACGAACAAAGTGACAGAGCTTGTCGATCTTGAGAGAATAGCCAGCTCGCGGTTCAAGATCATCAGTGATCCAATACACGGTGCCAACAAGGGTCTGATGGAGCAGGCGCTGAAGGGGATCGGCATCTATGTGGAGGAGATAAGAGGAGAGCCGAACCCGACATTCGGTGGATATCAGCCCGAACCGATTGGGAAAAACCTTGCTCCACTTGTTGAGAGAGTGCTGAGAAGCAAAGCACACGTCGGTATTGCATTCGATGGTGATGGTGATCGCCTGGGTGCTGTCGATTCAAGCGGGAGGTTTCTGAATGCGAATGAAATATTCGCACTCATACTCTGGCACCTTGTTGAAAACCGGAAATGGTCAGGAGGCATCACCAAGACCTTTTCGACTTCACTTCTGATAGACAGAATGGCAAGGAAATATGGACTTCCTCTATATGAGACACCTATCGGGTTCAAGTATATCGCCCATCTTATGCTTGAAAAGGATATTCTCATAGGCGGCGAAGAAAGCGGAGGTATCGGCATAAAAAACCACATACCGGAAAAGGACGCTATACTGAACTCGCTTCTGCTGCTGGAAGCAATGGCCTACAAAGGACAGGAGATCGCCCAGATACTTGAGGATCTGCTGCGTGAGCACGGCTTCTTCCACTTCCACCGCTCAGACATCCGTATAGTAAATAATGAAGAGATGGAATCGGTCATATCCAGACTCCTGAATAATCCACCTTCCTGCATTGACAACCTGAGGATCTCAGATGTAAGAACACTTGACGGCGTAAAATATATCCTCGCAGATGACAGCTGGATCCTTTTCAGGCCCTCAGGAACAGAGCCGCTTCTCAGAATCTATGTGGAAGCCCGCTCTCATGAGATAGCCAGGAAAATACTGCAGAAAGGCGAAGAGATGCTGTCAGATCACACCTTCGTGAAGTAGCATCTCAAGCAACGCAGGAAGACACTGTGAAAGGAGAGGACTTTAATGATATGTCACAACTGTAATCATGATAATCTCCGCGGATCTTCCCGATGTGAGCAGTGCGGCGCAACGCTCGACGAGACGACATATGAAACATCTCAGTTCGACGCTGTAGAGGAGGACAATGCGGAGGAAGAGATAGTGGAAAGGGTCAGTGAAATCACCTCTTCGTTGAAGGACTCTCTCTCACTTACACCTGAAGAGGTCAATGCGCATGTGAGTCAGCTCAGGAAGAACCTGAGGCTGGGAAAGGGAGATCTCAGGAATCGCCTGCTCCGCTTCAATGAAAGCCTGAAAGGCCGCGGTGCCGATATCTTCAGGAATCCCGACAGAGTAACGATTAAAAATATTGTAATCTCCTTCATAGCCTGGGCGATTCTTAAATTTTCAACACCGTTCCACAGGAGAATAGTCAAGTTTCTCATCTCTCCACTCGGCCTGCTTGCTCTGCTGGTTATAGCCGTTGTATACAGCCTGTTTGAGAGAGAAATAATATTCAAGATCAAGGAAATGAAGGGAGTTGTTACCGATGACGCTGTCAGTCAACAGAGAGATCAGGGCACCGAGGGGTAGCTCGCTTTCATGCAAGGGATGGCCTCAGGAGGCGGCTCTCCGGATGCTGATGAACAATCTCGATCCGGATGTGGCTGAAAAGCCGAACGATCTGATAGTATACGGCGGCACAGGAAAGGCTGCCAGAAACTGGGACTGCTTTGATGCAATAGTCTCGTCTCTCAGGAGTCTTGAAAAGGATGAGACGCTGCTCATCCAGTCTGGAAAACCTGCAGGTATTCTGAGGACTCACCTTCACTCCCCGAGAGTCCTGATAGCCAACTCAAACATTGTGCCATACTGGGCGACATGGGAGAAGTTCAGAGAGCTGGAGCGTATGGGGCTCACAATGTACGGCCAGATGACAGCCGGAAGCTGGATATATATCGGCACCCAGGGGATCCTGCAGGGTACATATGAGACGCTGGCAGAGCTGGCAAGAAAACATTTCGGCGGCTCCCTGAAGGGTAAGCTGGTGCTTACGGCAGGTCTTGGCGGGATGGGCGGAGCTCAGCCTCTTGCAGTTACAATGAACGATGGAGTCTGCCTGGCTGTTGAAGTGGACCCTGAAAGAGTCAGGAAGCGCATTGACACCCGATACTGCCAGCGTTACACAGAATCACTCGATGAAGCTCTCTCCATAGCCCGTGAAGCGATGAAAAAAGGTGAGGCCTGCTCGATAGCGCTGACCGGTAACGCTGCAGAGACTCACGCAGAGATACTGAAGAGGGGCATCATACCTGACGTGGTAACCGATCAGACTTCGGCGCACGATGCATTGAACGGCTATATTCCTGCAGGGTTCTCCTTCAGCGATGCACTGATTCTAAGGCGGGAGAACCCGGAGGAATACAGGAAAAAGTCACTTGAATCAATGGCGGTTCACGTGGAAGCTATGCTTGGATTCCAGCGCGCCGGCTCAATAGTATTCGATTATGGGAACAACATCAGGCAGCAGGCTTTCAACCAGGGAGTTAAAAATGCCTTTGACTTCCCTGGCTTCGTACCTGCCTATATACGCCCTCTATTCTGCGAAGGAAAGGGACCTTTCAGATGGGTGGCTCTTTCAGGCGCAGAAGAAGATATTTACACGACAGACGAGATAATCCTGAAAGAATTTCCGGAGAATGAGGCGCTTGCTCGCTGGATAAGAAAAGCCAGGGAGCAGGTCCGGTTCCAGGGGCTTCCTGCCAGAATCTGCTGGCTCGGCTATGGAGAAAGAGACCGGATCGGACTCATCTTCAATGAATATGTCAAGAATGGCAGACTGAAAGGTCCCATAGTGATCGGCAGGGATCACCTCGACTCAGGCTCAGTGGCTTCACCAAACAGAGAGACAGAATCCATGAAAGACGGAAGTGATGCCATTTCAGACTGGCCTATTCTGAATGCACTTGTAAACACAGCAGCAGGCGCGCACTGGGTTTCCTTCCATCACGGAGGCGGTGTCGGGATCGGATACTCTCTCCACGCAGGGATGGTTGTAGTAGCCGATGGAAGTGACGATGCCGCAATGCGGCTCGAACGGGTCCTCACAACCGATCCGGCGATGGGAGTCATCAGACACGTCGACGCCGGATATGAGGAAGCTGTTGACACTGCAAAGAAGAAAGGCATAAGGATCCCGATGCTCAGGCAATGATTGAACGATGGAATGAGAGAGCTTCGTAATCTATTATCCTGGTGTGATTGTGATGCTCTCTTTTCTATGTACAGCAGGATACTGTATTTCAATGTCAACACAAACGGCACGCTCCTCGACGATAGAGAATCAGCCATGCGGCGTTGAGAAGATGCAAAATTTTAACAAATCAGTAATTGACCTCTGCCGTCAGAATGTCTATAATGAGAATACAATCTGCAAAGGACAATATTATGGATAGAATAACGTCATCTCACTTTCATGGAGCACAGAATACAACTCCGCTGAAAGGTAAAAAGGTATGCCTCGATCCCGGGCACGGCGGCGAAGACAGCGGTGCTGTTGGCAAGGGAGGCACGCTGGAAAAGGACATCAATCTGGACATTGTCCTCTTGGCAAAGGCTGAACTTGAGAAGAACGGAGCCAATGTCCTGCTGACCAGGAGTGATGACTCATATGTGTCGCTGAAGGACAGGACAGATTATGCAAATAAGGAAAAGTGCGATATATTCATTTCCGCCCATCAGAACTCGGCAGCCAAGAAAAAGCGCATCGCCCACGGGACTGAGACTTTCTGGCATACAAAGGGTGATCCAAATGACAAGAAGCTTGCCACAGAGCTCCAGAAGAACATCGTGGCGGCCATCGGGCTTACAGACAGAGGAGTCAAGCAGGGTAATTATGCCGTGCTGCGCAATTCAGACATGCCTGCTGCCCTGATTGAGACAGCCTTCATAAGCAACCCCGACGAAGAAGCCCTTCTGAAAGACCCTGCCTTCCAGAAGAAAGTTGCATTGGCTGTGACCAGAGGGGTCATGGGGTATTTTGGCTGCGCGATTCCAGACTGCCTGTAAAGTCGATACCAACTGTTTCTGGAACAGCAGAAAACTGGTATATGCTGTTCAATGCAGGAGCCGGCCATCCGTTTTCAAAGGTGACATCCACAATCTCAGTCATTCTCCCGGTGTCTGTGCCCCATTGTGATTACTTTTCCTCCACTGATGTGAAAAGCCTGATATCCTCAGGCTCAGGAGGCTTTGAGAAGAGCAGCCTGAAGATAATTACCATCAGAAACCCCTGCACCGCCAGGGAAGGGCGGAACGTTGAGACTCCCCGCTCCCTGTCTTCAAAGACAATGGGCACTTCCGTCATTGTAAATCCGAGTCTGTGAGCTTTGTAGAGGATCTCCTGGACAACAGAAGGTCCCTTCGATATGCAGCTCTCCAGGCTGATTCGGCGCAGCACATCTGCATTGAAGCATCTGTACCCGGATGTCGGGTCCTGCACTTGAAGACCCAGCACGATACGAATGTAGGTGCCTGCAAACCAGGTGATGAAGTTCCGAATCGGGCCTCCCCGGACGTTTTTTCCACCTTTGACAAAACGCGAGCCGATAACTATATCGTGACCTTCCAGGCCCTCGATCAGCTCGGGAATATGACGGGGGTGATGGGAAAAATCAGCATCCATCTCAATAACCGCATCAGCGCCTGCCTTGACACAGTATTTGAATCCTTCCAGACCTGCCCTTCCCCGCCCCTTGTTCTTCATCCGAACCAGCAGGTGGATATTCGTGACAGTCTCCATCTTTTTCTTCACTGTGTCTGCCGTGCCATCAGGCGAGTTGTCGTCAACAATGACTATATGAAGCTCCGGAACTGAAAGCGACGTGATCTCGTCGATGAGCTTCACTATATTTTCACTCTCATTGTAGGTGGGGATCATGATAAAAGTTCTCATGACTTGAGTTCTGACTGTCTTTCTCTGCGCGGTCTGAGGCCCGCCTGCCGAAGGAGATAAGCTGTCCTGTCCCTGACTGACTCTGCAGTAATCGCTTCCATGCAGGTCCTCTCCCTATCGCAATTTCGTCTGTAACACGGAGAGCATGGGAAGTCTGATATGACCTTTTCCCCTCTTCCATAGAGATGGATCTCAGCGTGACAGGTGGATCCGAAAAGCGCCACTACAGGCACTTTGAGGGCGATTGCGATATGAAGCGCTGTTGTATCTGAAGACACTATACAGTGACAGTTCCTGATGATGGATGAAAACTGTTTCAGTGTGTTATGACTGCCTGTGTTATATACTTTAAAATGTATGGCTCTTTCAAGCGCTTCATTTCTCTCTGTCTCGGCCGGCCCTCCCAGAAGCAGGATTTCCGCTCCCCATTCTTCGTGAAGAAGCTCTGAAAGCTTCACAAAACCATCAAAGGTCCATTTCTTTGTGGCAAAGACATCACCGCACCCTGTATTGAGGCCGACAAGTATATCTCTGTTTCTGTCAAGACCTGCAGACTTTATCAGATCTTCGCCGAACCGCTTTTCTTCGTCGGTGAGATGAAGAGCGTACTCTTCATCCTCAAAGACAAGATCTGCCATGGAAAAGATTATCTCCATATACGATCTGGTATTGGACCTGAACTTCAGCTCGTCAAAAAGCCCTAATTCATATGCATATGTGGATTCGACGTTTTTGATGTCGAGCTTTCCCTCAGGAGAGAGACAGAAGCCGAGATATCGGTCTGCCTTCATGGTAGCCGCAAAGCCAAGTGCCTCTTTTTCCTTGTCAAAGCAGAGCAGCAGGTCAAAATGCTCCTGGCAGAGTGATATATATGTGGTGAAGTTCAGCTTCATCAGACGATCAATGCCTGAATTGCCCTGCAGAAGTGGATAAGATGCATCATCAGTCACCCACGTTATAGTGCAGCATCCGTGCTTTTTTCTCAGACCTTCCAGAACCGGAGTCGTCCTGAGAGCATCTCCGATGGCTCCCAGCTTTACTATCAGAATCTTCAGGCCCATGGGCTCAAAATGCGTGCAGTCCCTGCACGCACTCTGATATCGGCAGGGCCTGTACCCGGAAAACAACCTGCAATCCAGCCTGAACAACATGATTTTCACCTGTCCTGCATTACTCTTCTTTCTGGCAGGACACCTTTCCTCCTCATCACTGTCAATGTTCGTAAGAAGGAATTTGACAGGCCGAAAAGAACAATGACCTCTACGAGGGAGTTCACAGAGAATGGATCAGGAGCATCAGAGAGATGATAATGACAGAATCCCCCTCAAATCACAGGGGGCGGCTGTCCCTGACTATCTGATTATTTTCCCGATTCTCATAATTGGCTTACTCCTTCGAATCACCGCCATCAAAGCACACAGCTTCACTGTCGATGAAGCCGGCACGTGGCTTGCAGCTTCCAGGCCGCTGACCGGAATAATACCCTTCCTGAGCTTTACCAACGAGGTTCACCCACCTTTCTATTTCTACTTTGTTCATTGCTGGATGTACATGGGCAGCAGCGAATGGATTCTGCGCCTTTCCTCTATTGCCTTCGGCGTATTGAACGTTTTTGTTACATGGTTACTGGCAAGAGAGCTGAACGGTGAAAGATGCGCCTTCCTGGCTGCGATTCTGATGACGTGTTCGTCATATCATATAACCTTCTCGCAGGAACTGCGAATGTACCCTATGCTGGTCTTCTTCTTCCTGATATCACTGTGGTGCTTCGTACGATGGCTGCACCGGGGCAGCACCTTCTATCTCATTATTTTCACCGCTGTCAACATTATATCAATGCACACCCATTATCTCACAGTGTTTCTGATTGGCGTGGAATGCCTTTATCTCTTAATGAGAATCAGAGAGCACAGAAAATCCATTCCGGCTTTTCTGCTCTGCCAGATCATCACTGTCATCGCTTTCATGCCCTGGCTGTACCACTATATGACATCTCAGCATCTGCAGGATTTTTCACTCCGCTTCATCCCAGGCCTGCGAGAAGTTCTGCTGCTCTTTTCATATTTCTTCATGGGCCTTCATCTGCCGCCGCTTCATCCGGCAATAGCAGCAATCAAGGTGGACCCTTATTACTGGAGCGGTATGGCCGTTGCGGCATTGACGATCTTCTCTCTGAAATACCAGAAAGGCGAGTCACGAATCTTCTTCACCATCTTCCTGCTGGTGCCGCTCCTGGGCATTACCCTTCTCTCACGATACACATCAGTCAGGATCTTCGAATTCAAATATTTCATGATAATCACGCCTGTGTTCTTCATTCTCATTGGTGCAATGGTCGCGGCGATGAGATCAAGAGTGGCAAGAATTCTCTTCATGGCAGCTTTCATCACCCTCAACGGCATCTCATGGCTGAACTTTGCATTCGACGAGAGGTATGGGCCGCAGAACTGGAGAATGGCGAGCTGGATTCTTCAATACTATGCCGGGGAAAAGGATGTCATTCTCATACATCCTTCAATGATGGGCGGCGGTCTCTACTATTACTATCACGGGAAGAACAGGATAATCCCTGTAGATTCATTCAACGAAGACGAGCTTGCAGGGGAGCTCTCAAAATTTGACAATATCTGGTTCTGTACGACACCTTTTCATCCTTATGTCGAGCGTATCGGGATGGAGAAGTGGCTTGCCGGAAAATACGCTGAAACCAGCTCCACTGTCTTCCCTCCTCGGAGCTTCGTGCTGTCAAATGTCATACTGATTAAGACATATCATACCGGGAAAGGAGACGGTGCTCCCGGCAAAAGCAGCATCCACTCACCTGAATGAAATTGCTGAAAACTGTGCTTCTCTCTCTGGAAAGATCATTTCGGCGCCTCATCGGCCAGCAGTTCATGATAAAAGGTGCCTGCAGGCGATGCGGCGTCTGCTGCAGAAACATGGCTCTGTCTCTTGGTGGCAGAAAGATATCCACTGAGGAGGAATTCCTGCGCCTTAAAGAGATGTTTCCTTTTTACAGCACATTTGTCATAGAGCGCACCCACGCCGCAGGATTCCTTGTATTTTCCTGCACGTGTCTCAGCGAAGATAACCTATGCACCAATTATAGAAAGCGCCCTCATATATGCAGGAGCTTCCCTGATCCCGGAAGCTTTGATCAGGCTTACCGTCTGCCGGAGAGCTGCGGATTCGAAGTTATACCCTTAAAAGAGTTCGACGAATTTCTGAAAGATGCCGAGAAAAAACAGTGAATGCATTTCACCTGCCCGTCCTTTCCTCTTGTCGACCTTCTGTTCACTTTACCCTCTTCAAAGTGTATACTGATAACGAGACCGCAACTGTACTCCAGTGACAGTGCCATATCATGAGAAAGGTTAACAATCTGTTAACATGAAAGGCTTGATAAAAGGATGTTTCGTGATGTATGTCGTGGTATAATGTATCGTGAAATGGTGGGAGGATCTCCTAAAAGTCACCAGGCAAGGTGATGAATTTCTCAGAGAAAGGACTCGAACCATGAGTATCAACAACATCGGAATTACACCGGATCTCGCTGTCCCTATGACACAAACGAGAGTAGCCCCTCAGAAACAGGGAGATGGCGATAGCGCAGCAATGCCTGTCGATATGTCCAGCATCGCCGAAAAGGGCGATAATGAGACGATCGATCCCAGAAAACTGGCTGCCATGAAAGCCGCACAGGCCGGTGGTGCTCAGGCAGAGCAGGTACAGTCGCAGCAGAAGATTGTGGCGGTTGAAGAGCCTTTTGAGAAATCAAAGACATATGTGCCTTCCGCAAAAGCCAAGCTGATAAACACCGAGACCACTGTAAGCAATATGAAGCGCCTTGCCCTCGGTATAAAGCTGCAGGAAAACCTCCTGATGGAAGGACCTACCGGTGCCGGTAAAACAGCTCTTGTCAAATACCTTGCCCACCTGACAAATCACGAGCTTCGCCGTATCAACCTGAGTGATACTACAGATATTACAGAGATCATAGGAGGCTTCAAACCGGAAAAGGACCCCGCCACAGGCAAACAGACTTATGAATGGAAAGACGGTATTGTCGTAGAGGCTATGCGGAAAGGCCAGTGGCTCCTTCTAGACGAGATGAACCTTGCCAACCCTGATATCCTGGAGAGAATGAACTCCCTCTTCGATGATGACCGCTACCTGGTGCTCTCTGAGAAGCCAGACAACGAGATAGTGCGTCCAGACAAGGATTTTATGATATTCTGCACGCAGAACCCGGCATCATATTCAGGCAGAAAAGAGCTCTCCGATGCAATGAAGAACCGCCTTCACCGAATGTGGGTCGACGCTCTTCCTGCCCCAGAAAATGTAGAGATCATGAAGGCCATTTCCAAGACGAAACTGCCTGACGAGATGCTTCTGAAGATGGCCATGTTCAACCAGACTATCGCCGACATGGCAGAGCACAGACAGCTCGGGAAGAGGGATGGCCCCTATCCGTTCACACTCCGCGACATAATCAAATGGCTCGGCAGGATAGAAGAGCAGAAAGGTGATTATCAGGATATCAACCAGGTCATCTTCCAGGAAGCCCAGAGAGTTTATCTGGATCGCTTCCAGACCAAGGAAGACCGGGATCTGGTAATGGATACGCTCACCATGACCTTTGGCAAGGCTGCCATTCCGCCGGAGCGCCAGAAAGACATTAAACAGCTCGACGCAGACAGAGTCCAGATAGGCAACACCATCATAGAGAGGAATCCTCTCGGAGGGACCTTCGTGCCCGGCGACGATTCCAAACTGACCATGACGCCAACCGGCATGGATCAGATGGAGAAGATCGCCAACTGCGTCAATAACGATGAACAGGTGCTGCTAGTGGGACCTACGGCATCAGGCAAGACATCATACATCCGGTATCTTGGCAACCTTGCCAACACAAATGTCCGCAGATACAACCTGAGCCAGCAGACAGACACAACTGATTTCATCGGCGGCTTCGTCCCGACCGGCAAGCCAGGCGAATTCAAGTGGCGCGATGGTATTCTTCTCGATGCCATCAAGCCCAGTTCAATAAGAGACACACAGCTTCTGCCCAAGGCAGGTGAGGGTGATTCGATCAGGCAGCTCGCTCCCGGTACAAAGATGAACTACTTCCTTACCAAGGAGGTCAACGGTGAGAAATGGAGCTTCGTAGAATGTGGAGACGGTCAGAAGGGCTGGGTCAAGGACAGGGATATAAAAGCCGACTGGATCATCTTCGATGAGATAAACCTTGCAGAGCCGTCAGTCCTGGAGAGAATCAACTCCCTCCTGGATGATGACCGCTCACTGGTGCTCACCGAGAAGGGCAATGAGCGAGTCCAGGCTCATCCTTCGGCAAAGGTGTTCGCAACGATGAACCCGGCAACAGGACGTTATGCAGGAAGAAAAGAGCTTTCGCTTGCAATGCGAAACCGATTCACGGAAATCTGGCACGACGAGGTGAAGAACCCTGATGACATAACCACAATCTCCTCGTTCTTCATGAGAAAGGTTCCACAGGGCAAAGAGCTGGCGGCAAAGATGGTTTCTTTCCAGACAGAGATGAAAGACAAGATCATGAAAAAGGAGATCGGCGCCAAGCAGCGCGGAGGATATGTCTATACTCTCAGAAACCTCAAGTACTGGAGCAACTTCTGCAAAAACATGTACGATGAAAAGCTCGAGTCTCTGATCCAGGACAAGATACAGACTTCTCTGACAAGTCAGGGCATGGACAAGGCGCAGGCACAGACTGCAGCAAGGAAGAAGCTCGGTGAGGTCAAATCCAGGATTGACAGAAGCGGTACCCTTTACGATCAGGCTGACAAGGCAGCCGATCTGCTAGGCCAGTTCCAGATCGATGTCAATGCAATCAGAGCCGAAACTCTGAAACAGACTTTCATAGACGGCGCAATGCACTGCTATGCCGACGAGATGGCCGATCCAAAAGACAGGCAGGCTGTCCAGGATCTCGCTACCAAGCACTTTGACGGGACAGGAAGAAAGGCAGCCGATATCTACTCTGAATGGTCCAAGGCAGGAATAATATAAATTGCCAGAATGACCGCAGTAAAGGAGAGTCTCATATGGGATTATTAGATAGTATAAAGTCATCATTCGGATGGGGCAGCTCTTCCACACCACAGAAGGCTGATGAGAAGCCTAAGGAACAAGAGCAGACACCAGCTCCTGCAATGCCGGAAGACAAGGCCGATATTTCAGGCGGCGGAAGTTCAGGTGCAAAAGCCTCTAATGCTGATACTGTTGCAAAATCTGATATGTCCGCACAGCAGCAGAGTCAGACCTCAGCTCCGGATCCGGCTCCTGAAAAGAAAAGCCAGCCTGCGCCAGTGCCTGACAAGATATTCATGGATCCCTCCCAGCCTGATCCCGGGACTTCTGGAACGGCATCCGCTCCAGCGGCGCCGCCCAAGGAAGAGCTTACTGAGACTCAGAAGACTCTCAGGATGAAGAATATGATCCACCGTATGACCGGCCTTGCCAAAGCACTGGGCGGAGACTTCAGCATGGAGCTGAGGGAAGGCCCTCCGGGAATGTGGGCTTATGATTTTCAGAACAATACCATCATGTACCCTGCAGAAGAGCTGGCAGCGCGCTCTGATGACTACGCACTGGGCGTCATATTCCATGAATCAGCCCACCGCCGCTATTCCAAGTGGCTCATAGAGGACGAATTCAAGCAGAATGAGCCTTTCCTGTTCCTGAACAACGCCGTGGAAGATCCCAGGGTAAACAACATAATAAGCTCCAGATATGAAGGAATCAAGGATTACTTCAAAGCCGTATATGATGAGGACCTTTTCACACCTGACTTCACTACAAAATCTAAAGAGATGCTTATCAACACAATGGTGAAGGAGGCCAAGGGACGCCTCACCAGAGAAGATGCCGAAAAGGTAGTCGAGCAGATGCCGATGTCAGTGCCGAAGCACACCCAGTTCGGCATGGGTCTCATCTATGACTGGTATACAGGCGGCAAGATGGATCCGAGAATCAAGAATGACAGTGTGAAAAAGGCTCTTGAGGAAGCGTCGGCAGACTTCCGCGAAGCCTTCGGTCTCAAGAGAGAAGCACTCACCAGGGACCTTACCCCCAGGGAGGTGCAGAGACAGGCCCAGGATGCCTATAAGATCATCAAGGAAAAGATCTGGCCTGTATATCAGAAACTGGTTGAAGAAGACAAGAAAGATATGGCCAAGAATATGCAGAACCAGAGCGGGAAATCCGGTAAGAGCGGACAGTCCGGGCAGAGCGGACAGTCCGGGCAGAATCAGCAGTCCGGGCAGAGCGGACAGTCCGGGCAGAATCAGCAGTCCGGGCAGAGCGGACAGTCCGGGCAGAATCAGCAGTCCGGGCAGAGCGGACAGTCCGGGCAGAATCAGCAGTCCGGGCAGAGTGGACAGTCCGGGCAGAATCAGCAGTCCGGGCAGAATCAGCAGTCCGGCGAAGGCCAGGGAGCAGATAAGAATAATGAAGCCGGAAAAGATCAGAAAGCCGGAGGCTCTGGAGATGACAAGAAGACAGACCAGTCAAAAGAGTCGCAGGGAGCCGGCAGCGACAAAAAGATGACCGATCAGGAGGCCAGAGACCTGGCGGACAGGATCATTGATTCATATAACAAAGATATGAACAGGCAGCTCGAGACGAAGGACGATAAGGCCCGCCGAGGCGGACAGGGCACATCTGTCTCCGACCAGAAGCAGCAGGGCAAAGACGCCGGGAAGGACGGCAAAGACGCCGGGAAGGACGGCAAAGACGCCGGGAAGGACGGCAAAGACGCCGGGAAAGACGGCAAAGACGCCGGGAAAGACGGCAAAGACGCCGGGAAAGACGGCAAAGATGCCGGGAAAGACGGCAAAGATGCCGGGAAAGACGGCAAAGATGCCGGAAAGGACGGCCAGCAGAACCAGGACAGCTCAAAAGATGGCAAGGGGGGGAATAACGGCTCGACAAGCCAGATCGACCTCCCCACGCTGGAAGATCTTCTGAAAAAGAAGATGGAGCTGGAAGCAGCCATGGAATCTCGAAAGAGCCCTTATGAACGGCTTCTCTGGGATGTGGCCGGATATGCCGATGAGATGGCAGGCGAACTGAAGAATATTCTTCATGAAGATTCACGCCCCAGGCTGATAGGCAACTTCCGATCCGGAAAGAAACTGTCAATAAGGCGCGCCATGCAGAGTGAGGCCCGTTTCCAGAATACAGGAGTCTATGATGATGAGATCTGGCTAAGAAGGACGAATCCCTCTTCCAGAGGCCATGAATTCTTCTTTGTAGTTGATGAAAGTGGGAGCATGCGCGGAGGCGAGAAGTGGGAGAACGCGAAACAGGCTCTCGTATTGACAGGCGAAGCACTCGAACAGATCAAAGCCAGTTTTGCAGTAATTGGATTCAGCGATCAGCCGCAGGTTCACAAAACTCTCGATGATAAATATGACACCACATTCAGAGAGACTATGCTGTCCAGAATCGATGACAGCCCCTCAGGAGGCACAAACGATGCCGACGGAATCCAGGTTGCACTTAACATGATCCGGGAAAAGGGAAATCCAGATACGATGAAGACCGTAATTGTGATTTCAGACGGTGAAGGAAAAGAGGCAGAAGTAAAGAAATTAGTAGCAGAAGCAGAGTTGGAGGGAATCAAGATAATCGGTGTAGGTATCGGCGAAGGTATGACAAGCGTGGAGAGAGTCTATGACGATCACGCCTTTGTTGATGATATATCGATGCTTCCAACCACCCTGTCTGAGATAGTGAGAAAACAGATTGAAGAGAGTGTCGAAGACTGACAGGATGTCAAGAAAAAGAGACGAACAGATGAGCCGCCTTCAGGATTTCCTGGTTAACCTGGACAGACTGAAGGAGAGCGGTCTCATATTTTCATCTACCATACTGAAGCGCGATGTTGTAAGGACTGTAAAGCAGTTCTTCGGCAGCAGGGCTTTTCTTACTGTAGAAGATTCGATAGATATCAAAGAGAATATTGATGAGATATTTCTGAAAAGCATGAAGACAGCTACACCGATTTTTATAACTGTTTCTGTACAGATATCTGCTGTGGTTATCCGACGCCTCGAGCAGATCCTCAATGACGGTTATATTGATGAATCCCAGCCAGAAGGAAGAACGAGCGTAAAACCGGCAGATGGCTGGTTTTCTGTCGTGTGGGTTGATTCCTCGGATATGAAAGATAAAGAGTTCCCTCTGCGGGAACTCTTCGGATACCGACTCTCTCTCTGATGAGAGATTCCTGAGATTTACCGAAGATGAATATCACTCTTCATCTTCTTTTTTGTCCTCTTTCTTTATGTTTTCAACTTCGAGACCTGCAGTCTTGTTGTAAGCAGGGTAGTTTTCCTTGACAGAAACATTCTCATGGTTCTTCCCGAGACAGTATACTGTATATGTCTTTTTATCCTTGGAAAGCTCGTACCCGTCCGAGTATGTGTCTTTGCTGACTGATGGACAGGTCGGTATGAACTCAAGGTATTTTGGATTCGGGCACATCTTAGAAAGGCTCTTGGGAAATGCCCCTTTATTATCTGAGGCGTAAAGCTCAAGCGCAGTGGCGATCTTCTTAAGGTTTTCCTTGCACGTGTCGAAATTTCCCTGCTCAGGTGTCTCAGAAATGCCGGCATCAGTGAGCCTTCTCTTAAGAGCGCCAATGTCATCGATGTTCTTCTTGTTATCATCGGTAAGTTTCTTGTTTTCATCCTCGAGCGTCTTTACCCTGTCCTTCAGAGTCTGGTTCTCGCTCTGCATCTTGGCAAGCTGCTGTTTCGCCTCTTCATAGTCCTTGGAATTCCCGCATCCACAGAGGACAACGGTAGCTGCAAAGACAACTGCAAGAAACAACGAGAGGGTCCTGCTCTTTCTTATCATGTCTGCTCTGTTCATGCTGCTATTCCTCCTTCTGCTGTATATAAATGTTGAGTAATTCGTGTTTACCCCTTAAAATCCTTCATTTTTATGATAGTTGCCAGCCGGCTCAGTCATTTAACCCAGTGAAACACATCCCTTGCGATGCTCCACCGGTGTTTCCTCTCCTGTTTCCCTTTGCCCAGTATCCAGTAATTGTAAGCGTCGTGAACAGTACCGTCCTGCGTCTTGATAAGAATCCATTGATCCATATACTCATCCATCATAGAATCATTCCAACCGAGAAATGGATATACAAGAGGAATGGCAATCGAGGATGGAAATGGCGTTGAAACCTGAAAGCCCGGATAGAGAAGTGTCCAGGCGGAGCCGCCTTCGGCGCTTGTGAAAAGTGCATCTGCATCTCTGGCAGATCCACGACCCTCAAAGAAGTCAATGTCTCTCTCTATTATGATAAACTCTGCATTATCCAGCAAGCTCTTGATCTTTTCTGTTGGAGCATATCTGTCTGAAACTGCAATTTTCAGGTTATTGTGAGCGTTTATCATCTTGAGGGATGCAAACTCACTGTCCCGGTAGTCCGGAATCACCAGGGCGCTGTGTATATAGAGATATGGATCTGAGAACATTATGCTGCCTGTTCGCTCACAAGTGCCTGGAATTCCTGACATGGCAATGTCGTAACAATCACTTTCCAGGTCACCCGCCAGGGATTCCATGCTGAAGGGAACAAACTCTATGGCCACTCCCAGATCGCGGGCCAGATGGTGAGCCATTTCAATGTCAAATCCCACAAGTTCCCTGTTGTTGTTATAATATGACCAGGGAAGGTTGTTTTCGACAAAGCCAATCCTTATTACGCCTCTTTTTTTAATCCGGTCGAGGTTTGACTCGCCAGGCTTCAGCGGTACCGGATTGAAAGTGCCTGAGTCTGCCAGCGAACTGGGAGCCCTTTTTTCAAGGATATTCATGCTTTTAAGTATTCTGTCCTTATCATAGCTTCCCTGAAAGGCCCAGTTAAGGTACAGGCGGGAGCCGCCTATGGCAGCGCCTATGAATACTAATGTGAAGGCAGAAAATAGAATCAGGCGTTTCCAGTTGAGCTTGAGTATTCCTTCGCGGGCACCGGCGACAAGGAGACCTGTTACAATCAGGTACATGACATTCAGACAGGAACCAAGGCTTTTTGTATAGAAGTATGATGTGAGAAAAAGCTGAAACAGATCCGATGGCAGTCTTAAAAGATCGAGACAGAATGGTATGGACAATGTCACATCACCAAAAAACGATGGAAGACCTGTAAATAAATAGAGCAAATAATCAGAAAAGGTCATTGTGTTTCCTGAAAACCAAGCTGCAAATGGGATAAACAGCGTTGAAAGAATCGTTCCCATACAGGGAAATGCATATACAACAGGTATAATGAATTCAGATGTTGAGGCTGCCTTTTCCCTGTCCAGGTTGTGCCGCTCATATAGAAGGGTTATGATCTCCATGATGATTGGGAGGATGATGACAACCTTGCCTGTAGTAAGGGCCAACACTAAGGCCGTGCGGGAAAGCTCCAGGATCTCCCTGGTTCTGAAAGGAGATACCAAAGCGGCAAGCCCTGGAAGAATCCAGAACAGGAACAGCAGAAAGCTGATTGTATAAGTTATGAGATAAGCCTGAAGCGATCCGAATTCCTGAAAGGTCATGGTTCCCGCAGTAACTGCCATTATAGCAAAAACCCCAATGGGAGCTGCCAGCACAAGTGCCTTGTTAATCCTTACCATGACCTGGGAGAGCATATCCAGAAGCTTGATGAGCTCTCTTTTATCATTCATCGACATGAGCGCCAGGCCGGTAATGACGCTGAATAATACGACTGAAGGTATCGTGTTGTCAGCCAGTGCTCTGAATATATTCGAAGGCACGAAGAGTTTGACAAAATCGATGTTTTTAGACGGCTCAATTATACTTGAGCTGAAAAAAGATGCTGTTTTAAGGACAGGAAAAGACAGGGGCATCAGAAAAAGAACAGTGAGACCGACGACCCATAGAGAGAAAATTATCGCTCCAGCCCTCCTGATGAGAGTTCTCCCCTCTGCTGCAGTAAGCTTCCCGATACCTCCTGCAAGTGAAAACAGAATATAAGGGAGGGCGGCCATCTGGAGCAGGTTTATATAGATATCTCCTATAAATCTCAGCTTTGCTGTGCCATCGCCGATGAAAAGTCCCACAACGATTCCGGCAAGCATACCTGCTATGGTGAATGCAGCAAGTCTGTCTGATAAAAACTTCAAAATGTCACTAATCCTTTATATTCTGAATTTTTTCTACAATTATGTCTATTATGACTTTGATTATAACAAAAGCAAACTCAACGGTCAACAAGACAGGGGAGCTCCTTACCGTCAGAAACAACGGCGGCAGGGTAACCTGCCGCCGTGCAATGATGTGATCTGCTGCAGATATGCCTACTCGCCGTATTTCTGGAAGAGCAATTTCACCTGAGGGGCAAACTCACTTCCAGGATAGCTGGCCAGAAATTTCCTGGCCTCTTCCTTCATCCTGGGAACCACGCTCTTTCGCTCCCAGCACTTGATGAGCCTGAACTGGGCGTTATCTGCAAGGCTGGACTGGGGGTACTTCAGTATCAGATTTGCATAGCCTTCGATTGCCTTGTCCAGCTTGCCCTGCTCTTCATAGTTTGAAGACTGCGTATATATCTTGAGCGGTTTGTAGCCGTTATCTGAGTTCTGGGTGATGAATGCGATCCTCTGGGCTGCCATCTCCCTGTATCCGGAATATACATCAGGCCGCGAATACGACTGTACTATCTGCTTATAGCCATTTATCGCTTCTTGAAAGTTCTTCTCTTTAAACTCCTTGATGAACGCGTTATTCATCGCAGACTGAACTGACTCCCTGCTTTCCGGAAACTTCTTCTGAACGTCCTTATAAGCCAGTATCGCCTTCTCATAGTCATTGAGATATTTCTCATTGATCTCTCCCACCTTGTAGAGAGCCTGAGCAGCATAGCCGTTCCTTGGATGTTTCTGTGCAAAATCCCTGAAGCGTCCGATTGCGACCTCGTAGCTCCCCTTTTCGGCTTGACAGTATGCGATCCAGAAGTGGGAATCTACAAATTTTGTCGAGGGGTATTTTTTCAGGAGGGTGTTGAAGCTCTCTATGGCTCTGTCCCATTGATTCTGCATGCAGTATGAGCTGCCCTGGGAGTAAAGATTCTCTTCTTCACCTGCATAAGCCGCTCCGGAGAGCAGCAGAATACAGACAGCGAGCGCAAGCAGTGCAGACACTGCGGTTCTGACAGTATACTCTCCTCTGTTTTTCATAAATCACCACTCCATTCGTATAGTTTTATATTTTCATAGCCTGAGTCTTCTGAAGAAGGCCGCTCTGAATAACCTGGTTCTTGAGCATTCTGATGTTCTCACCGTTGTTATCATCAGTGTTTTCTATCTTGATGGTCACCACTTCCATTGACTTGACGTGTGATAGAAGGCCCGGATCATTTTTGAAAAGCTCCTTGCTTGCCTGTATCTGCTCGATCAGGCCGTCCCTGCTGATTTCTCTTTTCAGAAACTCAAGCTGCTCCTTCTGCTCCGGCATCGAAACGAGTCTGATGAGCACTATTTCGGACTTAGTCAGATAGCTCCTGACCATTGTATTTCTGTCAAGAGTGTCAACATCCGAATTGGAGACATAGACAAGCGGAGTGGTTATTCGGGCTTCCTGCTGCATCTCAGGGGTGCGTTCCACTCTAAAGATGATACCGGCAGCTGCGATGACAATAAGAGTCACAAAAACAAGAGCGTACCTCATGAATGCCAGATTGAACCACGGTGACCTGCGCCGTTTCAAGTCTTCGGAAAAGATTCTTTCATGGAGTCTCGGCACAAAGTTTATCCAGTAATCTTCAGACATCTCAGGCATCTTTTCCTTGTGACACACCACATCAACGTTCCTCATAGCTACCAGCTCCTCGGCACATTTTCTGCAATCCCTCAGGTGCTCCTCCACATTTCGTCTCTCTGTCTGGGGGAGCTCTTCATCAATGAATCCACTGAGCAGGCTTCTTACCTTGTTACAGTTCATAATCACACACCCCTCCGAGAAATACTAACTCCTGCATTTTACCTCCTCAAGCTCAACGATTGAAGGGTCGTTGAGATATCCCTCCAGGAGGTGCTTCATCTTTTCCCTTGCCCTGTTCAGCCTGGACATCACCGTACCGAGATTGCACTGCAGTATCTGGGCAATCTCACTGTATGTCCTCCCGTCGAAGATTCTGAGAGCAAAGACTGCTCTCATTGGAGGCGAAAGTTCCAGCATTGCATTATTCACTTGATCAAAGAGCTCCTTGTTCACGAACGCTTTTTCCGGATTGGAATCATCTACCGGTATTGCCGACAGTGATGTTTCACTATCTACCTGCATATCCTCTCCTTCGATCGATACCTTTGGATCCTTCTTATGTTTCTTCAGATAGTTCAGAGTGAGGTTGACGGCAATCCTGTATACCCAGGGATAGAAGGGGTAACCGTCCTTGAATGTCCCGATGGAGTAATAGAGCTTGATAAAGGTTTCCTGAAGGAGATCATCGGTAGTCTTGTGCTCCCTGGTCATCCGAAAGATGACTGCATAGAGCCTGGAGCCATACTTTTTCACAATTGCGTTGTAAGCATCTATGTTGCCGTTCTTGAAGTCTCTTACCAGTATTGTGTCTTCCTGCTCCATATTCATCGCTTCCTTCCCACCTGTACATACACTCTGTGCCCACAGATTATTCCCGATCATACCTCATATATCCATAAACTCTTCAGTTTATTCCATGAGCCGATTAAAGCTCTGTTGTACAGGCCTCAAGACAGCCGGTCCGGCTTCTTTCACTTCTCATGTCAGGAGTCAGGCCTTCATATCTTCTTTATGATCTGATAGCGCTCCAGCTCATAACCGAGGGCTTTCGTGGCCGTGCCGAAAGCCCTCATATTGTTGACCGAGATACTTCCTGTAATTATATGGAGCCCCCTGGCCAGTGTCTCCACCTCGGCATGGTACATGAGCCTGTTGACGACGTACTTCCCCCAGTAGTCTCTCCTCACTGCCAGATCGTGAATGAAAGACTGCCGCTCTCCTGTCGCACCTTCCACCTCATCCATGATGAGGGTCAGAAAGCCTACCTGCTCATTCTTTTCCACATCGACAGCGATTAGTATTATGAATTTATCCTGCGACTCATATGTCCTGGAGATGTTCTGATAGGCTCTGGCCATATGAGACTTGACAGTCTCAATGTCGATATCCCTTATCCTGGGTATGCCGTGATGGATTACCTGGCCTGAAAGCTCTATGATAAAAGGAAAATCTTCCTTTTTTGCACGACGCACCTCAATACTCATAACAATAACTCCTTTCAATACTGTTCATTCCTGCCGCTTTTATCAGCTCTTTCCCCCGCCCTGCTTCAGCCGCTCTGTATCGAGATAGTCTCTGAGCTCGAAAACCATGCCCTCCCTGAACTGAAGCACAGTTACGCCATAGTTCTGATAGGCATCTCCGCGCCTTGTCCTTCCCCTGTTTATCCACTCAATCATTACAACGTCCGATGACTCGGCCATCGATCTGATCTCAAAGGTAAGATCAGGCACGGCAATATGCATCCTTCGAAAATATTTTTTAATGCTTTCTCTGCCTAGATGCTCACCGCTTAAAGGTGACGTGCCTGGAAAGATCAATCCGGCATCGTCGTGGAAAAAGGCCAGTAAACTGTCCCACTGCTGTTTATTGATAGCATTAAAGAGCCTCGCCGCAGTATCCATCAAATTCTCCTCCATCATCGCACCTCCTGTTTTCTGTCATAGTTAGAAGATTTAGATACCTTAAGATGTCTCTCCTTTTGGAGAATCTTCAGACGCTGCCCCCGTTTCAGACTGAGTGTAATTCTTCTTCGATTCCGGAGCACATCTGGATATACTGTCATTTCATATACACTCTGCCCAGATGGACTCTGTCATTTCGAACCGGAATATTCTCCAGAACCTTGTCTGTATAGCCCTGCCTCGTGAACACTATCCTGTCTATCTTATCGACAAACTGACCGGTCGTTACTGGGATAATTAGCTCAAGCTCACTCCTCTCATTGACCGGGACTTTGTAAGTCCTTCTCCTGCCATCGATGTTCATCGAAGCGGTGAGTCCCCGGTAAAAGTAGAGAGACACCTCTTTTCCGGACCTTGTAAAAGCTCTGGTCAAGGTCGGACCCTTCCTGTCGTGGAAGGTAATAGAGCCTCTTATGATAATGAATCCTCTCCTCTTCACGTCAAAGATCAGGAATCTCTTATCACTGCTCCGAAATACAGGCTTTAGTATGAACTCCCTGGATAACAGATCGATCAATGAATCAGGCTCCAGAATGCCAATCGGCCTGATGAGTGCATCTTTTCCGATCGGCTCTGTATCGACTGCAAACCAGACCCTTTTCCTTTTCGGGAGAACATTTCTGATCTCTGCAAGAAGTGAGTCCACCATGTTTTCAGATACACATGCATCGATGTCAAAGGCTCTGCACTTTTTATAGTATATGAAATAGTACGAGATTGAGCTGTTAGCCACCACCAGATCGTCATCTGATATCAGACTGCCTGGTTCGACTATGATACCGGTGTAAATGAAATCACAGTCTATTCTCTTCATCGAAGCGAAGCTCTGATAGTTGCGAAAGAGCGTGCAGAAGCTGAAGATAATCAGAAATACTGCAACAGTGTTCAGCCATACCTTTGAAATCCGGCGGTGGCAGGCAAGAGACAGCGCAAAGATGATATGCAGCCCTGTGAGAGAGAGAAAGATATTAGGATTTCTCTGCGAGGTCAAAACCCCTCCGGCTGTCATGGAAACAGCATAGAAAAGAGAAGAATGGAACACAGGACTCCTGTAGAGCTCTCTGCCTGCAGAGAAGATCAGCAAAGCCAGTATCAGCAGATAAAGAGCCGGGCCTGCAAGAAGCGGCCAGCATTGTGACAGATCGGCCCTGTCAGGGTCAATCCCCAGAGAGAAGAGAAGGTTGAACTTACAATAATCGATCCAGGTACTTTCATAGTATGACACAAGCGATGGCAGAAAAGTGGAGAGTTCAAAGTGCTCATTGGTCAATCTGAAGATCAGAACATATGAAAGAGCAGTGAACGTGCAGAGAAGAAAGATAAAGCTGAGCATCTCCCGCACTCTGTCTCTCAGTCTGCCCTGAAGTGACAGCAGGTAGATACAGGTAGCCGGTATCAGAAAGACATTGGACACGTGGAAAAGAAAGGCTGTTCCATTTACAACAGCATAGACAAGTGGTCTCGAGGCGATCTTTTCCTTTCTGTACAGATAAAAGCTTATGACTGTCGCAAGTAAGCCGCCGGAATAAAGCTTGGTATGGGTAAACTCCTGCCATAGAGGATATGAGAATGACAGAAGCATGGCCAGGCTTATTGAAATGATGATATTACCTGTAATATCAAAGAGGATGACAGCAAAAAGGGCCGAACCTGTACTGGCAAAAAGAATATTCAGAATCTCGACTGGCCTTACAGAACGCCCGGTATGGCCAAATCTGATGAATTGTGCATATACTGCCTTACACAGAGGATACCACAGCACGTGGAACAGCGGCCTGACAGTAGCATCGGTTAGCTTTTCAACAGAAATCGGTATCTGAATATAATCACTCTGATAAGATAGGTTGTCACTTAAAGTGGAAAGATAAATACAGAACGTGAAGACAAAGAATATGAAAAACAGCAGTAGTTGCTTTTTATACATATGGTTCATCCTGCATTCCCGCGTGTCTGCAGACAGGGAAATTGTGCTCTGCTTCAGGACTTCTGGATCAACGTGAACCTTTCCTCCGGTTCCCTGTTCCACTGTTGTTAATGGTCAGCCTGAGCTGAATCCTGCTACCGCTGTGTTGCAATCTGCTGTATTGCAAGACTCTCTCATTATCACAGTGCCAGATATATCTGTAAGTTTTAATTCTCGGCTTCATATAAAGGAATCTTGACAGTTATTGACGAAATTCATTGTGGATTATAGGTTCCTTCTGCTCAGCAGCTGTTAATGCTATCAAGGGAGAGAGACCAGAAATGCATACCGATTGTAACAACTTACCCAGTCTGCCCTCAGACCAGGATGATTCCGGCAGAAGCTTTGGCAGAGAAGAGGTCGAGCTCCTTGTTTCTGTGATGAAAAAAGGTGTACTGACATGCACAAAAGGCTCCATCACGAGAATGCTTGAGAGTAGATTCAGCGAGATGCTGGGATGCAGATATGCATCAGCCTGTTCTTCAGGCACGGCAGCAATCCATGCGGCAGTTGCGGCAGTCAATCCTGAGCCCGGCGAGGAGATAATCACAACACCGATAACAGACATGGGTGCTCTGACACCGATTCTTTATCAGGGAGCGATACCTGTCTTTGCCGATGTAGATCCACACACCTGCAACATCACTGCTGAGACAATAGAGCCCTGTATATCAGAGAGAACGAGAGCCATAATCGTCACTCACCTTTTTGGTAATCCTGCTGCTATGGGGCCCATTCTGGATCTTGCCGGGAAGACTGGCATACCGGTGATCGAAGATGCCGCACAGGCTTATGGAGCACAATGGCATAACCGTCCTGCAGGCACCCTGGGCGCAATCGGATGCTTCAGTCTCCAGCAGGGAAAGCATATTACCTCAGGTGAAGGAGGTATTGCTGTCACAAACAGCAGTGAGCTTGCAAGAAGAATCTTTCTTTTCATAAACAAGGCGTGGGGATATGGAGACCAGAGGCCCGACCATTATTTCCTGGCACTGAACTACCGCATTACTGAGCTGCAGAGCGCTGTGGCGGCAGCACAGCTTGAAAAACTGCACTACACGGTTAAAAGGCGCACTGATGCCGCGAATCTGCTCACACGAAAACTGGAGGGGATCAGAGGGATCGAGACACCGGTTACAGAAAATGGATGCCTCCACTCCTGCTGGAGATACTGTCTCAATGTGGACAGCAGATTGATCCCTGGAGGGGCACAGGCTCTGGGGAAAAAACTGGACAGCAGAGGAATAAGGTCCATGCCACACTATATAAGGAAGCCGGCCTTCGAGTGTGAAATATTCAGGAATCAGAATACTTTCGGAAACAGCCATTTCCCTTTCTCCCTTGCACGGCCTGAGGCGATTGACTACAGCAGAGAAAGATATCCCGGAACCTTTAAGGCCCTTGATGCCATCCTGGTGCTCCCATGGAATGAAAAATTCACTGATGAACACGTGGAATACATCGCAGAATCTCTCCTGCACTCGGTTCAGGAGCTAGCAGGGGAGGCTCCTGCCTCCTGAAGTCTGGAGTATGTTCGATGAACAATGAAATTGTAAATCTTGTAATCATAGGAGCAGGCAGCATAGCCTGTTCCTATGCACGCGCCATTTCATCAGCAGACCGGATCAGAATCTCAGGCATCGTTGATTCAATCGCTGAAAAGGCCTCTGCTCTTGCAGCTTCCTGCCGATGCATGAGCTTCAACACAGTTCCTTCCATGCTCAGGGAGCTCTCACCGGATGCAGCCATCATCTGCACCCCACCGGCTACCCACAGAGATATCTGCATCGAACTGGCCGGAAGAGGCGTTCATATGCTCTGCGAAAAGCCTTTCAGCATTAATGCGGCAGATGTTGAAAAGATGCTCTTTGCCGCACGCAGAGCCTCGGTTGTAATCACGGTCAGCTCCAAATTCCGCCACATGGAGGATATCATCCAGGCAAGGGCTCTGATCCAGTCAGGAGCTCTCGGACAGATTGTGAGATTCTCCAACACCTTTTCACGCCGCACTCCAATGGCAGGACGATGGAACAGCGATCCTTCCATCAGCGGAGGGGGAGTGATAATCGACAATGGAACTCACTCGCTGGACGTGCTCTGCTATTTTTCCGGCCCACCGGCAAGAATCAGGGCAGTGGAATCCGAACGGAGCCAGGGCCTCCATGTCGAGGAGGATGCCAGACTCAATGTGGAGACGGAAAGCGGAGTGTCAGGTGAGATTGAGCTTTCGTGGAACCGCGATTCAACCAGGGACAGCTTCATCATAATCTCATGCACTGAAGGAGAGCTGCAGATAGGATGGAAAGAGTCGCGATATCTTCTTTATTCAACTTCCGAATGGTCGTCTTTCGGCAGCGGATACAACAAGACAGAGCTTCTCTCAAGACAGATTGGCAGCTTTATAAGCGTCATTGAAGGAAGTGCCCCTGCATGGACATCTCACAGGGAGATCTCATCCACAGCCTCAGCCATCGATGCCGCTTATTTATCTCTGAAAACATCAGAGTGGGTCAGTATATCCGGCAATGAGGAGGCATGTGAATGAGCATCTTTGTCCATCATACTGCCATAGTAGAGGAAGATGTAGTTATCGGCAGCGGAACTTCAATATGGGATAATGTCCATATCCGCAGAGGTACCACGATAGGTGAAGAGTGCATCATAGGCGACAAGACTCATATAGCCTACTATATCCGGATCGGCAGCAGAGTAAAGATCAACTCTTTTGTCAATATCTGTCCTGGAGTCACCATAGAAGATGGCGTGATGATCTCATCAGGCGTGACTTTCACAAACGATCGTTACCCCAGAGCCACAGGACCGGATCTCAGACATCTTCGCCCATCCGGGCCCGACAGGAACACGCTGGCAACAAGAGTCTGCGAAGGTGCAACTATAGGCGCCAACGCCACTGTTGGATGCGGAATCACGATAGGTCGCTGGGCAATGGTGGGGATGGGATCGGTAGTAACCAGATCGGTACCGGAGTTTCACCTTGTCACAGGTGCTCCGGCACGCTCTATCGGATGTGTGTGCAGGTGCGGACAGCTTCTCCTGCATTTCAATGCAGGAGAAGACAGCAAGGAAGCAGCGTGCACCGCCTGCGACCTTCGATATCTGATAAAGGGAGATCAGGTTACTGAGATTGCTCTCCCTGATAACCCCCTGTGAGGTGCAGCTTCCGATGAAAGAGCCTTATCATTTCGGGATAGTTGGCGGAGGAATGACAGGAATGTATCTCTCCAGCCTCATGGCTGAGATGGGAAAACGCGTCACCCTGATTGAGGGGAAGGAACATCTCGGAGGACTGGCAGATGAATGGGAGCTGTCCTGCTATAGTGCAGGCCGTTTCTATCATGTAATTCTTGCTGCTGACACTTTGCACCTTGCACTGCTGGAGAAATTGAAGCTGAAAGAAAGGCTCCAATGGGTGAAGGCTGGAACAGGCTTCTATATTGACGGCGCTCTCTACTCCATTTCAAACACGGCTGAGTTTCTTCACTTCCCTCCCCTGGGATTCATGGATAAGGCAAGGCTCCTGTTTACTGCTGTCGCGGCACTGCAAAACGGGAACGATGATGAGAACGAGATTGCTGTGGAATGGCTGAAAAGAGTTTCAGGCAGTAAAGTGACAGAAAGGATCTGGCGCCCCCTCCTGCGTGCAAAATTCGGAGATCTCCACGAACAGGTATCTGCTGCCTATATGAAAGCGATACTGAGAAGGATGGCAGGGGCAGCAAACACCGGATCGAAGAACAGGATGTTCGGTTTTATTGTCGGAGGCTATCGTACGGTTATAGACTCCTTTTCCCGGGCTCTTGAGGCACTATGTGTGAAGCTTATCGTCGGGCAGAACATCTGTTCCATTGAAAAATATGGCGACGAATTCCACATGCAATCCTGTGATGGAGAGACGATCACAGTGGACAGAGTGATTGTCACAGTTCCTCCCCCGATGGTGCCAGGCCTCTGCAGGGGGCTGTCTGATGTGGAGTGCTCCATGCTGAGGGGGATTCGGTATAATGGAATAGTCTGTCCTTCCCTGCTTGTCAGAAAGGAGCTTGGCAATAACTATATAACCAATATCGCTGATGACAGCGTACCGTTTACCGGTATCATCAATATGACTGCTCTTGCTTCATCCTCCACGTGGGGCGGGTGTTCGCTGATCTATCTTCCACGCTATATTTCTACTGATGATCCAATGCTTTCGTGTCCGGATAATGAGATACGCTCACTGTTCATCCCGCCGCTGCAAAAGATCTACCCCGGAATGACATCTGAGAGCATTAAATGCTTCCAGGTCAGCAGAGCTGCACACGTGTTTCCTGTTATGACTCCTGAGTTTGGAAGCATTGGACCTTCCCCTTTTACCACTGTACCAGGCCTTTATCTGGTAAACTCGGCCCAGATTTCCGGTGGAACCCACAACATCAATGAAGCCATCAGAACAGCCGGAAAGATGCTCCGGATCATAATAGAATCGGACAGGAAGTGATCAATTGAACGTGTCCCGTTCACATGCAGGTATCTCCATGGACCTCGATGACTTATGGAGCTATATGAAAACCCACGCTGATCCTGGATGGGAGGCATTGCCTACCTTCCTCGACGCGGCGGTGCCGAGGGCTCTGGAGATGCTTCGAGCGAGAAAGATGAGAATCACATTCTTTGTCACAGGGACTGATGCATCTCTGGAGAGAAACAGAGAGATGCTGGAAGAGATAGTCCGGGAAAAACACGAACTGGGCAACCATTCTCTCAGTCACGACCTGTGGTTTGACAAATACTCAGACTCACAGGTGGAAGATGAGATAGCAGCAGCGGAGCAGTATATAGAGCGCATCTGCGGCAGGAAGCCTGCAGGCTTCAGAGCCCCCGGATACAGCCTCACCCGCAGAGTTGTGAAGACTCTTGAGAAACGGGGATATCTCTATGACTCCTCCACCCTTCCCACATCGATAGCTCTGCTGGCAAGAACATACTATTTCTCCACCGGAAAATTTTCCAGGAAGGACAGAGAACAGAGAAGTACTTTCTGCGGATCTATCTTTGAATGCATGAGGCCTATCTCTCCCTACCGCTGGTCTGTAGGAAACGGCCTGCTGGAACTGCCCATCACTACGTTTCCACTTTTCAGGACTCCAATACATCCCAGCTACCTCTATGCGCTCTTTATTGTTTCAAAAAAGATGGCCCTGAGATATCTCTCGACTGCACTCTGCCTCCTGAAAGCTCTCAGGATACAGCCGGTCATCATCCTGCATCCACCTGATTTTCTAGGAGCTGACGATACGTGCGATCTTATGTATTTCCCCGCCATGAACAGGTTGTGGAAAGAGAAGAAGGACTTCATGGAGCATATTCTCGATTTATTGCAGAGCTCATTTGAATGCGTGCCTCTGCATACCATTGCAGAAGAGATCGGTAGCAGAGAGACTGCTCTTCTCTCAACCCGCTCACTTCCTCTTTGAATCCGGCTTTTTGAGCCAGAGAACAGCCAGATAGGCAATAAGGGTCTTGAACAGCGCAAATCCTGCTCTCTTTCTGCAGAGCCCCGGTTTTCTGATCCTGGAGCTCCATTCAAGTGTGGCAGGCACTTCAACAAGACGGAGGCCTGCTTCATGTGCACGGATCAAAACTTCGAGCTGAAATTCGCTGCCGTCAGAATGAAGCGGCAGGTCGATCATCGCGCTCTTCCGATAGGCTCGGACCATTGATGTCAGAGTCGATATGCCGTAACCGGTGAACCAGGCCATATACATATTGCCGTACCTGCTCAAGACGTGCCTGTGCCAGGGAACATTTATCACATTGCCTCCATCAGCATATGGTGAAGCCAGGCTTATGTCGGCGCTATTATCGATAAGAGCATCGGCCAATACGACTATGTATTCAGGTCTATAGCTCAGATCGGCATCGAGTGTGACTATTATGTCACCACTGGCTTGGGCAAAGCCTGTTCTGGTAGCCTTTCCGAGACCAGAGTTCTCTCTGTGCCTGCAGGTGAATACCTTTTCATTCCGGCCGGATATCCTTTCAGCTGTATGGTATGTATCATCCCCGCTCCCGTCATCGACGATCAGGATCTCCCAGTCATAGCGTTTCTGACCTTCCATATGCTCTACTATCCTGTTCACCGAATCTTCAAGTAACGCCTCCTCATTGAATACCGGAATGAGAACGGTTATTTTATCATACGTAGAGCTGTTCCAGTCCATCGACACAACTTTCCAATACTCTTAAAATATGGATCGGTCACTGTTAGATTATATCAGAATGGCTCCATGCTGCGCAACACAGATTGACTTTTTGACACAAATATGAGACAATGATAGCAGGTGTAATAGCGTCTTTCGATATCTGTATCATTAACAGGGCCTGCCCCAGAGAGGGGAATAACTGTATGGCACTCAGGCCTTCACGAAGAGGCATAGCTCTTATTTCAATTGTGCTTGTAATGCTAATTTTGACTCTGCTGGCAATTACCTTTGTAGCCACAACCACAGCCCAGTCCCGATTCTCTATGAACAGACAGAATAGTACGGTTCTTCGTCAAACGGCGCTTATCGGTATAAATGAAATGCAGAAGCTGCTTGGAACTGAGGCTTTTAAATATAGATGGCATAAAGCAGACAGATGGACGCAAAACGGCTCTGGACCTGTTGAGAGATTCGTGCCAGAAAACAATGCGTACTATAGAATCGTTGTTAAAAATAATGAATGCAGACCTGACTGGTGTACAGTCACTTCAGAGGCATACTTCAACAAAGATAAGAATACTGGAGAACCGATTTCTCCAGTTAAAAGAATCTCCGTGACCTTCAAGAAGAACTGCTTCCAGTATGCCGCACTCGGCACATCTGAAGGCGATCTTGGAGTCAAGATTGTCGGTAGCACATATACCGCCACAGGGATATCCAGAACATCGAGTCAGAGCTCTATGGCTATGAACCTGCGCTCTCTTGAGCTGAGCTACCGCTCAGGGAACCCTTCACACAACCCTTCATACAACCCTTCATCGCAGTATCCTCAGTCCATAACAACATCACATTATACTCAGTCCATAACGACATCACATTATACTCAGTCCATAACAACATCGCCATCACCTGGAGCCGGAATCACAGGCTCTGGAAGCTCTTCATCCGGTTCGACTGAAAGCCCTGACTCGGAGACTTCAGTACCATCCACTACCTATACGGCTGACAAGTCAATGTCAGTGATAGATGGAGATGTCGGAGCCTGCCGCAAATCAAGCGTGGCCGTAAGCCTGGGAGATGCTGATTCAAGCTCCGCTTCTTCTTCGCAGAGCAGCAGCTCAGCAAGTAATACAGGAAGCAGTGAATTAAACTTTACAAACACTTTAACCGTTACACCTGCCAAAACTGAAAATTCTCGTTGCAGTGGCGGATGCGGATGGAGCGGATCCTGTTGTGGTGCCCCTTTATATTACTTCAACTTCAATACTTACACCAGCGGCTGTGGCGGATACAGCAACAGTTCTGGCGGATACAGCAACAGTTCTGGCGGCGGAGCATCCTCTTCTGCGCCTGCTGTAGAGGTTGTTGAGATAGATGTGTCCAGAATCCTGGGAAACATTATCATCTATGATGGTGCAGGTGTAAAAAAGGGTAAAGACATTGAACTGGATGAAGAGAAAATTGTCAGAGTCGTTAAAGGTGTGGATGAAAAGGAACAGGTCATCGCCAGTCCGACAGTTCAATACCCTTCAGCGGAATACATGGAAAAGACGATCACAACCGGAGACAACGAGCTGGAAAGTGGATTTTACAGGATCTCGTCAATTGCTCTAAGCGGCGGTACCACCACTATAACTTCAAAGGGAGGGCCGCTTTACCTTCTGACAGATTCTCTGTCTCTTGACGGCGCGGTTCTTTCTTTTAATACAAAAGGGGATCCTGTCTACATCTTTGTCAAGAACTCTATTGAGATCAGGAATTCACAGGTCAATACCGGCAATGACCCCAGAGAGCTTCTTGTATACAAGCTGGAAGATTCCAGGCTTCCGCTGCCAGACAATTCACAGGAAGAATGGACAGCATTCACTCCTGATGTAAAGATCACTGAAAACAGCACCGCGAATTTCCTCCTTCTGGCTCCATCATCATCAGTGCAGATTTCATCGTCACACCTTCTGGGGTCCTTTATCGGCAATAAGATCCTGATAAGCGAGAAATCTGATGTGACCTTTCCGAAGGATACCCTCGGAAAGCTGAAGGATGTCGCAATAATAATTTCGTGGGAGGAGAAATGACACTCCCTGACAGCAGTGATTAAAACAACAGCACCAAATACAGCCACAAGCACAGGACGTTACGGTTTCAGTCTTATTGAGGTGGTAGTTGCCACAATTCTTGTAATGCTGGCAGTTTTTTCTCTTGGAGTATTGATCCCTCTCACCCAGGTAAGAAGCAGGAACATATCACATCAGGATGTGGCTATAGTGCTCGCCGAAAGCATGATAGAAAAAATCAGAGTCCTCGGCTGGGATCATATTCTCCCGGAAGACAAGAGTGTCGGAATGTTCAAGGTCTTTGACGGGAGGTACATAATAGCCCCGGCTTCTTACAATCCGGAAGATCACAAGCCTGCAGAGTTAAACGGCTCGACATTTCCTCCCTCACCCTATCCCAGGACCAGCTATGACCTGATGGCCGGCGAACTCTCCAAAGGCTCTCACATCGATACAGGCGTAAAACATCATATAGACTATTATTACAGGGTAACGACAGTATCATATGAAATGCCGGATCTGACACCATCCATAGTCACTTCGACCTCTCAGAACATGCTGAGAATCACTGTGGCTGTATACTGGACAGAATCCACAGGCGCTGGCGGCTCCCGTGAGAGGTGCTTCACAATCTCTTCAAGCATATATGGAGAACAATGATGAGCAGAAACTGTTCGGCAAGGAAGGGTTTGACAAATATCGAGCTGTTGACAAGCATGTCTCTGCTTGCCTTTGTTCTGACTCTCTGCACGGTTCTTTTCATCTCTTCTCTCAAGAAGTTCCGCAACTCCGGCAATGCAAACGACATCAGGAACTCGGCTACAGTCGGCCTTACCCTCTTCGGCAGAGACTTCAGAGAAACAACTATCACCCATGTAGTCAATAAAACAGATGGAGCAACACTTCCAGGCAAGTATTTTTATTTCCCCTCTCCGAGAGACTGGAACGGTAATTACCAGAGATACTCTACCGGGGAAACCAACTTCTGCAGCTGGATAATCTATTATATACCATCTGGTGAATCAATAACACTTGATAACAATGAGAAGGTATACTACCTGGCAAGAAGAATCATCAGCCCGGCATCTTTGATCATATCGCCATCCGGATTTGATACAAACACACTCAAAGGGGCTCAGGTAGTCGCCAGAAATGTAACGGATTTTCGAATCAATAAATCAGTGATCTCAAATTCTGTCTATTCATACGATGTACTCATTGGCACGAAGGGTTATAATGCAGGAAATATCAACACATTCAGAGTAGAAGAGACATTTACCGCATATGATCTGTTGAACTTCATAAAAAGGTAGGTAGCTCCTGAAAGGTTTTTTCAGGTTTGAATATAGAACTGATGCTTAAAAAACTCCGTTCTCTCTTCTCAAAAAAAACTGCAGATATTGAAATAATGCCATCAGGCCAATCACTGCATAAAAAATATAATTATGTAATCAGAGATCTCAATGGAAAGATTGTCAAAGGTACCATAACAGCAGAAAACATAAGAGCAGCGCTGAAAAAGCTGGAACCAAATGCCATCAAGGTAATCTCTGTAGAAAAGATCCATTTTGAAGAAAATCTGGCCGTAAACAGAATTAAACTGAGAGATCTGATGGTCTTCTTCAGAGAGCTTTCTGTAATCTATAAAAGTGGAATACCGATCCATAGAGGCATCAACATCGTTCAGAAGGAAACTGACGATCCGGAGATTCAGAAGGTATTCATACGGATGAGAGACTCTCTGAGGCACGGGAAGAGCTTCTCTGAATCGATGGCCCTCTTCCCTGATATCTTTACACGCTTCCACAGAAGTCTTGTAAAAGCTGCAGAACAGGGCGGATATCTGGAGAAAGGCCTGGACTATCTGTCAGAGGTGATAGAGAAGGAAGTCGATCTCAGAATGAAGGTAACCACCAGCCTCAACTATCCATTCTTTATTTTCATCTTTGGGCTGACAGGCTGCATTCTGGTTTTCATGTGGATCTCGCCCTTTCTTAATATGATTGTATCAGGCTTTGGAATAACTCTTCCAGTATATACAAAAATAATGCTCGTGCTTGCACAGATTACACACCGTTTCTTTTTCCTGATGCCTTTTCTGGTGGCAGCAGGATTTGCCCTGATGTATTATCAGAAAAAGCTGTTCCGCAACCAGAAAGTGAAGCTATACTGGGAGCAGTTCATCTTCTCCATTCCGAGAGTGAGGGAGCTCATACAGAAATCAATCCTTGCCCACGCATTGATCATACTCTCTTCCCTGCTCAGAGCCGGAGTAAAGCTCACCTATTGTATTGAGCTTGCAGCAGAAAGCTGTGACAGCATAATATTCGGCACAGCATTTCAGATTATATCGGAGCAGATTAAGGAGGGAAAAACGATTGCCGAGTGTATGAGCGAACAGCCCAGATACTTTCCCAGGGTGCTGGTGGCCATGGTTACGGTAGGAGAAGAGACTGGAGAGCTTTCTGAGACTATCAGCAGGATCGCATCGTTTTATGAGACAGACGTCAATACTGCTGCAGAAAGCTTCACCAGATTCATCGAGCCCTTTGCGAGCGTGCTGCTTGGCGCCTTTGTGGCAGTCCTGGTTCTCTCCTTCTTCATACCGATATACAGTATTCTGAACCGCCTTTAGTATCGCTCCAAGAGCAATGCCACCTCGTCTTCCAGTCTGAAGCCCTTCATATGTTCATATTCAGCTCTCTTTACTGCACAGTATGCCCTGGCCAGCTTCTCACCGAGAGCAGATGTGAGGACTGAATCCTTTTCCAGAGCTTCCAGCGTCGTTTTAAGATTCGATGGAAGTCGATCGATTGAAAGAGCCCTTCGCTCTTCATCAGAAAGAGTATCAGGATCGACATCGACTGGCTTCCCCAGCTCTGAGGCGCTTCGAACTCCATCCAGGCCGGCTGCCAATACTGCGCCAAAGGCAAGATAGGGGTTGGCAGTCACGTCTGAAACTTTAAACTCAATATGGTCGGGCAGATTAGTCTTCCAGTCTGTCAGGATTCTCACTGCTGCTTCTCGGTTGTCGAATCCCCAGCATCTGTATGCTCCAGTCCAGCATTGAGGCCGGATCCTCCTGTACGAATTAGTTGTAGGTGCAGTCACAGCCATCAGGGCAGGCAGATGATTCAACACTCCCGCTATGAAGGATCTGGTCTTGCCGGTAAGGCCATATGGCTCCCTGGCGCAGGTTACAATATTCTCCCCCTCCCACTTGAAGCTCAGATGCAGATGAGAGCCGCAGCCGGCTTTATCCTGGAAAAGCTTGGGCAGAAAGGAGGTTTTCATGCCGTGCTTTGCCGCTACAGCTCTGACTGTTTCTCTGAAAGCGATCTGTTGATCACATGCACAAAGAGGACTGGTATGATGAATTGAAATCTCATGCTGTCCCGGGCCGGACTCAGGATAATACTGCTCTACCTGAATCCCCTGAAGAATCAGAGCTTCAGCTATATCGTTGATTACATCGCAGTGTTTATCCATCGAGTAAGTCGAGGCAAACAGAGTTGTATCGAAAGGCACTGCAATATCAGAATCAGCCCTGAGCAGATAGAATTCGTTTTCAAAGGAAGCCTGTATTTCCATGCCTTCAGATCCTGCCTGGTCAATCATCTTCTTCATGAACTGGCGAGGGCAGTAAGACCATTTCTCACCCTTCAGAACCATGTCTGCCATAACGCGTGCGTGTCCAGGGGCATAGGGAATTGGCACAAGGGTATCCCACTCAGGTATGAGATGCACTTCACCAACAGGAGTAAGTCCGCTTTCTGTAATCACGCTGTCAAACATGGCAGGCACTGACTGCTGTGCACAGGAAATGCCCACTCCATGCTCGATGTGACGCTCAAGCGAAGCTCTGTGTATTGCTTTTCCCCTTATTATATTGGCATTATCACACCACAGGATTCGGATGAATTTGATCCCGTCGGCATCAAGTGATTTCAAAAAGCCTTTTTCCATGATATCCATCTTCTTTCTGTCTGTTATTTGGAAAAGGGCACCTGTGTAAAACGACCAAAACACTTTGCGCCCCTTATCTGTATATTTTTTACCGGCCTGTCCAATCCCTTTTCCTGAATCAACGGAAAAAGGAGCAAAGCAGGTAGAGAGAAGAAAATTTATTACTAATCCTTTGGCTCTATTGCACAAATCATATTAAAAGAGTAAAATATATCTGTTGAATTGTCAAATAACCGGATCAATTCATCCACCATAAGAAGGAAAGTTTTAAAAAAAGATAAAAATATTATCTTATTGCGCTTTGCGCGAGAACCTGCCTGATGAATGAACAAGTCTCCACATACGTAAGGTATTGAGGCTTTTCCTTTGACAGTATAAGGGGGTTATTCCTCAGGTGCGCTGATCTCAGAACATCAGGATAAAGAGTAAATTTCAGTGAAGCGGAGTGTTGTTTGCTTCGCATGCACTGCAGCCATTGTTAAGAAATCGTTTTGAAAGGGCAGATCTGCAATGAAGGATTATTACAGGATCATCGGTGTTGCACCCATAGACAGCAAAGAAAAGATACAGGAAGTGTACCGGAACATTTCCAAGAGCTATCGTGGAGGTATCAAGGCAGAACTGAAATCCACCACAGAAGACAAAATGAAGCAGATAATAGCTGCATACAACGTTCTCAATGATGACCAGAAAAGAAAAGACTACGATGCACAGCCACAGTTCCAGGTCAGGAAAAGCAGCTCCAAGCTTGTAGCTATTGGGAAAAAGAAGGAAGAAAAAGATGACAAGAAACCCTTCCGCTGGGGTATCCCGATCATGGAGATCATCATGATGGCGTTTAAAAACCCTGAAGGCTCCCAGAAGGATCAGACTCCCGAAGAAAAAGCCAATATGCACTTCACTCTGGGAATATCAATGGCGGAAGACAAAACACTATATGAACAATCCAAGAATGAGTTCATCAAAGCTCTCAAGTTTATCCCTGATTTCAAGGAAGCCGAGTATAACATCGGTATCATGAGCTACAAACTGGGCAGCTATCCGGAGGCACTTGAGCATTTCCGAAAAGTCAACTCGATTGACCCGAGAGATCTCCACGCCAAGAAGATGATCGAACTTCTTGATGAGAAATAACTCACCAGCACTTTCAGATTCCCGTGATGATGGATTACATGCCCTTCAGGGCATTTTTATCGCTTGAATGGATATTATACGGAGACTTAAGTCTCCTCAATAGAAAGGTGTGAATGTGATGGATCTAAAAGGTGCAGAAAATGATAGAGTGTTTCAGGAATCAATGATGGAATACATCTTCTCTGAAGAGCTGAGAGAGATTGATGCTGATGTTCAGACCATCATTGATCTTGAAGAAGAGCGTCAGATGAGGAAGATTATCCTCATCGCCTCTGAGAGCATTTGCCCCGCTCCAGTTAGGAATGCGCTTGCCTCGAACTTCGTGAATATATACGCTGAAGGCTACCCATCATATCGGCTCATCAGAGAGATCACCGACAGCTCCGTAGATTACGCTCACCATCTCTCATATCTGAGAAGATACTCCGATCGCCGCTATTACAAGGGTGTCGAATATGTGGACTTCATCGAGGCACTGGCACAGAAGAGGGCTGCCATGTGCTTTGCCACTCCTGAAGTGCCTGCAGAAGAGATTTTCGTCAATGTACAGCCTCTTTCAGGAGCAGCGGCAAATAACGCTGTCTATGAAGCATTTCTTCATCCAGGAGATGTTGTGATGGGCATGGATCTCACTCACGGCGGCCACCTGACCCACGGAAGCGCTGCCAACAGATCTGGAAAGAACTACACTGTAGTTCCCTATCACGCGAACTACACAACAGGAGAGATAGATTTTAACGAGATGGAAAAACTGGCACATGAGAAAAAGCCGCGCATGATAATAGCCGGTTACAGTGCTTATCCTCGAATCATCGACTGGAAAAGATTCAGAGAGATCGCCGACTCAGTGGGTGCTGTACTGATGGCCGACATCTCCCATCCTGCAGGCCTGGTCGTGGCAGGATATTTCCCAAGCCCTGTTAACTATGCAGATGTAATAACATTTACAACTCATAAAACCCTTTGCGGCCCCCGTGGAGCAGTTATCATCACAACCGATGAAGAAAAAGCTCGGAAAATAGACAACGCAGTGTTTCCTGGCGAACAGGGCGGGCCTCATATCAATACCATAGCTGCAAAAGCAGTTCTATTCAAGCTGGTCAGAACGGAGAAATTCAGAGAGCTTCAGAAGCAGGTGCTGGAGAACAGCAGAGACATGGCTGCCCGCTTTAAATCACTGGGTATGAAGCTTGCATATGGCGGAACTGACTCTCATATGTGCCTTATTGATATCCTCAGCATAAAGGGAGTCGACGGTTTCCCGCTTAAAGGCGAGATAGCGTCACGCATTGTCGATCTGTGCGGTATAACTTGCAATAAGAACACTATTCCCGGAGACACGAACGCCGCTCATCCTGGAGCGCTCAGATTCGGAACCACGTGGATCTCCCAGCGGGGCTTCAGAAAAAAAGAAACCGAAAAGCTTGCAGATATCATCCATAATGCGTTGATCGCCATGAAGCCGTTCAAATATATAGAAGCGCAGGGTGATGTGGGAAGAGCAAAAATACCTCTTTCAATACTCTTAAAAACTCAGCGTGATGTGAGAGATCTTCTGATGAGCGTGAAAGTGGATATCTCGGCATTTAAATGTGGATATCCTCATTACCAGGCTTTGCACGATGAAGACCAGATATGCAGGTCTCCAATCCTTCCCTTCCACGAAGAGGCAAAAGCCAAAATTGAAGCAATAAATGGACATATGATCCCTCTCTATTACAAGAACAGCTCTGAATATGACACATGGAAATCGAACACATATATCGTAGATCTTTCAGATCAGGGAGTTCTTGAGATTTACGGTGAGCGAAGCCATTTATTCCTGGAAGAAGTAGTCACCGGCGATGTTCTGTCCATGCGTTCCGGGCAGTCAATTCATACTTTCATGCTCGATGACGAATCCAGGGTGATCGATGATGTAATGCTGCTGCGGATGCCTTCTCTTGAAGGTGACTGCCACCGTTTCCTGCTCAGAACACACCCTGCCAGAACGCAATATGTCCTGGATCTTCTGAGAGCTCTCTCTGATGGCTATGTCCTGTTCGACAAGAAGGATCTGTATTCAAAGATTCAAGGCCCTGTCGTCATTGAAAACCTGAGAGATTGCGCCGATGCCGGCAGCAGACTGGTCACCATCGGGCTCTATGGGCCTTCTGCATCAGCAATTCTGAAAAAGATGGGTATAACCCCTGCCTTTACTGAAGATCAAGAATATATGACCGGTACCGTTAATGAGACAGTCATTCATATCATCAAGGTTGTAATGAAGGGACAGCACATTGGATATGAGCTTCTTGTCAACCCTGACACAGCAGGGACTGTGTGGAGCAGAATCCTGAAAGATGGCAGAGACAGCAACATTCTCCAGGGAGGAGTGCTTCTCCGGGAGAAGATAAAGTCTGAACTGGGTCTTCCTGAGCACAGGAGAGATAGAGAGGCTGTTGATGCTTTCACACTCTATCAAAGTGGATTTGAGAAATCCTTCTCTGCCTGTAAGCCCTATTTTATCGGTCAGAGACCTCTCCTGTCAAAGATGGCTTTAAAAGCAGAGCGTACCGACTTTGAATACATTGAGGCAGAAGGCGAGCCTCTGGTGACCTGTCTCTTTGAGGAGCATAAAAAGCTCACAAAGAAACTGGTTCCCTTTGCAGGCTATACCATGCCTGTGTGGTATGCCGGTATAAATGAGGAGCACAAGGCAGTACGGGAGCGAGCAGGCCTCTTTGATGTCTCTCATATGGGAGTTCTGGAGTTCAGAGGCAGTGATGCCGCAAGGTTCCTGGACATCATCAGCACCAACTATGTCACCAGGCTGAAGGTTGGACAGTCGCAGTATTCATACCTTCTCGATCCTCAGGGGAACGTGCTGGACGACATAATGGTCTACAAGCGTGCGGAAGGCCTCTACATGGTGATTGTCAACGCCGCCAACGCAAACAAGATCAAATCCTGGATAGAAGGGCTGCTTTCCGGAAAGCATCCTCTCGATGACATCTTCCCGGTGCTGGAGTTCAAAGGAGATGTCAAGTTCCGTGATCTTAAAGACCCTTCATGCGGGAAAGATCAGAGAGTAGATCTGGCAATCCAGGGTCCTGCCTCGCGGCAGATACTTCTTGCACTGATGAAGGACGATGGAGACAGAAAAAGGCTAAGATGCCTGAAGAGAACAGATTTTTTTGAATCAACAGTTGCAGGAATTGATGCAATTATCTCCAGAACAGGTTATACCGGTGAGGAGATTGGCTTTGAGCTCTATCTGCATCCTGATAATGCGGTCTTCATATGGAATACTCTGCTGGAGAAAGGCGCGCCTCTCGGACTGGTTCCGACAGGCCTCGGGGCACGTGATTCAACAAGAACAGAGGCAGGCCTGCCTCTCTATGGGCATGAACTGGCAGGTCCTCATAACATAACTCCCCATGAAGCAGGCTACGGATCCTTTGTCAAATTCCACAAAGCCTTTTTCATAGGCCGGCGCGCCATCATAGAGAAGGAAGCAAAGCGTGAGATGGAGATCGTCCGCTTCAGGATGCTCGGCAAGGGACTGAAGACAGTCAAGACTGGTGATCCTTTCGTGACAAAGAAAGGCGATTTCATTGGAACAGTGACAAGCTGTGTTCATATCGAGGGAACACAGACAGGGCTGGCCCTGATAAAACGGCGTTATGCACAGCCAAATACCAGAGTGGGAGTCTTTATCCTCCCGAGAGACAAGAAGTCTCTGGCTGAGAAATCCAAAGATGAGCTCATCTCCGGTGATAGAGTACTCCTCCATGAGGAAGCATTGATCATATCCCGTTTCCCTGCTGCAGGTGAATTATACTCACCAGCATAACAAACTGCAGCATTCTAAATTGCCAAATGAGCGTTGATAGATGATTCCAGAAGTTTTAATAGGGCAGTTTAAAATGCGCGTTTGTATAAAAGCAGAGCAGCAGGACAGAAAGTGATTGATACAGAATTAAAAGGGCCCGGCGTTAATCGCCGGGCCCTTTTGATTCTGCTGGATGTGCCCCAGCCCCCTGTTTTCAGGGGGCTGGCATTTTCATCTGAGGGTTGAGGCGCCTTTCTCTTTCAAAATATTTTCCGGCCTTATCGAGATCTCCACGGCTCCTCCAGAGAATACCTAGATTGTAGTTTGCCATTGGAACATCCGGCTCTATAGCAAGCGCCTTCTCCCAAATCTTTCCGGCTTCTTCCGGTTTTCCTTCCAATGCCAGTATCACTCCGATAGAGACATAAGCAGGAGCGTAATACGGATCCTTCCGGACACTCCCTTCAAAGAGCCCCAGTGCAGCGCTTCTGTCTCCCTCCTGCAGTCTCCGGTTTCCCAGATAATATGAATAGTATGCGGTGCCCGAATTCTCATCAACCTTCCTAAAATGCGGAAGCAGTTCAGCTGTATCAGCAGGGCGCCTCAAGTACAGCTCTGCATTGTGGTCCTCATATACACAAATCCATTGGGATGATCTTCTGAGTGCAGAGGAGAGCTCAAGGACAGGTGGAATTCGCCTCAGGAGCACCATGTCAACCTTATAATAGTCGAGTAATCCCTTCCAGAGGCGTCCGGCTCTTATAATATGCATATAATCCATGTATGTTGATTCGCTGAAAGCGCTGTCATTCTGAGCATCAATGAAAATCTTCAGATGAGGAAGCTCCCATTCGAGATACCCTCCCCATTCAAATGCATTAAAGAGACGCCCCTGCAGGTTGTTGGAGCGTATAAAGGTGACTGAGTCAATTGGAAAAGTATCCCAGATCATTGTACGGTAAAGAGGATAGTTCTGCCGCCCAGTCTGTATGAGAAGCAACAGAGACAGTGTGATAAGAGCGATGGATGTCATGACAGAGACAGACTTCAGCCAGACTCCGGACCTGAGCCTTTTGAATATCAAATCTGCAATTTTTTTCAAATACGGCAGGTAAGCAGAAAGAACCAGGGCAGATGCCGGGACGATGAAAATGTATAGATAGGACAAATAACGCGAGCTTACAAGCGCCTGTCTCGTAAAGACGAGCAGTATGACAATACAGGAAAGCCTCTTCTGCTTCAGGAGGGAAAAAATCGTTAAGAGGTCAATGAGCAGAAATATCTGGAAGTAAGGTGGATTGTATGTAAAGAGTGAAGGTGGCAGAAACTCGGCAATGGTTTTTGTAAACACATGTGACATTACATAGTCAAAGGGGTGAAGAGCAGTTATCATTCCAAGCGGATTCAGAAGAGACACAAGACATATTAAAGGCAGTGTCACCGCCACTGTCTTTGACTGTGCCGTCCTCGGTTGTGCCCAGTGCAGCCGGACGCTAAGCCAGTGACATAGCAGCCAGATCATCAGAAAGCCCGGAAAGAAGATGAATGTAGGATGGCAGTTGACAGTCACAAAAGTAAGGCCTGCCATGTATAGAATGAAAAGAATGGAGTTCTTCATCCGTCCTGTAAAGATATCGTGCCCGGAGTCTTCCAGGATGGTAAAGTACGGGAACAGAAAAAGGATATACAATACATATGCTATCAGATGCGGTCTGATCAGATAAAATGGCCTGAGTGCCATAACTGTCAGCATGCAGATAACAAGAGCCACTGCAGCACTGTATTTTGTGAGGCCCATGATCCTTATGACCAGAATAAAAAGAAGCAGTGCAGAGACTACGATCAGAAAGGATCTGAATATAATTAACAGATCTATTCCTCCAGCCTCCATGAGCAGGTAGAGAATCACATCACAAAGCCATTCACAGGGCAGCCACGGAACATCACTTGCAAAAGACATAGGGTTTCTGAACGGTAAATGACCATTTTCCACAAAACAGCGTCCAGAAGCCATATGCCACCATGTATCCGTATCCATGGAATCAAGAGGGACAAAGGACATCTTAAAAGCAAATGCTGCTGTCAGCATCACAGCAGCAATCAACCAGCACAATGTGTCAGTTTTTATAAAACCCGATTCTGGCTTGCTGTCAGGCCTATCCCCATGCATAAAGGTTCATCGAGTAAGAATTGACGAGTTGGTTATGATATGGAAGTACCCGAATCCTGAAGCCGAACTTACCGGTTCTGGCACATACCAGCTTGCCAGTGAACATATGACGCCCTGTCTCAACTTCCTTTGAGTGAACTGCCTTTACAATCTCCCTGTCCTTGAGTTTCCCGGATGAATCCAGCTCCCCCCAGTACACATCGACTGTGACGTGCTCAGGTGGAATATCACCGAGGAATACATCTATCTTGATCTTCAGCGTGGAATGAGCCGTTATGTCGTTGAGCTGGCCTGCGTCTACATCTATGATCCTGACCTGCGACCACGCTCTCTCCATAAACTCCTTCCACTTGACAAGATCCTTTACAGCCTTTCCCTTTCCGGCAGTCAGCTTCTTATAGTCCCTTGCAGCAGGCTCATAATAACGGCTTGTATATTCTATAAGCATTCGATGTGTGTTGAAGAAAGGACAGAGCGTCACCATGGCCTTTTTCATCATGGCTATCCACTGATGAGGCATACTGTCAAGACCTCTGTCATAATACATGGGTACAATCTCTTTTTCCAGAACGTTATAAAGGGCATTGGCCTCAACTTCATCCTGATAATTGTTGTCTTCATACTCTTCGCCTTCACCTATGGCCCATCCAACACCAGGCTGATATCCCTCTACCCACCATCCATCAATGGTGCTGAAATTGAGTCCGCCGTTGGCGAGCAGTTTCATCCCGCTTGTACCTGATGCTTCCTGGGGGCGGCGTGGATTATTGAGCCAGACGTCACATCCCTGCACCAGATAGCGCGCTATGTTGATATCGTAGTCTTCCAGGAACACAACGTGATTTCTAAATCTGTCGTCTCGAATGGTCTGCACTATATCCTGAATGACTTCCTTCCCCTGCTGATCGTGTGGATGAGCCTTCCCTGCAAAGATTATCTGGACCGGACATCTGGAGTTCCCCAGGATCCTTGCAAGCCGCTCTAGATCTCTGAACAGAAGATTCCCTCGTTTGTATGTGGCAAATCGACGGGCAAAGCCGATGGTCAGCGCTGAAGGACTCAGCACCTGCTGCGCCTTATCCACGTCAGACTGCCATGAACCTCGCCTGATGAGCTGTTCGCGAAGCTTCTTTCTTGCAAAGGCGACAAGGCGCTCCCGCCTTCTCTCATGAGTTCTCCATATCTCCTCATCAGGAATGTTTTCAACGCGCTCCCAGACTTTCTGGTTATCAGGATCCTCAATCCACCTGGGCCCCAGATACCTGTCAAACAGAGAGGCCATCTCGGCTGATATCCACGATGGAATATGAATTCCATTTGTAATTGATGATATCGGAATGTCATCTGCAGGCACGCCTTTCCAGACTCCCGCCCAGAGACGCCTTGATACTTCTCCGTTCAGCGCGCTTACACCGTTGATAAACGCTGACATCCTGATAGCCAGCACAGCCATGCAGAAGTTTTCGTTCTGCCTCCCCAGGGAGAGAAAATAGTCCATTGAGATGCCGATCCTCTTCAGGAAGTCGCCAAAGTATGAAGATACCAGATTCGGATCGAAGCGGTCTATGCCGGCCGGAACAGTGGTGTGAGTTGTGAAGACGCTGCTCGCCCAGACGACTTCCCTGGCTTCTCTGAAGTTCAGCTCCTGCTCTTCCATCAGCATCCTTATTCTCTCCATGCATGCGAATGCTGCGTGACCTTCATTGAGATGGAATACTTCCGGCCTGATTTTGAGCCGCTCGAGAGCCCTGACTCCACCTATTCCAAGCACTATCTCCTGCCGAATCCTCATCTCAGAGTCTCCACCGTAGAGCTGTGAGGTGATAAGCCTGGCTGCCGAGCTGTTGCTTTCAATGTTTGTGTCCATTAGGTACAGAGATATTCTTCCTACCTGGACCTTCCAGATCCTTGCCTCAACTCTTTCACCACGCATCTCTACAGATATGGTGATGAAATTACCTTTTTCATCCCTCATCAGATTAATCGGCATATTATGGAAGTCATTTTCCGGATAGTTCTCACGCTGCCAGCCGCTGCTGTCAAGATACTGATGGAAGTAGCCTTTCTGATATGCAAGACCTAACGCTACAATGGGAATATTCAGATCACTCGCTGATTTGAGATGATCGCCGGACAGGACGCCCATACCGCCTGAATATATTGAGAGGCAGTCTGCGAGCCCGTATTCCATTGAAAAGTACGCTATTCTATAGTCTTTAGGGGCATCCGGATTCGACTGGAAATAGCCCTTCTTATTAATGTAACGATAGAAATCAATATAGACGGTGTCCATCTGATTCAGGAAGCCCTCGTCTTCAGTAAGCTCGTTGAGGCGCTCCTGCGAGACTTTTCCCAGCACCAGTACCGGGTTGTGTCTGGTCTCTTCCCAGAGAGTGCGGTCTATCCGTTGAAAGAGCTTGACCGCCTGGGGATGCCACGAAAAGGCTACGTTCTGGGCAAGCTCGCCAAGCTGTTTCAGATTCTCCGGCAACGCCGGCACTACATTAAAACTGCGCATTGTACTCATATGGGAACCTCATTTCCTGGAAATATGCTAAGGTGTAAAACACCAGTCATTGTTCAACGGGATGCAGGCGTAATCCTTCCTTCGCAGAGATGGCGTACATATAAGCCCCTGCAACAGCCACCATACATGAGAAGATCCCCACGGCTAGAACAGCACCACAACTCCTGCCTTTTCCATCAGAGCCGTTGCAGTTACAACTCCCAGAGGTGCGGCAAAGACTGAAAGAGACAGCATCAGGGTAAAAAGCCTCCCCATCAATGCATCCGGTGTCCGTTTCTGAGCCATCGAGAGGATCACCGCATTGCCCGGAGCAACGACAATTCCAACTGAAGCCGCGCAGATAAAGGCAGATATGGAGCTCCGCACCAGAGCCACCATAAGGAATGAAAGACCTGCCACAACCATTCCACCGCAGCCTCAGTAATCATCGTGCTCACCGTTAATGCTCCATTCTTAACTGCCCTTTTCCGAATCGATCTTATCTAGAGTATGGTGCACGCCGACACAAGAAAGGTTAGCCCGTCGAAAACAGCACATGTGCAAGATTTGGAAGGTAACACCTGAGGGATAGATTTCTGAATCACAGGTCACAAAGCAAATCTCTGCCTTCCTGATAAAGGGAGAAGAAGCGCCTCAGCTCCATGGCCGGCCTGAACATATAGAAATCCGGATTTTCTTTCCTGTAGTTCAGATAATAGTGCTGATAGAAATAGTACTGATCGGCGGCGAACACATCGGCCTGCTGCAGACGCTGCCAGCGGTTCAGCCTGATAAGGTCGTGGCGGTAACGCTCTACCGCATCTATATCAGGATATGGAGTCATTATCCAGAACTGCACCGTCGCTCCCAGCTCCTTCAGCGCCATCCCCAGCGTTATTGTTTCTTTAATCTCCGCTTCAGTCTCAGTAGGTATTGCGGTCATAAATGAGCAGTAAACAAGCAGCCCGCATTCCCGCTCTTTTTTAACTGTTTTTATGATGTAGTCGTTGGTAATCTCAGTTGACAGCTTTTTGCCCAGCATATCGCGCAGGCGCTGACTGCCCGATTCGATCCCGTGATAGATGAGCAGACAGCCGGCTTCCTTCATCTCCTTCATCATCCGTTCATCGATCGTATCTATCCTGCTGTAACAATCCCATCTGATCTGCAGCCCATGGAGCCTGGCAAGAAGCTCATAGAGCCATTTCCTGTGCAGAGTGATGCAATCGTCGTTAAATCTGATGAAGCCGAAGTCGAAACGGTCTCTGAGCCAGACTATCTCTTCTTCGATCCCTGCCGGAGATTTTCTTCTCTGCCGCCCCCACATCTTATGAGCAGAGCAGAACTGGCATCCAAACGGGCATCCCCTGCTCCCGGAGAGATAGATCCTGCTTTTACCTTTCCTGTATGGTAACAGCAGATCATAGGCCGGAAAAGGGAGCGCCGAGAGGTCATTGATCAGGGGCCGGCCCTTTGTATGACAGATTCTCTTCTTTCTGTAAGAGAGACCTTGAATTTTATTTACCGGCCTTTTATCGACAAGAGAGGAGAGGAGCTGCAGAAAAGTCTGCTCCCCCTCTCCCCTCACAACGAAATCTGCACCGGTAAGCTTCAACATCTCCCCGGGCCTGAAAGTGGGATGAATTCCACCGAGAACAATAGGCACATTACTTTCTCTTCGCCACGTCCTGCAGAACTCTACTACAAAAGGCACATGGACAGTATTGCAGGTAACTCCCAGAATGTCCGGATTCCTGGACATAACTATCTCTACTGCCTTTCCGACGAGTCTTTCTGATACAGCCTCATCTCTCAATTCATAGTTGAGATCTACAATATGCGTGTCAGAAAACCCATGAGCCCGCACAAATCCTGCAAGCTCAGCCAGATTTGTCGGAAGGATAGCTGCCTTCGTCCATAACGGGTTTACCAGAACGATCCTCATCTGATCTTATTTTCCCCTCTCAGGCGCCTGTCCCTTCCTCAGGTGAATTAAATACAGCTTTTTTTCTGTTTTCCGGTTATACTGAAAATGCAGGACACAACGCCGGAAGATCCGGCAGACACACGGAGGTGACTTATGAAGGGTATACTCGAGCTGGCAATAACAGCAATGAATGACCGGGATCTCGTGGAATACGAATCAGTTGTCGACGCACTTCTCAGAGCAATGTGCGATTGCCAGATGGAAAACATCATACAGCGCAGCAGCCAGGCATTCATCTTTGAAGACAGCAACAGTGCAGAGAAGGCATCCGGCATGAATCTCTGCCGATCCCGCATGCCTTTATGGACATTCTCATATAACTATATCATCCCATCATAGGAGACTCAGACATGGAATGGGACGGATTCAAGCTGAGCCTGGCTGTTTTCTTTATCTGCCTCCTGCTCCTGTGCATTAATCCCCTGCAGGCCCAAACACTCTCAACTGCTGAATCTGGTTCAGAAGCAGGCGATCCACTCTGCACTTATTCCAGATACCTCTGTTCATATTATGGAACGCTGCTGAAAGAAAAAGAAGCTCTTCCTACAACGAGGCCGCTGTCAGAAGAAGAATTCACAGCAGTGGCGGTAAGCATCCAATTCATCTTGAGAGTATCAGATGAATCGGAGAAAGATAGAGAAAGTCTGCATTTGCGGGAAAGATATAATGAACTTAAAGCACTGCTGCTGCAGGGCAGAATAAAAGGAGATGATGACCCTGAAGAGATGAGGCAGGGGACAAAGATGACGGCACATCAACCGTCAGATCCTCGCAACCCTTTTCAGGGAGACATCTACATCCATGAAAGGAGCCTTCTGCAGAATGTCTTTCTGCCTCTCACAGCATTAAAAAGGCTCGAGGCCTCAGACATCAATCCTCAGGAAAGGGCGAGGAAGATGGAGATATACAGGATGAGCCTTTTCGAAGGGATGGCTCTGCTGTCGTCATATCTCATCCATGAGTGTGTGCACAGGGGGCAGAGCCTTCCAGCGGAAGATGAAAAGCAGAACTCTGTCAGTGAGTCTAGACGCATTCTCACAGAGATGGAAGACCCTGCATACACAGAGCAGAGCCGGTTCCTGCTGTGCGTCTGTAGAAATACTGACGATCCGCACTTGAAAGCCCGGATCAGATCAATGGCCGATACCATCTTCGATGAGATAATTGTGAAGTTCCCTGATTTGAAGCAGTTCAGAGAGCTGCAGAAGGAATGGTGAACAGAGCTGATGAATCGCCAGAGAGCTTTGCGGCAGGCATCTCTGTGAAGATGAAAGAGTGCTCGTCACGGTCACTGAAAGCGATGTGCCGGATTGAGACTCTGACCTCTGCTGTTAACTCGGATAATTTATGATGAAATTGTAATAAATTTGTTACGAAAACACAACAGAAAGATAACATTTTGGCATAATCTGCCTGATATACTGATAATAGAATAATAATATCAGGGAGGTCATCAATATGAAGAATGTAAGAATCTGCTTAACAAGTCTCATAATCATAGCATTAATCGCAATTATTTCCATACCGGTATGTGCATCCACAGGGAGATTGACTCCAAAGAAGACTCAGTCCGATGTCGTGGCAGTGGGAAGCTACGGCGGTTACTGGGGACTGAACGGGTACTTCATAAATCTGCTCAGCCAGTATTTTACCATGCCACAGATGCAGAGCATCGATGCCCAGATACAGGAGCTTGCAGGAGTCCAGGGTTATGGTTACAACTACAACGGCGAACAGAGCTACGGCGCATACGGCTACACATATAACCCTGACAACGGCGGAAGCTGGACATACTATGGAAGCGGCCTCGTCGGCATGCACTACAGTGAGCTGGTCAATGTCGGATTCTATATAGATGTCGATACTGCAACAGTGGTGAGCACATTCACATCAACCAGGGACGCCGCAGGCGGTTATGCCTCTCTGATAGGCAAAACCTTCAGCAAGGGCAACACTAATTACACCATAGTGGCAGCGAGAAACTGGTCACCAATTGTTATAGATATGGACAGTAACGGGATCATCGATGCCAGCAGAAATATCTGGACACCTCACGCACCAAGATTTTTTCAGGAGAGAACAGCTTTCTTCGACATTACAGCAGATGGCAGTATTGAATATATCGAATGGCTCGGACAGAAGGACGGACTGCTTGTCAGAACAAACAGCGACGGGAGCGTCACTGATGCACAGAACCTCTTCGGAACAGCCGGCGGGTACAAAGACGGCTATGAGAAGATGTCAGAAGTGCTGGATCTGGATAAAAATGGCTGGATAGAGGGTAAAGAACTGGAAGGTCTTTCCATCTGGCGCGACAGCAATAAAAATGCAAAGAGTGAGCCCTCAGAGCTCATCCCTCTCCAGACTCTGGGAATTGAAAGGATATCCACATCACATAAAAACTTCCAGTCTGTATATGTGATGAATGGCAGAGAATATAAGACCTGGGACTGGTGGCCATCGGGATTTGAGCTTATGAAGAACAAGTAACCATACCGCCTCTTCGAGTTGACAGTAAAGGTCACCAGCCTTTACTGTTTTTTTTATTAATACAAGGAGATGATACGATGATAAAAAAAAGCACTTTCTTTCTCATCACGATGCTGCTGCTCTCTTCAGTACTTGTATGTGCCGGAGAGACTCTTCTCCTGTCAGATCGTGACTTCAAGAGTCTGATGCCTGATATGAGCGTCTCAATAAACCGGATCCTCGATGATGGAAGCCTTCTCTGCATTGGAGAGCCTGGAAAGGGAAAAAATCTCAGCATCTTCATAATCGATCCCCAATCCAGAAAAATCATAAAAAAAATGCCAGTGCCTTCAACATCAATAGACTATATGGCCTCTGATGAAAAAGGAGATAAGATCATTCTCTTCTGCTGCCAGTCTCATACTTTCTATCTGGCCGACATGTCGGCAGGAACGTGCAGAGTCTTCTTCAAGAGAGAGAAAGGGAAGCCCGGATTCGACCTCTTCAGTAACGGAAAATCATTCCTTACTTATATTGATGGCAAGGCGATTGCCTGGGGATATTTCTACGATGACAGGCTGATGCTGGAAGGGGAATACCTTACAGAGATAAATCTTTCTGAGCAGGGAGCTGCAGCATTTTCGAAGCTCGTCAGCAACGATGAGCTCAAGAAGATTGCCTCACAGTATTCGAAGAAAGTTCAAAGACTTGGAACTATAAGAGTTAATAAGGATTTCCTTGTCTTCTCGGTTATAGATAAAAAAATCTCCACTCTTGTTGCTTACTCATTCAAAGATAAAGAGCACTTCCAGCTCGATGCTTCTGCATCCCTGATGGGGGTGACAATGGCACGGAATGCATCTCTTGCGGCGTGCATAAGCAGGAAGGATGAAAAGAGAGAGGGGAGCCTGTATCTTTTCAACCTGAAAGACAGAAAAATCGCGACGCCGGGACGGGGCAAATTCATGAATCCTGTCTTCAGCCCCGATGCCAGCCATCTTGCAGTGGGAGTGGCAAAGATTGGAGATGACAGAAAGCTCGGCATGAATATTTCTCTCTACTCCACAGACTCTCCTGAGAAAGCCCCCAGAACCCTCACCTTTGGGAAAAGTCTCTATTTCATAGACTGGAAGTTTGTGAAAGGCGACAGCGGGCTGATTCTGCTGACAGGAAAAGAAGTGTATTACTATAAATTACGGTGAAAGAGAGAAGATGGCTACAGGTCAGTCAGGCTGGAACTGTGGCGCAGCCTCCGATCGACAGATTCGTTAGACTGCTCTGCTTATTTACAGGATCTGGCAGAAGAAAAATAGAAACATTCTGCAGGTGATACTAAAATGAAAAAGATACCAAGACACATCATTATCATTTATCTGGTAGCCATAGCTCTGGCGATCCAGTTTTACTACCTGTTCCTCGCTGATATCATGAAAGATAGAAGCTATTCTTCCAGATTCATGAAGCCTTCTGCACTATCTGCCACCTCCCCCACTCCCGGCAGTAACAATGGCGAAGGTGCCGAATCACAGTCTCTTTCCCTCACCGATATGATCACAGGTGTACTCATCCTGGAAGAAGACACCTACCAGTCGATATCAGAAAAGCAGGCCAGGGTGCTTCTGAAAATGATGAAAGAAGTGAAAAAAGAACGTGAAGATGCTTCCCTCATTCTTAAATCAATTGATAAAGTCTTTACTAAAAAACAGCAGGAATACAGAAATTCTTCCAGGGCTAGCACCAACACCGGATATATCAGAGAATCACCTGAACAGGCAATTGATAAGATGCTGAAGATACTGGAGAATAATTAATGATCAACCATAAATCAGGAGGGAAATACACAGCAGCGCCTCCATGGCGCCTGATTGGAGGCACATTACTGCTTCTTGTTTTTATCACAGCACTGCTGCTTTTGTCCAACAGAAGAGAATGCTCAGTTCTTGCTGTTTCCCCAACTCCCACACCAAATGGCATTCGCCTGCCTCAGCAGGGTATGGGGATGCCTCAGCAGGGTATGCAGGGACCTCAGCAGGGTATGCAGGGACCTCAGCAGGGTATGCAGGGACCTCAGCAGGGTATGCAGGGACCTCAGCAGGGTATGCAGGGACCTCAGCAGGGTATGGGGATGCCTCAGCAGGGTATGGGG
>Ga0302251_1000041_pt1 | contig 160228 bp, 124 predicted proteins | sample AAG_RA_Gln_MG_FD_193534 | JGI IMG/M metagenome (GOLD analysis project Ga0302251, IMG submission 193534) | Enriched activated sludge microbial communities from anaerobic digester in WTTP, New Holstein, Wisconsin, United States - AAG_RA_Gln | ecosystem: Engineered > Bioreactor > Anaerobic >... | reverse complement strand
GTGAAGAGCGAACAGAGTAGTGTTCCTGTCTTCCCGGCTTCCGGCCTCCCGGCCTCCGGCGTGAAGAGCGAACAGAGTCGTGTTCCTGTCTCCCCGGCTTCCGGCCTCCCGGCCTCCGGCGTGAAGAGCGAACAGAGTAGTGTTCCCGTCTCCCCGGCTTCCGGCCTCCCGGCTTCCGTCTCCCCGGCATCCGGCGTGAAGAGCGAACAGAGTCGTGTTCCCGGCCCCCCGGCCTCCGGCGTGAAGAGCGAACAGAGTCGTGTTCCCGGCCCCCCGGCCTACGGCGTGAAGAGCGAACAGGCCAGGGCAGTGTCTCATCACCAGCCAGGCACACAAATTGAGAAAGGCTCTGAAAATGTTGTCGGAGTTCCCAATATCAGTACAGCACGCGACACTGCAGATGGTAATGAACGAAAGATTACACCGTATGATTATCTGACGACTTTAAACAGAACCGGCGATACCGGGAAGAGGCAGTCTGCCACAATACCTTCGAGGCAGGAGCAGTTCCGCAAGCCCTGGAGAGGAACCGAGACCAGAGACCAGCAGCAAGCTCAGATTTTGAAGGATCGTTCTGTTTACAATGGAGGAAAAGCCATCAAAGGAGAGTCTCTGGCGCCTGGAAGTGCTGAAACTGTTGAGGGTAAAACCCCTCTTAAAGCTCAACCACCTGTTTCTCAAATTCAGGAAGGCAGGAGTTCAGCCGTCTCTTCTATGGCAACTTCAGATAACCGGAAGAATAGTTCTACAGGCAGTTCAATGAATGAAAGCGGGAAGCCGCAGGGAACTTTGATTGCCGGTAAGGCAACTCCTGCCGTTACGAGTGAGACTGGTGCCCGGAAGAGTAAAGAGTTGAATTCCTGCGGGGAAGCTTCTCCAATGCTCCGGAAGGATGCATTGCTTAATGAAAGCGGTCCTTCGATCAAGCCGTCTCTTCAGAATGCGTTGCCTTCTCAGGCATCTGCCGAGTCTAACGATCGTTTCATGGAACAGTTCAAAGAAAAAACCACTGTCGATTCGATCAATATACTGAAGCAGTATGTAGAAAAACAGGAAGCAGGGAATACAGCTTCCATAGAAGATGAGGCTCAATCCGGTAAACCAGCATCTGCACCTGGAAGACCGAGAAAGGTTACTTCCGCGAGGAGCAGAAGCCGTGTTTTCTCCAGGCAGGATCCGGATATCCAGAAGGATTTTCTTCTATCCACATCTCAGGATATCTATCCAAAGCTTACTATGAAGCAGGTGCCTGAAGTATCACAGATTATCCAGGGCGAACAGCTGAGAATCCGTCTCGATGGCGACTCTTTGGAGTTTAATAACTCCATTCTTACGGATGAGTCCCTGAGATCTTCTGAACCGCGTATTCCAGAGAAAGCAGACTCAGAAACCGGCAGAGAGATACGGCATTTCTCTATAGATGAAAAAACAGGTAAACTCTCAACATCACCACCAAACAGGCCTGAGTCAAAGCCTGACTCCAGACCTTCGTCCGGCCCTGAAACCAGGCCTGCGCCCGGCATTGAGTCCAGAACTGCCTCCAGTTCTGAATCCAGCCGTGACTCCAGGGCTGAATCCAGGCGTTCATCCAAACCTCCCATCCAGGAAGAATCCTTTATCGAACGTAAAAAGGTGATGAAAAGCCAGGACTCTGAGCCATCCGTGAAGATTGGTCAGCAACATGCCGATCCTCTAACTAATGTTCGAGAGCTGGAACGCCTGTTTTCAATGACTGGCGGCTCTTTCTTCACTGCTCCCGGCTTAGTCGATTCAAACAGGCAGTTTATCAGGATGACAGAAAAATTCGATGTTAAAAAGGCGGTTGAAAATGAGGGCATCACAGTCATTGGAAATATTCAAGGTGGCGATGAACGATATCATGCAGGTGAGTATTACGGCGACAGCATGAGGAATGAGCACCGGGAGGAATCTTTTCAGGGCGCAATGCCTAAGGCTCCGCGACAGCAGATTCAGCATCTGCAGGAGAAAGCCGCAGAACAGAGTCGCCGCGATACTTCAGAGATCCATAGAAATGCAGAGAAGGAAGAGGATGTTCAGGAAACAATTCATGAAGTGGCCCAGTCAGTAACGACATATAAGCAGGCTGAAACCAGGAAGGTCGATCAGGCCTCTCAAAATGCCACTACTTCAATTGAATCGGTGATTAAGAAATCGCAGAATGAAACCTGGACTGGCGACGAGATGGCAGCAAAGCTGATATGGCTCCTCATGAAGGCAGCCAGCACCTTCACTTTTGATCATTCATCGCGTGTCATAGGTCTCTCCACAGATCTGGCCCGGGAAATTGGTATGACTGATGAATCTGAGCTCAAAACTGTTGAGGAAGGCGCAATGTTTCACGATATCGGTGAAACAGAGCTGAATCTTCAGGATGCATCGCCTCAGGTAAAATCCAGACTCTCAAAATATCTGGGGACCATGGATCTCAGAAACTGCAGCTTCCTTCACGATATAGGCAAAGTGAAGATACCGGACAGTATTCTTTATAAGCCTGGACGTCTGACCGACGAGGAGTTCGAAGTACTGAAGCAGCATCCGGTCATAGGAGAGCAGATTCTGAAGCCAATCCCATCGATGCAGCACGTGCTGCCTGTAGTTCGTCATCACCATGAGAAGTGGGATGGGAAAGGATATCCTGATGGCCTCAAAGGAGAAGAATCCCCGCTGCCGGCGAGAATTGTCAGCATAACCGATGCTTATGATGCCATGGTCTCAGACAGGCCGTACAGAAAAGGAATGCCGGTAGAAGATGCACTTAAGGAGTTGAAGCGCTGCGCAGGAAGTCATTTCGACCCTGATCTTGTGGAAGCTTTTGTGAGGGTAATCAAGCGGAATCAGCAGAACGGCGGAGAACTTTAAACCGGGTCACTCATCAGACTAATCATCTTTCAGCATCTTGTAAAGTCCCCCTTACAGGTCATGTGAATATATCTGCATATCACCTGTCATCTTTTATCTACAGAGCGATTTTCACTATACAGAGGTTATATTGCATCGACATTATCATTTTTAAAAGAAAGAAATAAATTACAAAAAGTTTCTACCATTATATATGCTATCAATGATTGAAAGGAGCTCGGAAATGAACAGAATCCTCACAGTACTGGCAATTTTAACGGTATTTCTTTTTCTGATTGTGCCGCTCAATACAGCGGCAGAGGAGAGTGCTACTGAAGGGACGCTGCGGATTGTAAGCAAGGACGGAAAGATGCTTTCGAGCTGTCCTCTCAGGCATACAGATGTGAATGCCGAGATATCAGGCTTCATTGCAAGGGTCACTGTCAGGCAGCAGTTCCAGAATACAATGAAGGAGAAGATAGAGGCTGTATATATCTTTCCACTTCCCAGCAAGGCTGCAGTGGACAATATGGTCATGAAGATCGGCTCTCGTACGATAAGGAGCGATATAAAGAAGCGCGAAGAGGCGAGAAAGATATATGAAGATGCGAAAAAGCAGGGCCATGTGGCTTCACTTCTCGAGCAGGAGCGCCCCAACATCTTCACACAGTCTGTGGCAAACATCATGCCCGGTGAAAACATAGACATAGAGATAAGCTACGTGGAATATCTGAACTACCGGGACGGCCTGTACGAATTTGCATTCCCAATGGTGACAGGCCCCAGATACATACCGGGAAAGCCTTCAGGACAGACACAGGGCACAGGCTGGGCCGAAGATACGAAAAGGGTTCCGGATGCATCGAGGATCACACCGCAGGTGACGCCGAAAGGCACCAGAGCAGGTCACGACATTTCGGTAAGAGTGACAATCGACGCGGGCGTTCCTATCAGCAGAATCTGCTCAGTACTGCACAAGGTGACCACCACCTGTGATAAGGGAAGCTCTCAGGCAGTTGTCACGCTTGATCAGAACGACTCGATACCGAACAAGGATTTTATTCTGCAGTATGAAACAGCAGGCAGCGATCTTCAGGATGCCATGCTTTATCATACGAAGAAAGGCGAGGGAGGCTTCTTCTCTCTGATCCTGCAGCCCCCTCTCAAGCCGAAGAAGTCGCAGATAACGCCAAAAGAGATGATCTTCGTAATAGACACATCTGGCTCCCAGATGGGATGGCCCATAGAAAAGGCCAAGGAAACAATGAGATACTGTATTGAAAACATGAACGAAGGTGACACGTTCAACCTGCTGGCTTTCTCAAATAATGTTACAAAGCTTTTCGAATCCCCCATGCCCAATACGAAGGAGAACAGGGAGAAAGCCCTCGATTTCCTGGCCCACAGGCTAGGAAGCGGAGGAACCGAGATGCTTCCAGCCATGATGGCTGCGCTGACGCCTGCAGAGAATTCGAAACAGCTCAGAATAGTGACTTTCATGACAGACGGCTATGTTGGCAATGACATGGAGATAATTGACGCAGTGAAGAAGAATATCGGCGGTGCAAGACTTTTTTCGTTCGGAGTAGGAAACAGCGTAAACCGCTACCTCCTCGACAAGATGGCTGAGATGGGGAGGGGTGAGGTGGAGTATGTCACCCTCAATCGCCACGGTGATGAAGTGGCAGAAGCCTTTCAGAGAAAGATAGGCACTCCGCTCCTCACTGACATATCGATTGACTGGTCTAATCTCCCTGTAAAGGACGTATTCCCGAGAAGCCATCCCGACCTCTTCAGCGGCAGGCCTCTGATTATTACAGGCAGGTACTCTGGAGAAGCGAACGGAACCGCGACCATAAAGGGCAAGGTGGCAGGCGCTCCATACTCACGGAAGATAGAGGTAATTCTCCCAAAGAATGAGCCAAAGCACGATGTGCTTGCAAGCCTGTGGGCCAGGACAAAGATAGAGGACCTTATGGACAGTGATCTCACAGCAATCCAGAGCGGCAGTCCAGACTCTTCTATCAAAGGGGCGATAACAGATCTGGGTCTGGCATTCCGACTGATGACTCAGTATACATCCTTTGTGGCAGTCGAGGAGAAGATCGTTACAGAAGGTGGTGTGCCCAGGACAGTTGCAGTGCCTGTCGAGATGCCGGATGGTGTGAGCTACGAAGGAGTCTTCGGAGAGAAAGAAAAGGCTGACAGGGAGAGCATGGTCCACTCTTCCGACGTCAGATATAAAGCATCAGGCTCAGGCGGAACTTTGAGATCTGCCCCGATGGCGACAAATGTGCCAGCGTCATCGGCAGGCATCACTGCAGCTCCATCTCAGGGATTGAAGCAGCAGTATACATCTTCTGAAGAGGACGAGTTTGGATACACTGCTCCTGTAAAGAAGCCTGAAGACAAGATCGATCCGGCGCTCAGGAATATTGCCTGGCGCGTCAAGAATGAGGGGAAGGACGGGAACCTCACTGTCGATGGCTGCGAGGTCAGAGGTGGAAAGATAAGGCTCATTATCACAGTCACTCACACATCTGAAAGAGTTCTCGCTGATCTCAGGAAGGCCGGATTGAACATTGAATCCTGTTCTGCAGCCAGTAAGGTTCTTAAGGGGCTCGCATCTGTCGAAAACATTGACGCGATTGCAAAGCTTCGCTGTGTTTACAGGATAGAGCCCTGTACGGCAGGAACATCATCATTCCCTTCACGCAAGCTCTCAGAGATAGATACGGAATTTGCCAGACTGATTGCGATCTTATCAGAGAGAAGCGCCTTCCAGGCCCTTTCGATGGAGATGGCTCCAGGCGCTCCGGTGCTCCTGCCGGGACTATGCTGCGCGGCACGGTAATCTGGACAGAGTGTCTTACAGATGGAGTTGACACGGAAAGCCCGGTTCAGGCCGGGCTTTTTAAATGGAGGGTTTATTTCACATTTCCACGAAATCTCAGATATCAGGGTTTTGAGACATACATGATATATGCCGATGTCTTATACAAATGCACATTATAAATTGCACTATCAAAATTTCTGGAATCATCTATCAACGCTCATTTGGCAATTTAGAATGCTGCAGTTTGTTATGCTGGTGAGTATAAGCTGTGCTATTTAACTAAAACAATTGCTGGTGAAAGCATGATACTCTGTGTGCGATGCGGAACTGCGAACTTCGAAGGAGACGGAGCCTGCGTAAAATGCTGCGCTGCTCTGCCCAGAATACCGCCTGCATTGAGAATGGCGGAGCAGAAGAGGGGACATCTCGAACAGTTGGAAAACGCCGGGAGGGAACTGCAGGAGGGAACGCTGTCTCTGGATAGCTTCAGAGATATTCTCCTGAAGATTGAGGATAGAGTTGCAGCCAGCGTCAGCAACCTGAGAAACATGTCCCGCGATAGAGTCAGCGACAGTGAACTTCAGACTCTTCTCGACGAAGAGTATTCTCTGGCACTGGAAGGCTCGGAGATGATGCTTGCTGCAGTAAGTGAGATGTCCCTGTACATAGGACATTATGATCCGGATAACTACCTTTGTGAAGACTGTGAGCACAGTGCCGAATCACATCTGGAAAACGGTGTGTCTATTGCACGCACGGCAACAGAGACTATTAACAGCTCTCTCGAGATAAGCCGCGAAATAAGAAAAGTTCTCAATCTTCCGCTCACACATGAGACAGAGACAATGGCATAAAGAAAACAGGCACATGAGCAATGCCTGTCTTTAAATAAGCGGTAATCCTGTTAGCCTCCGAGTGCTTCCATGCCCTGTGCTGAAGTGAGCTTACTCTGTTGTTCAGCTTTCACCTGATCTATCTGTTTCTGCTGTTCAGCCTGCTGAGTCTGCTGGGCTTCACGCTGCTCCGCCATCTGTGCGATATACTGAGTATTCTCTGCATCCATCTGCCCTGATTTCCTGCTGACATTCATCTGCCAGTCGCCGCCCTGACCTCCACCTTGACCGCCAATGCCTTGAATTGAATCTGCCATCTCTTTGCTGCCTCCTTTCTAAACATAATCAAAAAACATACCTCTACCGTATTGAAGAAGAGGATATTCTCGTGGAATCTGTTTTATTTACTATCACGACAATGACTGAAAAGTAAATAGAAGTGCATCTTTATCTGGACATTGCCTGATAGTCAGGAGAGTCTGCCAGGGCTTTCTCTCACAACTTTGCAAGGTTGAAGCAGCGAAAGATCTCTTCGACGGAAGAGAACAGAATTTTAATTATACTGTCCCATGTATAGCTGAGCGCCGTACTTCTTGCGTTAAATCTTATATTGTCGTAGAGTTTAGGATCATCCTGCACTCGAAGCACATATGAGATTATCTCTTCAGGGTCGTTACTTATAAGTCTGAAGCTGTTTATGGAGCTGATGGCATAATCTTCTCCGGTGTTTCCCACTATTGCTATACCTGCTTTGGCCATTACCTCAAGGCCTACAATGCCGAAAGGCTCATACCCTGAGTTGGCAAGCACTGCATCGGCAGCCGCGTATAGAATCATCAGGAACTCCTCCGGTATGTAAAAATCCAGCTCGAGAATGTCGTAGTGGTTGTAATATCTGAGTGCTCCCAGAATACTGTCAAAAGACGTATCATATACTTTTATGCGGGCGTGGGTAAGGCCGTAGTATTCGATGAGATTTAAAAGACAGTCGCGATAAGGTTCGTTTCCGCCTCTCATTATCAGGTGGGGTCTGGCATTGATAAATTTGAGCCCTGCTACTGCGCTTATTGCTTCCAGCCAGCGCTTGTTAGGGTCATAGCGCCCTACTTTCTGAAGCAGTGTGCCGTCGAAAGACTCCCTGACGAGATATTTCTGTGTGGGATCGACATCGCATACTATCCTTCTGGGTATTCCGTTGGGGATTACCCTGGGATTGAGGCCGTACTTCCTCATCTGGCTGTTCATGAAATGACTCACCGTTGTCACCGTGCATACTGAGTCAAGAGCAGCAAGATCAACGCGTGACATACCGAATTCATTGTTGATATTCCAGAATATGACACAGTTATCGCGAAGTCCCTCCTGCCTTAGAAGGTAGTCAATAGCCAGTGTTGATTGGGCGGTGTGCCAGTCTTCAGCCAGGATGACAACGAGCTTCCCTTCAAAAGCAGCTGTTCTTACAATGTTATCTACTATAAATTTTGGTAGCGAGCTGTTCCAGTCGTTGATCTTCCCTTCGATGTCGTCATATACGAATCCTGGGTGATAGCGGCTAATCCACTGGCACCACCTGTGAAGTATCTGCCTGCCGTTCAGGCAGTGCTCCTCACTCTGGCAGTCAGGATCACCTATGAAAAAGAAGTGGTTATAATAATAATGCTCTGCCAGAATTCTGGAGAGCTCTGTCATTCTTACACCGAGCCCTCCAACCTGTGAGTATACATCAGAGCCTTCAAATGAAAGGAGCACGAATATGGTGTTATCAGGGTTGAGTAGTGACGGCATATTCTGTCTCTTAAAATTCAATGATTGATGATATTGCCACTTTCGTGAAGAATATTGATTATTCCTTTATGGGAAACTGTCTGATGCCACACTGTCATCCCATCTGCAGGAAAGAGCAGGAGCAGGGAGGAAGATTGTAAGTCAGGATATGCATAATGATGAAAGGAGCGATATACCATGAAAAAAGAGAAAGAGCCAATAAGTGATGTCGATACAGACGACCCGCTCTACCAGGAAATCTGGAATCTTCCGAAGACAGATCTGCACTGCCACCTTGATGGTTCGCTCAGAATAGATACTATCATAGATCTTATAAAGAAGCAGGGGATGCCCTATCCGATTAATAAAGATGAGCTGCGCAGCCTGGTTGTAAAAGATGATATGGTTCATGCGAAGCATAAATCACTTCCTGAGTATCTGAAAGCTTTTGAGATCACCACATCGGTGATGCAGAATGAGGAAGCGATTGAGCGTGTTGCCTTCGAATTGGCAGAAGATGCGGCACAGGAAAATATCAGGTATCTTGAAATCCGCTTTGCACCGATTTTACACACCAATAAAGGTCTGGATATGGAAACGATCACCTCTGCAGTCTGCAATGGGCTTGCCAGAGCAGAATCCAGATATGATATCATTACCGGAATAATAGTGTGTGCGATGAGGCATTATGTACCCTGTGGAATTGAAGACAATCTGATGAAGTCTCTTCCATATGGAGACCCTGAAAGCGCATCAGTGCTAATGGCAATGCAGACTGCAATGCATACTGTTGAAATGGCAAAGAAAGACAACCATATTGTAGGTTTCGACCTTGCAGGCGCTGAGATGGATAATCCTCCAAAGCGCTATAAAGAAGCGTTTTCTGTCGTTACAAACGGCTATGTCCCGATCACAGTTCATGCAGGTGAGGCTTTCGGCCCTGAGAGCATTCAGCAGGCGATATGTTATCTGCATGTGAGAAGGATAGGCCACGGCACAAATCTTTATAAGGATCCACTGCTGATGTCCTACTTCATGAATGAAAGGATACCAATTGAAATATGCCTGACAAGCAATCTGCAGACAAATCCTGAGCATCACTCATATAAAACTCACCCTCTCAGGATCTATCTGAATAACAGACTGCGCACAACGCTTTGCACTGATAACCGTCTTGTCTCCAACACTACTGTGACAAAAGAGCTTTATATTGCAGCAAAGACCTTTGACCTGGATATAAATCAGATCAAGATTCTGATAACTCACGGCTTTAACAGTGTGCTTTTCAACTCACATTTCCCTAACAGCAACAACTCGTATAATGCTTTGAGGCGGCTCAGATCAAGAGTTTCTCAGGAGATTAAGTATAAGGAAGCTCTTGATGCGGTGAACAGGAAGTTTCATGAGAATAAATAATTTAAACAGGTTGTGTACAGAATATTGAAGAACAGTCTTGCCCTTCCGGGAGCCTTCATACTTTTATGTATGGCTCTTATTGTTTTTCTGTTAACTGGAGGCTGCAGTGGCTCAGGAGAAGCGAAAATTGGTGTAATACTACCGCTTACCGGGATTCGCGCTCACTTCGGTGAATCTATGAAAAAGGGCATTGAAATGGCTGTTCTGGAAGTAAACAGCTCTGGAACTATGAAGGAGAAGATGATCTGCTGCTTTGAAGATGACTGCGGTGATCCCGGAAAAGCTCGTGAAGCTGCCAGGCGCCTGATAAATGATAAAAAGGTCAGAGCCATCGTAGGTTCATACAGCAATCTCTGCACACTGGCAGTGGCTGAAGTGGCAGAGGCCGCAAAAACTCCTTTCATCTCTCCTTCAAGTGCATCAGATCTGATCTCCACCAGTGGCTACCGGTGGGTCTTTCGAATGAACGCACCGGCACCTCATTATGCCCTGACAATTCTGGATTTTCTGACCAATGTAATGCAGGTTCATAATGTCGCAATACTCTACGAAAACGATGATTTCGGCATTAAAACGAGTGAGATGATGAAAAACTATGCAAAAGAGATGAAGTGCACCGTTGTTGCTGATACGATGTATGATCCAACTGCAGAAGACTTTTCTCCTATGTTGAAAGCTCTTCAGGACAAGAAGCCTCAGGCCCTCCTGATGATCTCTCACATTGAAGATGCTGTAAAGCTGGTCAGAACATCGAGAATGCTCGGATTAGGCCGGATTTATGCCGGATGCGGTGCAGGATTCGCAACGTCAAAGTTTATCAGCCTGGGAAAGAGAGATGTTGAGCACGTCTTTACTCTTACGCAATGGAATGCTGAGGTGGCGTGGCCCGGAGCAGAGAAGTTTGCCAGTAATTACAAAGCGAAATTCGGAGACACACCGGAGTATCACAGTGCAGAAACATATGCAGCCATTCAGGTACTGGCTTCGGCAATCGGTCATAAGTCTGGGATTAACAGAAGCGAGCTCAGGCAAAGGTTGAAGAGCATAGATGTTGAGACTGTTTTCGGTACCATCCGTTTTGAAAACTATCAGAACTATACTAATCAGAACAGCCACCCTCTTCTGATTCAACAGGTGCAGAATGGCCGATTCGTGCTTGTCTGGCCGCAGGAATATAAAAAGGGAGATATAATTCCTGCTTTAAACTCCGAGCCTGAGCTGAAGCGGTGACCGGCGGCTTTGTCTGAAGAGAGGAAAAGGAGATACAATGAAAGATGTGCAGGCTCAGCCTGATTATCGCGGAGTTCCGCTGCCGATGGTGGGGGTTCGGAACATCCGACTCCCGCTCTGGATAGAGATGAAGGATGGGGGGCATCAGCCAGTTTCAGCCGTGGCTTCACTTTCTGCCGACCTTCCTGAACAGACCAGAGGGACTCATATGAGCAGGTTTGTACAGAATATATCATTATGGAACGGGAAAAAGATCTCCAGCAGAGAGATTCGCGATATGCTCTGGGACTTGAGGATAAGTCTCTATGCCAGGAGAGTGGAGATTGCGCTTGCTTTTCGTTATTTCATCAATAAGCTTTCACCGGTTACGGCCCAGAATACAGTGATGGATTATCTCTGCGAATTCAAAGGTATTCAGGAAGAGGAGAGCTTCACCTTTCTGCTTGGTCTGGAAGTGCCGGTCAACCTTCTCTGCCCCTGCAGCAAGGAGATAGCAGAATACGGCGCCCATAACCAGCGCGCTCTGATAAGAGTGAGGATTGAATCTGACAGGGATGCCTTCATCTGGATAGAAGACCTGGTCTCATCTCTGGAGGCGCTGGGGAGTGTTCCCCTCTATCCGCTTCTGAAGCGGGAAGATGAAAAACACGTTACCGAAAAGGCTTATCAGAATCCCAGGTTTGTTGAAGATGTGGTGCGGGATGCAGTCCTTCTTCTCCGCAGCGATCAGAGGATTTGCTGGTTTGAGGTGGAATGCCTGTCTGCAGAGTCGCTGCATAACCACGATGCTTTTGCCTATCACGTCGGCTGGCGCGATGACATGGCCCCTCCCCGCCGCGGCGGAGAAGGGTGTATCCATCTGGGGAACTGACATCACAGAACCTGTCCCCATGGTGCCGGAATGTTACCATTATGTTAATAATGGAGTCTGTCCCCATTTTGGCGAGATTTCTTCATCATTATCCCCACTATCGTATCATCCATATGGGCCATCCCGACAAGAGTTATTCTGCCAAGGTTTTTTATGGTATCCTCTGCGGTGAGACCTACGAAACCCTCCTTATTGGTTATCCCGTGGTGATTTATTCCCAGATATGCCGCTCTTATGGCTGCATCGGTGGAGCTTACGACTTTGAGGGCACAGCCGCTCTTGGCTCCGTCACACAGCATGCCGCCAATATCGCTTACCAGATTGTTTATGGCGAATGTGATGGCTTCTCTGTCCCGTTTGCACTGCTGGTATACTATGGCGCACGAAGCGCCGATGCCGGCTGATATAGCGCATCCGCAGATAGGTGCCAGCTCACCGGTAAAGACCTTTATATAGGAGTTCAGGAGATGTGACAGGGCTATGCTTTTCAGAATGGTCGTCTCGTCAATATGGAAGTGCTTTCCCACATTATATGGAACCAGTGATGCAACGATTCCCTGGTTCCCGCTGCTGCCGCTGCTCATGACCGGCATCGCCATTCCATCCATCCTGGCATCGACGGCACAGGCAGTCATGATCTTTGAAGATGAGAAGATATCATCCAGCAGGAAGCCTTTTTTCTGAAGGTCGAGGAGGAAGAATCCCACTTTTTTCAGTTTCATACCCAGATTGCTGATATTGATATTCATCTCGATCCCTTTTTTCAGATAGTCCGTGTCTTCTTCATCGATGGCTTCAGCAATGTCGATAATCTCTTCAATCTTCATTGTCTTCAGTATTTCCCGGTAGCGGAGGCTCTGATCTTCTTTTGCCTCGTTTTGCTTATCGACAAGAACGTTGTTGCCGACTTTCCTGTAGATGATGTTTGTATGATTGCCGCTGATAATGCATGTGCCTTTCTCTCCGGCTGATGAAACCCGGGCTTCCACGTAAAATTCGTGACAGTCGTTATCTACTGAGAGCTTCGCTCTGCCTGAGGCGATGAGAGATTTTGCAGCATCGAGCTGCTCTCTGCTTACTTCTTTCAGTATCTCCATCTCCCTTTCAGGCCTGGCTATAAGGCAGCCCAGAATTCCTGCAATAAGGTTCCCTTTCTCACCCCCTGTGTTTGGTATGTTCACTGCCAGGCCGTTTTTGTAGGTTCCCTGATTTACAGTGAAGGAGATGTCTGTCAACGGTTCTTTGATGCCCTCTGCTGCAAGACTTCCTGCATATGCTATTGCAATTGGCTCAGTGCATCCCATGGCAGGGAAAACTTCGTGTTTTATCACTTCTTTGTAAAGGTTCATATATGCTCCATTCATTTAAGACTCTGCTCCTGCAGCAGACAGTGATTGTATCATTCACCTTTCAGCTGGAAACACCTTTTCAGATACCGGATGCCTGTAGAGAGCTGTATTAACGAGCCCGACAATGAGAAGGCCTGCTGCTATATACAGGGCTGTATCCCTGAACTGTGAAAAAACAAGAGTACCGAATATTCCTGCCACACTCCAGGCAGTCAGCATGATACCGTATATCTTTCCAATATGGGCCGGCCCGAAGGCATCTGCCGCAAAAGCAGGCATCGTGGCAAATCCACCTCCATAACAGGCCAGAAGGTAACAGGCAATAATGGTGAATAAAGTGACGTTGCTTATCTGAGGCAGAAGCAGATAGAGAATCGCCTGTGTAATAAACATTGTGATAAAGACATTCTTTCTGCCTGCTATATCAGAAATCCAAGCCCAGACAAGTCTTCCAAGTCCATTGAATATTGAAGCGACTGCGACTATGGCACCGCCGGAAACTGCCAGGGCTTTTTCATCTGTGATGGTCTTTTTGAAAAGCTCCTGAGCCATGGGAGAGAGTTGTGAAAGGAGGCCTATACCTGCTGAGATATTCAGGAAAAGTACAGCCCACAGCATAAACCATTGAGGTGTTTTGACTGCCGTATCGAAAGTATAGGATTCTCCATCAGTTGAGCCTGTGCGTGCAGCAGGGGAAAAACCTTGAGGAAGCCATCCATCCGGGGGATTCTTTAACAGCTGTGCCGATCCTGTCAGCAGTACAGCAAAAAGAGCGCCAGAAATAAAAAAAGTTTGCGCCACACCCAGGCTGTTGATAGCAGAAGGGGCTATTCTGCCCATAAAAAAGGCTCCCATGCCAAAACCCATCACGGCAAGACCGGTGACGAGGCCTCTCTTATCCGGGAACCATTTGATTAAAGTCGCAATAGGAGTTATATAACCAAATCCATTTCCGAGTCCTCCAATAAGGCCAAAACCCACATAAAGAAGCATTATGCTCCCTGTCTGATCTGCAAAACCTGCGAGGAGCGTGCCTGCGGCGAAGAGAACACCTCCCAGAGTGGCTACAAATCTCGGCCCTTTTAGATTCAGAATCGTTCCTCCAAAAGCGGCGGCCATTCCGATCATACCGATGCATAGCATGAAAGTGACCTGTGTAGATGTTTCCGACCATCCATGAGCTGTCATCAAAGGTTTTTTAAATACAGACCAGGCATATACCGTGCCGAGACAGAGCTGTATGATAATTGCCGCAATAGCAATAAGCCAGCGCCTGGTTTCCAGATTTTCCTTTTCCATTAAACCTTCTTTCCAATCCCGCAAAGGATCTGTCCGGTATGTCCCGGCCGGCCTTACCAGCCGGCCTTTTCCTTCAGCATTCCTGCCACATATCTGGCGATTGCAGGTGATGCAGTAAGTCCAGGAGATTCGATGCCAACGAGATGTATGGCGCCAGGACTGTCCATGACAATTTCAAAATCTCTGAAGCCCATTCCCGGACCCTGCAGTTTGGGGCGTATGCCTGCTATGTCAGGCTCCAGATCCGATTCCTGCAGAAAGGGAAGAAAGCTCTTTACAGCCCAGTGAAAGAAATGCCGCTTCTCCTCAATTACTTTAAGGTCAAGGTGGGAGGAAACATATTCTGTGTCTGGCCCCAGACGCAGTCTTCCAGCGAGGTCCCTTGTCACATGTATGCCCAGTCCTGCTATCTCAGGCGGAGGGTACACGAGGTGGGAAACAAGACCGTTCCTGGACGGAGCAACAGAAAAGTAGCTTCCCTTGCAGTAGTGAATGGGATATTCTCTTCCCAGCATCGCCGCAATATTGTGTGCATCCAGCCCGGCAGCGTTCACGATGAGTCTTGAAGTAAAGTCAAAGGTGTTGCTGCACGAATGGCCGACCTTTAAATGGTAGCCGTCTTCGAGAGCCTCTACGGTATCTACGCATGTCCGGAAGATGACCTGGCAGCCCTTCTCTTCCGCACTGATGAGGTAATGGCGCATCAGACGGTGAGAGTCGATTATCCCGGTAAAGGGTGAGAAGAGTGCGGTGCGGGCTCTTATGTCAGGCTCCAGATCTTTTATCTGTGATGTAGTGATGAATCTGAGCCGCTCGCTTTCAATACCGCACTGACTCGCGTTATGGAATAGTTCGTAGAGCTTTTCCTCTTCACTGTCGCTGTTGCCTACAATGAGCTTTCCAATCTTTTCATGGGGGATTTCATGCTTATGACAGATCTGATAGAGAAGGCTGTTCCCTTCAAGACAGAGCTGAGCCTTCAGTGAACCGGGCCGATAATAGAATCCGCCGTGTATAACTTCACTGTTTCTGGAGCTTGTCTCAGTGCCGAAAGTATCGTGACGCTCGAGCAGATACACTGTCCTGTCAGGGCGGGCACATTCCGATGCAACAGCAAGACCTATTACACCAGCTCCTATGATTGTAAGATCAGCATCCACTTTATATCTCCATTAGCTGAAGAAGCCCCTCTGAGACCTGGACAGGGTAGTCCTTCTGCGATTGCATATAGTTTCTGGCCGCCACACCCTGACTGTTCGCGTGCACGAATGATCTGATCGTCTGCAGGCTGTTTTCACGGAGCGGTATTTCTGTGTGTGAGAAAAGATAAAGCGCCGCCTCCATAAGAACCGGAAAGCCCAGATCTCTGTTCCTGGGAGCCGCGCAGATATCAACAAGAGGCTCAGGGTTGAAGGCAGTGCATTCCACCAGGGCGATTCTGACAGGGGTGGGAGCACCTGACTCTCTGCCTCTGGCAAAGCTCATGATGTTCTTGATTATACTTCCAACTCCGCCACTCTCAGACCTGAGCTTCTCAAATAGAAGAGGTATCACATCAGGACCGGATGATTTGAGTATATCCCTCACCGGAACAGCGATCTTTTCCCTTTTCAGAGCGTCGATGAGAAGCTGATGCGCCTTTTCTTCCATCCTGCCAAGGATTGCCATTGCGCATTCCCGTGATGGGCTCTCCTCGAGTCCGTCGAGGAGAGCCGGCACAGCCGCACTTCCTGCATTCTGCAGGAAATTTCCCAGAACATCTCCGATTACAGGTACTGCAATGAATGGCAGCAGATTTTTATAGCCTGCCGGTCCTATTTTTTTGAGTATCTGCAGCAGTGATTCTCTATTCTCCTCGTTGATGAGAGCCCTGGCCAGGTCGGGAACCGCCTCCGGGCCCATTGCAGAAAGTGCGTCTGCCGCAGTCACCTGCAGAGCAGGATCTGAGAGGGCATCAATAAGTCTTGGAGCAGCCGGTGCGCCGATGTCTGAAAGAATTACTGAACAGCGCTTCTGCGCTGTATCAGGAAGCGCCGGCAATCTCTCCAGTATCACCGGCACCGCTTTGTCACCTGCCGATTTGAAGGCGAGCCTTATAAAGTCAAAAAGTCTGTCATTGCTGAGGGAGTCTGCAAGAAGTGAAAGCTCGGCAGGCTCCATCGCTCCGATGAGTGAAAATGCTCTTTTCATGAAGGGGTCACGTATCTGCGATACAGTCTGCTCAATTCTGCCTGCATCAATCTTTGCGCTTTCAAGCACAGAGCCGAAAATGGTGCTCTTTGAGAGGTCTTTCAGAATATTTCTGGCGTGGGACTCAACTTTTCCGGCAAAGCTAGAAGAATCGAGAATATCCCTCTCTTTTCTTGTCATTTCATCGAGAATGGCGTTGATCACGTGTGGATGCGGGAAGGCTTTCAACAGGTTCTCTGCCCTTTCTCCGATGGCCTGATCTCCCAGTGCCTTCACGAGCGGAGCCACGGCGTGAGAGCCTGACTCTCTCAGAAGTGACTCCACAGTATGCGAGAGGTCTTCGTTCCGGAGAAGCGGCACAAGGTATCCAGGCGCCTCGGCAGGGTATTTTGACATTATCCTTGTCACCAGCTCCGAGCTCACACCGGCTTTCAATGCATCGGCAAGAGAAGGGAGGGCGTCAGTGCCGAATGACAGAATGAACTCCTCTGCTGCAGGGCCGAGAGCTTTTTTCTCTCCGGCCTCCTTCAGGATCGCCGTGATGGATGAAGTTCCTCTGAGCTTCAGAAGCCTAAGTGCATGAGATGTCAGGCGCTCCTCTGACAGGGCCCTGACGAGAGCTTCCTCTGCTTCTCCACCCATCTCGGCAAGAATTGAGGCGTGAGTATCGCCAGTGAGCGGATCGTCGAGAGAGAGCACCAGATCAGGGGCAGCAGGCTTTCCGATGGACTTCAGTATTCTTTTTGCACGAATCCAGAGACGGTCCTCTTTCAGACTCACCAGCTTCATACCACCATCGAGAGCTCTCTGCTCTCTCGTTCTGAGCAGGTCCAGGAGAGGCTGTACAGATGCTTCCCTGAAAAGAATCAGAGTCTCCTCGATGGATGGCACTTCTTCTTCTCTCTCGAGGCTGGAAAGCAGCAGGGGGAGAGATTCGTGCGGCATCCTTCTGAGTGTGTTCCGGACGCCGTCCCGGAGTTCATCTTCTTCCAGAGCCTGCAGCAGCGGACTCAGGCTCTCGCTGCCAAAGCGGACAAGCAGAATGCCAAGCGGCTCGTAGAGCTCGCTGTCTTTCAGTGCTTCGATGAGGAAAGGAATGGATCTGGAGCCGGTTTTGAAGAGCGTGGCAGATGCTTCGCCCTGCTTCTCCGGAGTCTTTAGAAGAGCTATGAGGTCCTTCATATTTCCGGCAAATATCTCGGATTTCACTTCCTCTTCTATCCTGGAGGCCTCTTCCGCCTCAATGGCTCGCTCTGCCCTGGCAGCTCTGAGCCTTTCCTCATCGGCCGGTGTTATGGTTCCGAACTTCCAGACCTCCGCTGTGAGCTTGCGATACTCATCATATTTGACATCTCTGGCTTTTGTGAATGAGGTCAGCTTTTCTGTAAGAGCCTTCAGCTCTCCTGAATATTCAGTGTCGTTGAAGCTCTGAGCCGACTGATAGTTTATATACTGGATCTTCGGATCTGAGGTCCTGTTGTAGAAAAAGAGCTCAGGCGCTCTGGCTCCTTCAAAACGATCTGTGTAGATGATAAAAGGATGGAGATCAAGAAGAGCGTTCTGCTCTCTGTGATGGAGATATACGTGATTGGAGTTTTCTGATGTAGAAGTTGTCAGATCCTTGTTCTCAAACTGACTCATCGCTCCCATACATACTTTGACGGTGTGCCTGAATATATCACCATCTTTCTTTGAATACCTGAGATGCAGGAGATCGTAATCCCGAAGGAATGAGAGGTTGAAGAGCAGCTCTTCCAGCTTCGGCTGGACCTCTGCCACTTTGGCATCAGAGTCCTTTGCAGTTGCAGGCCCTCCGCCGTGGGCTATTTTATTGCGCTCGTTGATAAGATCGTCTATAATCCTTGCATTGTCAGAAACCTTCCTGTTGGATTTGAAATAGAAATGATAGATCTCAGGCACGAAAAGCTCTTCAGGTTTAGTGTGGTGCGAAGACAGCACTTCCCTCAGAAGAGCGTTCCAGGTGCCCAGACTGGGGCGGGGGAGGAATGAAAGGATAAAGGTTGCGTGCTCCGCATCAAGCGGACCCCTCAGGAAGGATTGAGATGATATGATTGCAAGGTATTTTACGATGCTCTCAAGCACTTCGATTGATTTGTCAAGCTTTGCCTTGGACTCCTCGGCGTTCTTCATCGAGATGTATGTATAGGCCAGAGGAAATGGATACTCAAGTTTTATTGATGTAAGAGCCTTCTCATTGAGTGGTGTTCCAGGCATGATGCCCTCCTGTGTCTCTGAACTTCTTTACAAACACCGTCTACCCCTGTCAATTGGGAGCTGTGCCTGTCCCTGCTGATGGGGGGCGGTGGAATGATGGATTGGGAAAAAGTGGTAAGCCCACAAAATACTATCCTTTATCTGTGTTCACTGATCAGAATTCTGATATCCGGGATTTCGTGGAAATATCAGGCAAACCCTCCATTTATGAGAGCGAGCTCGATTTGCTGTGTTCTAACGGTTTTGTCTATGCTGAACGCAACAATGGAAAAGAAATACGACTGCTCTGTCATTCCGGTATTTCAGCCTGCAATGCAGGTGCGTAATGATCCAGATCTGATGTCCAGCTTGTCTCTTTGAAGATCTCACCGATATGGCCCGGATCACTTATAAGAGCGTAACGTCTGGTAAAGTAGCACTTGAATGAAACAACAGCGTCTCTCACCAGTCGTATGCTGAAGTATGCGATCCGCTCTATGCCGAGAGCCCTGCATATCTTTTTGAGCTTCAGGAAATCAGGCTCCGGAACTCTGAAAGTTCTATATATCTCCATTATCTTTTTCATTTCAATATCTTCATAGTCAAGCTTCACCACCGGCTGCAGATCAGGTAGAAAGCCAAAGGAGGTGAAGACATTTCGATTTGGATCTGTATTCAGAAAGTGGTGGAGATCGATGAACAGGCTGACTGTCTTTGAGGAAAAACCCAGCAGAGCCATTGATGCAGTGATGGCTGCAGGGAAGAAATATGCTGTGGAGGCTGTTTTGTGCATGAAGAATGTCTTCAGCACAATCCGGTCTTTCTGACTTAACCCGAAGCCTGCAAACAGCCGCTCTTTGCGGAGAAGAAAACAGATCTCTCCCAGGAACACGGCTCTTGACTTCTCATCAACGCCGAGCTTTATCATGCAGGCATTCAATGTGGGGAGATCAAGCAGACTGTGGTAATAGAAACTCGCCTTTGGCAGCCCGACTGTGGAGTAATCCACTTTTAATGACAGCGCGCTGCCTGGAGCCAGGGCCGCTGATTCTCTGAGAAAGCGGAGACCTTTCTCATGGATCTCAGCTTTTTCGAGAAACTCCAGAACAGTATTGAAATATTCTTCACCGTCGCCTTTAAACATTATCCCGATATCATCAGATCCCGGCGAGATGCTGAACTCAGTCATGTGGAAAAGGGCTCTGGAGAACCGCTCGCACATGTCTGTGAAAATCGGAAATTCACGTTCTGCGAGCCATGGAGAAAAGAGGCGCGCCTCCTCGGCAACACGCCTCTCAATCGGTTCGTCATGCGGCATTGTCATATCTCCTGCTGTATAGGCCATTTCCATGAAGATTCACCGCCGACTGTGGTGCTCCTCTTCAATGGAGATGAGCACATCTTCTATCAGTGCGGGAGGTTCTTCTCCAGGTTGATTATTGCCTCATCCCACATGGTATCTTGTCCAAGCCGAAGGCCTTTGTACCCGAACATGGTGAGATAGTCGCTCGATGAGACTGTTGGTGCATAGATGTGGAGGCCATTTGAATTGGGATAGTTTTCCGGATCTGCCTCATTGGCAATGACTGCCTGGCTGAGTGCATCCATGACGCCCTGTGCGGCTTCTTTGACTTTCCCATCTGTTACACTTTTGTCTATAAGTTCTGCCATATGATGAAGATCGTGCATGTCTCTGTATACAGACCAGCCACCAGCGTAACACTCGGCGTTGACTATGGCGCCTCTCACCTGGTCTTTCTCATTGGTCTCTATGATTGAGCGTGCAAGGGAATCGATGGATTTTCCGAGGCTTCCCATCTTCGTCAGATCAGTGGCTGAAAAGGTAGGGATGTCTGCCTGATGTTTTTCACATTCTCTTACTACATTCTTGACAAAGATCTCCGGTGATACATTGATCTTTGAATCTCTGATATTGAGCTGCAATTCCTTGATTGCATCGGTCATGACGTTGGTCAGCATCGGTGCATATGTCCATCCGCTTCCTCCTTCAGTCTCTTCCGATGCAAGCAGGTAGTGGGCGCAGTCCTTTAATTCATAAGCTGCCTGTGTGTCAGCCATAAGGCATGCATCGAAGCCCAGCACATCTATCTTCTTCCCTGTTACTTTTTCGGCTTCTTCCAGCGCACGGCGGATCTGAGGCATGTTGAGATGGCCTCTTCCATCAGTTTCATCGCTCATTGCGCCTATGAAGCCTGAACCGTGATCGTTCAATACCAGCGCCACGTTGTCGGCCGGGAACTTTTTCACATTCTCGATTATGAAGTTGGTCAGTGTCTTCGGATCGACCATATTGACGTGCTGGCCGTGCTCTGCGATAACAGGCGAATTTATCTTTCCCTCTTCCGCATCTTTTGTCACATAGTATGTTCTGGCACCTGACCAGGACTGGTCCATCGGGTTCAGGTCCGGTCCTACATCTATTAATGCAATTATATGGGTGCTCTCATCTGAGCCTGCTCTTTCCTGATCATCTATGTTGCCGAGCTGGAACGGGGTGAGATTGCAGTCTCCAGCGATATAGTTGAGGAAGAGCCAATCCTTGTGTATCCCTTCAGGTATATCCGGCTTCTTCCCGTTTATCTCTACTTTATCGTTATCAGCATAAGTGCTTTCTTTTCTGGCCGTTTTTACCGTATCTCTATAAAACTCTCCTGCAGGTTTTGTGCTTATCGATGTGACGTTCATGATGTTTCCTCCTCTGGTTTATTCATTCTGGCTCAAGTTTAATTGATACGGCTGTGACATGGAAGTTCCAGAGGCGATCCAATTCCGGAGGAAGATGGGATGGATATACTTTGTGCTGCTGCTTACTTTGTCATATTTAATGGAATATATGATATACATGATACAGATTGTGTATTCTCTGAATCATGGGAACTGAACAGGGATGCCGGGCTGCTGAAACCAGGTGCCGACGATCTGGAACTCTGCTGGAACTTGAATGTCACACAGAGTCATTGTTAAATAGTCATGTGAGAATGTATGGTCTTCGGCCCTTATACATTCCAGTGATGAAAGGAGTATTTACCATGATAACAACAGCAACATTCAATCCTGCGACTGCCGGCGCCGGCACATCGATGGTTTTAAAAGAGAGAGAAGATGTAAAAGCTGAAGGGAGGGCGCTTCCAGAAGATTGCTTCGAGTCAGTATCTTCAGGCGGTGATATTGCTACAGAACAGCCTGCCAGATGGCTTATCCTGAACTATGTCGCCGCCGATGGCGGGCTCGTCAAATATCAGATCAGAAATATCGACGATATGGAAAAGGTTGGTTCTGACAAGGATATGCACATAGTGTCACTAATCGATGTGGGTCCGAAGCCTGAGCCGTTCAAAGGCCTCTGGTCAGGTGCCAGGGCTTTCTATGTTAGCAGAGACAATACTAAAGATGAAATAAAATCACCTATAATCGCTGATTATGGCAACAACCTTGATATGTCATCTCCTGAAACTCTGAAGAACTTCATAATCGATATGGTGAAGCAGTATCCATCAGAACATATCGCCCTTATCATGAACGATCACGGTGGAGGCTTCACAGGAGCAATGGTTGATGAGTCTGACGGGTCCTACATGACAGTTCCTGATCTTAGAAAAGCTGTTGAAGAAGCAGAGGAGACTCTGAACAAAAAGATCGATATCATAGGATTTGATGCCTGCCTGATGGCTGAGACTGAAGTGGCATACGAGCTGAAGGATTGTGGGAAGATCCTGCTGGCTTCTGAAGAAAACGAAGGCCCGTGGGGATGGCACTATGATTCAGTTCTCGGTGGAAATGTGATGGCAGAGGCTATTACAACGGCAAGGGGCCGCATGACCCGCGGACTCACTGTAACTCCTGAAGAGTTTGCAAAAATTATCGTTCAGGTGAACAGAGAGCATTATCTTGAAAACACCACTTTCTCCGCCATACGCCTCGACACAATGGATGAGCTTGCCGGCGTGATGAACGGCCTGGCCGATGCCATTCTCGCCACAGAGGATAACAAAGCAGTCGGAATGGCTCTGGGTAGATCAGAGACCTTTGGAGGATATCTGACACCTTACCGTGATATCCACGACCTCCACGACTTCTGCAATCAGATTGCTATTTTTACAGCTGATGAAAAGCTCAAAGAGGCGGCGAAGAAAGTATGTGATACAATTGAGACGAGCACGGTTATGGATAATCAAGTCTATGAGGAAGATCATCCCAACTCAAAAGGCATCAGCGTCTACTTCCCCAGGCGTTATGCCGGTGAGATCGAATATGATTACGGCACTCTGCGCTTCGCACGGGATACCCGCTGGAGTGATGCCATCAAGCGTTTCGCCACAAACACGGAGGCACCGCCCAGAAAAGTTCCTGAATACTGGCCGGATAGAGCCATGACACCATGGAAACAGAAAGCAGCGGTTAGTGGCTCCTGATAGTAATATCCAGATGGAACAGTGAGGAGGAACGTCCATGATCGGAAGCAGTATGACAGCCACAAGACTATTAACAGAAAAGAGAGCTACCGGATCTGTAACCTCAGGTCATGACTCTCTAAATGGAAATATGGCAGAGAAAGAGGAAGAAATCACATTAAGTGACCTCTCTGTGCTCACCTCATCACAGGGAGCGTTTCAGACTGAGGGTACACCCGGCAGGGCTGAGATACTGCAGCATTGCACCGGTAAGAACAGCCGGTCTGATACGGCTGAAGCTCTGATGAAGAAATGGACCGTCCTTTTCTACTCTGCTGCTGATAACAACCTGTTGACATATATGTTCATGGATATTAATGAGACTGAATCGGTAGGCTCTGATGAAAATACCAGCCTTGTCGCCCAGTTTGATGAAGGAAGACGTGGTGCATCCCGGTATCTTCTTCAGAAGGACAGCGATTTTTCGGCAATTAATTCTCCTGTGCTTTCGAAGATGGGCTCAATTGACATGGCTGATCCTGACACGCTTGCCGATTTTGTCTCCTGGGGCATCAGGAACTATCCGGCAGAGCACTATGCACTGATCATATCTGATCACGGATTTGGCTGGGAAGGCGCTATAGAAGATGACAGCCATGAAAACATCATGACAACACCCGGAATAAACAAAGGTCTTGAAAAGGCAGAGAAAGAGACCGGTGTAAAGCTGGATGTGCTGGGGTTTGACGCATGTCTTATGGGCTCAACTGAAGTTGCCTATGAGCTTCGAAACAGAGCGCAATTCATGGTGGCATCTGAAGAATCAGAAGGAGCTGCAGGATGGTCTTATACGAAAGTATTGAGTCAGAAGTTTCTGCGCAGTCTCCAGCAGTCTCTTGGAGACAGAATTAATATTACTCCTCTCGATTTTGCAAAAAAGATTGTGGATGATGCAGCCATGACACCTGGGGTTCTCCCTACAATGTCCGCTCTTGACCTGTCGAAGATGGAGAGCCTGAAGGATGCACTGAATACAATGGCGGAAAAGATCATTTCGACAGAGACTTCCTCCGGCACGATAAACAGGCTGGCCGGTGCAAGCCAGAGCTTCTATGTGTTCAAGGATCTCTACGACTTCTGTCATCGTATCAATGAGAGCACTGATGTGAGAGATGAAGAGCTCAGGAAGTCAGCGCAGGCTGTAATGGACTGCCTGACAAAGCAGGTTGTTATCAGGGAGCAGCATTCAGATAAATATCCTGATGCTCACGGACTTCATATTGAGCTGCACAGCTGGCAGCATTCTGGAGATGTGGAGTGGTCACGATATGGAGATCTTGCCTTTGCAAATGACACTGAATGGCATAAAGCTCTTAAGAAGCTTTACAGCGAGCAATAGGATCCGGCGGGAGAGATCACTGCTGGGCTCCATAGCTGCGCAGCAGTTGAGCCACATCATTGTGTTTCTCTCTTAGAGCGAGAGAATAGGGTGACCACTGTCCCTGACTGGAATCACGGGCATTCACACTGGCTCCTTTTCTTATAAGGATCTCTACAACTGAAACATGGCCGTTCTCAGCCGCATAATGAAGTGGCGTTCTACCTGAATTATCCCGCGAGTCGACGTCAGCTTCCTTTTTCAGCAGGTACTCTGCTATCGGGAAGTTTCCAGTCTGTGCTGCAATGTGAAGTGGGGTCTTCATCGAGATGTCTGCCGCATTGACAGCTTTTCTGTCTTTCTGGATATATGTCTTTACTTTTGAGAGATCGCCCTGACGCACTGCTCCGTGGATATTCTGTTGAATAAGCAGCCTGTACGCCAGAAAGGAGAGAGCGGCGATGATGATTACAACGGCAGTTTTTCTGATCACTTCTGTCACCTCTTTGGGTTGGCTTTTCAGGCATTAAAAAAGGCCATTAAAGGCCTTTTGCGGTATAAAGAAGTTATTGACTCATGCTCGGCTTAATCCGTACTGCGCCATTATCTGAGTGATATCATTGTCGAATTGAGCCATCAATGCGTTATTCAGCGTACCGGTGTTGGTGGAGCCTGTGCCGTACTGCGCCATTATCTGATTGAAATAACTGGACATCTGCTGTTCTGTTGTGAGACTCGAAAGAGAGCCGAGCGAGCCGGCTGCAGGAGAGGTGTTCGCTGCACCTGACCCTGAGCCTGAACCATACTGCGCCAGTATCTGGTTCATATAACTCTTCATCTGCTGCTCCAGTGTATTGCCGCCACCGAGCATCTGCTGCATCATCTGATATATATTGGAGGTTCCGTCCATTCCGCCGGTCAGACCATACTGCCCCATCATCGAGCCGGCTTCAGAGGTCATGCTGGACATATCACCTGGAAGCCCCATGAGCGACGTGTTCATAGTTCCTGTCAACCCGTTCATTCCACCGCCGGTGAGCGATGGCATCATAGAGGTCATATTCATGGAATTGAAATTATTTATTGAGTTCATATATCTAACCTGCCTTTCGCTGTTTTATACTTTAATATATATGTAACGACAATTCTGAATTAGTAAAGGGTATTATCAATGAGTTTTGTATCACAGGTGTAAAAAATATGTTAATTTTTTTTTCAGCTCTGCGTAATATGCTGCCGGAACCTTTTGAATTCAAGCTCGGCAAGCTCATCGACACGCTGTGGCTGAAGAAAAAGATACGTGAAGCAGGTGTGCCTCCACGTATCATCTGTGTTCTTTTATGGAATATTGATTATATGATGGCTGTATGATATAATAACAGGAACAGGGAGGCTTCATACAGTGTTGTCAATCCGCGCGATTCAAAGTGAACACGATTCAAGGCCATTCAGCGCAGCCGGTTGTTACGGAAAGGCGCTCAATACGCCTGTTGTGCTACTTGAACAAACGCGGGTGATGGGACGTGAGGGAGACTGAGGAGCTCTCTCTCTGGAGATGTCAATATAAGGGCCCGCAAGGGCCTTTTTTAGTTGGATGAAAGGAGGTGACCACAGTGGCCATGACAAAAGAGATGATCAAGTTGTACATCCGGCGGTTCATAGAAGCCCGGATGGAGAACAGAGAGAAGAGAAAAGGAGGGAACCATGTCAGGATCGGACGGATCAGGCGGACAACCTTGCGACGGTATGTATGAGAGCGATCTGGAATCCTTCCCGTAGAAGGCCTCACATAATGTGAGGCCTTCTTTCAGGTAGCGCGCCAGGCTGATTGCCAGGAGCAAAACAAAGAGGGACATCTTTGCAGATATCCCTCAACACTGATGAGATGCGATGTGGCTCTTCCTTCGCTGCTACGCAGCCTGGAACATCTGATTCCCCCATGGACTGTTATTGAATCCCGCATTCGGGAAGTTCTGCATATATTGATCCATTGTCCCTTTATTTTCGAATTTACCGTTGTTCTGGTCATAGACGCTGGTCTGTTTCGCGTCTACTCCCTGCATGTTCATCTGGTCGCCAGGGAGAGCGATTCTCACCTTGTTGACAACTCCATCCGGCTTGTCGGCGCACATCAGAATCTGAGTGCCGTCCTTGCAGTTGAAGCATGCATTCTTGGTTTTGAAATCCTGTTGTGAGCCATCAGGGTTCTTGATATGAGGATCGCCCCATACCTTCCACTCACTGGGTTTGCCGTCTGTCTTATCTGACTTTTTATCGTTAGCGCCTTTTGTGCCTGATGCTGAGGCTGATGCGGCATCATCACCTGCCGCCGCTGCTGCCGCTGCTGATCCTTTACCGGTGGCCGAGGCTGCTGCTGAGGCACCGCCATTGCCTGAGGCTGCTGATGCTGCTGCTGAACTGCCCCAGCCGTTGCCGCCTGTCTGTCCTACCTGCTGCTGTTGGCCGCCTGGCTCTTTGACTGTAACAGTATCGTCTTTCCATGCGATATCCACGCCGCCAGGCGTTTTGAAGGTATCACCCTGCTTCAGTTCTATCGTCTGGCCCTGTCCACCGTGATGACCGGGACCCTGGTTCTGTCCGATCTGTCCTGGCTGCTGCTGTCCCGGGAACTGTCCAGGCCGCTGCATGCCCGGATTCTGTCCGATCTGTCCTGGCTGCTGCATGCCGGGATTCTGCATGCCTGGCTGCTGTCCGAGACCATTCTGCTGCATCATCTGCATCATCTGCATCATCATCTGCATCATCATCTGCATCATCTGCTGCATTCCCTGGCCCTGCTGCATGCCTCCCATGCTGCCCATACCGCCGAAGCCCGGCACCATGCCCATTCCTGAATTGAATCCCATTGGAGAGAAGCTCTGCTGCTGCCCAAACATGGGCATCTGTCTGGGGCCGCCGCGCTCAAAGGCGCCGTCTGAGAAGTTCGCGCCATCAAGTCCGAAGTTCATTCCAAGATTGACGTTCATGCCAGCCTGGCCGGCCCGCTGAGCCATCTGCATTACCTGTGCAATTATATCCATTGAGCCGAGTCCCATATTTCCCATTCCACGCATCGCATCCATTATTTTGCCCTCCTTGCCGATTAGGCTTTTGTGTATTTCCTTACTCTTATTTTCACATAAAATTGCCTTCTGGTAAATACTGATTTGTAACAATTTTGTAATTGATGTTAATAAAGTATGAACTTTTAGAGAAAAATTCTATTATTTTCAGGGATTTTTTTATTACGAAATCTTCACAGACATGTTACATATTTTTTACTATTTACTGTTAACATTTTTCTCTGATTTCTTGATATAACTATTATTAAAAAGGAAGTTGAGGTGGGTTCAGATGACAATATCCAATGGCAACAACAGTGTTCTCTTCACGCATGAAAGGCTCCATACCGGCTTCGACACAGCAGACATCAACGGAGTAAGAATTCTGCAGGAACAGACACAGGGGCCTTCCGAAGCCATTTCGGCTGAGGAGGCTGCATCAGTAGCAGGTTTCTGCAACAGAGCTCTTCAGGATACTGACAGACTGCGCTTCCCACTGCTGTCGAGACTCATAGCCCCTGAGAGCAGAGAGCCTTTATCGGATTGTGAGACACCGGCAATGGAGCTCTGCCGTGAACCTGCTCACATAATGGAGGAAGACGCCGGCATTTCATCGGGTCATGACGGGGTTTCCAGGCGAAGCGGCGGAGATCAAACAGAACAGTTTCAGGAGTGCTCGCTGGTCCGGAACAGAGCTTACTATCACGGCTCCCCTGAGGAAAAGCTGCTCTCTGCGAAGCTGGATAATGCAAAGGAAAAGAAAAACAGGCCTGAGATCCGCAGAAGCAGGGAGAATCTGAAAGCATACTGGAGAAAGATAATCAACGAGGAGTATCAGTCCCTTCCCAGAAGCGAATTCCCTGCCGAGGTCAGGAAGCAGAAGAAGAATTACAAATATAATCCTGATGACAGCTTTGTTCAGTACAGGCTCCACGCCCTGGCGAAAAAGGCAAAGGAGTCTGGATATACAGAATCTTTGAAGGAGATTGAGCGGATCCGAAATGGAGCATGGAGCGGTACATCTCCAACCGGCACCAGAATCTTGAACTTTGCCAATGAAAACAAAAAGCGGTCCGACTTTGAAAGCATGCTGTGTTTTCACTATGTTGCGAATGCTCTGGATGATTCCGGTATAATACTGCACGGGGATGATGCGTATATGGCTGCCGATCAACTGGCCCGCCACCCGAAGGTGCGTGAAATCAGGGGATTGAAATCCGAGCAGCTCACATCACTGCCTGCAGGCGCCATTGTGGTCTGGGACAGAGGGTCAGGACATGTCAGCGGCCATATTTCCATCTCTCAGGGAGATGGCACTGAGATAAGCGATCGCGTAAGAGATCAGATCACCGATTACGGCACCACCTTCAGGGTATTCATGCCTCTTGACATGATAGAGGAGTGACCTTCTCCTCTCCGGCTGCAATTATGAGGCGATGCATCGGGAAAGGCAGTGAGCATCGCCTCTTATTATTTTACATCACTTGATTAATACTCTTCTTCACTGTATAATCAAATCCAGCGCCTGTGTTTTTCAGAGGAGGAACGATATGAAATACTCATTCAGACATATATCTGCAGTGCTGATAATCCTGCTCCTGGTCTTTTTCATCGCCCCTTACAGCACAGCACAGGTACAGCAGGAAAAGAAGGATATAAAGGGTCTCAAGGATGATCTCGAGACCATGAGGGAACTTCTGTTCAAGAAGGATGTACCTGTTGTATATCTGAGTCGCCAGCAGATCAGAGAGTATATAATAAAAGAGCTCGGCTCCCCTCTGCAGAAGAAGAGACTGGCTCTTGAGGCAGTGATGCTAAAAGCCTTCGGGTATGTCAATCAGGATTTTAATGTAGAGAAGTTCTATATAGATATGTATTCAGAACAGGCTCTAGGGATTTATGACTTCAGGGAAAAGAGATTCATAATATCCACAGGAAGCCTGATGTCTGCTGAGCAGAAAAAAATGGCCTCCTCATTGAATGTTGACATGGAAAAGGCAGTAATGATCCACGAACTGGACCACGCCCTGCAGGACCAGTATTTCGATCTCGGTGTGCTTATAAGGCGTCTGCTGAAGACATCCACTGATGAGGCGCTGGCAGGCCAGTCTGTCTTTGAGGGTGAGGCCACATACATCATGTTTGATTATCTGCTTAGAGCCTGCGGGTTTAATATAGACATGCTCCCCGACAACTTTCTCGATATGATGACCGATATGTTCGAATCACCTGCTTCTTCAAATGAAAAGATTATGAAGGATGCCCCGCCCTATTTCAGGGAGATGAGTATCTTTCCCTATCTGCACGGCCTCGCATTTATAAAATACGTGAAGAATCGGAATGGGTGGGACGGGATCAACGCTCTCTATTCCAACCTGCCTGTCTCCACTGCGCAGGTCATCAACCCGGCTCTCTATGAAAAAAAGGTAATGCCTGTCAAAGTCGCTTTCCCTCAGGCTTGGATGAAAGAAAGAAAAGCAATCATTGACGATTCTCTGGGGCAGTTCCTGATCGGGGTGCTGCTCACCCAGTATCTTGGGAAAGAGAATAATCAATACATAGAGGGATGGACTGGTGATCGATATCTGGTTTTTGAGGACCTGGGAAGATACAGCCTCGTATGGCGCACTGAATGGAATAGTGAAAAGACTGCCGGCCTCATGTCCGCAGCCTTTGAAAAGCTGTACTCTACAAGGTTTCCAGGAATAGTCTGGGAGAAGAGACCTGATGGCTGTGAATCAGGAGGCGTCAAAGGGAGCCCTTCTCTCCTTCTGATTCGGAAAGGCACTTCTGTGATTTTTATGCAGGGATTTACTGAGAAGGATATGAAAAGTCTCAGCAGGGCGGTCCGAAGTCTGGAAGACATCTCCCGCTAGATTCTGAAGGGAGCCAGGTCTTTTTCCTGCCATTTATCCAGCTTTGTGTTGTTCCAGTTCTCCCTGTCGAGTTTCCACTGTCCGTCTTCTTTTATGAAGAGGACGCGTCCATATGAGTCTTCAATTGCATCGGGCTTGAATATGCTGCGCCCCTTGCCTGAGAGTTCCAGCACTGCCTTGTCGCCTTTTATGATCTGATTCTCCACCTTATAGGTGACAGGCGCCATGAACTGAAGAAGCTTCATTATCTTCTCTTCAGAAAACTCAGGCTTGCTGCGATCCCTGGCAATGTCAGCCTGACTTGATTTGCTCATATGCTTTATCATTTCATTCATATTACCCTGTTTGATGGCAGCGTTTATGGACGCATATGTTGAGGATGGATCGCTCTGTGCAATTGATGGCATCGCGGTGATGCAGAAAAAGAACAGGAGAGCCAGGATAACTGTGAGATGGGCTGGTTTTTGTTCTGTCACGGTAAACCTCCTGCAAAGCTGTGATAGGTTCGAAATTCAAGAGCCACTCATATTCTCCTTTTATGTTACCGGGATGTAAATATTCGAGTCTGTCCCCATTTTTCCAGGAGGAGTGTGGGAGCATTCTGGCAAAGTACAGAGAGATGGTTGGTTGACAGGAGCTCCTTACTATGTTCTGTATTCAGTGCGGCAGGAAGATTGGGAAAAGCGATCGCTTCTGCTGCTTTTGCGGTGCAGAAATTCCTGAAAACCTGTCTGCACTTAAGTGCAGGCCCTGTGTGGACTCAGAGCCGGACAGCCTTCTTCTCACCTTTGGCCCACTGGGCTTTTCCATAGGCAGGGGATCTGCTGAGCTTTTCAGCTGGGAATACAGGAACATCACCCGCTTTGAAATCACAACAAGGCGATTCCGCACTGTCCATCAATCTGCACTGCTTTTCAGCGTGCGAAGGACTATAGAGCTGGATATTCCCATAGCAGCCATCGAGTCTGCAGAACGTTATTCACGCTCTTTTATCGCCTTTGGACTGATGGGAGTGTTGGGGATAAAGTATCATACCGGAGACGGATTGGCCGAGATCAACATAACCGGTGACAAAGGCACACTGGATAAGGCTCATTCCCTTCTGACTTCACTCAGGCAGAGGGTCTGAGCTCACAGGGGCAGTGATTTCGATTAGTACGATGCAAGTTGCAGTGCCGTGGATGGGGTTAACAGGAGACTTTAAAATAAAGAGGAGGAAAATAACGTGATAGATCAGATCGAAAAGGTGGAGACGATGAAGAAATCGGCAGTCTTTGCCGATCTTCCAATAGAAGATATTGTCATCATAGCCGATATTCTGCTGGAGCTCGAGTATCCTGAAGGCCACGTCATTTTCAGAGAAGGTGAGCCTGGCGATAAAATGTATATCATAGTGTCAGGTCAGGTTATTATCGAGAAAGGTGAGGGCAAAGACATTGAAATGACTTTAACACTCGGAAGCGGCGAGTGTTTCGGCGAGATGGCCATTCTGGATGGACTGCCCCGCTCCGCTTCAGTAAAGGTGACGAAGCCTGCCAACCTGCTGGCTATTGAGCGGGAAGACTTCAGAGAGCTGCTACGGGTCTATCCTGAGATATCGCTGAATGTGATCCAGATCCTGTCAGGGAGACTCAGAGTTGCAAGCACCAACACAATCAAACATATCAGAGAGCAGCTTTAAGGCCGGCTTTTGCAGCCAGTCACAGGCAGGTGTCTCAGATTCTGATGAGCATGCTGCCTATCCGAACATCTTCTTGAATCTGAAGGCTCCAAAGCTGAATATGGCAATTCCCAGCACAAGCAGAGATATGAAATGCTGCCACATGAATACCAGGGAGTTGCCCTTCATGAAGATGCCCATCCCCAGCTCGAGATAGTAATAGAGAGGCGATAGTCTGATCAGATACTGGAGAAAGACCGGCATAGCCTCCGGGGGGACCCAGCTTCCTGACAGGAACATAATCGGGAAAAGGATCAGAAGTGTGATAAGCACTGTCTCAGACAGGTTGTTGGATACTGTCGAGACCAGCAGACCCAGACCTGATGAGGCGAAGCAGAAAACCATCGTAACGATTAGAAATTCAATGGGGTTCCCTCGGAACGGAACACCCAGGATCGGAATCATTACAGTATAGATCGATATGAATGCGGCTATCAGAAATACGACGATCATCGGCAGCACTTTGGCGAACATGATCTCTATCGGACGCACCGGCGTGACCATCAACTGCTCAATGGTTCCGAACTGTTTCTCATTTACCATGGCAGTAGCAGGCAGAAGTATCGCAATCAGGGTGAATATTGTGAAGAACTCCTGAATGGCCATGACCCAGCGGTCGTTAAGATTCGGATTGAATGCGTACCGAATCACCGGAGTGACTGTCGGGATGAGTTTGAATGAGACTGTAGAGACCTGCCACTCTTTAATAAGAATGTTGCGGGAGAAATCGTTGATCATCTGGCTGAGATATCCTGCAGCAATCTCTGCGGTGTTGCTGGTGGTGGCATCCAGAATAATCTGAACAGGAGCGCCCTGCTTCGCGTTAAGCTTATCCTGGAACTTTCTCGGTATGACCAGTACGGCGCCGATTTTATCGCTCAGGATGAGGCGCTCTATGTCTTTTTCGTCTTCGATGTAGGAATATATATGAAAATAAGGCTTCCTGATCTGTCTCACCAGTTCCTGGCTCTTCTGAGTCTTATCCAGGTCATAGATCGATATAGGAAAGTTCTGCAGTTCCATGGTTGTCTGGGCAGCCATCCACACATCCAGTGTGGCCGCATACAGAACGATGATCAGAAGTGTCAGATTCCGGGCAAACTGAAGCACTTCTTTCTTCTGCAGTGTAAAGAATTTAAAGCTCATGATACTACTCCAGTCTCTTTTTAAAGAGCACGATGGACAGTAAGAAGTATCCCAGGGCCATCGCGGAGAGCGCAATAATGTCCCGGCTCAGGTAGTCCATCCCCACTCCCTTCAGCATCAGCTTCCTGATGAATGAGATGTAATAAGTCGGTGCTATTGAGTAAGCAGTCTCCTTTGCGCTCGGATCCATGCATACGACAGGGATCATGAAGCCTGAATACATAAATGATGGTATCAGGTTGAGCACTGCGGTGATCAGAATTGCCGCTATCTGGCTCTTCACCAGTACTGCAACGAAAATGCCGATCCCTATGACAGTTATCACATATATCAGAGATACTCCCAGCAGCAGAAGCAGACTCCCCCGCATGGGAACGTGAAATACGAATACAGTCAGGATGAGGAAGAGCAGAAAGTTGAAGTAGGTTATTACAATATAGGGGATGGCCTTACCAAGTATATATTCAGTCTTTGAGATAGGTGAGCAGAACATGTTCAGGATCGAGCCGGTCTCCTTCTCCTTGGACAGTGAAATGGCTACGATGGTTGGGGGGAGAAAGATAAGAATGATGGCTATGACTCCCGGAACAGCAAAATCCTCGCCGCGGAATGTAGAGTTGAACCACGGTGATGTGTAGACCGATACAGGCATCCCGGTGCCTGATCCATATGAAGGGCCCATAAACTTCAGAAAGGCTGTCTGGAGCACGGCACCTCCGAATTCCGCCACGGTGCCTTCCAGGTAGCCTGCACTCATCTCCGCCCTGTTAGTGTATGTGGCGTCCACAATGGCCTGAAGCTTAGTTGGCATGCCTCTTGTGATATCGTGACCGAACCTGGGCGGTATTACCACGCAGAGCCTTATCTCGCCTCTTCTGATAATATCGTCAATATCACCGTATTTAGTGAGCATTTTTTTTATCTGGAACATATTGGAGCTTGCAAAGGTATCGATGAGCCTTCTGCTTTCGGCGCTTCTGTCTTCATCCAGAATCGCCATCGGGATGTTTCGCACATCGATAGACATTCCGAAGCAGAAGAGGAAGTAAAGTATCAGAGGAGCCACAATGGAAAGGATCAGGCTCATCAGGTTCCTGAGAAGCTCCTGTGACTCTTTTTTCACAACAGCCAGCACTCTTCGCGGTGAAAACATCTATATCTCCCCCCGCTCCGCCTTCTCACAGAAATATACGAATACATCTTCAAATGGCATCAGCTTCTCCTTTATTGAGGTGACTCTGATATTATGAGGCTTCAGCATTTCAGGTATTGCAGCAGTATCTCTGGCTGTTTCCTTAGTGTAAAGATGGATCGTTCTGCCGAAAATATTGCAGAAACCGTACTGTTTCCCCAGGATATCATAGCTTTTGAAAGGCTCTGATGTGTATATCTCAAGCATCGAGCCCATCTCTTCATTGACCTTCTTCTTCAGATTGGTGGAAGAACCGAGGGCAATAAGTCTTCCCATGTGCATGAGCGATATCCGGTCACACTGCTCCGCTTCGTCCATGTAGTGAGTGGTGACGAGGATGGTGATCTTCTTTTTCCGGGATAGAAAGAAGATGATGTCCCAGAAGATTCTCCGGGCTATCGGATCCACTCCTGATGTCGGCTCATCGAGAAAGATGACTTCAGGCTGGTGAATGATGGCACAGCCGAGAGCAAGCCGCTGTTTTATACCCATCGGCAGGCTGTCAGTGATCACATCGCCTTTTCCTTCCAGATCGGCTATCTTCAGAATCAGCCCGAGCCGTCTTCTGAGATCTTCTCCGGGTACACCGTATATTCCGGCATAGAGCTCTATGTTCTCTGCCACGGTAAGGTCGCGATAGAGCGAGAATTTCTGGGACATGTAGCCGATACTCTTCTTTATCTCCCACTGCTGCTTCATCAGGTCGAAAGAGCTGATCTTGCCGGAGCCTTTGGTAGGTGGGAAGAGGCCGCAGAGCATCTTGATGGTGGTGGTCTTGCCTGCACCGTTTGGCCCCAGAAACCCGAATATCTCTCCCCGTTTGACATCGAAAGTCACATTGTCAACAGCGGTATATTTACCGAATATCTTGTAGAGGTTCCTGACCTCTATCATCACGTCATCACTGCTGCCTTCCTTCCTCTTCTTCCCGGGAGTGTTGAAAAACTCTTCAAGCGCTTCATGATTTGCACCTGCCTTCTCCTTCATGATCTTGGTCAGGAAGACATCTTCGAGGGCAGGTATACCCTCTTCGAGATGGGTAATGGAGAGGTTGTTCTTTGCTGCATAGCTCTTAATAGACTCTATTGCATTGCCAGGGGCGTTGTAGATCGCATTCAGCTTGGTCCCTGCAGGGTATACGACCTTTATCTCAGGCATCGACTTCAGAACTCCCAGAGCTTTCTGCTGATCTTCAACATATACCTCAATGAGAGTTCCTTCAATCTTATTGACAAGATCGTCCATGGTGCCGAGTGCAAGGACCTCACCTTCATGCATCAGCGCCATTCTGTGACAGCGCTCGGCTTCATCCATATAGGACGTGGTGAGGAAGATTGTGATATCATTATCCTTCAGAATCTTGTTTATGAGATACCATATGTCGCGTCTTGAAATGGGGTCTACACCTGTGGTAGGCTCGTCAAGAAAGATCATCCTGGGCGAGTGGATCAGCGTGCAGCAAATGCCGAGCTTCTGCTTCATGCCGCCTGAAAGGTTTTTAGCCTGCCTGTCCTTAAACTGGGCGAGTTTTGTCACTTCCAGCAGATCCTTTTTCAGTGCCTCTCTCTTTGCCGGGTCGACACTGTTGATCTCTGCAAAGTAGTCCACATTCTCTTCGATGCTGAGCTCAGCTGCCAGTGAGAGGCCTAGACCTTGCGGGAGGATCCCGACATGAGAGCGGATTTTCTCAGGGGTTTTGAGCATGTCGTTTCCAAGAAGATGGACCTTTCCTTCCTTTGTAGGCAGCACCCCCCCCATTATGTAGATTAGCGTGCTTTTGCCTGCGCCATCAGGGCCCAGAAGTCCGAAGATCTCTCCCTTCCCGACTTCAAAGGAAACCTGTTTCAGCGCCTTTACCGACTTGAAGTTCTTTGAAACACCTTCAATGGTTAGGATAGATTCCATGGAAAACTCTCTGAAGCGGCGTTTCTCACGTGATCTGCGACTACGCTACTTCTTCTCCCCCTTCTGTGCTTTTTCCGGCTGCTCGTTTTCCGGGAGAGGTTCTGTTTTGGTCGTGTCTATATAGGCTTCTGAAGGCATGCCGGGCTTCAGCTTTCTATCTTTGTTCCCTTTGACTCTGATCTTGACAGAAAATACAAGCTTGGCGCGCTGATCCTTGGTTTCCACATTTTTAGGGGTGAACTCTGACCTGTTGGATATCTGGTATACATATCCTTCAAAGGATTCGTTGTTAAGGGAGTCCGGTACAATCTTGACAGGGTTTCCTATCTTGACCTTTCCGACCTTGTCTGTGGTAAGAAATACTCTCAGGAAGAGCGCATCCATGTTCACTACGGTGACAAGTGGTGTGCCTCCGGCCACCACTTCGCCCGGCTCCACCACCTTGCTGACGACGGTGCCGTTAATAGGCGAATAAACTTTCGAGTCTTCCAGGTCAGCTTTTGCCGAGTCGAGAGCCTGTCTGGCTTTGAAGAGCATACGATTTGAATTGTTTACTTCTTTTTTACGAAGCTCCACATCATACACTCCTACCTGCGCCAGGTTCACACCGGCCCGCCCGGCCATGATCCCGGACTGTCCTTCGACTATTCCTGCAGAGCCGATATTGACATTGGCGCTCGCCACATTGAGGCTTCTCCTCGCGCTCTCTATGGCGGATCTGGCCCGCTCTGCCTGCTTCATTGCGAGGTTGTGCTCTTCCCGGGCGGCTATATACTGCGTCTCTACCGCATCAAACTTCGCTCTGGGTATGGCGTCTTCTTTGACGAGATTACTGTAACGCTGATACTCCTTTTGATTGTAATCCAGATTAGCCTTTGCCTTTTTCTCATTTGCGAGTGCCTGCTCATACTCCAGCTTCGCCTGGGTCACATCCAGCTTTGAGCGATCGAGCTGTGCGATGCTCTGCCTGTACATCGACTCGGCTTTTGTGAGCTGGGAGTTGTTTACGTGGAGATTTGCCAGAGCCTGATTCACTCTTGCATCAGTATCAGCTTTTGCCTGATCGAGTGAGGCTTCGGCCTGCTGAATCTTGTTCTGCCAGATCTTTATCTCTTCCTTGGCAGAGCGTATCTGCGCCTTCAACTGCTCGGAATAGATAAAGCCGATGAGCTCCCCTTTTGCCACATCGTCGCCCTCTTTTACGAGGATCTTCTCCACTTTCCCCGATATTTTTGCTCCGGCGTTATATTCGTCTCCTTCGATCCTTCCGGAGACATTTATGGTACCCTCTGCAGTCTTCTCGCCTTTCATGCCTTTTATGGCGTTGCATCCGGCAATGAATATAAGCACGATGAATATCGCGATAATTGTTTTCTGCATAATATTTTTAGCCATGGAGCCACCTCGATTCAGCGTTTATCTTCAGGTTTAATCAGTTCTGGCATCGTTTTCTCATCACGCTGGGAGAGAACTATCTTTTCTGTCATGGAGCCCATCGCCTCTTCGAGACGTGTGAGCGCGATGTTGTGCAGATATAAGGCAGAATAGTAATTGAACTCCGCTCTTTTCTGTGATGTAAGAGCATCGATGACTTCCTTGGACGTGGCTGCCTGTTCCCTGTATCTCAGATTGGCAAGCCGCACATTCTCCCTGGCAGCGTTTATTGCCAGTTCGGATGTTTCCAGATTTTTTTCCGCCGTTTTGAGCTGTGAATATGCTTCTCTTATCCGGAGCGATATCCGGTCGTAAGACAGCACTTCGTTATTCTTGATCTGCTCCAGTTTGCTCTTCTTAATCCGTGCTTCATCTACTTTCTGGCCCCAGTCGGTAATCAGCCAGTTAATGGAGAGCATCGCTGCGAGAGTGCTGCCAGGGAAGCCTTCAGCCTGTGAGTTCTGCAGTCCCGGCTTATCCCCGTATACCATGTAAAATGCAGCCAGGCTCAATGTCGGGATATAATTAGCCTTCTCGAGAGTGATGGCCCTGTCTGCCTGCTCTTTGAGAAATTTGAAAGCGACGAGCTCAGGGTTGTGAGACTTCGCATATTCGAGACACTGCTCAAGAGTGAGCTCGAAATTTCTTTTCTCCAGCTTTTCTGAAAGCTGAAAGACAGTGCTCTTGTCTGGAATCCCCATAAATGTGACAAGCGTGGCCTGGGAGATGACGTGGTTCTGCCGGGCTGTCTGCAATTCCTGTGCCGCGTTGGCGCTTTCCACCTGCGCTTCCATTACAGAGTTTTTTGCCACCAGACCCTGCCTGAAGAACTGGGTGGTAAGTTTTTCATGTTCCGAACAGCTCTTCAGATTCTGCTGAAGAAACTCTATGTACCGCTCGTCCCGGAGAATGGAAAAATATGAAGATTTAACATTTGTGAGGAGCTCATTCTTGGCCTGTATCAGCTGCACCTTTGCCACGTCTATTCCCAGCCTTGCTATCTCCTCGCTCAGGTCCTGGACACGGTTGAAAAGAGGTACTGAGAACCAGGTTGTCCACGTGTAGTTGTCCTGTGGGAAGGCCATGGAGAATGGAGTCAGCACAGATGAATCAGGATCGAGCTGATACTCACCCTGGATGGCAAAAGGGGTGAGAGTTCTGGTATAGGCATAGTTGGTCTGTATTTTAGGCAGGCGCTCCTTGGTGGTGGCCCGGTAGGAAAGCTCTGCCTCGGTGATGGATCTTTTTACATTATCTATCGTTTTATTGTAGATGAGCGCCTGTTCGACTGCCTGAGAGAGGGAGAGGGTGGGGGGCGAGGCCGGCTCCTCATCAGCCAGAACGGGCATGAATATAATGGTTATTGCTATAAAGAGAAACAGTGTAAAAACAGTATATATCCGCATGGCACTCCAGATCATAATATATGTGCGAGCATGAAATCTCTCTTATATGTGCTTTTACAAGAATGTTGCTGCGATAGATGCTGTGAAAAGAGCGTGTTTGAATGATTATCAGCCCACCGGAATTTTTCTTTATTCGCTGCAAAAGGTCAAATCCCTTCATGTCTCGGAACTTCCATAAAAACTTTGCCTGCCCCCCTGTGGGAGTGACAACCCTTTTTCCAGGGAAGGTTTGAATGATGTTGCATCGAATCCATAAAGTGCAGCGACAGCGAAAGCTTCCCGCTGCGAAGTGAGCCAGTCTCGGAATCCGGAGGAGCCGGCTTTGGCGCAGCAGGACAGTATCATAAAGGATCGCTACCAGGTCAGGAAGGTGATTGGCGACGGCGGTATGTCCAGAGTCTACCTTGTTGAGGATATGAGGCTTCACAGGAAGATGTGGGCTCTGAAGGAGATGGCGCCGTCAGGCACGCCTGAAGAGCATCAGGAGATGAAGACACAGTTCGAGCGGGAGGCGCAGATCCTCTGCAGGCTCAACCATATAAACCTTCCCAAGGTCACAGACTATTTCATCGAGGCTGAGCGTCACTACCTGGTGATGGAGTTTATTGAAGGGGAGACCCTTTTCGATATAGCGGAGCGGACAAAAGGCTTCATAAAGGAAGATATGCTAAGAGACTGGGGTGTGCAGCTCTGCGAAGCTCTCGAATATCTGCACGGGCAGTCTCCTCCGATAATATACAGGGATATCAAGCCCAAGAACATCATCCTGACAACTCAATGCATGATAAAGCTGATTGACTTCGGTATTGCCAGGCTTTTCGACATGCATAAGGTTTCCGATACGATCATCATAGGAACTCCCGGTTTCGCGTCGCCTGAGCAGTATGGAAAAGGCCAGACCGATCAGCGCTCTGACATCTACAGTCTTGGCGCGACGCTCTATAACCTTGCCACCAGGGTGGATCCTTCGCTGAATCCATTCTGTTTCTCCGTTCCATCCACAATCAATCCTGAGATTTCAAACTCCTTTGACAACACAGTGTTGAAGGCGCTAAACCTGAGGCCCCGGGACCGCTTCCAGAATGCCTCTGACTTCAAGGAGGCGCTGAGTCTGCGCCATACGACCGTTCTGCCATTCCTTTCCACACCGTCGGAGAGCTCGCTCTCTCTTGAGATAAGCGAAAGCCACATCGTATTTCAGCTCGATACTCAGGTCCAGACCGCCGAGAAGAGTATTCAGATCACCAACAGGGGAGGGAGATTCCTGAAGGCCAGCCTTTCTTCCAACAGATCGTGGATAAGGGTGACTCCTGACTACTTTGAAGCCAATATGCAGACCGTCACAATAATGATAGATCTCATGAAGGAGAAGCGTCTGCTGAAGCACAGGGGGAAGATAATTCTGGAGACAGAGGAGAGCACCTTCCCGATAGAAGTGACTGTCAATGTCAAACCTACCATATATGACACAATCATCCCGAGATCCGGCGTGTCTGTTTTTCTTCTGGGGCAGAGCGCCATCCCGCTTGTGGCGCCTTTCACCGTTGCATATACATATATGCTCTTTGACAAGGAGGAAAAGGCGGTGCAGAAATATCCCGCATATGCCTCCTTTGCCCTGGCAGTATTGAATGCGCTTCATTTCATCGGGATAATCTGAGGGAGTATTGTCTGATGCTTAATGCCGGTGAGCTCTTGAAAGAAAGGTACAGAATTGTGCGTCTTCTCGGCAAGGGAGGCCTCTCCTATGTATATGAGGTGGAGGATCTGATCCTCCCCAAGCGATGGGCGCTCAAGGAGTTTCACCCCAGAAACCTGTCTCCTGATGAAATGGTGCAGGTCCGTGAGCAGTTCAGGCGCGAAGTGGAGCTGCTCTCGAGACTTGTGCATCCGAGGCTGCCTGCAATCAGCGACTCCTTCATCTTCAACGAGAAAGACTACATGGTGATGGAGCTCATTGAAGGCAAGACTCTGCAGGAGCTCATAGAGGGGAGAGCCGAGCCTTTCCCGGAAGCGCAGGTAAAGGAATGGACCGAAGAGATAGTTGACGTGCTTGAGTATCTGCACAGTCAGAATCCTCCTGTCATATACAGGGATATAAAGCCTCAGAACATAATCATCTCACCGGAGGCTGGCGTGCGCTTCATCGACTTCGGCATCGCCAGGCTCTTCAATCCGGTAAAGGAACAGGATACCATCTTCATGGGAACACCCGGCTTTTCCCCGCCGGAGCAGTTCCGGCAGCGGCAGACCGACTGCCGTTCCGATATCTACAGTCTCGGCGCCACGATGCACTACCTGCTCACACTGAAGGATCCCGGCGCAACCCCCTTTGACTTCGAGCCGCTGTCGCTGTCCAACAAGACTGTGTCACCGCTCATGGAGAAGATTGTGCAGAAGGCTCTGGAGATAAAAGCCGAGAACAGGTTCCAGAGCGCAGCAGACATGAAGAAGGTGCTTCAGGGCGCCATGGCCTTCGAGGATCTCTTTGCACAGTCTTTCCTTATACTGGAGCCAAGGGAGATTCACTTCATCGATATCGATCCATTGAAAAACAACGAAATCCAGCTCGTCGTCAAGAACAGCACTCAGACACCTGTCAAAGGGACAGTGACATCCAATCACAAAGGCCTCAATGTTTCTCCTCTGCATTTTGACGCGCCGCTTTCAACAATCACCGTCACTCCTTCCAGGCGTGAATTCCCAAGGGGGGAGAAGGTGATAACATCTGTCGTGATATCGACAGAGAACAACAAGACCACTGTCCCTGTAACCATATTCTATAAGCCGACCTTCTGGAAAGGTCTTTCGCCGGCCATTGCAAGTGTAATCTTCTTTATAATACCTGTGGTATCGGGGCTCTGCTGGATGCTCTATCTCATTCTGCCAGCTGAAGCTTCTTCAGAGGCGGTCATTGCTTTGATGGCCGTGGCGTCAATCTGTGCCGCTTTTTTTCTCCCGTCAAAGTACCACACGAGATCGGCAGTATTGCTGTATCTGATCATACTGGGTGCGATGATTCCGATCATCAACGGGATACCGGTCATTGCGGTTCCCCAGATTTCAGTCTATTCCGGCATCATCGTGACCGTTTTTTATTTCATACTCGTGGTGATGGCGATAAACCTGATACTGTTCACAATGGCCATGAGGCTCTCAACGCGTCAGAAATCGGAGATGCGTCTTGTCGTGGTGGCGAGCTTCTTCATCTTTCCAGCGATGCTATTCGTTCTTCCCTTCCTCGCTGTCATACCATATTCATTGATCTTCAGCAACACTTTGACGTTTTTCATCATCTCATCGACGCTGTCGCTTCTATTTGCCGTAATGCTGGGATACAGCCTTTACAGGGAAAACCGGGAAGCCATGGCTTATACTGCGCCTGTCAAAAAAAACCGGTATGCTCCCTGTCTCCGTCCCGTTACAATAACCGCCATCGCTTTACTCTATGGAGCATTCTGGTTTGTACTGTGCCGGCAGTTTGAGAATCTCTCATTCGAGACATCGTGGCTCGGCTCAATGCCTGCCTTCAAATCCATAGTCGAATGGTCGGCGTATCTACCATTTGCAATATCCCATCTTGGAGAGCATCCAGGCCGGGATGTACAGATTCTTGTCACGTTCGGTGCAGCGGCGCTTTTTGCACTCTTTTATGTCTTTCTCCCCCGGTATAAGCTTCCGGCGAAGATAGGTCTTTTTTTCCTGTTTCTGGGGGTATTTCTGAATCTGGGGCTCTCATTTGAGGTGCTCCACCAGCGCTCCTTCGAGAAGTTCAGAGCGATCCTCACGACATCGCCGGAGAGGATGCTGACCGATATTGCCTTCCCCAGCAAGGGATTTTTTGATGAGAGGCTGAAGAATTACTATCTTTCACTTGCAGGAGCATATAAGAAAACAGTGTCCAGGAACTTCACCTACGCCGCACAGAAGTTCAATGCTGCCAGAATCGCTCTCCCGCCTCAGAAAAAGAATTCCCTGCTTGCAAGGAAATTGAGCTTTCTGTCTTCTCAGTCAAGGCTGTGGGATTATAACGACAGGCTTGAGTCACTTGAATTCAGCTGTTTCGACGAGGAGTTCAAGCTCTGTGACACTCAATGTTCGAGGGATACACTGAATCTATTCAGCACTGATTCAGACAGTGATCTTTCATCGGGCCAGTCACAGTTTTATATAATGCCCCGCCGTTATTTCTTCTTTGTGGGATCAGATGGGAGGTGCAGGGAGTTTCGTTCTGATTACGAGGTTCTTGCCGTTGTGCGCTTCTACCGGGGCTTCCTTAATGAGGTCAGAGGGAAGCCTCTCGATGGAAAGCGTCACTTCAAGGAGATGGAGGCACTTCTTCTGAAGGCGGGAAAAACAGAGGTTACTGAGCTGCTCCGCGTTGAGCTTGCAGAGCGGAAGAGCCTCTATCTCAGATATCCGGATCTCACCAGGGGAAAGAATTCATACTATGGTGAGCTTGCCGATTTTTACAGGAAGAAGAACAACACGAGCTTTGCACTTCCGCTCCTCATCTATCAGATTGAGCATTTTCCTGCCACGCTCTTTGAAAAATCAGAACAGGTGGAGATGCTTTACTCGCTTGGAGCAAAGGCAAGGGGAGACGCGCTCGTGGACGAGTTCTGCAGGAAAGAGTCTTCGGTGGCAGTGGAGCTTGGAACTGCCAGTCCTGAGGTGCAGTATCTGACCGCCATCAAGGCAGGGGCAGATAGGAACTATCTCAGGGCATACAATCTGCTCACGCGACTGAAAGACCATAAGGATTTAAGTCGGAATCCCCGCTATCTGGTTTTATACAGAAATATGGCTGCAGCCATTCGATGCTGGAAGCAGGTGATAGCACTGTCCCGCGAGCTGTCCGCAATCAAGGAGTATAAACTCAATGCCGATGATTATCTTAAATGGGCATGGAGTCACGATATTACAGGTGAGTATGACAGGGCGAAGCCATACTATGAGAACTATGCAGCTCTAATGAGCTCTGACGATGCAAAAGCTCCAAGGCTTGCAATCGTAAAAAACAGACTGGCCGGCGGACCAATTCCAACCTATATAATTCTCAGCCAGATAAGGGTCAACCCGGAGCGCCACCGCGTAGTTATTTTCGGGGAAGGTATCCCACCGGAGCATCTTCCTGAGCTGGTTACATGGAATGCATTGAATGATAAACCTGTTGTTACACTTTCTGATAATATAACACTGCAGAAAACCTGGGATTTCACTATGAAAAACTATAAGAGCACCTATCACAGGATAATCTTCAAGAATCCTGATGAGGAGAAAGCAGAGAAGAGCTACAGGTTTTATGCATTCTATGAGTATGACACGGCATCGTACTATCCCAGGAAGATAGGAATAACCAATAACACCATATTCAACTGCAAATTCGTTAAAGACGATTGTTATGGCAACAGGCTGAAGAGCAGTGATGTGGAGTCCGGTCTCTACCAGGTCAGGTGGAAAGGACATGTCTTTGTGGTGGTGTCTCGATTCACCTTTGATGGGCCTGTCGACGAAGATATCAGAATGGTGCTGACCTTACAGCAGTCGGCTTTCAATGGAGATTATAAGCTTGTTTTCCCTGACGAGCTTTTCGACCTCTTCAACAGCGAGAAGGGCACCTTCAATGACAAGGAGATAGTGAAGTAGACTATTGGTTCAGGGGTTATCAAAACCTGGGTCGTAGAGAAAATCAGGAGAGTATAGAGATGTCTGTCAATTGGAACAATCTCCGCTCATGGAACGGTTCACAGGATAAGAGTTTTGAAGAACTCTGCTGTCAATTGGCTGCTTCAGAATCAGTACCTGAAGGTTCCAGGTTTTTTCGGAAAGGTACGCCAGATGCAGGTGTAGAGTGTTTCTGGCGATTGCCAAACGGCGACGAATGGGGATGGCAGGCTAATTACTTTCATTATGCACCAGGGCAAACACAATGGACGGAAATGAATGAATCAGTCAACACTGCCATTTCCAAACATCCTAAGCTTGTAAAATACACCATATGTCTACCTATAGATCGATCTGATGCAAGGATCGATAATCAGAAAACCATGATGATGAAGTGGGATGAACATGTTGAAAAGTGGCAGCAGTTCGCAATCAGTAAGGGGATGTCAATCTCGTTCGAATACTGGGGGCAAAGCGAACTGGCCACGAGATTGAGCTCGGAATATCATCGGGGACGGCATTGGTTCTGGTTTAAAGATGAATGTTTAAGCAATTCCTGGTTCGTCAATCGTGTCGATGAGGCTGTGGCTAATGCTCGTGACCGGTATTCGCCTGATATCAACATTGATCTCCCCATCAGAGGCAACTTCGAGGCTCTTGGCCGCACAACTGATTTTTTTGCCCATATTGATTCACTTTATTCCAATGCGGCTAATAGCTTCAGAGATTTACGAAGAGTAGTTAATAATAATTCACTAATAAATGGTTATGATCAGATAAATACATTGACTTCCAGGCTGTTTAACGAATTTCTGAAATGGGTCAAGAGGGATGAGAATTATCAACAGGGATTCGTCAAAGTCATCAACGCAGTGGGGGATCAACCAGCCGGCGCAGCTTCGGAACATTTGTGCCGAGCTGAAAACGCAGGCTTCTTCTGTGTTTTTCAAAAGAGTGAGAGGGAGTGGGCATCGCACCCCGGGAGCAGATCACCTCCTTTTATCACCTCGCCATACTGGTTTTCCAACACAAGAGCACCCGGAATTTCTCCGTCTGCAAACAGTATGTCCCTGTGAAGCTCACGGTGGTGAAGCATCCTGCCCTGTCTTTGCTTCCAACGGCTACATGAATAATGTGATGAAGAGCGAGGGTGGGTTCATGCCCGCCCCCCCCCCCACGATGGGGCAGAGTGTTGATGATAGCAGGAAAAATATGCATCCCATAACTTCAAAGGCCACTACATAAAGTCGGGCCACCTGCCCTCATAAGGGAGAAATCCGCCCCTGCCAACATTGTCCCGTATCTTCGAGTCGTCCCGCAGCGGGACTGAAATTTCTGCAGAACATTGTTTCCAGGGAATTATATGCCTATAAATTGCAGGGTGCGCCCGGGATTTCGACTATGATACCGCAATGCCTTGGCAATACTGGAGAACCCCCGCAGACGCAGCAGGCTGATAACAAGGTTCCGTAACGTTGCCATTACTTGTGGTCCTCCGCCCGTTCTCACCTGGGAACGATCCTCGTCGAAGGTCACGTCTCTTACCCAGTGTAAAGAATTCTCAATGCTCCAATGGCCCCGCACCAATCGCAACAGGCGCTGCGCATCGGCCTTCTCAGGAGACAGGCTGGTAATTCCATAGGACATCTCTTCTTGATAGTGATCGCCATTCAGATCGGTGGTAATTCTCCTGATCCGGAACACTTGTGATTCATAAGGAAAACTGATGTAACCGTTTAATGCGGTGCTGGTTTCTATCGAGCGAATTTCGCAACGCCCGTGCCCCTTATTGGATTCATTATACACAGGGGGAAAAATCCCTGTCTTCAAGGTCCTGAATGTCCTTCAACAGGGTCTCCTGGTTACCTTTGACAGTAAACACGTAATCGGCGCCTTTCTCTTCCTTCAGGTATTTCGCATGCTCAACTTGCGCATGCATTGCATCAGCGGTAATCACTTTGCCTCGAATGTCTGTTGAATCCAACAATGGCCTCACTGCAGTAATTTCATTACTTTTTTCGTCTACTGCGCGTTGAGCAATGACGACCCCCTCATTGTGGAGAAGTGCAGACACCAAATGAACGCCTTTACCCGTGGAGCCCTTTGAGCCACGCACTGTTTTCCCATCAATGGCAATCGCTTCTCCCGCACATTGGCCCGCCAGCCAGTTTCCTATGATCCGATCAACTTCGCCAGCATCTATTGTCTTCAGTGTCCTTCTTATCGTTGGTTCACTGGGAGGGACATATCTTCTCTTGTCGTCACTCCAGCGGCTTTTGAAGCGCTCCAGAATATCCTGAGAAAGCTCGCAGGCCCATTCTCCAATAGCCAGAAAATTTCGTGCCCCCGATAACACTGCGCATACCGCTATCGCAAGAATTGAAATCTGTGTATGGCGAACTCCACGACGCATTCGAGGATCTGTTACCTTTGCGAGTTGATCCAGCAATCCTCCCTGCTCATCAATCAAAGCCTTATTCAGATCGAACATCACTGCTTCCTTTCTTTCTATGTCCGGACAGAAAAATGGGGCCGACAGCACACGGGGCGCATTCCTGCAGAGAGGAACAACATACACCGTCTTGGGTTTTCCATGAAAAAAATACCTTGTGCCATTACGGCGAAAACCACGGGTCATGCCAAGAACTTGCCAGCCTGCTGCGCGATAACAAGTGTCAGCGAATAGAGACTGATCAACAAAGGTCTCCGCCAATAGGAGGGAATGGCCATAGATCCTGCGCCAGTCAGCGGATAATCGTCTCACATTGAGAGACAGTGCTCTGGACGCGAGATTCCTCACGTGGATATCCGGGAGTATTAAAAACCGGCTGTTGTTCACTACGTATTTCAGGCGCCGCATCCTTTGTTCCGAGGACCAGCCTATCCAGGTATCACGAGGGGAACTCTTCAGGGCAGCGCTGCCCCAGCCCAGTAGTGCTACCCACTCTCCATCACTCCCTTCGTTTTGCTCCCGGGGGGGCAGGCAGAATTGCAACGTATTTCAATGAATTGCCGGGGAGGGTCTGAAATCCAAGATAGTGATGAGAGGCCATCAGGCTGTTCCACCGGTCTACCTCTTCCCGGAGAATGGGCCGCACATGGAGGGAGCGTAAATCTCTTTCGATGAGCACAGTCGTTTCGGGCCTTTCGGTAGTTTCTCGTGAGTGCAATCGCCCATTATACAACAATTTTTTGGAAATGACCAGCCCTTTTGCAAAATTCTTTACTGATTGGGAATCACAATGACTTTGACGTGGCCCTGCGTCGACAGCAGGTGTTTTATTGTTGATATTGAAGATTTAATCCTGTATCTGAGATGAGTTTCTGCTTCAGGTTTAGGCCGTGCCTGAAGTGACTGATCAGTGCTGCAGAATCTGATTTTCTATTGGTCGAAGCTTCTACCTGAAACCCTTCCCAGCAGAGATTGACACAAAGAGAATTGTTGTTTATTTGCCACAGGCAGGTGTGTATTTATACTCAAAAGCATAATTAACGCCATCAGGTAAACCTGATGTTATCAAAATTTCCTGCCATCTTTGATGGCGAAAATTTTGAGCGTTAATATATATCAATACGAAGCGGAGGGATTCTTCAGTGAAAAGTGTTTCATGTCTTTCCAGTCTTCTGATTTTAATCTTTCTCTCATTTTCCCTTTCTGCATGCAGCAACGGCAGTGATAATGCGCTTAATGCCGGATTTTCGGGAGACAGCGGGACTGCCGGGATTACCATGGTCGATTCCATAGTAAATCTCGATCTTCCCGGCCAGCCGATAAGAGTAGGGGACTGGATTCAGATCAACGGGAGCGGCTTCGGGGAGTCCCGCCATGGAGTATCGGCGCACGGTTATGCGGCGTTCAGCGATGGCAACACAGTGACGAAGGCGACGCAGTACGGGCAGTGGTCCGATACACAGGTGCAGTGCCAGGTGCCGCAGGGCGCTCCAATCAAGGCCTTGCAGTCCAGGGAGAGCGTGTCGATCTATGTGATGAAGGCTGACTCGACTGAAGGCGGATCGCCGTACAGCTCAAATGCCAATCCCACGCCAAATCCCAGCCCCCAGTCCTCGCCTCCAACGCCATCTCCATCACCCACGCCATCTCCATCTGCCTCACCGATGCCGTCTCCATCTCCGGCACCGGCACCGTCCACATTCCCATCTCCGTCACCTACTGGAAGCAGCGGCGGAGGAGGAGCGGTCGTGACCAAGGTTGAAGTGACTTCAGCGAGAGAGTGCATAGGCCATCGGAAGGCGCCGACAGGCACTGCGGGACAGGCCGGATTCGCTGCCGGTGGCGCAGAGGAGGAGCAGTTCTCCGCATTTCTGGTTTATTCAAACGGCCAGCAGGTAGATGTCACGGAAAAGGCGACGTGGTCTGCAGTCAAGTGGGGGAGCGGCGATGCCGCAACTTCCGGAGTGATCGATGCCGATGGGATCAAAGGCAGATTCAAGGCCGACAATGATGTAAAATATCTCGAGACTGTCAAGGTAATGGCGGCATATGGAGGATACACCGGCTCGAAGAGGCTCGTTGTCGGCGCAGTGGAGGTGCCTGCCATCACTGAGTCACACCATGAAGCGGTGGATCTTCGTATCGGCATAGATCCGGATTATACAAAGGGAGTTTTGATAAAGCAGATAGATGCGTTCTATATCGGGCAGTATGAGGTGACGAACAGGGATTTCTGCGAGTTCCTTAACGACATGAGAGCGCAGGGCGTTGACAATCCATCAGAGGCCGGCGATGAGGAGACTCCTCTTTCCAGGTGGTGGTGGCCCTTCAATGATACGAGGTATAACGGCATCATCGATAACGGAGATGCTGCGGAAACCCGCTATACGGTAAGACCGGGTTTTGACGCCAGGCCTGTGGTGTACGTACCCTGGTATGGCGCGGTGGCATACTGCAACTGGCTCACTGAAAAGCAGGGTTTGGGCGCGGATCAGTGCTGCTACGGCGGATATGCAGAAGACGGCTCCCTTCGATGGGGGGCCAGCGGCGCGAACTACAAGCCGGCAAACAATGGCTGGCGCCTGCCCACAGAGGTCGAGTGGATATACGCCTGCAGGATAAACAAATCTGATGGAAGCCTGGCCAAGACGGAATATTTCTGGGGGAACACACTCAATCAGACTGAACCTGACACCGGATGGGACTATCTCTGGTTCACCGGCAACACAGGGAACGAGAATGATGGGTATGATCACAAGGAAGTTGGGCTCAAGCTCCCCAACGGATTGGGCCTCTATGACATTACAGGCAACGCCGGCGAATGGGTGAGCGACTGGGTTGGCGTCGAGTTCCCCTATGACGATTTTCCCGGGGGATTGAATAACAAGAACCCGAAAGGATACAAGGATTTCAATCAGGCGCTCGGGAAGGGTCGCATCATAAGCGGCGGCTGCTTCAGATCTGTAGGTGCGTTCTGCAGCTTCTGCGTCCGTTCTTATGATGCAGCCAATATCGGCTTCATCACGAGAGGTCTGCGCATAGTGAGAACGAAGTAGCATCTCAAAGACATTGCAGGCGGCCTGTGAAGGTATCGGGTTGAGAAGGCAGCGAAAACAATTATGATATGATTTTCAATGCGCATTACTGTAGCAGGATGTTCTTTATTTCTATCGAGCTAAGGAGCGTGCCGCTTGAAAAAACAGAGCCTTATCCTTGTGATGGTGCTGATATATTGCAGCTATGCATCGCCTCAGGTCATTTCAAAGAGAGAGAATGCTCTGTTAAGCGGTGCCCGCTCCTGTCTTAGCAACGTCTACGATGCGGGATATTATTCAGGAGGGACTCCTCCAAAAGGTCGCGGCGCCTGCACCGATGTGCTCTATTACGCTCTGCTTCAAACAGGAGTTAATCTCAGGGACGAAGTGGACAAAGATATCCTTAATAATCCAGGGTATTACACCAGCATCACCACAAGGGATCGTAACATAGACTACCGCCGATGTCCAAACCTTATCATATGGTTTAAAGGATACACAAAAATCCTCACCACAGAAGTCAGTAAAGATACCATTTCCCAGTGGAAGCCTGGCGATATAGTGTTCTGGAACTTTGAACATAACAGAAACGGAGTGGCTGATCACTGCGGTATCATTTCAGACAGAAAAAATAAAGATGGAATCCCTCTTGTTATCCACAATCTCGGGCCGCGATGCACTGAAGATGATGTCCTGCGCCAATGGACTATCATCGGGCACTTCCGGTATCCAAAGGTTGAGAAAAAATGACAATTCTCGAAAAATCAAATTCGACAACAACAGGACATCATCTCGTGGTGTCAATACTCTATCTCTGTCAGTGTCCCGTTGCTCTTGTTGAGAAGCATCATCGAACGCTGACAGGAGCCTTTTTCGCAGATCTCCTCTGAGACTATTATATCTGTGGAGTTTTTGTCATCTGCGAAGGTTATCTTTTCATAGCTGCCTTTCTGGTCGTCATGGGTTCTCGTGACGGAAAATTCTGACTTGTTTCCTGTGTCCAGAGAAAGATCTCCGGAAATAATGCTTAAAAATTGCTGTTATTTCTCTAAAACAGCAATCATTCATGTAAACTTTTGGTCCTGTGAATTAAGATTTGTGAGTTATGCTGATGAGTAAATGATGCCGGAGCTTCAGTGCATCGAAATGTATCAGAAAGATAACAATATGAAGCAGACCTGGGGCTGATTGTCGGAGTGACGTAGAGTGCGGCATAAACAGTTCGAGCATTAAGTCGGTGTGGCTCTCCTTCAAGCTCGAATATTTCCTGCGCCTTCAAGAACGAGGTAGCTCTGGAGCACGAATCAGGGGTGAAGGTGGTGGCGATAGGTGCCCTGTCTGACAGGAGAGCTCCGGCCTGTAACGAAGATCTGGCAGGAAAACTGGCAGGCACAGGGAATCCGGCCTTTGCCTGAACACCGCCAATGCTGCCGGAGTTAATCGGGGCCGAGCTCAAAGGGCACGATCCCGGCGCCCTGGCGGCGCGCATAAGAAAACAGGAAAACAAGCAGATACGTTTCACAGAGGTGAATGATGATATCCATACCATATGAGCAGCTGTATGAAAACCTGCCTGATGGAATAACAATCCACGACAGAGATTTTACTATCATCTATCAGAACAAATCCATGAAGGCCATTTTTGGTCCTCGCACAGGTGAAAAGTGCTACTCTGTCTATGAAAAGCGCGATGAGATCTGCGAAGGCTGCGGAGTAAGAAAGGTCTTTGAGACAGGCAGGAGTCATATGGTGCTTCGGACAGCCTTTGCAGCTGATAGAAGCACTGCTTACTGGGAGAACTCCTGTTACCCCATGATGGATGATGAAAATAACATCATAGCAGGTGTGGAAGTCTGTCGTGATGTCTCAGGGAGAATCACACTCGAGACGGACGTCAATGACAGGAATATCGAGCTGGGCCAGCTCAACAGGGAGCTCAAGAGATATACCGATGAGCTGGAGGCTTTCAGCTATTCGGTCTCCCACGACCTGCGGACGCCGCTGCGCAGCATAGAGGGCTTCAGTCAGGCGATTCTGGATGATTATGCCGACAGGCTGGACGAACAGGGAAGAGATTATTTCAACCGCATCTGCAGGGCCACAGACAAGATGAGCCAGCTCATAGACGATATACTGAAGCATTCCAGGCTTTCCCGCAGGGAGATGAATCATGAGCACGTCGATATAACCTCTCTGGCGCAGGCGTCATTGGAGAGACTGCAGGCTGACGAGCCGGCGAGGAAGATCAAGTCTGTCATCCAGGCTGGAATGACCGCCCAGGGAGATAGAAAGCTCATGGCGATTATGTGGGATAACCTTATTGGCAACGCGTGGAAATATACAGCCAGGAAAGAGAGACCGGTCATAGAATGTGGCTCTGTGACAGAGGATGGGGAAACGGTTTTTTTTATTCGCGACAACGGCGCAGGCTTCGATATGACATATTCAGGAAAGCTGTTCACGCCGTTTCACAGGTTTCACTCTGAGTATGACTTCCCATGCTCCGGCATCGGACTTACGATTGTCTCACGAATCGTTGCAAGGCACGGAGGAAGGATCTGGGCCGAAAGTGAGGTAGGGAAGGGCTCCACATTCTATCTCACTCTGGTTCAGTCTCAGGAGGATTCGAGCGGCAGGCCGCGCTCATATTGAATCTGATATCTGGAAGGGCATTCATGTCAGCAACTCCTCTCAGACTCTTTCCACGACTAAACCCATCTTTTCCGCAGCTTCACATTGACGAATATCAGCAGAGATAAAAAGATCCGCTGCTGCGGCAAGAGCTGAAGCAATGTGAATACTGTCAAGTGCCCTGAGAGGATGTTGCTCCGTGCAGATTATAGACTTCTGAATCACTGAGCCGGACAGGTTGACCAGCAGAGCTTCTTTCATATCGAGGATGAGCGTTTTTTTCAGCTCATCATATTGAGAGAAGGATATCTTGTTTTCTCTTCTGAGCCGGTTTAAAGCTGATATGATTTCAGGGACTGTCACAACTGAAAGAACCACTTCCGATGCTTCGGCGCAGCGCTCTGCCACTTTATCTGAGCCTGCCTCGTATATATATCTCTTAACAAGCGCTGAGGAGTCAAGATAGAGGCGCATCACTCCTGTTCCTCGCGCTCATTGATTATTATTTCAGACAGGGATAATCCTTCCAACATCAAAGGAGTGATGGTGTTCCAACGTGTATGAGATACAGGCGCAATCGGGGACAATATGGCTACCGGCTTCCCCTTGCGATAGATCTCCACGCTTTCTCCCTGCTCAACGGCATCGAAATATTTTTTAGCATTGTTTCGCAGTTCCGAGAAAGTTACCATTTTCATAACCGTGCACCTCCTGATGTCATTATAAGGTACATTATGATGTCATATCAATAGTGAGAGGAACGCAGGCAGCCGTTGAGGAGCATGGCGGTGATGACCGGTGCTGGACCCGTGAAGGAGCTTTAAAGCCGGCGGGGAATTTAGAAGCCTTGCTTATGCGTATTCGATGACCGACCTGCCAGGAGGGCTGGTGGAAGATCGCGTGCTGCAGAGGAGATGTCATGCAAGATTCAAACGAAGCTCTTTCACGTCGTGATGGAATTGCCTTGACAATCGGCAGTCTTCTCGATAAAAGTGCCTCAGAGCATCCGGAACAGAAGGCGATCATCTGGCAGGATCCCTTTTCTCAATACACCTTTGCAGAGCTCCGTATCATTACCGACAAAGCGGCAAAGAGTCTCATCGCTCTGGGCATCCGGCCGGGAGAGCGGCTGGCCCTCTGGGCTCAGAATGCCCCGGAATGGATTATCATGCAGTTCGGCGCTGCCAAGGCCGGAGCTATTACAGTGACCATCAATCCGTCGTGCCGTGGCGCTGAGCTCGAGTTCATCCTGGCTCATTCTGGAGCAGCAGCTCTGGTGATGGTCGATACGGTAAATCCCCCTGGAAACAGCCTGGGAATCCTTGACAGAATTATTCCGGAGCGGTCGTCGAGCTCTCCGGGAAATATCCATGCGCTTCGGCTGCAGTCCCTGCGCAGTCTGATCAACCTCTGCAGCAGCAGATGTGAGGGTGTCATCGCCTGGGAGGACTTTCTGGCTCTCGGCGACGGCATCGAGGACAGCGTTCTGGCTGAGCGGATGATTCACATCTGCCCTGATGATGTCGCGAACATTCAGTTTACTTCCGGGACTACCGGTATGCCCAAAGGCGTCATGCTGACTCATAAGGCTATGATCCGTAATGCCCTCTCCATAGCAGAAATTATGGGTTTCACAGAGAAAGACACGCTGTGCCTGCCTGTTCCCCTTTTCCACTGTTTCGGCTCTGTCCTGGGCTCCATTCTATGCACTGCTGCAGGGGGGACAATAGCTCTTCTGCCATCTTTCAATGCCCGCAGGGTAATGGAGACCATAGAGACATTCCGCTGCTCAGCGATCTATGGTGTTCCAGCCATGTTCATCGCTGAACTGGAGGAGATGGAAAAGCGCTGCCATGATCTTTCCTCCCTTCGTACAGGCATAATCGGTGCCGCTCTGTGCACAGTTGATCTAATGAATAAAATAACCGGAACCATGGGAGTCGGGGAAATCTGTATCGCATACGGCCTCACTGAAGCATCCCCTATCATAACCATGACGCGCCGCGATGATCCGGCAGAAACAAGGTTCTATACTGTAGGAAGGCCACTGCCTGAAATAGAAGTCAAGATAATAAATCCCCTGTCGGGTAAGGATGTAGCGGAAGGAATTCAGGGAGAGCTCTGCTGCAGAGGTTACAATGTCATGAAAGGGTATTATAAAGCTCCTGAAGCTACGGCACGTGTCATTGATGAAGGGGGGTGGCTTCACACCGGAGATCTGGCGATACGCACTGCAGAAGGCAACTATCAGATCACAGGGCGCTCCAGGGATATGATAATCCGCGGTGGTGAGAACATCTTTCCCTTTGAGATAGAAGAGTTTCTCTTCACCCATCCTGATATCATTGATGCAAATGTCGTGGGAGTGCCGTCATCCCGCCTTGGAGAGGAGGTGGTGGCTTTCCTGCGTATCAGGGAAGGTGCATCGCTAACCGAGCGGGAAGTGAAGCATTTCTGCAGGGGGAGCATCTCAACTCACAAGATCCCAGGCCGGGTGTTCTTCGTTAAGTCCTTCCCATCCACAGCAAGTGGAAAGGTCCAGAAGTTCAAGCTTCGTGAGATTGCCATGGAGCGCCTGGGAATCAGGGAAGATCAATCAGGGATCCTGCAGCGGAGGATGGTGCTGACTCTGACTCCTGGAAGAGACGGTTCCAGCCTGATCTTCGATTTCATCGATCATCACATCGCCAGGTGGGGTATCGACATCTCTATTCTGGTGAGGGCAGCCACGGTGCTGAATGAGATTCTGGAGATGTCAGGCTCAAACGGAATTGTTGACGGGTCTCTGGAAGCCTCCTTCACCTTTGTCAATTTCAGTCTGGCCCTGGATGTGCGCTACCAGGGAAAACCTGTCAGGCTTTTTCGAGAGAGACCACCGGCATCTGCTCCCGACAACATCGATGAGAGAATCATGCACATATCCGGCTACCTCATCAGCTACTACTGCGACAGCATTCAGGTCGAAACCAGGGAAAGGGACTGCATTGTGCACTGCATTTTCTCGCAGAGAAGCGACGTGTAGACTGAGCACCTTTGACTTAGCGCCTGCGGGAGAATCTGAAGTGAAAAAGGGCAAGAGCCGGGCAGGCTCCCTGCCTGTCAGCTCTTCGGCTGCTCAACCGTCAGCGACTCTATCATCTCATCACACTCAGCATTGCCTTTCACGTGCTTCCGGAACGTTGTAAACCACGACAATGCCTCATTGAAATCGCCTTTCCGCCAGGATATCAGCCCCAGATTGTAGAGAGCTCCCGGATGCTCAGGTTCATATTTAATAGCCAGCCTGAACTCCTGTGAAGCCTGATCGAGCTCTCCATGCTCTGTAAGGATCGACACTCCCATATTGAAATGAACTTCAGATTGTTTCTCCTTATCTGAAACCGGTTTGGGGAAGTGCATCTGCATCGTTTTTTCTGCAATCTCTGCAGGATAGGTGGAAGACTTAGGATTACGGGCATCTTTGTCGAACCTTACCGTGAATCTGGGCAGGCTGTTATATTTCTGTCTTCGTGCATGGCTTTTCAGTGTATTGTATGCCTCAATGATTTCTGACATCTCTCTGGATGAGCAGAGCTTGAGCTCTGGTGACTGATGAGGAGCGAGAAGCCTGCACTTCTCATAGTATGCCCTTTTTATCTCATCATCATTTGAAAGGATATTAACACCAAGGATAAAATAGAGATCTCTCATCGTTGTATCGCCTCACTGTATAATCTCTACCTTCACAGGCCTGTCTGCCGGAAAAAGGATTCAGGAATGGTCACACTCGGAATGCCTCTCTCTTCTCTGTTGAGGATCAACAGGTCTTTTGAATGACTTTTTGCAGCCTTATAGTAATCAGTCCAGGATATGCAGCCTTCAATATATTCTGTTCTAAGCTTTTTTAATATCTTGTTTCGAATCCTTATGGAATCTTCAGGATCAGGTGCCTCCGTTTCACTGGGCTGCAGAAAAGCGAGCTCCATTCTGTATTTTTCCTCGCTGATGAGTCCATATTTATACTGATGCTCCAGGCGCAGTCTTTTTTCCTCAGAAGTCTTTATCGCCTCAATGTTATGGTTGTAGTTGACCTGCCTCACGGCTCGCTGTTCTTCCCTCAACGGCATGCTCTTCAGTATCTCGCTTATGTCATAGGAGCGCTGATGGAGCTCGTATTCATAGCAGTGGTGTTTCTTCTTCCTCTGAAACTTGAAGAAGGATATCTCACCTTTCTTCTCATCTGCTGTGAGTCTTGAGCCATCCATTCCCTGAGAGCTGAGATCGAAGAGGTTGATTCTATTTCCGGAACAGTCATATATCTGCAGAAGGTTTTCAGTAGTGCATGCAGGTGAAGAGCTGAAGATGAGATGGAGATTTTCTGACTGCTGATACTGGATCTGCGAGTCTATCTGCATGAATGTATCGTGGAGTCTTGTTCTGGATATTATTCTGCCATCTTTATCCAGCACAATCCACAAAACAATCGGTAACCCCGCTGTGACAGAGAAGATTAGAATACCGAGATCTCCGGTGTTGCTGAGGCTCCCGCAGATTGAATATTCATTGCGATCGAAATCTTCTTCCAGCAGAGGCTTGAGAGGGTATTTTGGAAAAATCCTGACCGCTCTGGAGTGAGAATCAAAGAGTACGATATCAATCACTACCTGTGATGTCCCCTCCAGATGAGTTCCCAGAAAGGCGGCATAATTGAGATCAAACGAATACAGATAGGCATATCGCTCAAATCCACCAAATGCGATGCCAGATTCCTTCCCTTTAATCTCATGTATGAGATGGAATGACTGATCCCGGGTATCGAGCAGCAGGAGTCTCTCACGCTTTTCAGCTTCTCCTGAGATTTCTCTGTGGAAGCATTGTCTGAGTAAAATTCTAGTGCCATCTGAGTTAAAAACAGGCTGATAATCCAGGAGATGCCATTCCTGCCCATCACCGGACTCAAGCTGCATGCTGGAAGGTGGAGAGTATTCACCGCAGAGCAGACCTTTATCATTGAGCTCAAAGATTTTATCCGGTAAGGGAAGATAGAGGCAGCTGTTCCCATTATCGGATATTGAGAGTTTCCCCTGCAGCTGCAGAGGCTTCTGTCTGAAATCCATGATCGGCAGATTGGGAAGAAGGCGCGATATGGCGCAGGTCCAGAGGATTTCTCTTTCTGAAAACACTGTGATAAGAGGAAAGTGCCCCAGTGAATTTGTCAGAACATAGCTGCAGAATCCGTATCGCCCGCGCGGACTGACCCCCCAGTTAAAATAATGAGGAGTTTCATAGCGAAACTTGAAATACTCTTTTTCCTGCTCTATCTCTGGAAAACCATCAAGTGCGATGCGTGACGGTATCTCATGAGGAGCTACCGTCCTGAAAGAAACGATTTCAATTTCGTTTGTCAATCCCTCCAGTAAATGCCTTCCACTGAACACATAGCCGAATACGGTCCCCCGCTCATCCCGGTCTTTCAGCAGGATTCCCAGTGTGTGCTTATACGAAAAGAGTGAGCCTTTGACAGGCAGGCCTTTGTTTTCTTCATCTGCTCCATCGCCTTCGACTGAACATTGCGGAAAGAGAATCATCCAGTCCTGAATTCTGTTTGAGAGACTCTTGCCGTTATAGAAGCCTTTTGAACAGAGAGAGCACAGTTTCGCTGAATTGACAGGAGCCCGTTCCGGAAGCAGGCGGAAAAACAGTGTTCCAATTGTGGTATCAAGCCTGAAATACATCTCTTACTCCTTCTGGAACGTGTTTAATTCTTTTGCAGCACGGAACTGCTCCAGCATAATCTCGTCAAGCCCCCAGATGATAGTGTTATTGATGAGTGGGGAGGCAGCCGGTGAGTTCCTGGAAGAGAGCCATTTCTGTGAATCTCTCAGAATTATTGTTACTGCTGATTCTATAGACCGAACCATTTCGAGAAGAGAATGAGCAGAAGGTTCATTCCCCTTCAATATACAGGAAGAAATCTGAAAAGCCCACATACGCGTTGTTTCTGGGAAAAGCTTTCCGGCCCAGAGGATATCACGCTTCATATCTGAGTTGAGGATTGAGGGTCCAAGGAAGATAAGGTTTTCAATGGCAGAGTTGTCTCCCTTTTTCTCACTGTCCTCCTTTTCGATCCGCTCATAAACACTTTTTTTAAGACCGTCGTTGATACATCTGCCGATAAACTCCAGCCTCTTTTCCACCTTCAGCTCATTGATGGCTGAAAGGGAACCGGGCAGGGATATATCATCCGGCGACAGGACAGTTGATTCAACATTATTGAGCCTGGAAGCCATGGATTTAATTTCCCTGTCTATCATCTGAGAAACGGCAGAATCATCAATCTCACCGATATATTTTGCCGCCTCGCGAAGGTGGAAATATGAAAGCTGCATCCTGCCCTGCTGCTCTGATAAGCTGTAAAGAGAGGGATCTTTCTGCAGGGATTTGGATATCATCAGATGGAGGGCGCCGCGCCATTCTCTCTGCATAAAAAGCTGGGTCCACTCCATTGCCCTGTAAAAATCGAGAAGACGTACAATGGTTCTCAGTGCCATAATATTCTTCGAGATGAGAGAGTATTCCAGAACCTGGGATATGCGGTAAAACTCTTCAGAGCTGCGCTGGTATTTGTCATCGTAGTTTCTGAGCAGAAAGCTTATGGAAAGCAGTAGTGAAGAAAGAGCTGCCGGTATTGAAAGGCCAGTCTCTCCAAAGGCCAGTATGGCAAGACTGAGCCGAGAGAGGACATCTACGTGGTAGCTTCCCATCAGCAGCTCTTTGACAGCGATGGAGAAGATCTTTCCGGCTCTGTCCACAATCGTCGGAGTTATATCGCAGTACATCTCATAAATGAGTTTTCTTTTACTGTTGTGCGCTTCTGATGATATCTCGAGGTTTCGCTGTTCCTCATTCAGTATTTCCAGAGCTCTTCTTATCTTGCCGATAAACATCGGCTCGGAGGTCTCCTTCTTTCCGCAGAGTGGACAGATGATGCTCTTTTTCTTCTTCTGAAAATCGATCCATTTGTTGTGACAGTTCAGGCACTTACAGTAACAAAGCTGCATAGTCATCTCCGCCTTCAGAGTTTTAAAAGCTAACGCTTTGCGAGATACTGTTCTGTGAGGCTATGGACTGCCTCCCGTTATTACAATAATGACGGTTTCAAAACATTCAATAATGCATGTCTTGTTTTATGCATACGGGACAGGAAGGAAGTGTCTTGCTGTAAATGTTCATACACTCATTACACACTGTATAGTTCGTATGAATGAGCAGTAATTCCTCCGTCCGCTTCATATTAAGCGCAGCACTTCTTTTAAAGAAGGTTATCGCATCTTGCCGGCGATCCAGAAATAACATTGTGACACCAAGAAAGAAGCAGGTTTCACAGTCAAAGAAATTGAGTCTCAGTGCTTTTGTGAGCTGCTGTATTGCATCCTGATACATCTCCAGCCTGAATGAGATGATACCCATCTCCCGATATGCTTCATGTGACCCAGGATCCTTTCTCACAGCCTCTCTCAACTCTTCAAGTGATTCGATGAGACGATTGTCTTTCAACAGCTTTCTTGCCAGAGCGAGATGCCCGAGTGCTGCTTCAGAGCTGTATTCAGAGCAGGGCAGACTCCTCTTGATAATATAGTCGGCAGGCTCTCTCTCAATGCCGATGAGAGAAGAAGCTGGTTTCTTATTGTCGCGCAGTTCCAGTAGAAGTGCTTTCATCTCTTCTGCAGAAGAGAATCTCATCGTGGGATCTTTTTGGAGTGCTCTTTCTATTATGGATTCGAAAGACGGATTTATTTCTTTGACAACAGTAGAGATTACCGGATAGATGAATGGAGAATGCTGCTGTGGATCCCTGCCTGAAATGAGATGATGCATCGTAGCTCCAAGACTGTATATGTCAGAGCGCTCATCAACGTAGCCCATATACTGCTCCGGAGGTGCGTATCCCTCTGTGCCAACAGGTGTTCCACGAAGAGTTCCTGCCAGAGACTGTGCTATTCCAAAATCAATCAGCATTACAGTGTTCTGTCTTGTGAGCATTATATTGGCAGGTTTCAGATCTCTGAAGATCACAGGCGGTATCTGGCTGTGAAGGTAACAAAGAGTTTCACAGAGCTGAATTCCGATTGAAAGGACCTGATCCTGTGGAAGGCCGGGAGCACCGTGAAGGCAGATTTGCTCTTCCAGAGTGACACCATCTATGAAGTCCATTATCAGATAGAAGCAGTCGTTTTCCATGAAGCAGTCGTGAAGACAGGGTATGCTCTCATGTGACAGTGTTCTAAGGAGATCTGCCTCCCGCATGAACTGCTGTGCCAGGAATTCCCGCTCTGTATCTTCTGATGGCGGAGCAATGATCTCCTTTGCAGCAAATTTTCTTCCTGAGTGAAGATCATTGACTGCATAAACTGTACCCATAGCCCCGCTGGCGACTTTTTCAGACACTTCATAACGCCGGTGAAAGATCTTTTCCTGCATATTGCTCTCTATTAATGCTCAGGATTCTGGACACGGCAGATAAGTAAGAGAGGCAACAGCGCCTGCTTGCCTCTCTACTTAAAACTTTATGTTGTTTTCCTGGTTGCGGGGGTTGGATTTGAACCAACGGCCTCCGGGTTATGAGCCCGACGAGCTTCCTGACTGCTCCACCCCGCGATTTGAGTGTGCTCTCAGTGCACGGATATGATTATAACAGAATACTGAAATATGTCAATGCTTTTTTACAAAAAAATTGCCGATTCCGATTTCCTGTGTTTTTTACCCTGTAAATCTCAGTTATAGTAAGGAGTTACCTGTATATCTCCAGAGAGGAGATGTATGACTGCAGGCGAATACCTGATCATTCAGATGTGAAGTGGGGGACTGATGATGAGGAGAATCCGAGTTTTTTATACCGGCGTCGTACAGGGAGTGGGTTTTCGTTATACTACAAGAGAAATTGCAAGACGCCTTGGAGTCTCAGGATGGGTAAAAAATCTCCGTGACGGCAGGGTGGAGATCACGGCTGAAGCTGATGAAGCCCTTCTTTACAGGCTCATGGAGGAGCTCGATGGAGCGTTTTCCAACTTTATACGTCACCGTGAGCTATTCTGGGATGAACCGACTAATGAGTTTGAAGGCTTCCGTGTGGTCTTCTGATTGAACAAGGTACATGATTCCCTGAGGCAGTACTCTGCCATTCCATTATTACAATTGTGAGCGAAGTGAACTATGTTCTCATCCATAGTCCATCTGTCGTGGGACAATAAGAATGAGGAAGCAGGATGGTGAGGAGAGCAATAGAACTGATGAGGATAGACAGAAAGGGGCGTGTTCATGCACTTCTTGAAAAAGTTTCCTCAAAGCTTCTGGGTCAGCAACTTCATGGAGCTCTTCGAGAGGATGGCCTTCTACGGGATGAACAACGTGCTGGTCCTCTATCTGACCGGATCGATTCTTGAGGGAGGGCTGGGCTTCTCCAAAGATGCAACAGGCTGGATCATCGGTTTATTTCCTTTCTTTCTCTATATAGTTCCCAGCTTTGGCGGCGCCATGGCCGATCGATATGGATATAAAAAAGCCTTCATCTTTTCACTGTCGTCGCTGTCCCTTGCATACTTTCTGCTTGGTGTGCTTACCAACTACTATCAGGTTTTTGCAGCTCTTCTGCTGGTGTCGCTGGGAGGAGCCGTCTTCAAGCCCACTCTCACCGGGACCATCTCCAGAACCACCAATGAGGAAACCAGCTCATACGGCTTTGGCATATACTATATGATAGTCAATATAGGAGGCTTTCTGGGACCTCTGGTTGCAACAGTACTGAGAGTGCATAACTGGCATTATGTATTCTTCGCCTCTTCTCTCTGGGTTGCGCTGATGCTCATTCCGGCTTTTTTTCTCTACAAGGATCCAGTCTCCAGTGAAGATCGCGAGAAGGCAAAGACAGGGCTTAGCAGGGTTCTTCTCGATTATGTAAAGGTCATCACCAACTGGCGATTCATGCTGCTTCTGATAATATTTTCAGGCTTCTGGCTCGTCTTCTGGCAGCTCTATAATACAATGACACTCTATCTCCATGATTATATCAATTCCGTGCCGATTCTGGAGTTCATCAAAAATACGCTGGCTGCTATAAAGACAGGACTGACGCAGCACTGGGCCGACCTGCTGCAACAGCGGATCAGCAATGTGGCTGCAGGTACGCTGAAGCCCGGCGAAGCCATACCGCCTGAGCTGATTACAAATCTGGATGCCGGCGCCATCATTCTCTTTCAGATATTTGTGAGCAGAATAACGAGCCGCATCAAGCCCCTCACATCAATGGTTGGCGGGGTTTTTCTGGCAGGATGCTCGATGGTGATTGCAGGCCTCACGCAGAATCCCTGGCTCGTGCTGCTTTCGATTCTTGTGCTGGCTTTCGGAGAAATGGCTGCGAGCCCCAGATTCCTCGAGTATGTAGGCAGGATCGCTCCTGAGGACAAAGTGGCTCTCTTCCTGGGATATGGATTCATCCCTATCGGAATCGGCAGCTTCCTTGCAGGGAGACTTGGTTTAACTTTATACGGTGCAGTTGAAAAACACCAGCTGAGCCTTTTCGGTATGTGGTCCATATTCGGAGGCATAGCCTTTTTGACTGCGCTGGCCCTGCTTCTTTATAACATATTTGTCGCTCCCGGTCTTGCAAAGGCAACAAACGGGGAGAAGCAGGAGTCATAACAGGGGAGAGGGCTGTCGATATTGTAAAATCTTGTTCAAGACAGGAGGAGACAATGGACAGGCCAGTGTCAATAAAAAAGTTCCACGCAGTGGTGAATCCTGCTTCAGGGTCTCCGCAGCCTGTGCTGAGAATCCTGAACGATACGTTCAAAGGAACGGGGATAGCCTGGGATGTCAGCCTCACCCACAAGGGAGATGACGCTCGAATCGGTGTGGAGCGCGCGCTGCTTGCAGGCGCCGATCTCATCGGCGCCTGCGGGGGAGACGGTACTGTGATGGAAGTCGCATCAGCTCTGATAGGAAAGGACACGCCTATGGTCATCCTTCCGGCAGGGACTGCAAATCTGCTGGCCTGTGAGCTTGCAATTCCCCAGGATCTCAGTCAGGCAGCCTCGCTCATTACGTCAGAATCATCGGTGATTCGTGCCATTGACATCGGTAAAGTCGGGGAAAGACCATTTGCCTTGAGGCTCGGCATTGGCCATGAAGCCAGAAAGGTCGAGCTGGCTGACAGGGAGATGAAAGACAATCTCGGCGTTCTTGCCTATTCAGTAGCAGCTCTGATGGCGCTTAATGAGCCGCTGATGACTGATTATCACCTTAATCTGGATGACAGGATTTACGAGGTTAAGGGCTTCAGCTGCATGGTGGCAAATGCAGGCAGCTTAGGCATTGAAGGCCTCTCCTACAGCCCTGATATAAGAATTGATGACGGTCTCTTTGATGTCTTCGTGCTTTCTGATTTAAATCCCAATACTGTCATCTCGGCGTTGAAACACATGTTTACCGGCGATTACAATGGAGAAGAGGGCTTTTTCTATCAAAGTGCATCCAGGATAGGAATTGAAACATCAGCGCCTCAGAAAGTGCATGTTGACGGGGAATTGTGGGGAGAGACGCCTGTTGAGGTGCAGGTCATTCCTCAGGCAATCAGGGTTATTGCCCCGCCTCCTGATGAGTAACCGGACTTTGCTCAGCTTGATAAGGTCATTACAATGGAATATGATATCTCAAAGATTACTGAGAAACTCTATGTGGGAAGCCTTCTGAAAGAGGCGGCCGAGTCCTGTGTGCGCTCACAAGGCATTAAACTGATCATCTCAATGGTCTGTTTTTATCCTCCGCCGGCCATATACAGCCAGGAGCCTTATGAGTCACTGTGGCTTCCGACTTTCGATTTTCCTCTGCTTCCCATTCCTCTTAGGATGCTGCAGAAGGGTGTGGAAAGGGCTTTGCCTGTGCTGGAAGATGGGCGTTCAGTTCTGGTCTTCTGCCGGCAGGGGCGGCATCGAAGTGTCGCACTGGCGGCATCCATCATGATTGCAATGAATTACACTTCGTCAGAAGCAATGACCATCCTGAAATCAGCAAGGAGAGTCGCAGATCCTGATGCTTCTCATATAAAACAGCAGATACTTCGTTTCGAAAGGCAATGGAACACGATGGGGAAAACATAAATAGTCGACAGGAAGGAATTACAGAAAGGCTCAAACTCTGCAGGTTTAATCAGATATGATGTATCGCCGGGACACAGCCTGAAATAATATAATGTGTCATGTGAGTATATACGGCACAGAGAAAGGGAATGACAATGAAGAAGACAGATTTTCTGAAGAAGATACTATGGGGAGTGACAGGTTTTCTTCTTCTCCTTGGTATGCTGATGTTTTCTACAGATGAATGTGCCCTGGGGAATACCAAGCCCTTTGCGATAAAGAACGTACGCATATTCGACGGGGTTTCAACGCTTACCGAAAACACCATTCTTGTGGAAAACGGTGTAATCAGCGAGCTGGGACAGTTCGGTGTGATGGAACTCCCTCCCGGAACGATGATAATTGACGGAACAGGTCATACCATCATGCCGGGGCTTATCGACTGTCATACCCATATCTATGATCCTGTCTATCAGAAGGATCCTGAGCTGGAACTCCGGAAGGCCCTTGTATTCGGCGTAACAACGGAGCTGGACATGATGACCGATCCTGCTGTGGTCACCCGAATAAAGAAGCTGAAAGCTGACGGCAGAGGCCGCGATATGGCCGATATCTTCACATCAGGATTCGTGCTCACATCAACAGGCGGGCACGGAACTGAGTACGGAATCAAAAACCCTCCTCCACCAGGTCCCGGAGAAATGGAAAGCTGGATAAATGCCCGTCTGAAAGAAGGTTCTGACTATATCGGGATCTGTATGGAAGATGGAAAGGCTCATGGACTCAGCTACCCGACAATAAACAGGATAACACTTTCCGATGCCATCAGGGTGACCCATGAGCGCCACAGACTTGCAATTGTCCATGCAGGCTCTGTGAATGCTTCTCTCGAAGCCCTTGTCAATGAAATTGACGGACTGGCTCAACTCATACCGGATCGTGAGCTGCCAAAGAACTTTGGAGCAGCTGTCCGCAGTCACAACACCTTTGTCATTCCGACACTGACAGCTCTGGAATCATTATGCGGAATAAAGACAGGCCTGTCGCTGGTGCAGGACCCCCGCATTGCTCCTTACCTGTCAGAAACAGATATCAACCTGCTCAGCAGGGCTATGAATCTCAATGAATGCACGATCAGGTCTGAGTATATAAGAGAAGGAATGCGGCAGCTCATGGCGGCAGGTGTCCCCATACTTGCAGGCACCGGCGCAGCCAGGCCGGGAACGACTCACGGGGCAAGCCTGCACAGGGAGCTTGAGATGCTGGTGGATTCAGGACTCACACATAAACAGGTCCTGGCGGCGGCTACATCGGTTCCTGCCAGGATCTTCGGCCTCGATGACCGCGGCAGGATTGCTCCTGAATTCCGGGCTGATCTGGTGATGGTGAAAGGCGATCCCACTGATGATATCAGGGCCACAAGAGCCATCGCAGGAGTCTGGAAAGACGGAATTGAGGCAGACCGGGAACTATACAGGAAGAGCCTCGAACAGTCAAAGGGAAGGCTGTAGCAGGGCTCTTGTGCATCTATTGCGCAGCAGCGTCCAGCATTGCGTGTATGTTTCTTACATGCCCCATGCTCTGAAGGAGGAGATGCAGCGTCTCTGCCATCTGCTCCTGTGAAGGGGCTGCAATATACCGTTCAAGACTGTCGAGCATCATCTGTACCATATCGAGAGTTGCAATCGCCATCTGCACCTGTGAAATGGCAGTCTCGTTGTCTCCCTGATTCCTCTTGTGCTCTTCCATGGCTGCTTTCTGCGCTGTGAGCTGAGATAAAAGCCCGCGATGATAGGCCGAGAGCGTGCTCATTGGCTGCAAGCCCTTGTGAACAGCCTCCAGAGCTCCCAGAAGCGAATCGAAGGTCGGGTTATCCGGATCAACAGGGCCGCTTGTAAGCGGAATATCTCCATAGATTCCCTTTACTCTGTTTTCTCCTGTGTCTGTCATGTCGTTGTTTCCTTTCCTGACAGTCTTAAGTCAAGATTTGTCATTTCAGTTAAAATCAAAGGAGAGCCACCAGGGCGGCTCTCCAGATATTCGTCCTGTAAAGACTTTTTCCTGGCTAACCCTTGTGATAGAACCGGCCGCCTTTCATACCGCTGGAATGATCCTCAGAGATCCTCTGCCTTGATGAGCCGTTCGAGCCTATGAGAGTCTTTCCTCCTGCCTCTGCCACGAGCTCAGTATGGCCTCCGCTGTCGCTGATCCACACATCGCCAGGCTGTGACTGTTCGCGCGGCACCTGAACATAGCCCTGTTTCTTCAGGGACTGCTCCAGATGGCCTACGTTGATCTCATGGCCGCTGAGCCTTCCAGTGCTTTCAAGGACAGAGCTTACGAAGTCTGCGCAGTTGTTGGTGATACCGCCGGCTGCGGTAAAGTTGGGGAGCTCGCCTTTTATGCTCTGGGAATCTCTTCCCAGATATTTCTGAGCCAGATCCACGGCAGCATTTCCTGATTGCGAAGGCCTTGTGGTGCCTGTGTATATGGGATTCGATCCGCCATAGTTGCCGTAGTTGCCGCCGCCTACAGAGGCAGAAGCTGAAGCACCGTGCCCTGAAGCCGAAGCCGAGGCAGAAGCTCCATGATTTCCCATCTGGCAGCCACAGCCGCTCTGCTGCATCATCATCATCATCATCATGAGCATCATCATCATCTGCTGCATCATCTGCTGCATCTGCATCTGCTGCATGCCCATCATTCCACTCATACCCATCATTCCACCGAAGCCCGGCACCATTCCCATACCGCCGTTATAGCCCATGGGGTACTGCGAGCCCATGCTGGAAAACGGGTTATTGAAGGAACCTCCATACTGTTCGCCGACATCAGAAGAAAAGTAAGACATGTCCATTGGCATGCCCATGCCCATATTCATCGTCTGCATGGGGTTGCCCATAATACCGGACATACCTCCATTCAGGGACTGCATCAATAGATTCTGACCCATCTGTAAACCTTGTAGACCCATGAGTGAGTTCATTATTACTCCTCCTATATTGATTAAATTACCTGCATACCAGATTGCAAAATATGCTTCCACTGTTATTATCACGACTTCTGATTCAAAGTAAAGAGTTAAGCAGAAAATCATATGGACTTCGTGTCTCAATGAATAAGACATTCGAATCACGTTATCTGTCAGCTTCCTGAAATGCCGGGATCGGCGCCGAGCAGTTCCGGTGGTGGAGGAGCGCATCCTTCTGTGACTATGGTACTGTCAGTTGTTTCTTCTTCCTTCAGGTTCCCTGTCAGCGAAAAGAGCGACATATTTGTGGTAAAGAGAAAGATCAATCCCAGTATTATCGGTATGACAAATGTCAGTGTGTTCTGAATAAGTGAAAAGGAGAGAGCCTCCTCTTTCGTGAGATTGAACAGGCTGAAAACCGTTATACAGGCATACTGATGTACTCCAAGCTGACCGGGAGTTGATATTACCGCTGTTCCAAAGCTCACTGTCACGAGGAGGAAGAGGATGAGATTGAGGCTCAGATGAACCGAGATGGCAAGTCCTGTGATGTATGAAACCGCGATATAGCCTCCCCAGATCGCCATGAACAGAGCCAGGATGAAGACGATATCCTTCCAGTCACAGAGAATCTTGAATCCATTCTGAACAATCTCCACTTTTTCGAGGATCTTCTTTTTCAGCGCATCACCGATGAATGCACATCGTGAGGTAAACCAGGCAGTGCATCGATCGCCCAATCTGATGATAAGCACAATCATAATAATGGCAGCGCTCACTGCAAGTGCCACTAACTTTGCCGCAGAGCGGTAGCGGGAGTCCAGATCAAATGTGCAGAGAAGCAGTAGGAAGAGGAGCAGAAGAGTGAACATATCAAACAGTCTCTCGATGATTGTTATGGTAAAAGTATATGTCTTGCTTACACCGTTCAGCTTTCCAATCACGTAAGCTTTGACAATATCACCGGCTCGCAGCGGGAAGAAGCTGTTTACCATATAGCCTATCATTATTCCCTTGAAAATTGAAAAGAGGCTGATCTTCCCCTTCCGGCTGAGAAAACGGAAGTAAAGAAGAGATCTGCCCACCACAGTCAGAATGAGTATTGAGAGGAAGAGCATGAGATAGTAAATCTTGACGGAGAAAAAGATCTTCCTGACTATGACAAAATCAATCCCTTTAAATGCAAGGCAGAGGCATATCAGGCCTGCAATGAAGCCGGCTGCCACTTTAACAGTGTTTGACATGTTTGCTTTGATCATAGATTGCAGATTCCCAATCGTTTCGACTGGCTGGACTATGTCTTTCTACCGTCTGTCTGATTCCCTGCAGGCGACGGAGAAGATTTTTCTTTCCTCAGATAATACAGCAGCCCCTGGGCATTGAGGCGGCAGTCAGATTCTAGGAGTGAGATGAGAGGATCATCGGCTTTCAATCCCTCTTTTATCAGCTCATCGCGATGAATCTGGAGGAGTGCATGGAAAAGTGAGTTTTCCTCCTGTGATGATCCGATACTGCTTCGGGCACGTTCAACAAAGAGATCTACAAGTTTGACAGAGCGTTCAATGAGTCTCTGCGGCTGTTTATAGAGGCCGAAATGAGTGAGATACAGGACAGAGGGGCTGAGGCTGCTCATAAACTGAAGGCTGTTTTTCATCAACACGGGATCAAACTGAGTAGGTGTTGTGGTGATGCTGGTGAAGTCGATGCATTTCCTCAGAAACTGTGGGAAGTAAATTCCTGCAGTGTCACCACTCCATATCCCGCCATCCTGTGGGGAATGCACGATAATATGATGAAACGAATGGCCTGGTGATTCATATATCACCAGAAACCTTTCACCGGTGTCTATGATCATATCTTCATGGGAAGTGACGATTCTCTTCTCTTCAACCGGTATGATCTCTCCGAAGAGGCTTTCGTATCTGTCTCCGTAGACGACTCTGGCGCTTGCAATGAGCTTCTCGGGATTGATAAGATGTGATGCCCCGCGGGGATGCACAATCAGCTTTGCTTCCGGAAGCATCTGCATAAGTGTTCCGACGCCGCCTGCATGATCGAGATGTATGTGGGTAACAATTAAATATGCCACATCGTCTTTCCTGATGCCAAGTGATTCCAGAGCTTTCATACAGAGAGGCGCTGAAATGGAAGTTCCTGTTTCGATTATCACAGCACAGCTGTCTTTTATGATATAGCCTGAAGAGTGGTTGTACAACCTGTCATAAAGCAGATCAAGCTGATATATCCGGTTTCCTGCTTTCTCGAGCAAGAGTGGTCTGTTCATACTTCCACACCCCCATCAGTCAGGCATTGCCAGCCAGATAATCACCCCGGTATTGAAAATAACAAGGTTTCCTGTGAAATTGCAATAAAACCTGCTGCCATCTATTCTTCGACGATACCCAGCTGAAAACCTTGTATGTCGTGTTTCTTCTCAGGGTATTCTGACAGTAAAGGAAAATAGCATGGGATGGTGAAATAGTTCAGATATAAGAGGGGGGTGTCTTCTCTCTTTTTCATATTGAAACACTCTGGAAGGAAGCGATTATATGTCAGAACAACCAAGGAGGATTCTTGTTACTTCGGCGCTGCCCTATGCCAACGGACCGATTCATATCGGCCATCTTGTTGAATATATTCAAACCGATATCTGGGTCCGTTTTCAGAAGATGATGGGAAATGACTGCTGCTACATGTGTGCCGATGATACCCACGGAACACCTGTTATGATAAGTGCTAAAAAGGAAGGTATAACTCCAGAGGCTCTAATCGAAAAAATGCACAAAGAGCATTACGAAGATTTCAGGAAATATCTCGTAGATTTTGACAACTACTATACAACTAACTCACCTGAGAACAGGGAGCTTGCAGAGCTGGTATACAGGAAGATGAGAGAAAAGGGTCATATCGCTGAAAGAGAGATAGAGCAGTTCTATTGCGAGCACGACACGATGTTCCTTCCGGACAGGTTCATCCGCGGTACATGTCCGAGCTGCAAATCTCCCGAACAATACGGTGATTCCTGCGAGGTCTGCAGCTCTACTTACGATCCCACTGAACTGGAGGATCCGATCTGCTCGATCTGCAGAAAACCACCGGTGCGAAAAAAATCGGTTCATTATTTTTTCAAGCTCGGGAATTTTACCGATATCCTGAAAGAATGGACTGGCGCCGATCATCTTCAGACTGAAGTGACAAGAAAGCTTCAGGAATGGTTTCAGCAGGGACTGAGGGATTGGGATATATCCCGTGATGCTCCTTACTTCGGCTTCAAAATACCCGGTACAGAAGATAAATATTTCTATGTTTGGCTTGATGCGCCAATCGGGTATATTGCCTCTACAAAAAACTGGTGTGCCAGGACAGGGAGAGATTTCGATTCATACTGGCGCTCCGGCGAAACTGAAATCTATCACTTTCTGGGCAAGGATATCATGTACTTTCACTGCCTCTTCTGGCCTGCCATGCTTATGTGTGCAGAATTCTCAACACCGAAGAAGATCTTTATACACGGCTTCCTGACTGTCGATGGAGAAAAGATGTCTAAATCACGAGGCACATTTATCAAGGCCGGGACCTTTGCCCGTCACATCGAGCCTGAATTTCTGCGATATTATTACAGCTGCAAGATGAGTGGAGGTGTGGGAGACATTGATCTCAGCTTCTCTGATTTTGTTGCGCGTGTCAATTCCGATATACTGGGCAAGATTGCCAATCTCGGATTCAGAGTTGGATCGATGCTCTACAGACATTTCGAAGGCAGGGCCGGAACTCTTGCAGATGATTCAAAGGACTTTTTAACTCCTTTCAGGGAGTCGGCTTCTGTTATAGAAGAGTGTTATGAAAAGCTCGATTATTCAAAGGCTTTGAGAGAGATCTGCCGCCTCGCTGATGTGGCAAATAAATATCTGGAAGACAGAGCCCCCTGGACAACTGTTAAAAATGATACCGAGCTTACAAGAGCGACGCTTACTGCAGCTCTTGAGGCTTTCAGGCTGATTACGCTTTATATAAAGCCTGTGCTTCCGGGCTTTGCGGAAAAAGTGGAAAGATATCTTAAAATACCGCCTCTTGCATGGTCTCATAAGGATCATGCCATAGAAGGGCAAACAATAGACAAATTTGAGCATCTTGCCAGGCGGGTGGAAAAGGAGAATATTGACATGTTGATTGAAGACAGCAAAAAAGATGCACCAGATGCAGCTCCCGCTGCAGTCTCTGTGACAGCCGTTGAACCTGTAGCCCCTGAATGCACTATCGATGATTTTTCAAGGATAGATCTGCGTGTAGCGAAGATTATTAAGGCTGAGCACGTCGAAGGTGCCGACCAGCTGATTCGACTTGTCCTTGATCTGGGCGGTGTGGAAAAAAATGTGTTTGCAGGTATAAAATCCGCTTATAAACCTGAAGATCTTGCAGGTAGGCTGGTAGTTGCCTGTGTAAATCTGAAACCGAGAAAAATGCGCTTTGGTGTAAGTGAGGGAATGGTTCTCGCAGCAGGAAAGGGAGGTTCTGAAATCTTCCTTCTGCATCCGGACAGCGGTGCTGCACCTGGAGATCGTATTCACTGATGGAATGCACTGAAGGAAGGAAAATGGACCAGTGGATAGCGAATCCTTGATACCTTCCAGACAACCGGTCATGAATTGACAGGCAGTTTCTTTCGATGCTATGGCACGAGAAGTCTGATATCCGGTAAATGAAGATAAAATTTTGCTGCAGGTATATCTATGAGGATTGTCGCGACATCTGATGTTCATATACCTAAATATCTGAACAAAATGGCAGCTCTGGTGAGGCGTCTATGCACCGATGTTGCCGATGTGCTTATATTGCTCGGAGACATTGCTCCTGCCAACGATGCTGCATTTGATGAATTTCTCTGCCATCTTGCCTTTTTCAAAGGCCCGAAACTATTTGTCATTGGTAACCATGATCTATGGACTGCCGATGGCAGCTCTCGCGAACGGTATAATAAAACTGTTCCGGACCTTCTTGCCAAGCATAACTTCCACCCTCTTGATAAAGAGCCTGTTGTGTTCCGTGGTGTAGGCTTTGTAGGGAATATCGGGTGGTACGATTATTCCTTCTCCCGGGTGTATTCGCCTCCTCCAGGTACTCAGTACATACGATATGCCAACTCCAAGAAGCTGTCCATGCCTCAGATGATAAAATGGGATGATATTAACGAGGAAGACTGGAAGAAGAAGGAAATATACTACAAGGGATTTCTCGGGCTCATTCAGGGTACAGGATGCAATGACAAGGATTATATAAAGGATTTCTGGGATGACAGAGAGTTCTGTCAGATGCGTGTCGAGCAGCTTGATGAAGATTTGAAGAAAGTCTCCAAAAAGGCAAGCAAGATTGTCACTGCATTTCACTGCCTTCCCTTCAAGGAAGGATTGATCAGGAACAACACCAAGCCAAATGTATGCTTTACCAATGCCTTTGCAGGGTCCAAAATGCTTGGCGATGTACTCTACAAGCATCCTAAAGTGGGGCTCTGTCTATGGGGCCATGTGCATCATCGCCAGAACCTCTCAAAGGGAACAATACGATGCTGCAACGTCAGTTTTGATCCAGCTGCGCCAACAAACCCTGTTCTTATAGAGATTTAGCAGAAATCATACCCCGCCCGCTCTTCACTCTTTGCAGAGTATATAAAGGAATATCTCCTTGAAAAGTTCGAAAAGCTTGTTGTCATCACGTTTTTTAGCACCCTTGGTAATGGAGGAGTAGCGGGAGATATAGGCGACCGGTATTTCATAGATCGGTGCACTGTTTTCTCTGAAAAAATGATCTACCACGAGTCTGGTCAATCGGCTGTTGCCGTCTATGAAGGGATGTATGAACTGGAGTTCGTTGTGGACATAAGCGCCGAACTTCACTTTCTCCGGCATTTTGGGTGAGTTGAATTTCTGATATCGACTGATAAATTTATCAAGCAGAGATTCAATATTCTTGAAATGAGATGTCTTGAAATATGGGTTCTTGGCTATCTGAACATTTTCTTTTCTTATTATACCGCCAATCGAAGGGTCGTTCATCAGTAACTTGTGATACTCTACAATCACTTCCTTTGAGAGTCGAACACGGCCTCTTATGTTCTGAGCCATCAGATTCTCTGCTTTTTTGAGGTTCTCCATGAACTCAACATTAAGAGTCTCCCTGTTGATCTCTGATATCCTGTTCTTTATTGTCATCTGCTCTCTCGAAAGCGAGAGAACTACATGGGCTGCAGGGTCATCGTGTTCGAAATATTTCACTTCAGGCTGAGAAGAAGGGTCTGTAGTAATCTTCATCGTTGTCTGAATCTGCTTCTTCATAAGCTTGTCAACGAGGAAATTATCAATGTTTATATCCTTTTTCTTTTTATCCATTGGAGCCGGTGTTCGTCTGCTCAATTTCAGGATGACATCCAGAAAGCTGTTCTGAATCATCTTGCCCAGGAAAGGCCTGGAATTCAGGATTATGATAAAGCCGTTTTTACGCAGGATGGAGATGTTGATGCGTTTCATCTCATCAACCTGTTGAACCTCTGCAAGGCCGAAATACCTCTGGTAATATGTCTGCTCGAGGAATATCTGCATCGGGCTGCTGAAATAGTTGTTATAGTTAATATTGTAAGTAAGGGCGAACGATAGAATATCAAAGAGTGCATCAGAATTCTGATTCTTCAGGTACACATACTTTGTTCCCTGCTTTTCCAGATACTTGTCGTTCATGAGATACTGCAGATCCTGATTAAATTGCCGCTCATCTGTTACTCCAACAAGTGATTTCAGCGTTCCCTCTTCTATTGAACCGTGTGATGCAACGGCTAGAAACAAATCATACTTGGTTGTCATAACGAGTATCCCTCCTTTGGTTCTCACTCTTTCTTCCTTTTTTTACGTCTTTTTCCTTCTTTCGCAGACATTTTCATACTGGTAAACTGTCTGGAAAAAAAACAGTGGTTTACCTTTCATATCGGGTAATGTATAAATGAATTGAGCAGGAGGACAGGCAAGAGAAGAGGAATTATCATGTTGGTGTTTTGATAGAAAAAAATGTTCCCGTGGAGGCATTAAAAACTTTTTATTTCAGATTGCGTTGCTTCGAAACTTGAAATCTGATATAATTCTGCGTAAGGTACGTCATACATCGAAGGTGAGTGAAATACTCGTACAATGAGTGAAGTTGTAAGCGTTCCGAGAGAACTCAAAGATGTTTTCAAAGGTGTTTCTGCAGAAGTTCAGGCTTATCTGAACACAGCGCAGAAATTCTGTAAATCACAAAAACATTTTTATATCGGTGTAGAACATCTTTTTGCTGCATTTCTTTCGGAGAATAAATCCCTGATGCGACGAATCCTGTCCGATGATAAATCGAACTGGAAGAAACGGGTTCAGGAACTGCTGATGAAAGCGTATAACCCCTCCAAAAGAACACAATTATGGCAGGGTATACTTGTTACACCCCGGTTGCAGAAAATCTGGGAACAGGCCATCCTCAGCACCCGCTTCAAAGACTCCACTGAGGTCAAGGAGGCGCACATTCTTTTCTTCATGCTCCAGGACAGGGAGAGCTTTCCTTATCGCTGGCTTGAGGGCGAGGATTACCGGATTGATGATTTCATCTCCAGGATAAACGAAGAGGCTTTTCCTGATGGAGCTCCCAGGGGAAAAGCAGAAGAAACTGAGGATATCTATCAGCCACCTGATAAGCCGGGCCGGAAAGCGCCAGACCGGAAAGCACCGGAGAAAAAAGAGCCGGAAGAAGATATAAAGCCCGAGCCGGTTGCCCCTAAGGTGAATCTCGCCACTGTTTTCAGGAAAGAGCAGGATGTGCCTGCTTCCAGAGAGGAGACAGTGAGTCTGAAAGGGCTGTTTTCAGCGGGTCACACTCTGAAAGAGGAGAAGAAGCCGCCTTCGAGACGCGATGAAGGCGATTCATTGAAAATCGGTCCGGATTTAATCAGCATAAAATCTCTTGTGGAAAGAGGAGTCAGTCCTGCAGGGATCAGCCGTCTCAGGAAGATGCAGGAAAAATGCGGTAAACTGCCTCCTCTGCTGATGATTGGATCCAGAGAAGTCCCTTTCGAAGAGCTGATAGAGATGAAGCTTGAAGAAGAGGCATTTCTCGAAGTGCTTGATATCGCTGAAGAGAATGCGGCAGATTTTTCACCGTCAAAAGATGAATCCTTTCCAGATATGGAACGGCAGAGTCTTTTCCAGGGTGGCGGTACTGACAGATTTGCAGATGAAATGACTTTCAGAGGAGACACTGTACATGCAGAGCCTGTTGCAATGGGAGAGGGAAAACCTCTGGGTGATCTTCTGAAGATAGCGCTGGAGACACAGGAGCAGGATGCGCGCGAGCTGGAAACTGCTGAGCTTAAATCAGTGCAGGGAAGTAATGCAGATCCGACATCCGTTTCCCGAAAATCCGGCACCGGGAAGAAGTATGAATCCGGTATCGGCAGTGAACAGCTGCCGGATATTGGAAAAGGGGTAAATACGTCAACACAAGGTATCGGCAATGATGGTTATCCAGCTTTGAAGAATGACAATGTCTCAGCTCTTGTCATACCTGCAGATAACGATATCGGAAAGCCTTTCTCTGCAGATATAAATGCAGAAAAGCCTCTTTATATAGGAAATATTACAGAGAGCCCAAAATCCGCCGCAAAAACTGGAAAATCCAAAGTCTATGATCCTTTCGGAATACTCGGAGATGTTGAAGATCTGGTATCTGACGGTGCTGACGAAGTTGCACCTGGTTTACCTGCGGAGTCAGTGCCTTTGAAGAAAGAACAATTCGCAACTGTCAGTGACGTTCCTGAAGTGGATGATTTTGTGCTGGAAGAATCTCAAAATGCGGTAATGTTTGCAGACACATCTGATTTAGTTCTTGATGATGTGGTAATCCCTCAGGAAGATGAAGAGCCGCTGCCACCTTTCGTAGAAAGAAAGGATGCTGTGATTGAAATCCAGGATATTGTCATACCAGAGCCTTTTGAGCTGCAGGATGAGTTTATATCCATTGTGCCGGCAGATGAACCTGCTCAGAGTGAAAGGGTCAGGCCTGGACCGGAAGCTGATGCTGAAGCAAAAGTTATGCATGAGAAAGATGATCTTTCGATCGGGACAGATATTTCGGTACCTGTAGTTGCGCCATCTCTTGCTCCTCCGGCTGTGAAATACGAGGAGATATCAGCAAAACAGGCTAAATCAATGCCGATAATACCAAGACGCAGAGCCGTTATTCAGCGCCCTGATGAACCTCTGTGGATGCTTGGCTTGAAAAAGAGAATTACTTTGAAGGAAATGCACTCAACCATGATGGAGCAGGCCCGGGAGCTGGAGGCCATACAGAAAGAGCGGAGGGAAGCTGGCGCGGCGCTGGTTGAAAAGAGAGAAGCTGCTGAAGAGCCGGTGATGGAGAAGAGAGATATTCCCCTGCCGGTTATGCTTGGTGAAGAATCGCTCCCCAGGCTCCCTGAAATCGGCGGTGATGTTGCACTTCCTGAGTTCACAGTGAATCTGCCTTCATCAGGAAGTAACGATGCTGCAAAGGTCACTGCTCAGCACAATCTTGGCGATTTTCCCAGTCGTGACCGTGATGCTGCAATAACCGCTTTTTCGGAAGATGACGATCTCCTCGCCATATTTCCTGACGAGACCTTTAAGGCTAAAGACAGGAAAGATACTGGAAGCGCTGATAACAAATCGCCACAGCCTGTGACAGATTCTGAAACAGCGGCTTTTGGATTGAATGAAATACTAATCAATGTCGATAAGGCAGCTCTGCAGGAAATGTATACGAGCGATCTCTGGGATGAAAAGGAAGCCGGATCGGTGAGCAGAGCGATTCTTACAAGTAATAATCACAACCTTCTCATCTCGAAATCATTGATCAAAGCAGGCAAGATCGTTTCTCATCTGAAAGAAAGAATAGCAGAGAGTGAAAAAGAAATGCAGCTTTATCTGATTATATGTGAAAAGCTTTCAGGGTATACTGATGTGGAAGTGGCAAATCATTTTAACTCGATTAAGGAATTTTTCTCGTCGAAGAAAAACGTAATGCTGCTTTCTTTCGATTTTGCACATTTAGCTGAAAGGGCATCTCTGGACGAAACGCTGTTCCCCTTTCTGAAGCATCTCTTTTCAAAGAAGATTAACTGCCTCTTCTCTATGAGCCCGCAGGAGTATAAAAGTTTCTCATCGACAATGGCTCGAACGGAGATGCTTTTTAAGGCGATTCCAGTCAATGATGTGACAGTCTCTGAGGCCAGAGATTTTCTGAAAGCTTCCAAGGGAATTATAGAGAGTAATCTGAAGATCTCCATTGAGCCTGCCCTTATCGAGCAGGCGGCAGAGCTGGCAGACAAGTTCCTTGTGGAAAGAGTCTTTCCTGAGTCTGTCATAGAAGTATTCAGGAAAGCCTCACATTTCAAGAGGGAGGAATTTGGCGACATCGGCGTTGATGAAATTGAGCATATCGATAAAAAGGATTTCCTATATATCCTTTCAGATTCGTCCATATAGCAGTCAGGGAGTAACGCTGGAATGGCAGAAACAGAAAAAAAAGAATCATATATCATGGGTTTCGAGATAATAAACGGAGTGTACGACGGGATGGAGTTCAAGTTCGCCAATCTTCCCATCACCATAGGCCGCTCCCCTGACAATGATATCTCGATACCTTATGACAGTGCTGCTTCTCGCTCTCATGCGCGAATTATCCGCGGAGAAGGACGAAAATCCTATGTAATAATAGATTTGAACAGCACTAACGGGACTTTTCTGAATTATATAGTGATAAAAGACCAATCAGATTTAAAAGTTGGTGACGTGCTGAAGATAGGCGACACGCTTATAAAATGTCAGATCTTTGAATAACAGGGACGTTATTCTCCAGTTAAACCATTCCTGTTGCAAGCTTCCTCGTTTTGTTGCAGATAAGGCATCTGAACTCACCAACTGCCCAGCGTGATACCTTTTCAACTTCCTGGCCCGGAACCTGGATATAGGCGTGGGTATGATCACACCCACCTTCTTCGATATATATTACTTTCTGGCCCTTGGTTCTGAAAAGAATGACGCTTTCCATCGCCTTCATCTTGTCATAATCAATACTCATTGAGTACGATTTCCCATCGGGAAGCACAGTATATTTACAGGCAGCTCTGACGTCGCTTACCGAAGCAATCTTACAGTCAGCGGGTTTATCTTCAGTATCCATCTCTACGAAGGCGATAAAATTCGATTCTATCATCGTCTTTTCAGTGAGAGTGAAGCGTATGGTTTTCGAGCTCCTCAGGATTCTCGGATATACTGAACAGACCCTTACCTTGTATCCCTCCGCTGTTATCAGATTGTACCCGGTCTCCTGTTTTACTCTCTGACAGTTACCACCGAAGAGGTTAATCACATATTCAATGGCAATTTTATTCCTGTTAAAAGATTGCGTTGATGATGGCACGTTGAACTCTCGCTTTTCCCTGTAAGGAATTTTTATTTTATGACACGAAAAAACAAATAAAAATTCTCTAACAAAATAATTATCCCTGCTTGTAAGAGTTTTTTTTTAACAACTTCTCAAATTATTTAATCAGAATCTGCATATTCAGAGTAGTGAGGTGAAAGAAGGAGGTGATTGCGAGAAGCGTTGAATATACAGGGATGAACTCTCGGTCTGCAAGGAAGGAAGGACTCAATGGAAGAACCGGAATTCGACAGAACACTTCGGGCAGTTGTTAACGACGGCCTTGTCGTCTGCCTCAATGCATATGAAAATATTCACACCAATCTATATCTGCTGCTGCAGCACCTTCGCTGCCTCGTTGAAGATACGAAGGGAAATGAAGAGTTTGACAAGCTGAGTGATACTCTGTTCGGCTTTTATTCGGCTGTAAGCGCTTCTCACAAATGTCTTTCCGAAGTTGATGAGTCAATTAAGGAAATTGCAGAATGGCTCGAAGAAGAAGAAGAAAGCAGCGAGTGATTCTGTCCTTTACAGATCAGCCTGCCGGTATGCTTCAGCAGCTTGACTTGTATTGGGAATATTACACTGATCTCAACATTCACGCATTGAAGCTTATATCTGACTGGAATTGTGAGTGCAGCCTTTGATATATGGGCCGGAAATGGACTGTGAGCGGAAGAGAGGAGAAAATATGGCTGAAACTGCAGGAAACGAAGAAAAGAGAAAGGGCATACCTTATATTAATATTCCTTCTGTCGATGCGCTTCTGAGCCGTGAAGAGATGCAGCCGATGCTTGAAAGGTATCCAAGGTATTTTGTGCTGAAAGCCGTAAGGGCAACTCTGGATGGGTTAAGAAGAGAGCTCAGGTCAGGAGATGAACTCCGGAAGCTTCAGCCTTCGTTTGACGAATCTGAGCTGATAATGAAGGCACAGATAAAGCTCAATGAGTATGTCACGCCGGGAATACAGAGGTGCGTGAACGGCACAGGGATTATACTGCATACAGGTCTCGGGAGGGCAGTTCTTCCAAAGAGAGCTGTAGACGCGCTCCGGGCGAATGAAGGCTTTGTAAATGTACAGGCCAGCCTTAAGACTGGAAAGCGCTCACAGCGAGATGTTGCAGTGGAAAAGCTGCTCTGTGAGATTACAGGTGCCGAGGCAGCGGCTGTTACAAACAATAACGCAGCTGCTACAATGCTGGCACTAAATACTGTTGCTGAAGGAAAAGAAGCCATAATCTCAAGAGGGCAGCTCATTGAAATCGGCGGCTCATTCAGGCTTCCGGATATAATGAAAAAGAGCGGTGTGAAGATGGTTGAAGTGGGTACTACCAACAGGACTTATCTTCGAGACTATGAGAACGCCATTACTCCGGAAACCGGCTGTATTTTCAGGGCTCACACCAGCAACTACCGCATTCAGGGCTTCACTCATCAGCCTGAACTGAAAGAGATTGTCGGGCTTGCAAAAAAACACAGTATCCCTTTTATTGACGATCTCGGGGCAGGTGCGTTTTTCGATCTGGCTCCGTTCGGACTGTCAGATGAGCCGCTCATACAGAAGAGCATCAAGGCAGGTTCTGACCTGGTTCTTTTCAGCGGAGACAAGCTTGTTGGAGGCCCTCAGGCAGGAATTCTGCTTGGAAAGAAGGAGCTGATAAAGAAATTGCGCTCCAATCCTCTTACAAGAGTATTGAGAGTCTGCAAGCTCACTCTGATGGCTCTCGAAGCAACACTGTTTCTCTTCCTGGACAGGGAGAAAGCTGTGAGAGAGATTCCATCCTTCCAGATGCTTTCTCGTTCTGTCGATGAGCTTCAGAAGTCTGCCCTGGAACTGGTGGAGCAACTCCGGAAGGAAGCCCCTTTCTGTGATTACGGAGTTGAAGATGAGGTTTCCTATATGGGCAGCGGTAGTCTGCCGATGGAGGATATAAAAACAAAGGTTGTGTCTGCAAAATGCTCCGGAATTGACTGTGAGGAACTTGCCAGAATTCTCAGAGAGCAGGAGATACCTGTATTTTCGAGGATAAAGGATAACAAAGTGCTTATTGATATGCGAACCCTGCTTGAAGGTGAGCATCAGATGGTGGTGCAGACTTTCAAGGCGGCACAGAAATCTCTGGAAGGGCGGTGACCTGGTGTCAATATACCTGGATTCAGCACGTATTGAAGAGATAGAAAAAGGAATGGAATACCCTTTCATTGAAGGCGTCACCTGTAACCCTGTCCTTATATACAGGGCAACAGGAAAAGAGCGTCTGGAGCGGGGAGAGTTCTTTGCTCTGATAAACCAGGTACAGCAAAAGATACGAGGGCTCTTTTTTGTCCAGACAACTGAAAAAGATTCCCAGGCCATAGTTGAAGAATCGAATGAGATTCACAGGATCTCTCCGGATAGAATAGTAATCAAAATACCCTGCACCCCGGAGGGTTTGAAGGCGGCCTCAATACTGAAGAAGATAGGGATTAAAACAGCCGTCACTGCAGTTTTCACATTGATGCAGGCAAGTGCTGCCTCACTTTCCGGAGCTGATTACGTCATTCCATTCTGCAGCAGAATGGGCAGAGTCGGTCAGAACGGAATCGAGGTCATTGAGAGGATGGTCAGAGTCTTCAAAGCTCAGGCTTTTCCATCCAGGATTCTTGCTGCCAGTATAAAGACTCCCCTTGAATGTACAGGACTTCTGGAAGCAGGAGTTCATGATCTCACCATCTCCTATTCCCTGCTTGAAGAGCTTCTCCATCATCCTCTTACTCAGGAAGCTATTATTGATTTTGAAAGAAACCTTAAAGTAACGGAGGAATAGCCATGAAGAAGAAAAAAGATGAAAGTCCACAGTCTTCGGATACAAAAGTACTCTGTAAAAAATGCAAAAATGAGCTGACTGAAGAAGAGATCCGTCAGAACCTTATGGTGTGCCCTTATTGTGACAGGCATTTCCACATGACTGCAAGGGAGCGTGTTGAATGTCTTGTCGACAGAAAATCATTCAGAGAGTGGTTCAGGGATATGACCTCTGTCGATCCACTGCACTTTGTGGACAGAGTCTCATACAAGGAGCGTCTTCAGGAAGCTTATAAAAAGACAGGGCTCAGGGAAGCGGTAATTGTGGGAAAAGGTCTGATAGAGGGGAAGCCTGCCGTTTTCTGCTTTCTCGACTTTGAGTTCATGGGAGGAACCATGGGCTCAGTTGTGGGAGAAAAGGTTGCCAGAGCTTTCATGAAGGCAATTCAGCTGAGGCTTCCTCTGGTAAGCGTCGTATCCAGCGGAGGTGCCCGTATGCAGGAAGGGATGCTCTCACTGATGCAGATGGCTAAAACTGCTTCTGCAGTAGCGCTTCACAGCCTGGAAGGTCTGCTCTATATATCTGTACAGACCCATCCTACTACCGGAGGCATATCATCAAGCTTTTCGTCACTTGGAGATGTAATGCTGGCCGAACCGGGAGCACTGATCGGCTTTGTGGGCCCTCGGGTCATTGAACAGACACTTGGTGAGAAGCTTCCTCCTGAGTCACATACGGCTGAATTTCTCCAGAGTCACGGCATGATCGATCAGATCGTGCACCGCCGGGATCTAAGAAAGACGATCAGCCATATTATAAGCCATCTGGCTCATGTTCAACCAGTCAAAATCGTGCCCAGGATGAAAAGAGCTGCTGTAAAATATGAAAAGATGGAGGCCTGGGAGCTGGTGAAGCTGGCCCGCCACAGGGACAGGCCTACATCGGCTGCTTATATTGCGAGAATCTTCGACAACTTCGTAGAGCTTCACGGCGATCGATATTTCGGCGATGATCCTGCTGTAATTGGCGGATTAGGTGAGATTGACGGCAACCCTGTAATGATACTCGCCCAGGAGAAAGGCGGCACCGACGAGGAAAAGGTGATGCGGCGGAACGGGATGTCATATCCGGAAGGCTATAGAAAAGCGGTAAGATTGATGCGTATGGCTGAAAAATTTCGGATCCCTCTGATAACTCTCGTCGATACTCCCGGCGCTTATCCTGGATTTGAAGCAGAAAAGCGCGGCATCGCGAAAGCTCTTGCTGAGAGCCTTTTCACAATGTCATCGCTTTCAATACCTGCAATAGCTGTAGTGGTGGGAGAAGGAGGAAGCGGTGGAGCGCTGGCGCTTGCTCTTGCCAACAGAGTGCTGATGCAGCAGAAGGCAATCTATTCTGTAATCTCTCCGGAAGGCGCATCTGCCATTCTATGGGGTGATGCGGGAAAAGCGGAGGAACTGACTCCCTATCTGAAGCTCACTGCAAAAGAGCTGCTCGAGCTGGAGGTTATCGATGACGTAGTGCCTGAGCCTGGCGAGGGTGCACATACGAGTGTCGATGAAGCAGCCAGAATGGTGAAGGAGTGCATATTGATCAATCTTGCCGAACTCTCCCGGCTTTCACCTGAAAAGCTTCTCAAGGACCGTTATAATAAGTTCAGCAGTATCGGAGAGACTGGTATATACTGGCAGGAGATTCTGAAGCATGAGATTCAGGGAGGTATTGAGAAGATCCAGAAGAGATGGAGCAACATGTGGTATAAAGAGCGCCAGGAAGAGGAAGTGGTGAAAGGCTCCTTCGACTGATTAAATGGGGACAGACTCCATTATTAACATTTTGTTAACATTATCAATAGTGACAGACTCCTTTTTCCGGGAAAAGTCAAAATTGATGCAATGACTTGAAAACAATGCAGGCAGGCCGGTGAAAAGAAACCTCAGGGAAGAGAAAGAAGATATCTTGTGAAAGGAGTCTTGTCATGCTGAAGAAAATACTCATTGCCCTGGCGACAGTTCTCGTTGTCACTGCCGCTGCGCAGGCAGCCCCTACCGGTACGACCGACCTTTCGTACAACCCATCCCCGCAGAAACGGGTCATTGAGTACCGGCTCACCGGAGCCTATGCCCCTTCGCCCAACGAGTTCGAGCCCACTATAATCATCTATGGAGACGGCACGGTCATTCGCAAAAACGGAGCATACTCTCTATCCAGGGGGAAGCTCCGAAAGGGCGGCCTGGATAGCATCCTCCGGACAATAGCCTCGAAGGGATTCTTCCGCCTGAAAAAGACGCCTGCGGAAAGCATTTCAGGTACGGGCGGAAAGAGCTTCGTCCTGACAGTGAACCTCAGGAAGGGAAGCCACCAGGTCTGGGCAGATGACTCAGGCGGACTGCGGAAAAATCCTGAACACTGGGAAGAGATTGTCCAGGCCGTGACGCAGCCCTCTCTGTCGAGCTGGAATAAATACGTGCCCGGCACTCTCGTGCTTGTGGCTCATACAGGGACGGCGGGCGTCCCGAGCGATAATGTCCAGACCTGGCCATGCAGCTCAGAGGACCTGGCAAAGGCCGCAGCAGCATATCCGAATGGTCTGAAGCTCGAGGGCAGTAGAGCTGCCGCGGTCTGGAAGGCTTTTCAGAAAGCCTGCGGGAAAACTCCCTATGTGGTATGGAATGTGGGAAATAAGAAATACGTTGATTCTGCAGCAGCGCCTCAAATACGATAGAGTTCGGCATTTGCAGGCAAGCCGAAAGCCCTCTGTAAATGGCTTCGAATCATACTTCTGTGAGATTGAATGAATTATTGCCTCCATTGAACTTGACCGTCTCTTTCGAGAATATGGATTTGTCCTATCCTGCAGAATTCTGAAGGTGACGGCCTCCACCTGACTCTTCCGCCACTCTGTCGGCCGGGGTCCTGCAGTCTGTGAATACTTTGCCAGGAAGCTCTCTGTGGCTGGCCCAGCCGATCAGGATGTCACAGACTTCTACCCAAGTCAATGGTCTCCGCTGCGCTCCGATGAATGATGGCCTACCTGATCAGCAAAACCAGCATAATCATACTCTTCTCTCTCTGAAAAGGCAAAAATATCTCACAATATCTCAATACCTTGCTGGTATTGGAATTCACCATTTCCCAGATCCCTCTGCAATAGAGATTTTCATCTGTAGAAAACATTATAAAACGTCTCTGTATAGATGTTATTATACCATAATTATTTGATTATTATCACAATATTTGATAAAATATACATGTAGGATACAATAATAACTGAAACAAGGAGGGCTCCTATGACACAGTGCATGAACGCCGTGGAACTCCACATGGATGATACAATACCTCACACTGATGGTCTTGAACTGAAAAGGGGACTGACTCGTTTTTTTCTTAAAAAAGGAGTTAGTCCCCATCCTAAGTATCACGAGAAGCTGGTGGTGGACCTCGACGCTCTTCAGATGTCAGTGCTTCAGGATGCATTCACGAAAGCCAGAAAGGAGAGCGGTCTGAGAGACATGGCATCACTTCTTATCCATATTGCCAAAGCCTTCCTGGAAGGATGCCCGACTTCCGGGAAAAGAAGAAAGCCTCGCTATCAGATAGTTATTCATCGCCATCTTCCTTCCGGTCTGGCGTGGTGTGACACTTTGAAAGGCGAAAGACCTGTATCTCCTGAGGTTCTGGAGAAAGCGCTCTGTGATGCTGAAATAGTTGAGCTGGATGAGCAGCTTGCTCCCACGTGGGAGCAGAATGATGAAAAAGAAACCCATTCCAGTGTTATGAAAGAGGATGTCGGCACTAATAACAGTGACATTCTAAAGGAAGCCCAAGAGTATATCAATGAGCAGTATATGAAGATAAAGGCTGCAAAGAGAAAAGGGCACAAACAGTATAAATCCACTTACAGGAGCATCAGAAAGGAAGAGAGAGCCATCCCCGCGCCGTTGAGGAAAAAGGTATTGTTCCGGGACAGATGTACATGTCAGGCTCCTGATTGCGGAAGAAAGATCTTTCTCACAATTTATCACTTAACAGCCTTTGCTCTATGCGGCATCCACAGCATCTTCGGGCTTCTTACTCTTTGTTCCAAGTGTCACGCTCTTGTACACGAAGGAAAGCTGTCAGTGGAGGGGGAGGCGCCTCAACGGATCATCTGGCGGGATGGGAAGGGCAGGATCATAAACTGACATAATGCAGTTACGGCACGATCAATTGTCCCTTGCTGCAATATGGAAAAGAGAAGACTCGGACTTGAGAATTTACACTGAATAATAGAAATCAAGCTTGGTAGGATGGGTTTGCATGTCAGGGGAGAACTATCCTGAGACTCCCCTTCCGTTGACCCTTTGCGGTTTTATCTGCTACAATATGATAGAGGTGTTTACGTGAAAATCCAGAGAAGCAGATTATTGCCGCGCTCTGCAGGAGGATTCACTCTTGCGTCAGTTCTGATGATCATCAGCATGGTGCTTCTTGTCTCGATGTGTATGGCAGGCATTTCGTGTTTTCAGCTCAATCTGGCCATGAAAGTATATAACGATGCCAGGGCCAGGATGGCAGCCGAATCAGAGCTGAACAGAGCGCTCTTCTGCTTTGTAGATGAAAGTAACACTTTTGGGAAGGATGGGAATCCGGACAAATGGTCCGATGGTTATACAGGATCCTCCGCAAGAATCAGTTTCACTCAGGGCGGCCCTATTCCTCATTCCACCTATAACTATTATAATACAAAAGATGTTCTGGGATGGAACGGGAAGAAGGTCCCAAGAGAATCCATCCACCTCATAGCCACAGGTACTTCGGGCTCGAGCAGAAGAAGCATCGAGATGATAGTCAAGAAGGGGATCTTTCCATTTGCCCTTGCCACCTCATCGAAGATCCAGTCGGTCAATGCGCCCCTCTGGACAGAAGGAGTCAAGGACACTAAAAGCCTTCTTGCCGATGTGAAGGACCGGCCAGGAAACATCAATTCGAACTACTCGAGCAGTGGAAATGCCATTGAGGCGCCGAAAAACAGCTTTGTCACCGGGGCGGTGACCGCTCCGGGAGAGATAGACATCAAGAAGCCCTCAATAATAATTGGAGGCATCAAGCCTGGCTCGCCGACCATTGAGCTTCCCTTCATCACGACGGGGTCTCTTGACCCGAAGGACCAGATTGGGGCAATAGATATCACCAGCGCTTCGCTGAGTGGAATGAAGATGGATTCACTGCATCGTTCCACAGGAAAGCTCACCATCTACGGCAATCTGGAGCTTGACAACGCAGTGCTGTTCACCGAAGGAGATCTCCTGGTGACAGGGAAGGTCATCGGCTCTGGCGCACTTATCAGCAAGGGGGCTATAACGCTGCAGCAGACATCGGACCTTACGGCAGACAACCAGGTGGCAATTGTAGCCGACAAAGACGTGACCATAGCAGGGCAGAACTCATATCTGCAGGGTATGGTCTACACTCACGGGAACTTCTATGGTGAGAACTTCACCCTCGTGGGGAACCTCATCGCACAGTCATCAGATGAGAGCAAGGGTCAGGCAGTGCTGAACAATGTCAAACTCATCAGCAGCGAGGAGGCTGCAGGGCAGGTTGTTAACACACCAGCGTATGCAGGGGAGGCTGGGGGGAATTTCTGGCAGAATACAAAAGTAGGCTATGATCTGTTTGAACATTTTGATATAACTTGCGACACAGAAAGCATCGACAATCTCTCAGCCTTTAAGAATGCACTGGATAACGCATCCGGTGATTTTAATGCTACAACTGCTGAAGCGCTCGATCAGCAGGCAACTCTCAAATACTGTTTGATCTGCGACAGTGGTGTTATAACAGAAAATTTTGGATATACCATGAAACAGCTCTACGATAAGATTGCTTCATACGGAGGGTATGAAGGATACAAGGCAGAACTTAATAAGCTGACCACAATACCTGCAGGCACCGATATTGAGCTGGCTATAAAAGGTCTCTTCCGGCACCTGCTGCACAATCTCGATGTAATGGGCCCTGGAAACGGGGAGATATCCGGGTTTACCGTCATGACAGATCTCAGGCTCAACAAGTATATCACCAATGCCCGACCGACGAGGATCACTTTCCAGGGGGAGCTTCCATAAGGCGTGAAACACTTCATTCTGCTCCGAATCATCCCGCTCTTTCTTTTTATTCTTTCCACACATCTGCTGCCGTGCAGCGTTCAGGCTCAGCAGAGGCACCTGACGCCGTATGAGCATGTGCAGGAGAGCAGGAATGTCCGAATACGTACAGAGCCTCCAGGTGTCTTTGTGTTCGATCAAAAGGGCAATTATATCGGAAAGACGCCGAATATTATGATCGAATGTATTCATCACCCTTTAAAGCTTTATCTGATAAAAGACAGGGGCAGGTTCAAGGAAGAGACGAGAAATGACTCAAAAGAGGGCTATATCGATAATTTTATTGATATTGAAGTGGACTATTTCAAGACTCACGAAGACTATCCCGCAGAAGGAAAGTCTATCGTTCTGAAGCTGAAAAAATCCGGTTCGGCCTGGCTGTGGTATCTCATCCCCATTCCTCTGATTGCAGTTCTCGCTTTCATACAGATTCAGAAGAAGAAGAGGATAGAGTTGAAAATTGCCTCTGACAGAAGCCCCGAGCCTGCCACGGTAACGCAGCACGATCTGGAGGGCTTTGGCGGCCAGGTGGGCGATATCAGGGGGAAGCGCCTCGTTGGCAGGTACGGCACATATCTGGCCAGGAAAGTGATGGGAGAGGGCGGCATGTCCATAGTCTATGAAGCGGAAAGAGAAGACGCAGATAAAAGCGGAGACAGGCAGTTGTGCGCCGTAAAGGTTGTATTGCCGTCCATGGCCAAATCTGAAGAGTTCAATGCCCGTTTTCAGCGCGAGATTGAAGTTTATCACAAGCTCGTGCACCCTTCGATTGTGCAGACCTATGACTGGGGCGATGAGGAGGGAGTGCTCTTCATCGTGATGGAAAAGATCGAAGGAAAGCCTCTTTCCGATGTGATGAAAGAGGGGCGTCCTTCAATGAGAAAATCGGTGCTGTGGACTCTTCAGATCCTCAGAGCGCTTGGATATGCCCACGACCGCAGAATAGTGCACCGGGACATCAAGCCGAGCAATATTTTCATCACAAGGGGAGAGAACATCAAGGTGCTGGATTTCGGCATTGCCCGAGCCCTCGACGCCAAAACCATCACAGGAACCGATGTGGCGCTGGGCACTCCCCAGTATCTTCCGCCGGAGCAGATTAACTCCAAGTCTGTCGATTCGAGGGCCGATCTCTATTCGCTCGGTGTGCTGCTGTACCAGCTGCTGACAGGCGAGCTCCCATTCCAGGGATCGACTGCCATCGAGCTGATAATGAAGCAGATGAGCGAAACACCAAGCCCCCCATCGAAGCTGAACACAGAGGTGCCTGCCGATCTGGAGAAGGCAGTGATGAAGATGATGGAAAAGAAGCCTGAAGACCGCTATGACACGGCACGTGAAACTGCAGAAGCCATTGGCAGTGCGGCCTTGATGGCAGGCATCATCAGTGAGGACGATATGAAAAGAGTGTACCACCAGCCTTGAACGGTTCATCCAATTGCCGAGACTAGGCCGTTGAGTGGGAGAAGGACGCTGAAGGCAAGAAGCGCCACCACTACTCCCAGGCAGGCCATCAGAAGAGGCTCCAGCGCCGATGTGAATGAGACAAGCGAATGCTCAACCTGGATATCCATCAGGTGAGACGCCTGAGCGAGAAGGTAAGGCAATGACCCGGACTCCTCACCGACTCTGACCATATCCCGTATCATAGGTGAGAAGAAGAGAAACTCCCTGAACCCCTCGTAGAGAAAACCTCCCTCGGTGATGGTCTGCTGCAGTTTGTGGCAATATCTGAGACAGAGGGAGCTTCCGCTTGCCTCGCCAGCCAGTATTATACCGGAGCGCAGGCTGACACCGCTCTCGGTGAGCGTTGAGAGTGTGCTGCAGAAGCGTGAAAAGGTAATAGTCTTGAGAAGGCCGCCGAGAATGGGAATGGAGAAGAGAAACTGCTCCTGATGAACCCGGACCTGTTCAATAGCCAGAGCCTTTTTGTATCTCCAGCAGAGAGCGGCGATGGCGATGGCGATAAGGAGCAGCAGTCCCGGATTGGAAAGGACGCCGTAAAGCCCGAGAAAGAGATGGGTGATGAAGGGGAGCTTCACCTCTCCTGATTTTAAAAGAGGAGCGAGATTCACGATCAGCACTTTTCCCATTACAAGGATGAAGAGAAGCATGAATGAAAAGATTACCGTGGGATACGTTGCTGCCTGCCCGATCTTCTGGGAGAGATGCATCTCCTTTTCTTTCAACAGTGCAGCTCGGTTCAGCATTATCTCCAGGGTGCCTGACACTTCACCGGTGTTGATGAGCGTCGTATACAGAACAGAAAAGGCTTCCCTGTGGCGCAGCATCCCATCTGTGAGAGTATGGCCGGTTTCGACATGGTGTCTCAGATCTTTCAGTATGTCTTTCATTCTGATATTTGCAGTCTGCTCGGAAAGGATGCCAATGGCCCTTGTCATAGGGATTCCTGCCTTATAGAGAAAAGCCATCTGGTTGTAGAAGACTGCAAGCTCCTGCATTGGGATGGGGAGGCGATGCCCAATCCTCTCCGGAATGCTCATTGTCAGCTTCTTTACCGCAGCCTCATGCGCACCGTGCTGTAACGTCTTATCGTGATTTTTTTGCATATATGGAAGCCTCAAGGGGAAACTCCACTTTTCCGGAGGCCCCTGTAACTATGGTTTTTATATAATCACCTGATGGCTTCGTTACTGAACCGGTCCCTGTCACATCGGTAAAAAAAAGGCTTACAATCCCTCTGGCAATCAGGCGGTCTGTCTTTCCGCTTCCGTGGCGCGGCGTGAACACCGACGGAGGCCTCCCGAGAGAGATAGTGGGGGTAATGACATTCTCCTGATAATAGAGGTTCCCGTTGGAAGTCTCCAGGTAGAAGACTCCGATTTTCTGCCAGAAGGGATTGCCGTCATCATCCCAGAGATATGAGCCGTCTTCTGCCAGTATTGAATAGAAGGCAATTGCGTGAGATTGGCAGGTTTTGCCTGTATCGGGATGGACATATGTGGAAGGGATTATTGTCATACCGGCGACATCTCCATATTTGAGCTCACTGTCAAGCGCCCTTACGGCACATTGCACATTCGACATCAAGGTAGACTCTTCCTGACTTTTCTTATAGTTTTTGAATGCAGGAACAATGCAGGACATGGAGACCTCTATGATGATGAGCACTATTGCCATTCCCACTATGAGCTCTATCAGAGTCATACCCTTCCGGAACATATGCCTCTCCTTATACCGGCATCACTCACTATTTGGCCAGAATGACCTCTGAAAATATCAGAGGCCTGGCACATGAATCCCAGGTGATGTTGATGACAATCTGCTGACTGGAATATTCTTTATATACACCAAGTGAATAAATGCTTCGCACAACATGAAAGCGCCTGGATCCGACTGTCACGTCTTCATCCAGATTTGTCAATGGAAGCAGCGAAATTTCCGGAGGCGCTGTTTTTGTCTCCTCTATCAGGTTAGATGCATAGCAGGTGGCAACCTGTACATACTCCGCCTGTCTCAGAGCTTTTCTGCTCTGAGTAATCGATACGGCGGTGAAGATGATGCATATGGCGAGTATCACCATTGCCACCATTATCTCGATGAGTGAGAATCCTCCCTGGCAGTGCCAATTGTTTCTTTCTTCCATCTTATTCGGTCACTATACTCCTGCATTGAATTTAGGCATTTCCATCTGTCCCTCATGGAGAGGGCTGTGCATGAAAGTTCGATAATCAAGATTTCTGATCTTTTCCATCAGCAGGAGATATGCCACGACAAAGCTTATGCATGCGGAGAGCATATAGCCAGTGCCTATCAGTACCGACGTGAAATTGATGAGCACGAGATTGATGATGGTGTTTGAAATCACAAAGGTGACTATGCAGAGAAGCGATTCCCTGAGAAGCTCAAGATACCAGAAAAGCACTATCATGGTGAGGAAGAGCACCTGGAAGAGAAAGCCTACGAGGCAGACCATGAACGTTGCTGTGAGCTCTTCAGGAATATATCCGAGCATTCTGAGGATGTTAGGAGCCAGCAGAAATACAATGAGCGTTATCAGGATCTGGAGCTTGAAGATGGCAAAGAGATCGAGTTTGAGAAGAGACAGGAGATTTTTACTATCCCGCTCTACATCACTGTAAGTGCCTTTGTTCAGAATGGTATTGATATATCTTCTCAGTCCCTCAAAAAAATCAGTCTCCACTTGCAGAAAGAAGAGAGAAAGTGATGGGATTATAGTCAGAGCAGCCAGAAACGAGGCTGAGTCATATGGCACATGACCTCTGAAGGAGCCTCCAATATCATAGCCATAAGGAGAATACCAGACTATGAGCTTGTCGCTCCAGAAGCCGGCGTTGTATAAAAAAGCGGCCCAGACAAGAATAGGATACTTCTTCATATAGCGAAGGAATTCAAAGGGCAGATCAGCTCCAAGCGGGAACTCTTCTGAGACTCTCTGAATGAGGAAGATAAGCGTCAATACCTGCCCTGCGGTAAAGCCCATCAGGTATCCGGTCAGATTCATATACTTTCCCAACGTGAGAGAAAGAACGAAACTTGTAATGAAGCCTGTGAAGAAGATAAATGTCACCTTCACATAGTCCCTTACAGTCGACAGAAATACCATCACAATCCATTGAAATCCAATCGCGCAGAAAAGAACAACTGAAAGGGACTTGACTATGAACGGAAGGGGGGTAAAGGCCATATAGAGCGTTGAGGCGATGAAGTTGAGGAGCCCGGAAAGTGTCATTACACCTGTGAAGTTAGGGAGGAGCGAGTCATATTCTCTCTGATAGAGCTTGTCCGATATGAAACGAGTCAGGATGAGCTGAAAGATGCTCGACAGGATCAGAGAAAAGGCATAGGAATAAATAACAATTGCCCGGAAGATAAGCATTTCCTCGGAAGCGATGGCGTGATGCGCAAAAACACTCAGTGCAGCAAGGCTTGCCACAGCCATTACCCATGGGCCTGAGGAAATAACAAGCGTATAAAGGTTGGCTTTCAGATCGCTTGCATAGCGGTCTTCCTTTATGAGGTTTTTCAGGAGGAATCCTATTCCTGCCATTCTGCAGCGATATCCTTTCCCGGTAATGGACTGCGATCAGGCCTGCTGAGCAGGATAAAAAGGCTGCTCTGCCATTGCAAAAAGCCTGTTAAATTCTTTTCGATATTCTTCGTATATATCTTTTCTGCCATAGTATTTTTTTATTCTCTCCGGGCCGGTTCGTGCCATACTGGCATACAGTGAAGGATTCTCTATTATCTCAATGACAGCCTGTGCAGTTTCATGAGGGGAGTGAACATCGGTTATGGTTCCACATCTTCCCAGTCTCATATCTTCATCGCTCTTGCCAAAGAGTAGCTCTCTGCAGGAGCCAACATTGGTTGCAACTGCAGGGATACCGGAGGCCATGGCTTCCATCAGTGAGAGAGGCTGTCCCTCACTGATGCTGGTGAGAACCATAATGTCAATTTTTTTCAGATATTCTCTCAAATCGACATTTCCTGTAAATTCAAGAGCCATCTCAAGGCCCAGCAGTTGTTTAAGGGCAAAGCATTCATCTGCATATTCCGGCTCTTCGTTATAAGGCCCCAGGACTTTGAACGTTACTACGGGACCTGTCCGGTCGTAGACAAGCCTGGCTGCTCTGATGAAAGTCTTTATGTCCTTAATCGAGACGACGCGTCCTACAAGTGCGATGGTGATATTGCTGTGGGGCTTCTTTAATGAAAGGATCGGAAGAAATGATTCATATTCTATTCCATTGGGAATAATGGCTATCTTTTCCGGAAGAGCTCCGGCCTCGATCTGCATTAGACTGTTGTCCCGATGAAGGGTGGTGATCCTGTCTGCAAACTGGTAGGCTATGGCGCTGAGTGAGGAATACATGTCAAACCATACTCGCTTGAGACCCATTATCATATCCCTGGCCCTGTAGCCTTCCTCTTCTCTCTGAAAGATCCAGCTTGAGCGGTTAATCTCGAACATTCTTTCCCGGTGGTAAATCCCGTGCTCTGTGAGGAGAAATGGATGATTGTATTTAATCTTTGCGAGTGCCGCAGCGAGTCCGGCATAACCTGTCAGGGCACTGTAGTAGAAGCGGGATTCAGGCAGGTTTGCCTTCAAGACGTTATAGAGAGGCAGCGTGATGGCTCTGTACGACCAGTTGTAATCAAGGAACGGCAGGTCGTTAAGATAGTTGACATACATGTTTCTGACAAACTCCCAGGCCTCGTAAGAGAAGAGAAAATCACTCAGGCTGAGCTTCAGATTTCCAGGCACTCCCAGCTTTGAGCAGAGATTGACAAAGTCAGCCTTGTTCACAGTTTTCATGGCAGGTATGCACTTTCCAAGGTGATGGAATATATCCTCCCGCTTTCTGCGATCCCTTTTTCTGTGAGGTGCCAGTCGAGGTACGTCATAAATATCGATTTCCCCAAAATAGCGCACATTCGGAGGTATATCATACTTGAATTCACGAATCTCCGAGGCGGTAGTTGAGATTCGGATTATGGAGAAAGTGAGCTCGTGGAAATACTTCAGTATATCCTGCACCCACGACGAGACTCCACCTGCCACAAATGGATAGCTTCCTTCAACAAAGATGCAGATATCAGTCTCTTCTTCCTTTTTCTCTTTCAGAATATAGGTGAAATACCAGTTTGAGATACAGTTCACTGGTGCATCCGCATCCGGGCAGATGTCTTTCTGTTCTTTGCCGACGAGTGAGTCGAGCCCGTTCTTTTTTGTCATGGTCCTCATGATCTCGTTTCTGACATTTTTGTCTTTTTCACGAGTATACAGTGAGGCCAGCTGTGCAATACACTCTTTACCCGGGATCTGTCCCAGCGCCCATACAGTGATGAGGCGTATCTTTTCATTCGGATCGGAGAGCAGATTGATAAGACTGCTGCCTGTATTCCCTGTTTTCCTGCTGCCGCAGTAGAATGCTGCAGCATAGCGAACTTTTGATGCTCTGTCAGATAAACATCTCTTAACTGCCTTTTCGGCCCTGGGATCGCCTATCAGGCGGAGTGCGTCTATGGCGCAGTATTTTGCATCTTCATCACTGCCTTCAAGTATTGCAATGAGGGGAAGCACCGCGTTTATCCGCTCTCCCTTCCCGAGTGCGCTTATGGCAAAGAGCTTTGCCTTTTTGTTTGTGGAACCGAGAAGAGGGAGGAAGAGCTCATACTTTTTTTCACCTTTGATTGAATCCAGGACACGCTCTGCCTCATTCTGCAGCAGCTGGTTCTCTTCATATATGAAGTCGATCAGATCGAGAATGGTGCTCTGATAGTCAAACTTTCCCAGATGACGGATGACAAAGTATTTTACCTTGAATGTTCCTTTTGAAGCCTCGAGGGCCAGCTCATGAAGCTCCTGTTTATCGGTGACCAGCGAGAGAAGCTCCTCTTCCTGCGGTATGTTGGGATCAAATGATTCGATTGTGGAGATGATACGTTGAATTTTCGACTGTGATGCAGAAGAATCATACATCGGCGGTGTCTCCTTTGGACAGGCGGTCCGGCCAGCTGTTCAGAAACTCCACGATGAGCATCTTGTCATCTCCTTCATATTCTTTTATCAAAGCTCTCATCTTTTCGACACAGATATTGAGATAATTAAGATCCTTCATCTCCCAGGCACACTCTCCGATACATAGAAGCACCTGCAGATCATCAGGTTTCATCTGATTAGCCTTTTCCAGATGCCGGAGGGCTTCTACTGATTCTTTCAGCAGCAGAAGTGTTTTGCCCAGCAGATAGTGACCGTTGAACTGGTCGTTGTTCAGGGTGAGTGATTTCTGCAGAGCCTCTTTCGCATTCAGCAGCTCATCTCTTTCCGTGCTCTCATCAAAGAGCCCGGACTGGGCGTGCCTGATATGAAGGCTCCCGAGCTCGCAGTAGAGCTGCCAGTCATCAGAGCCTTCAGTTATCCTGGTTCTTGTTTCATTGATCAGAACACTGAATCGCTCGGTGATCGTGGCGATTTCTTCTCCCGCATAGTATCGCACGTCCATGTGAGGATCTTTGAGAAAATCCTTCAATGCCCCTACTGCGACCGGTGTGGCAATTCTGCCGAGGCTCTTGATGATACTGAGCTTTTTGCGGGCGCTTCCTTCTTCCGCCCCTCCGAGCAGAGGCTCGATGTCAATGCTTTCCCGCAGATACCTGAGAGTTTTTTTTAACGGCAGAGATGCTTTGACATTGTGCTGGATTCCTGCCTCGATATGATTTCTGTATTCTTCAAAGAGTCTGGAGGCAGTCTCTTCTCTGGTTTCATAAAGGAGCTGCAGAACTCCCAGATAGCCTGCTATGGGAAGGCAGAGAATGAATATGAAGGCAAAAGCGGCAAATCTTCTTTTGTCACTGTGGTGAAAGAACAGCGACATGGCTGCCAGAATCGCTGCAGCAGCGTGAAACAGAACTATCGTCAATGCGCCATAATGATTGATAACGTGATAATGCGTATGAAGCATCACTATACAGTAGAATTCACAGATCAGGCTGATGACAAAGATGAAGAAGAAGACAAAAAGGTTAATTGTCACGCTTCGTTCACTTCCTCTCACTCATTAAAAGGGATGATTACTCTGTCGCAGCTGGTATCGGCCAGTTTATTGACAATCTCCTGAGGCGAGCTCATGTTATTGAAGCTGCAGATATAACTGATTGTAAGGCAAAGCGCCGTACCGTCATCAAAAGGCTTCAGGCTCATTGTCTTCATCTGCAGAGACAGCCTCCTTAGCAGATCATTCAGCTCTTCTTCTGACAGTCCGGACATAAGAAGGAAGAGCTGGTTTTCCTTTTCCGAGAGTGCCAGCAGGTCAAAATCTCTCATCTGCTGTGCCACAATTCTTGCTGTAAATTTAATGACAGGCACGCGATAGCGCTCGATTATCCTGTCCCATCTGTTTATCTCTATCAGGGCGAGAGTGCAGTTTTCACAGGTAGCCCTGACGTTCTGCAGCGCTTCTTCCAGCCTCATGAAAAAGTAGTGATAGCGGTAGACGTGGAATTCAGGGTCCATTATGCGTTTACTTTCTATCGTTTTATATGAGATGACGTTTTCCAATGCCTTTGAGGCCCACTCACAGAGCAGAGAAAACGTCTTTCTTGAAATCTGATTGAATTTCAGCAGGCTTATCGTATCGACGTTGACAATTGCCATGAGCTGATCATCGGCGGTTTTCAGCGGACATGCGTATACAGGAAAATGAGTCAGCATTGACTGCTTGAACTGTTCTTCAGTGATCCCCACAAGCTCTCTTGTCTCATATGCAAGACGATAAGGCTCGTCGGCCAGCGAAAGTATCGCCTGCGGCTTCTTTTCGTAATCCTGATATCCAAGATGGCATTCCAGATGCAGCTCATTGTCTCTTACTGTATAAAGGCTGCACTTCTGTGCCTCTACATACTTCTTTACCAGATTGAGAATTTCATTGAAGATGGATTCCTTGTCCAGCACATACATCTTCTGTGCATCGCGGTATAGATCGGCCATCGATGTGGTCTGTGTCAGGATCTGTTTTTCATAAGTATCCTTCAGAAAAAGAGTGACTTCATAACTCTGATTGAGCTCTCCGATCCTCCTTTCAGACTCTTCGATCCCATTTTTAAGATTCTTAATCTCCTTTGCGTATTTTTCCTGGATCTGGCTGAAGAGCAGCAGCAGTGCAAAAAACAGCGCCACCAGAGGCGTTCGGAGAAAAAGCTCTGAGATGCTGTATGGCGGTGTGAGCAGAATGAAAAGTGACGACACTATGGAGGCATAGTAACCCCAGAAGGTTCCATATCGAATTGTGGCAAGAAGAATGACAATGATAAAGGGGTTTATCGCGTATCGCTGAAAATCCCGGAAGCCGAGATCTCTTGGAGAAATGATTATATTTGCCAGTATGAGGAGGAGCAGTACTACGGTAATCTCCCAGAATACCGTTAATTTCAACCTTTTTTTATCAGGGAGGGACAATTATATACCTCTTTTCATCGGTTTTTCAAGCACGGTGATTGCTTTCTTAAGTGCCTCCCGGTCAAAGGGCTTCACTAGATAGTGATCCGCTCCATAGTCATAGCTTGTCAGTATTGAATCTGAATCGGAAAGAGCAGTCAGCATTATGACGGGGATGTTCTTTGTCTTTACATTCTGTTTAAGCTGCAGTGTAGCCTGAATGCCGTCCATGTTGGGCATCATGATATCCATCAGAATCAGATCGGGCTTTTCTTCTATTGCTTTCTTGACAGCTTCAACGCCGTCATCTGCTGTTATTATTTCATATTCAGTCTCCATAAGGGCGGTAATCAGTGTGCGGATGGAGATTGAGTCATCCGCTACAAGCAGTTTTTTCTTATTCATCTTTGAATCATCCTGTGGTTCATAAATAACAGCTGCATCGGAAGGGACAAGAAAGGTCGGGATTGTCGGCTCCCCGACTCTTTTCAATTCGTTGCAGCAGGCTGCTGTATCAACTCCGGCAACTGTAAACTATCAGCGTACTGCAGAATGTTTTCTATTTTCTGCAGTTTTTTCCTTCTATTCTGATACTTCCACTACTGTTTCATGGAGGATAACGCTTTATCGGAGAGAACTATATTGCACTTATCTGAATGCTGAAGGCTGAACAATGAGAGATTTTCCGGCAATACTCTTCATAGTGATTTTTGCGGCTCTTATCAATCTTTCGGCTGTCAGCGCCTCGGCTCGTGATGACACTTCATACTGTGCAGCGACTGAAGGCGAAAGTGGCACCGATACTCAGGGGAGTCCGGAATGGATTCGTCACGCAAGAGTAGCCGGTCTCGGCGTCTCAGTGACAATGCCTGTTGATGTGGCGGAAAAGAGCCTGGATGGACTTGTCAATCAGGGAGTTACTGCAGTGGTAATAGACAGCTCGCTGGGCGAATATCTTTCTGATGAGCTCTTCACAGTTCAGATCGATTTTGCCCGCAAAGTAACTGATATCGCTCACAGGAAGGGCCTTAAGGTGCTCTGGTACTATCCTGCTCTCCAGGTTACAACCGTTCAGGGTAAGGTCTTACAATCAACAATGCGAAAAGATCATCCTTTCTGGATCCAGCGCAACTTCGACAGGCGAGGCGTCAGCCTTTACAGGCGCACGTCTTCCGGGGATAAGCTTAATATATATGACGAAGAGACGCTGGCCGTTCAGTATGTCGTGAGTCCTTTCACCGGATGTGCCGGTGATGAGGTGGCGTGGCTCTGCCCTTCCGGGCCATACCGGCAATATTTTTTTAACAGGGTTGAAAAGCTGGCCGCAGCAGGGATGGATGGTATCGAGTTTGATTCTGCATATTTCGCCGGAGGAGATGGGATATGGCCGTGCGCTGATTCTCACTGCCGGCGTGCCTTTTCAGATGAAACAGGCTCTCCTTTCCCAGGAAAGACTTCTTTTACCGACTCAGCCTTTCGACAGTGGACACTCTGGAGGCACAGGGCACTGGCCGGTTTTCTGAAGGATGCCGCCGTTGCGGCACGACGCAGCAATCCATCACTGGTATGCTTTGCTCATATCGGGAGCTGCGATCATATAAGTGCCACCAGAGAAGGTCTCGACGCCGGGTGGCTCGACAGCTCTCTTAATCTCACCTGGGATCTTGACGTATTGAGTGACACTACAGGGATGAGAGATGCTTCTCTCGGGGATTGGCTTTCAATGATGGTGACACACAGATTCTTCGGCGGCATGAGAAAAGAGTTCCCTGGATGGGTTATTTCTGCAGGGACAGGAGAGGAAGAAAGCCGGCTCATCATGGCATCCATACTGGCTGCACGGTGCAACCCCCTTGAGACAAGAACTCCGGGACTCACGTCCTCCATGGGAAAAGCATTTCGCAGCAGGATGTTCAGATGGATCGCCAGGGAGCAGTCGAATCTCTTTGACTGCACCACCAATGCTTCCGTGGCAATACTTTATTCATCTGAGACAAGAGATTTTATCGATGGAACCGGAGAGGGAGGTCTTTATACAACACCATCACCGCCCACACCTGCGGTGAAGTGGTGGGTCAGGTCCAGAAAGATGGTTCTGAATGAGTGCTCATATCTGTCCGAGTATAAGGGGTGGGGCTTCTTCCTGATTCAGAATCATATCCCGTTTGATGTTCGTCACCTTTCAAATATTGGTCTGGAAGAGCTTCTGCACTATCGTGTTGTTATACTTCCGAACACAGTCTGTCTGAAAGAAGGCACACAGTCCATGCTGCTCTCATATCTGACCAGAGGCGGTTCTCTCATCATCACCGGAGGCGACGCAGGCCTTTACGATGAAAACGGGAGCAGGCGGAGAACTTCGTGCTGGAATGAAAAGTCTTTCAGTGAAAGCTCCGATCTCAGAGACAGAGTGCTGATTTGCAGGTCTCTGGCCGGTAAAGGCTTTCTATCTCTGAAAGAAACTTATGATACGAAGCGTTTTAAAGAATTCATGATCCGGAACGGCGTCAGGCCGTTTATCGATGAAGTATCACCGCTCTGTGTTCAGAGTTACAGAAAAGGTGGAGATCTGATAGTTCATCTGCTTAACTACCGGTGGATCGGAAGAGGAGAGATGAAAGTCGAGGCACAGAAGGCCAGGCTATCAATCCCGCTTCAGGGAATCCGGGTGAAGGCTGTAAAAGCCTCGTGCCCTGAGTGGGAGGGAGAGGAAAGGGTTCTGCCATTCACTGTTGAAGGGCAGACGCTGCTCTTTGACGTGAATGTTGCAGTACATCAGCTGATCAGAGTGGAGTGCGAACAATGATGATCAGGCAGGTATCCGCTTCGCTTCTGCTGCTCTTCCTCATTCTTGCATCGTGCATGCACGGGACGGCGCAGGCCGGAGGAGAGAAGGGGAAGGTCCTTGTACTCTACAAGGAGCGCGAGGCGAATGGAAAAACAAATGCAGCATATATCACCTCTTTCATCGAGCCTGAAGGTTACCAATGCGTCCTCAGGGATGTTGAGAAGATGCTCGAGTCTCCGGAAGAGGATCTCTCCGGATACAGAGGGCTTGTTACCTGCTTCCTCACCTCTCAGATGAAGGGCGGAGACAAGTATCCGGACTTTCTGGTGCGACAGATCTCTCTGGGTAGAAAGGTGGTTATAGTTGGAAGCTATGGCGCCTATCAGGGTCTTCTCCCTGCTTCTGACGGAAGGCTTGTTGAATGGAATATCAGCACAAATGTAATCAATACGTTCTTCTGGCCTTTCGGTCTCAAATTCCTCTTCGGATGGACAGGCAGCGCCTCTCTGATAGAAGTGACGAAAAAGGACTCCTGCATGGTAGAGTACGAAGCTCCTCTGACACAGAAGGACATAGCTTATTATCAGTACTTCAGGAGCATCAACCCAGAAAACATAGTCTATCTTGGTCTAAGGCGAAAAGATCTCCGTAATTCGGACAGTGCAGTGATAGTCCGCACTCCATATGGTGGAATGATACTGGAAAGTTACAGCTTTTTCTGGGATGGAGAGAAGAAAAGGATGGTAGAGCGTGTAGATATGCGCCGTTTTATCAGGGAGGCCCTGGAAGGGAGCTGCCCTCCGGTGGTTCCTGAGTTTAAAGTGACTACTCACGAGCAGCTTGAGAAAGATATCCCCATACCTCCTCTGGAATACCGCCGGGATCAGGAAGTTGCCGGCGAGATAAATAGAAAGGTGCTAGTGCTCTTCAGGAATAGTGAGATAAAGAGAGTGGAAGATCATCCGCTGTTCAGAAGCTCTGGCATAGTGCTCAACTATCTTGGCGTGATACCTGAATACTATCCGATTGAGAATGGACTGCCTGATGACAGGGCGATGGAGCCATACCGGGGAATCATCACGTGGTTCGGCTCTCCGGTAATGGAGAACGCTTCTGAATATGGAGAGTGGATGATACATCAGGTCGAGACAGGTAAGAGAGTGGCGGTAATGGACAATTATGGAGCCTTCATCGATAGGGCGCAGCAGCTACCTCCCGCCAATCTGAAGCGTGTTTTCAGAAGCTTCGGTTTGTCTGTCGATGATCTTATTACGACCAGTTCAGTTAAAGAGCCTACCATCGCTTATATAGATCCTGTGACGATGAACTTCGAGCACAGGGCAAGGGCTGATGAGCTGGACTATGCCATGATCTATCGATCGCTTCAGCCTGAAAACACTGTATATTTGTCTATAAAAGACCCCTGTGCAGGAAGAATAGATACAGTGGTCATAACAAAGTGCGGCGGCTTTGCCTTTGGCAACAGCGGCTTCTATGTTCCCAGGTCAGATACGCTGAAGAGAGAAGAGATCAACAAGGCTCTGAGAGGGGAGATTCAGGCCAACTATCTGAAAGTGGAATCGCGTGATGCCTGGATCGTGAACCCTTTCATATTCTTTGCGCGTGCTCTCGATATGGGCGATCTCCCTGCGCCGGATTATACGACTGTGAATGGGAGCAGAATCTTCTTTTCCCATATAGACGGTGACGCCTTCCCTTCCATCTCCAACATTGACAGTGTTCATCTGGCCAGTGATTATATCATCGACGACATCTTTGCTGCCTATCCAGATATTCCCTTTACGGCCTCTGTGATAACTCGCGAGATGCAAGATGGAGGAAATGAATATTACAACCCCATGATTCAGATGGCCAGGAAAATGTACCGTCTTCCAAATCTGGAAGCGGCAACTCATTCTACGGATCACTTTTTTGACTGGGTTAAAGGTGATCCATATGTTGAAAATCCTGAAGGCTATCCTTGGGAGATTGCCCTCCGGAAGCCTGATCTTATTAGAGAGATTTGGGCCAGCCGTCTGTTCATGGATAAAAACCTTCTGTCCGGTGATAAGCGTTGCACCACCATGCTATGGAGCGGCGCCTGTAATCCTGATGAGGATGCCCTGAAGGTAGCTCTGCAGTCGGGCCTCAGGAATCTGAACGGAGGTGATCCTCTCTGTGACTCTGACAATCCAAGCATTTCAAATCTCTGTCCTGTCGGATTAAAGAAGGGAGACTTTTACCAGTATTTAACGATGGGCTCCAATGATTATATCTATACATTCTTCTTCTTTGGAGACTGGGGAGGGCAGAAGAAGCTCGTAGAACACTTCGAGAGAACAGACGCCCCCTACAGGATAATGCCTATGAATCTTTACTTCCACTTTTTTTCCGGCCTGAAGCAGGCCAGTATGGACGCTCTTAAGTTCGTGCTGGACTACTGTCGGAAGAGGGACATTGCAGCACTCTTCACTAGCCAGTATTGTGACATTGCCGAAGATTACTACCGGACTCATTTCGTCAAAGATGCCGATGGATGGAGAGTCATCAATGGAGGCCATCTCAGAACTGTAAGATTCAATGGATATGTCTGGCCCGACGTGTCCCGCTCCAGTGGAGTGCTGGGGTATATTCATATGAAAGGACATACATATGTCCATCTGGATGGGAGCAGGGAACGAAAGATAGTGTGCTCCACGGAGAAGAGGCGGGAGCCCCATCTCAGGCAGTCGACGTTCATCGTGGATAAAGGTCATTTCTCCGCTGATAACACCAGGCTGGAATGCAGAGGCTTCGGCAGAGCATTTTTCTCCGTGGCGGGACTCGATCCCGGGAAGTGTTATTCTACGAAGCTTACCGACAAAAAAGGAAATACTCTCTTTTCAGAGTCTCTCAGCAGTGATAGGAATGGCACTGTAGAAGTGCGGCACATTCTGGAAGGTCCTCCTGTTTCATGCAGCCTCACATTGACCAGGGAGGGGCGATGATATGACGATTAAAACAGCAGTAATGGCTTTCCTCCTGATATCATCCCTGTTGCTGTCTCTGGCTGCAGACGCGGCCGAATCGGGTCTTCCTGAGCCTGTGAAGACTCTCACTCCGGCCGAGATGAACAGTCCATCCGGAGATGATGATCCGATCTTTATAAGAGAGTATGGTGATGCCCTGCTGCTGTACAGGAACGGAAAGAAGGAGGCCGCCATCTACAAGCTTCAGCAGCTTCTGGTGAGATTTCCAAAAAATTTGACACTCCTGAGGAAATTGGCGGAGATGGCCATAGATCAGGATAACAGAGCCTATGCCATTCAGATCCTTCAAAGAGCCATGAGTATCTCTCCGGGCGATCTGGAAGGGCGTCTTTCACTGATCAAGATCTACAGGGCATATAATATGCCCATCCTTGCAATGATAGCACTGAGAGAAGCCCTGAAGATCGATCCTGACAACAGGAAGGCCTTGCAGGAGCTGTCTCTCTACTATCAGCAGTATGGATTCTATGCAGAAGAAGAAGCTCTGCTCCGTCGTCTGTGCGCCGTCTCTGGTGATTTCAACAACTTCAGCAGGCTTGCTACAATCATATCCAATCAGGGTGAGAACTGGGAAGAGATACTTTTATACAGGGATATTACAGAGCGCTTCCCTGAGCACAGGGAAGCGCTCTGTAACCTTGCCAGGCTATATGGATCTGATATGGATTACTACAGACAGCTCCTGACCTATAAAAGGATACTCGCCGCAGAGCCTGGACAGGCACTGGTCAGAAATGATTTCAGAAGGCTCTATAAATTATACTCAATCGAACAGGGAATAAAGGATTATATATATCTGGGCTCCCTCTTTGAAGGCTCTCGCATGCAGTCGCTTCCTTACAAGGATGAGCTTTCAACTCTTTACCGGCGCAATGTGCTGTTCTCTGTTTATCCAATAATACCCACTGGCTTTACTTATGAGAATGCCACATCATATACACAGAAGGACAACGGTATCAGCCTTGGTTATGAGCACGTCTTTCTTTTCGGCAGAGGTCATGTCGGTATTGACATGCTGTACAGGAATACCCGGTTTGCTCCCAGGCCAGGTCAGAGCCTCACCGGGGAGACAGTTGCCAATTCAACATACTTCGGACTCAACTGGGAATCCAGAAACCGGCAGGAAAACGGCATCGTCTATCTCCAGGGAGGTTTTCTCTCCCTGGGTGTTGATGGAAACCTCCGGGCTTCGCCAGGGGGAGGTGCGACGCCTGCCACTCAGCCCTGGCTCAACCAGAGTGGCCTGGGCGGAAATATATTCTTAGGCAGAGCAGATTACTATCAGCGTCTTGGTAACAGGCTCTGGGCCGATGTCTATGTAGCCAGAAACGTAATTCCTGATATACAGGCGCTTTCCCGGCTCATCACTCGAAATGAATACGGAGTGGGGATTGCCTGCCAGTGGCGTGACAGCACCACCCTTTCCTGCTGGGCGGACTATTCCGGCATCTCAGATGGAAACTACAGGCAGGCATACAATGTAATCTTCGACCATCCCCTCTTTCTTACCGGAACTGAGCGCGATCTGAAAGGCTTCAGGAAGGGTTATCTACGGTCGATGCCGGATGCAGGTCTCTTCTTCAACTATGAAGGCAGTTATATGAACTACGGCACATTGAGCCCATACTACGGCAGCTATAAGAATGAATGGCAGAACAGGGCAAAGCTCTATGGAGATGTCCGGATAGGACAGAATCTGTACTTCAGGGCAGAGGGAGGAGTCGAGTCCGGCAAGGCGCTTGTCAATGGGATGTTTTACAGGGCCGGCATACTTTATGAGGATCCCAGGGAGCAGAGCACACTGGAGCTGAACTTCATTCATACATATCAGAAAACCCTGGACAACACCCAGGCCACACAGTATTTCGAGGGGGACAGCACCATCGACGGTGTGGAGTTGAGGGCAGGGTATCATTTCTGAAAGCAGCCTGCATTGCCGGATCACCCGACAGGTCTTGATGATTCTCATGCGACGATGTCTGAATTCATCCTATGGAATTATAGCACAGTGTGAGCTATACTCACCAGCATAAAAAACTGCAGCATTGTAAATTGCCAAATGAGCGTTGATAGATGATTCCAGAAGTATTGATAGTGCAATTTATAATGCGCGTTTGTATAGGGTTTTTTCATACCACGTAGAATAAGGTCATGAAATCGATTGTAGATCAACTGTTTGAAAGGAGCCACATCATGATAGATCTGGTAAAAAACTATTCGACTCTTGGAAGGCGTATGAAAAAGAGCGTCATCAGGGAGCTTCTGTCTCTCACTTCCAAACCCGGTATTATTTCATTTGCAGGAGGTCTCCCTTCATCAGAAGGCTTCCCTGTGAAAGATATTGCTGAGATCACCGAGCATATACTGAAGACTGAGCCAGAGCGGGCACTTCAATATGGCGAGACAGAAGGTTATCCAAAGCTGCGGGCACAGTTGGTAGACTGGATGAAGAGGGAAGGCCTCAAAATAAGTGATGAAAATATCATCGTAACTGTTGCTTCCCAGCAGGGTCTTGATCTGACTATGAAGATCTTTGTCGATCCGAGTGACCCTGTGCTGGTAGAACTGCCCAGCTACATTGGAGGACTGCAGTCTCTGACATCCTACGGCGCCAGAATGATCGGCGTGCCCATCGATGAAGATGGAATGAAGGTGGATGTTCTGGAAGCCAGGCTTAAGGAGCTGAGAGAAGAAGGTGAACACTACAAGCTCATTTATATCGTGCCTGATTTTCAGAATCCATCCGGCGTCACTCTGTCGCTGGAACGACGTAAGCGCCTTATTGAGATCGCCCAGCTGTTTGAAGTAATCATAATAGAAGATACTCCATACAGAGAGCTTCGGTTTGAAGGTGAAGAGCCGCCATCCCTCTACAATCTCGATACGACAGGCAATGTAATCTCGCTACATACCTTCTCCAAGATACTTGTGCCGGGCTTGAGAATCGGCTGGGTTGTGGGAAACAGGGACATTATCAGGAAGATAGCAGTGGCAAAACAGTCTGTCGATCTCTGTACACCGAACTTTACGCAGGCCATAGCAGCTGAGTATATGCGCCGAGGACTTCTTGAGCCTCATATTGAAAAGATAAAGGTGATATATAAGAAGAAGAAGGATGCGATGCTCGATGCACTGGAAACGCACATGCCTGAAGTCGAAGGATTGAGCTGGACAAAGCCACAGGGCGGTCTTTTCCTCTGGATGCAGCTCCCTGATTATATGGACACAGATGTAATGTTCTATGAGGCAATCGAGAAGAAGGTCGCCTATGTGATTGGCTCGGCATTCCACTGTGACGGCGCAGGGAAGAATACATTCCGTCTGAACTTCTCCTTCCCCTCAGAAGAGGAGATTGTTGAAGGAATAAAGAGACTCAGCGAGGTGATAAAGAGCAAGCTCAGGAAAGAGACATTCAGTGTGTCATCGAAATAACACGCCATCAGGCAAAGAAGGGACTCTAAAATGTCAGAGATTCGAGTTCAGGAAATAGTACCAGGCTGCAAGGCAGTCGATGCCGGTGAGACGCGAATCGTTTTTGGAGTCCCTTCTGATATAATAAAGTTTTTTGCTCTCAAGCATCAGTCTCCGGGAAATGTAGCCGTTCTTCCTGACAGACTCTATGACAGGGGCACCATACAGTCTGTTGAATTTCCACTGTACAGGCATATATTTGGGGGCAGTTCAGACGGGAGTGACAGAAAGTTCACCATAATAGGTACTGCCAGAGTCATTGAGCATATAAGGGAGATATTGAAACAGACTGTCATTGGCCCCGATGATGAGGAGATAGAACGTTGGAGCACCTGTGGAGAAGCCGATCTGGTCAGGAAGCTTCGGACATATTTTAGAAAAGACTTTCAGAGTATTGAAGAGATTGTAGATTTAGTCTGCTTTGACAGAAATGACTGTGCCCGATACAGCGACGTTCTCATCTACCGAAGGGGCGGTAACAGCTTCGAAGTATGCCTTGGCGAAGATAAAGCTGTTTTCAGCATTGCAGCCAGTGAGCACGCCATCTCTCCGCCTACAGAGTATTCAGCTCCTGATGAACTAATCAGACCTATGAGACTTGGTGCCGTGGTTCTGGGAACTTCGTCCGGCTTCGACCCCAGAGGTGATACATCCAATATAGTTATATTTGCACGCCATCTCGGCATCTCTATTGATGGAAGTCCCTGGATGTCTGAAAGACTGAACCTTTTCGGCATTCCGCCCACGGATATCAGGCTCTTCATCATAACTCATCTCCACGACGATCACTCTAATATCTTTCAGATGATCATCAAGGGCTACCGGTCTACAATTGCCACAACAAACCTTATATACCGCTCATTCCTTGTCAAGGCGTCCAACATCCTTTCCATTCCTGTCGAGGATGTGGAGAAGCTGATATACTTCGTGGAGTTGAAGCCAGGTGAGGTGGTAAAGTGGTATTCAAACTCCATAGAGTGCTTTTATACCGCTCATCCCATACCTACCATCGGTATTGTCATTAACGACAGGATCCTCTACTCCGGTGATACACTCTGGGGCAGCAAACTAAACACGCTGGTTGATGAAGGCTGTCTTTCCTCTGAATACTGCCAGTATCTCCAGAGTCTTCCACTCCGACCAAGAGCAGACCTTATTTTCATGGATGGCGGAGGCGGCGCTATTCATCCCGATCCTGCTGAACTGGCTGCACTGCCTGCCGGGGTGAGGAAAAAAATGTATATCACCCACGTATCCGCAATCAGCCCCGAGATGGAGGAGAAAGTTCATATCGGGAGGCCCGGTCAGATCTTTCATCTCGATGATCACCGCGTCAGCCTCGATTTCGAAGACGTGCTTGCTCTTTCAGAGTCTACGCTGATGAAAGGCTCTCCTCAGGAGTGGCTGAGAGTATTCTGTGCAACTGGCAAGATTATTCTGGAGGGAGTTCACAGTGTGATTGTCGATGAGACATCACCTCCGGACTACTTTTACTTTCTCCTTCGCGGAACCCTCAAAGTGATAAGGGGAGAAACTCTGGTGACAAGGATCTATTCAGGTGATTATTTCGGCGAGATGATCTTCCTGGGAGCCAAGAAGCGAACTGCCACCATTGTTGCAGAATCGGCAGTGAAGATACTGGCCATACCGCAGGATGTATTCCAGGACTTCATAAACGATGAGAATGTCAAGAAAAGCCTTGTCAAGGTTATGAAACTCCGTCCCAACTTCTTTCAGACTTCAATATTTGGTGATACACCTGAGAACTATCTGGAAGATATCATTCTCAGATGCAGACACAGGGAATATAAGACAGGTGATGAGATCGTCACTGAAGGCGACATCGGAGATGAGCTTTACCTGATCCTGAAGGGAACCTGTGAGGTCACGAAGAGAGTCAAGGACCAGAGATTGGTGATTCGAACAATCGGCAGGTTTGACATATTCGGTGAGATGGCTCTGCTGAGTGAGAGCAAGATACGGCAGGCAACGGTCACTGCTCTCGAACCTGTGGAGGTTGCCCTTTTTTCCAAGGAGTTTCTTCATAACCTCACAGAAAGCATACCCTCGGTTTTCTATAACCTCACTGTAATAAAAGATGAGCATTGTGAGCAGGATCTCACTCGAAAAGAGCTGGTGTAAAAGAGCCGATTCTGAGGTTCGGATAATCTTCACGCAATGTTTCAATCATCCCTACAATACCGATTTTATCTCCCTCAGGCTCTGGCATGGTATCAAAATATAGATCGGGATCGATGTTCAGGTTTCTCAGCTGAATCATGTCGGGCTTGCAGCTCTCTATCAGAGAGCGCAGTTCTCCGAATTCCTCTTCGCTGTCGGTGACACCTGGGAATGTGAAGAGGTTGAGCGATACGAATATGCCTTCATTTTTTGCTGTTATCAGGGTCTCCTTGACATCTCCGAATGTATAGCCTGACGGCCTGAAGAAGAGATTGTAGCGCTCTTCAATCGCTGAATTGAGGCTGACTCTTATACTGTTAAGGCCAGCCGTGATTAGCTTTCTTATAACGTCGGGACGGGAGCCGTTTGTATTGATATTAATTGTGCCTTTCGAGGTTTTTGCCCTGGTGGATCTGATGGCATTGTTGAGCAGATCTCCCTGAATGGTCGGCTCGCCTTCGCAGCCCTGTCCAAAACTGACTATTGCTGAGCCGCTTTCCAGGTGGGGAGCTGCAATTTCAACAATCTCCCCAGGTGAAGGTGTAAAACTGATACGCTCATGCGGTGATGAAGGCCCCTCTTCCCTGGGTTTGGAGATGCATCCCAGACAGGATGCATTGCAGCTCCTGGAAACAGGTATTCCGCCTTCCCACCGCTGATAAAATATGTTCTGAGCGTTATAGCATCCATACTCCCTGGCACAGTGGGCCAGATGGTGAAGCAGTCTGTTTGAACGATGTGCATTGAGCTTCTTCCTGATCTTGATATCCAGGTCGAGGCTGTGGTATTGAGAGGGATCCCAGCGCAGAGAGGCATCAGTCTTGACAGCAGCGATGTACAGCACTTCATCGCAGTAAGCCCCCATTGAGTATGCGTAGAAGGGGAGGGGCTCCTCAGTTCTCTTCCTGTATGCAGGAAGTAGAGTCCTTGTATATCCCGGTGGCGGTACTAGGGCAGCGGCAGTGAGTGAAGAGCGCTTCCCCTTTCCATTCAGGGTGATAGCCTCAATACGTGCATGCGCACAGTTCCACCCCAGCGGATTTCTACCAGGGAGGTAGTACAGAGTTGCTCCATAAGGCGCAGGAGAGACTTCTCTGTCTTCCGGTGGCCTGATATCTTTACCTGACCGCCCCAATGCGCCGTATTCGGTGTTTTCCCTGATTTCTCCCTTGTTATTGGCCTGAAGCGTATAGAGTCGAGGCCTGTGAGCGTTTCCCACTATAATTTCTCCAATGAGGCAGGGCTAAAAATCCTTTGTATATGAGAGTGCCTCTTTAGTGATTGTGGCGAGAAACTCTCTGTTGGTCTTTGTCTTCCTCATTTTATCTATCAGAATCTCTGTCATTTCCTCTGTTCCAAACATATCAAGAGCTCTCCTGAGCACCCAGCATTTCTTCAGGTCATCCTCCGGAATGAGAAGCTCTTCGTGGCGTGTACCTGATTTCTTGATGTCAATTGCAGGGAATATCCTCCGCTCTGCAAGCCTTCTTGTAAGATCGAGCTCCATATTGCCTGTGGCCTTGAACTCTTCAAATATTACATCGTCCATCTTGCTTCCTGTCTCTACCAGGGCAGTGGCGATGATAGTAAGACTTCCACCGTTCTCGAGATTTCTGGCTGCACCGAGGAAGCGCTTGGGCATTTTGAGCGCAGCAGTGTCGAGGCCGCCTGAAAGTGTTCTACCTGTCGGCGGCGTGATGAGGTTGTATGCTCTGGCCAGTCTGGTTATGCTGTCCAGAAGGATGACCAGATCCTTTCCGTTCTCGACAATGCGCTTTGCTTTTTCAAGTACGAGCTCAGTGACGTGGGCGTGCTGCTCCGGAGGCTCATCAAAGGTGGAACTGACAACCTCGCCTTCAATGGAGCGCTCCATATCAGTCACTTCCTCAGGTCTCTCATCGACCAGAAGGGCTATCAGCACGGTGTCGGGATGGTTTTTACTGATACCATTTGCGATCTGCTTGAGCAGGATGGTTTTTCCGGCTTTTGGAGGAGCTACTATAAGACCTCTCTGTCCTTTTCCTATCGGAGCCAGGATGTCAATGATTCTTGTGGCTACTTCTTCCTGAAGAGTCTCAAGGTTATAGCGTTCATTAGGGAATATGGGTGTCAGCTCTGAAAAGTGCGGTCTTTTTCTTGCCAGCTCAGGATCCATACTGTTGACAGCCTGTACTTTAAGGAGTCCGTAATACTTCTCGCCGTTTTTGGGAGGCCTGACCTGCCCTGAGACTGTGTCTCCAACCCTCAGGTCAAAGCGTTTGATCTGTGACATGGACACATAGATATCGTTGTTTCCAGGGAGATAGCTTTTCCCTCTCAGGAATCCGTATCCTTCAGGAAGGACTTCCAGTATCCCTGTGGCAAAAAGGAGCCCCTGCTTGTCGGCCTTCATTTCCAGAATCTTATACACCAGCTCCTGCTTCTTCATACGCTGATAGCCGGTCACACCAAGCTCCTTGCCCATCTCTGACAATTCGGCTTTGGTAAGGGTGTCAAGGTCTGCTATGCTTTCTACAACATTCTCCATTACGAGCTCCTTTCAAATTTCCTTAATATCTACAGTAAAGATCCGCCCGAGCAACGGGCATGCTCCATATCACGCAATGTACTTATACTCTCTGGCAAGTGAAGCTGCTTTTAATCTGTCACAGTATACAGATCTGCAAATTCTTATCATCAGTGAGGCATATGATATAACCACTTGACAAATGCTACCAACTTATGGGTTTCAGACCATGACCGCATAGAACTGCTAAAAGTCGTTCTGACTGAGTTTCAGGAATTGGGTATCCAGTTGATGTCTTCCGCCTTGTCCTTGAACTTTTCCTCAAGCTCTTCAGCCTTTTTCTCATCAATATCTTCAATGAGGAGAAAGTGCAGCCTGGCTGGCACTTTCTCATAGATCGCTTCTGCCTTGAATTTGACTTCCAGCTCATTTGCAATTCTTTTTGCCAGAGCCTCTGCCTGGGCTTTCCCAGGATAGACATTGCCAACCTGAAGTATTGAATATCCGCTTCTCTTCGTATCTTCCTTCACGGTTGCGTTATATTTATTTCCTCGCAGATATTCAGCTACCGAGCCGCAGGAATCAGAAGGGAAGCTTGCGACGACTACATAACCTTTCAGTTTGTCCTTCTGTCCTTCTTCAGATTTAACCTGAGCTTTGATACCTGTCGCTTTAAGGGCTTCAAGCATCTTTGAAGCTTCGTCTGGGGTTTTTGTCAATATCTTCAGAGATCCGGTCAATTTATTCTTACTTCCGCTAGATTCAATCTTGCGATCAACTGCAAGCCACAGGACCAGACAGACGAGAATTCCAACTATGCAGAGGAGGATGAGAAGTCGTCTCACTACTGTGAGTATAGCCAAGAAGGATCTCCCTTTTAAGGAATTTTTCTTTATTTTACCCCAAAGCGCTCTATTCTGTCAATAACAACCGGACTGGTTTAAAAGGAAGAGAATTCGAGCAGCATAACCAATATACAGTTATTCTAGAATGACCTTCATAATCCTCCTTTCATCTGCAAAGCCAGTAAAAAAATTCCCAGAGCAATGAAGCCCAGAGCTGCAATGTATGAACAGGCCGGAACAGCAGATGATATTATCGTTTTTCCTTTTGCCCTCAGAGATTTTATCTCGATATGCAGATAGGGATCCTTCCTGATCCATCCTCTTACTTCGTAGATTTCATCTGCTTCATGCCCTGTCACAGGGATCTCCAGGGGAAAGAATGAAAGCATGGATAGAGGGATAGTCATCACATCGTTTTCAAAGAAGAGGAAAAGTGGCATGATACTCTGACGCTCATCGCAGTACACTTTCCCTTTAAAGACTACAGGGCTGCCATGAAGCTTTGAAGGAGCTCTGGCAACGAGAGCTGAAAGCGGAGTCAGGGATCTGAATGAAAGAGGGTAATAGAAGAGAATTACTGCCAGTAATGCCATGCCGCCCAGCAGAAAAGGTAGTCCCATGAGTCCGCCGTGGAACAGGAGGATAAAAAGAACTGCCGCAAGTGAAGAAAAGAGAGGTGAGAGATAGACAGCCAGCTCAGTTTGATAATGTCGTTTCTCTGCAGGCTGCACGCTGCGGTCATGCGGCTTTTCAGCACAAAGACTGTCGGAGCCTTTTTCAACGGAGGCAGCCTGAACCGGTCTGCCATTTACCGGCTCTTCCTGCAGGCCATCCAACCTGGCCCTCCAGAGCGGGTGGGATGAGAAGAGCTCAAAGTATGCGCTCCACGCACTATGCCTCTCAGGTTTCATATGGACTGCTGCGAGAGGGCTGCCCGGCCTGATCCGGAAGAAGGACTCAATGAAGCTGTCCCAACAGTCGAGAGGGGCAAGAAAGTTCAATGCCAGCGCCTTCTGCTCGAGGTCCCAGGGCATGTCGCAGTGATGGATCTCTGCAATTCTTATTTTTTCCAGGCAGATCCTGTATAATGAAGGATTTTCTGCAGTTCTGCGGCAAATCTCGTCTAATCGTCTTTCCCTTGCTCTTGAAGCAAAATATATAAAGAATGAAGCTATTTTCCTCACATACATAAGAAAAATGCCAAGAGATGCCATTGTTCTCACGCCTCTGAGAAACCTGAAGTGCATGGCAATAGAGATAAAAAACTTCGAAAGGCTGTATGTAAGAAAGGGAAAAGCTCCTGTCAGCATTAACGGGATAAAATCTCCTGATTCCAGATGCTGAATCTCTCTTTGAAGCATACAATCAAGCTCTTCACGGGATAGAAGCTCGATCAATCCTGTGCTCACAACTATGCTCGTCTGGCCGCGCCAAGATCCATAAGAGCATGTGATCGGATATGCACAGTCGAGAATACCGAGTCTGGGAGGCCTTTTCAGTATACTTTCCTGAAGTTTTTTCAGCAGTGAGGTGTGAGAGGATTCACCGCTCTGCCATACTGCATCCCGGAATACTCTGTCCAGGATTCTGGGAAAGGCAAGATACTGGGCGATCAGCAGTAAAGCTCCGAAAATCAATGCAGATAAGTATGGGAGCTTCAGCAGATCGGCCATCAGAATCCCGGAATAGATAAAAAGAGCGCCAAAAAGGGCAAGGGTGGCGAAATTTCCAACAAGATATTGAATCATATCAGGCTTTTCGGTTTAAACATCGTTCTTGACAATAACATTATGAGTCTGAGCCGGAGAAACAGTCTCAAGACTCATGCATCAGTATATCAAAAACTGTATGATTGGGCAATGAGGGTTCCGGATCCGGTTTGAATTGCCTTCTCCCCTGATGTGCTATTTGCCAGGAAGGCTTAGATACTCAACTATCTCAGTCACCCCGGACTCTCCAGGATATTCGATTCACCCAGCTAGATCGCCGTGGCTGTCAGCCTTCCCTCGTCGAGGTAGTATGTTCTGTTGGCGTAGTAAGCCACCTTTGGGTCGTGAGTCACTACGATGGTGGTTATCTTCTGATGCTCGTTTATGGTCTTCAGTACTTCCATTATCTCTTTTCCGCCTCTGGTATCCAGGTTGCCTGTAGGCTCATCTGCCAGCAGGAGGCCAGGCATGTTGGCAAGAGCCCTGGCGGTGGCGGCTCGCTGCTGCTGGCCGCCTGAGAGCTTGGTGGGCTTCTCCCTGGCTTTGCTCTCCATGCCAACCAGCCGGAGAAGGGTAAGGCTCCTCGATTCCCGCTCGGCAGAGTATCGGCCTGAGAGCTGCATCGGAAGCATCACGTTCTCGATGACTGAAAGGGTAGGTATGAGATGGTAATTCTGAAAGATGAAGCCGATGTGGTTGAGCCTGACCTTTTCTCTGACTGACTCGGGTTGAGCTGTAACATCAAGGTCATCAAGAAAGATATGTCCGAAGTTTGGGAGATCGATGCAGCCCAGCAGGAATAGAAGAGTTGACTTGCCTGACCCTGAAGGCCCCATTATGGCGATAAAATCGCCTGACTTGAACTCTATGTTTATGTTTTCCAGGACCCTCAGCTTTCCGGCCTGAGACTCCCAGTATTTATGCAGGCTTATCATTCTGACTCGCATCGACGTCACCTGTTCATCCGGACAGACATACAGTCTGTTCCGGCAGTATTCTGATTTTTCGAACAGAAGCCTTTCAGTATTCTATAGATCCGGCCTGCTTTCCCTTCAATGCCTGGCCGGTAACAGGAGAGCATTACTCCCACCGCATCGCTCTGATGATGTCTATCCTGTATACTATGACAGCCGGGATAAGCGCCCCTATCACGCCTATCAGCAGGGATAAAAGTAATGCGTAGACCACGAGATTGAAGGTTATATGTGCTATTGGAAATGAAGCCTGTAGCAGAACCATCACTGCTCCATCCAGAAAGCGTGATCCGAGAAGGCCGACGATTATGCCTATGACACCTCCGGTTATTGACAGGATCAGGGACTCGACAAATATCATCACGATGATGCTCAGTCTGGGAGCGCCTATTGCCCTCAGTGCTCCGAACTCCCTTATACGCTCAAAAGTGGACATCAGCATGGTGTTCATGGATGCGGTGGTGGCTATCAGTATGCCTATCAGAGCTATTGCAAACTGCATGAGCCAGGCATATTTAACCAGTTCGCTGGAGGAGCCGAGATACTCTTCACTTGTCTGGATTGCAAGATCCGGGAAGAGGCTTTTAAGTCTTGTCTTCGTCTCTTTGAGCTTTGCTCGGTCCTCAACCTGGATCCATATCTCCTTCACTCTCCCTGGAGAATCTTCAATGGAAAGCGCCGTCTGAGCGGGGATGAAGCAGAAGTAATCCTGGAATCCTGCGTTGAACCTGCCGATGCAGCTTACATTGAAGTTTATACTGTCGCTCCCCTGTTTGAGCGCCAAAGTGTCGCTCACTTTCATATGAAGCTCCTGTGCCAGCTTTTCACCCATCACTGCCTGCAGGTTTTCATCTTCAACCGGAGCTGTGTCTTCCTTTTCGTCCTTCTTTCCGGTTTTTTGGCTCAACTCTTCCAGATTCAGCACACCACCTGTGCAGTATGATTCATCCGGCGGGACATTTGATTGCGGCATCATACCCCCATCAAGAATGCGGAAGTTCGGGAAGAAGGCTTTGATGAAATTTTCCTCCTGATCGCTCTTGAAGGGAATGCCCCACACAATAATCGTCTTCCCGTGAATTTTCTGCTGAAAGCGTGTGATTCCGATGGCGCATTTGATGTTCTCTACCCGTGTAATCCCCTCCGGGAATGTGGCATAGTGCTTTCTGGTATCCTCTGCCCACTTTGATGTGTCACTGGCTTCCGGTAACGGCGGCATATTCAGGTATTTCAACAGATGCACCTTTGTCGAGGAGGGCTTTTTCGGTTCGATTGCGATTGGATGAATAACGTATATGACATCGGAAGCAAAGCCTATCGCTCCAATGGGGCCTGTAGGCAGCGGAATCGTCGAAGAAGGGAGCATATAGATGTCAATCTTCCGTCCGTAAACTTCCCTGCTCAGTCTGTGATGAAGCCCTTCAGCTACGGAAAGAAGCGCCACGAATGAGCCGACGGCAAGAATGACACCGACAATGGTGAGAAAACTTCTCTCCTGCTTTCTGGTGACATTTTTCTGGGCAAGTGAAAGAGCAATCACAATGATTCCTTATTCTGCAAGGCTGGAGCTGTATCTGCCAGTCGTGATGAGTCTCTGTAATGTCAACTATATTCTCACTTTATAATTCCTTTCCTTCTTGAGAGGAGAGTTAGTTAATAAGGAGAAAATCTGAAATAGTAGTGTATCCTTGTCAGAATAACAGAGGTTCTCAAAGTGGCAGACGACAAGAAAAAGGAATCACAAGGAAAGTCCTTTGCAAACCGTGTGCTGGGGACGTTTTCACTGCTTTTCTCAAGTGACGCGGACCCCCAGTTTTCAGAGATCTTCAAGGATGAAAACAGTCCCTCCTATCAGAAAGTTCTCGCAATATGGGAGTCGGGACTTAAGAAGAGAAAAACGCTCAGGAAAGAGCTCATTACTATTGTAACAGATCCGGCAGCTTCGAGAAATCACAGACTTGCAGCGATACAGGCACTATCCAAGATTGGCGATCTGTTCTCAGAGGATATACCTACCGCATTGCTGGTGCAGATGGTAGAACTGTATCTGAATACCTGGGATACCAAGCTCTATGCGGCTCTTCACAGGATGTTCCTGAATCAGCAGAGCTTTCCGGTGGTTCTTCTGATGGCGCGCACACTTCTGGAGACATTTGACACCTCCATGGAGATAAGCACCCAGACCTGGGAGATCCTCTCCCGTGCCCTCCATCTCTGTTTTTCCTTTCAAGTAACAGGGGCAATGCAGAGCCTGGAGGATGAGATGAGAAAGCTTGTTCATCACAAGGATATGAAGCGCGAAAAGGTTGAAAAAATGGCTTTCGCCATAAAGGGAGTCGTTCTGTGTGCCAACAAGGTGCGCAGGGATCTGATAAAGAACCTTAAGGAAGACAGCAAAGGAGAATCGCTTATCGCCCTGCTTTCCACTCTGGCTCTGAATTCCAGCTATCACGATAAATGTGAGTTTGCCAGGAAGTTGAAGCCTCTGCTGGAATGTCTCATTGATGAAAGGCCTGGCATAAGGCTGCTCGCACAGAAAGAGCTCGAAGAGATTCCTACTCCTGTTGCTTATGAGTTCTACCGCTCCCTCATAGAGAGAGAGATACCCGGCTATGCAGATACGACCAGAAATGCCATTACACTGCTGGCAAAAATGGCTGCTGAAGATGATGATGCTCTTGAAATTTTCATGGCGTTGTCAGACAAGATCCTTTCTGAAGACGCCGGAACATACTCAGATGAGGCTGTGAGGCTCTTCCGGGAGTATCCTGAGTTAAGACCCGCTCTCGTTGAGCACGCCAGGGAGGTAATCACGAGAGGTGAGGCTTCAGAGAGGATACTGCTGGACAGTATCTCCAGGATAATAGGCGTTGAGCCTTCATCTGACAGCGTGCATTTTCTGATCTCCACTGCTTCAGATGAAAATATGGCACTTTCCACAAGGAAGAGAGCATTGAAGGTGCTGCTTGGTTACAACAACCCTGAGTTTGCCGAGCACTCTGCAGTATCGTCCTGTATCAAGTCTCTTTCTCAGGAGGGTGCCAACCAGGAGCTCAAGCAGTTCATATTCAACGAGGTAAAGGAAAGCCCGCTGGAGGAAAATGTTGGATTCCTGAAGGAAGGGATCTTTGATGAGAATGAAGATGCCCGAAAGGGTGCCCTGCGCTCTTATTGCGACATGGTCAAGAGTGGGAAAGTTGAAATAGATGATGGAATCGGCTTCTTTACTGTTCTCCTGGATTCCAACTATCCAGCCGGGAATGATATCAAGCTTCAGACCCTCTCCTTCCTCAAAGGCAATCTTATAAGAGACAGGCATCTGCGCAGGATGGTCTACGAACTTCTGGGAGCCGAGGAGAAGGAGCTTCGGAACCATGCTTTTGAGGTTGTGGCTCAGTGGCTTGTCAATGTGCTTAATGAGGAGGAGGAGAAAGAGATTCTGAATGTGCTCTATTCCATCCTCACTTCTCCTGAATATCGCTATGAGGACAGCTATCTCCGAGTAGCCAAGCTGGTGAGCGATGGCATAGCCGATAAGGTGCCGGTGTTCGAAAAATGGAGCAGGGAGACATTCATAGCTATTGAACAGGGATTGTCCAGGCCGCTTTCAATGTTCCAGAATAAGATTCTGTGTGAAATACTGGATAATTCCGGTAGTGGAAAGAATCATACGGCTCGTGTTCAGGCAAACTGGATCATGGAGAACCTTCTCAAGAATCAGAACGTATCTCCTATCGTACATCTTCATATTCTGCAGTTTCAGATCCACAAGGAGGGGAAGATGATTCAATACTTCCCCCGTCTGCTTTCCCTTCTGGCTCTGCAGGACCCCTACATAAGAAAAGTGTCACTTGAGATTCTGGCTGGTGAAAGCGCCCACTTTCAGAAGTTCTCTGTCGAGGAGAAGCTGAAAGCCTTTACCTCGCCGCATACAAAGGAAATGGATGAATATATAAAGTTTGAGCTGATGATGAATCAGCATCTGCTGCAGATTCTGGTGACTCTGCTCAGGGATCCAGGGACAGAGCAGGAGACGATCATTCTGATTATATCGATACTCAGGAGGATTGAATGTGCCAGAGAATACCTGTCAGACCTTTTTGAGTTTCAGAACCCGCGATATGGTGATGCAATACGGGAAAAAGCGCTCGAGTCGATCGCCTATCTGCTCTATCCACCGTTCATAGATGAGGAAAAAGCAATAATCGACGAGCTGATGAGAATTGCAAGCGATGGCAATGCAGGAGCGAACTATCGCCTTTCTTCACTCCATGCGCTTGTCTATATCTCTGTTGAGGAGTTTTATGATTTCTTCATCTCTCTGGCCACAAATGAATCAGAGCGGCCCGATATCAGGATGCGAGCCCTTCAGGGGCTTAATGCCATCAGGAATCCCCAGGCAGTGGGGCCGTATATTACCATCCTCAGGAATCCCCGCTATGGGAGTGTTCATCGGGAAACTGTACTGGACGGATTTGCCCTGTTCGGTCTCTCCTATATGATAGATACGCTCCTTTCCATTATCTTCGGCGGAGAAGGCTCAAAGATTGTGGATAAGGCCAGAAATGCCCTGGTGGAGAGATCATATGGGGAAGCAATTGAGATCCGCTCACGCTATCGCTCTATTCAGGACAGGAGAAATGAGCTCGATGATGTGGATGCCAGACTTATTGCCAACAGGGAGGCAGCAGCAGGAACCAGAAAAGATACCGAGACTCTGAGGAGTGATATCGAGAGAAGAGAAGCCGAGATTGTACAGCAGCAGCAAAGGTTCCAGGCCGAAGATGAAAAGCGCCGGAATGATCTGCGGCAGGGTGAGCAGATGAAGCTTAAATACGACTCCAGATTCAGGGAGCTAGCTCCTGATTGGCCCAATGAACGCAAAGTACCTCCTGATCTTCGTGAGCCTCTCCGCAAGCTGAAAGAGCAGTATGCTGATTTTGCTCTCAAGTATCAGAGTCTGAGAGAGATGCAGGAATCTGCAAGAGAGCGGGAACAGGAGCTGATCAATGAGTATATGCAGCAGCTTTCAGAGATAAAGGAAAAAGAAACAGAAGCCATATCCCTTCTCCAGTCCCTTATCAAGGAAGGTTCCGAACTTGAAGCCAGAAAATCTGAGCTGGAAAGCTGGATAGCAAAGAATGAGAGAGAGACAAAGGCTATGGAGGTCTTATTCAGAGATGCTCTGCCTGAGACGGACAGGAAGAATCTGGAAGCTATAAAGCGCTATCGTGAAGAGCGTGTGAAAGAATGGAAGAACAGATGGGAATATTTCCACAGGATCAGGAGCCTTACCAGCACTTTAACTCCGACTCAGGAGTAAGACTCAGGCGTTGCTGATGAAGCTGTGAAAGGACCTGCTGCCTCAGTATAAAGGATTCAATGAACTGTCACAGAACATGTGAATACCCGGAATAATAATGTAGTTTTGAACAATTCCCCATATAAGGAGGTAGTCTTGATAAAAAAACACGTTGCCGGAGAAAAAAAAGGTGAGATTCTGCTATACGCTCTCAGCACATGTGGGTGGTGCAGAAAGGTGAAGGAGCTCCTCAACTCCATGAAAGTTGAGTATGATTATATAGATGTCGACGAGGTCCCCAGAGAAGAAAAACAGCAGATCATGGATGATGTAAGGGCTCACAACCCCCAATGCTCATTTCCAACAGTCGTGATTAATAACAGCTGCATTGTAGGCTTTAAGGAAGACAGGATCAGGGAGGCGCTGAAAAATGAGTAGTTCTGACATATCGCAGGAAAAGATAGATGCTCTCCATGAAAAGCTCAGGCGTGAAGCAGAAGAAGGCGGTTACCGTCTCAACCCTGATGTTGAGTTCACAAAGGAGCTGATCAGGGGGCTTCTGATTAATGAGGAGCGCTTCGGATACTGGTGCTGTCCCTGCAGACTCAGCGAAGGTGTCAGGGAGTCAGATCTGGATATAATATGTCCCTGCGATTATCGTGATCCAGATCTCAATGACTATGACATGTGCTACTGTGCCCTCTACGTCTCAGAAGATGTGTATCAAGGGAAGAAGAGTCTCACCGGCTCGATACCTGAGCGGAGACCTTCCAGCGAAGAGAGAGCTTCCGGGAAGACGACAGATGTAGCAGCTCCTTCCCGGCTTGCCTTTCCTGTCTGGCGGTGCAAAGTATGCGGATATCTCTGCGCCCGTGAAGAGCCGCCAGGTGTCTGCCCGATCTGCAAGGTAAAAAAGGAGCGATTTGAGCGTTTCATGTAGCCGGCCGGCTCTCTAAGGCCATTCTGATAGACAGTGAAGGGGTGATAGTGATGGCAGAGCTTCAAAGGCTTGATACGGTGATAGACAGTGTCACTGTATTCAACAGATCAGCGCTTGTTTCCAGAACCGGCAAGCTCCCCGACCTCACAGGAGAGACATCCGCGTCTTTCAGGATAACAGGACTCCCCTTGTCTGTTGATCCGTCTTCCATACGCGTGGTTGTGGTGGACAGATCGGGATGGAAGGAGAGCGATGGAAGCTCACAGCAGATAAGCAAAAGGATAAAGCTCGCATTGAGATCCGGTTGGGCTGTGCGGCATGTCATGATGGAGATCGATCGTATGGATTCATTGGATGCCACTGACGATGAAGAACTCTCCCTGGCCATCACCGCACTCGAGAAAGAGCGTGATGAAGTCACCTTCAGCCTTTCCGGCATATCTGCACAGATGGGGGAGGTAATCCGGTGGATGGCTTCTCCCGTGGAAGCTCCTGAGGATGAGGAGTTCAGGCCTCAGTTTTTTCCTTACGCAGCTTGGGAAGCCTTTATCAGGACGTGTTCCACCCGCCTCGAAGAGCTGCAGAGAAGTGAGAGGGAGCTCCACCGCCGTTATGCGGCTCTTGCACAGGAGCTGCAGGTTAAATTGGAACTGCAATCGGGAAAGCGGCAGAGGGCTCCTGGTGAAGCAGATTACTTCAAGAATCTCACTGTCTCGCTTGCCTGTGTCGGAGAGTCCTCTCATCAGCCGGATCTGCTGGAGATCTCGTATGTGGTTCCGGGAGCACAGTGGAAGCCTGTCTATAAACTTTATATATCTGATGATTTCAGGAAAGCGAAGCTTGTTATGGGAGCCCAGGTGGCGCAGAGGAGTGGCGAGGAATGGCCGGAAGTGTCACTTCGATTCTCTGCAGCTTCCTTTCGGCGTATAACACAGCTGCCTGAGCTGCCTTCCAGGAGGATCGGAAGAGTTCAGCCGCCACGTCCCGGTTCTTACCGTGAGAAACTGCCGCCTCCTGAGAGTCTTTTCAGCGCCTATGATTCATGGCAGAGAAGCCAGAAATCCATATCACCAACTGTTCCTGTGACTTTGAAATCGCTTTTCGAACAATGTGAGAAAAAGCTTGGCGAGCTTCTGGCAGATACTGATTCCGCAGAAGCCCGGACGAAATCAGCCAGGGCTCTCATGAGTGAACTTCTGCCTCTTCCTGAGATCTTTCCTCCGGCAGCACCTCCACCGCCTGAGCCTCCTCCGGCAATCGTTGTCTGTGAGCAGCAGATTGTGACTGGAAAAAGCGGCAGAGGATACTCTACCGGAGCGCTGGAAGACAATATTGAAATGGATTTCATGAAGGCTCCTCTGATGGAGTATCCGAAAGCAGAAGCTTCCCAGCCATCTCTCAAATCTGCAGAGCCGGTCCGGTTCAGGTCTGAGGAAAAACAGAAGAAAATGGCAGCTCCGGCGAAGACGAATCTGGAGAGCCGGCTTAAAAAGGGACTGGATTACCTGAAGGAAAGTACTGTCATACACAGGATAGCTCCTGGTGCGGAACGGTTTGCCGAGGCAGATGAGCAGCTGGCAGGTGATTTTTGCAGCTTCCCGTCTGCTGATGATTTTGACGGCAGTTCCTCTCTGATGGATTGCAGCGTCAGAGAAGGCGGGACAGAGGCACATAAGGTTCCGGACTACTTCAGTTATGAGCTGGGTGATCCTGAGAAGCAGAAGCAGTTCAGGGGCCAGCTCATAAAAAAACGGAACATTCTCTTTTCACCGCGAATCAGCGAGCCTGAGAGCGATGTGCTGGAAAGGATTGAAAAGGCCGTCAGATCGGCCGAGGTGAACCTTGTCTCTGACAGTGAGCTCCCTCAATTTCAATGTGTCTATGAAGCAGAGTGCAGGGCTCATATTCCAGGTGATGGCCACCCTCACACTGTCAATATAATGGTCGGACTCTCAGAATCTGAAATGCATTTCAGGACAGTCCCGATGACAGATTCCAAGGTATTCAGACGCCTCTCACTCAGGAATCCCTTTCCTTTTCCGCTTCCAGGCGGCGAAGTGCAGGCTTTCCTGGAGAATGCATATCTGCTGACAACACCTTTCAAAGGTGCCGGCTCTGATGGTGAGCTTATCTTTCCGCTCGGTGCGGAGCCCAGGCTCAGGGTGGCGCGAAACACAGCATTTACGCAGGATGAAAAGGGGATTGTAGGTGAGAACTCACTGGCCTCACATACAGTCTCCATACAGGTGAGATCGCATTTACCTCTGCCTGTAACGCTAGAGATACTGGAAAGGATCCCGATTAAGGAGGAAAGTGAAAAGAAGATTGATATAAAGGTGACTTCCTGTGAGCCCAGAAGTGAGCAAATTGAGTTCATGGATGATATGCGGGTAAGAGGAACACATCGCTGGTTCCTGGATGTGAAGCCTGGCGAGGAAATATCAGCCTGTCTGGAGTATCGGATCTCCATTCCTTCGAAGATGGAGATTGTCGGCGGGAACAGGAGGGTTTAGATGGCGTTGGAGATGTTGAAGAATTTCGTTATTCCAGGTGCGCCTGAGCATAGAAATGACGTGGAAGCTCCCATAACCGATATTACAGTAACAGAGAATCAGGCTGATGTTAAAAGAGAGTCTGCTGTAGAATGGAAAGCAGGCACAACCTGCTTTCTTGTCATGCCTGTCACTCCATATGCGGTTGATTCTACACTGTGGGCTGAGATACTGCCGAAAGAAGGTCTTCTCCGGCCGGATGTGGGAAGCGTAAGAACGCTGCGGTGGTCCATACCGGTAGCTGGGAATTCGAATCTCAGTCAGGCTGTTGTGACAGATGCATTGCAAAAGATAATGAGTGCCCTTCTGGCTCTGGAAGACAGAAATGAGTGCCTGAGGCATAAGCATGCAGGGCTTTCATCGGCATTCGGGCCTGTAATACAGAGCATTATCGAGGAGATTATCCTGAAGGGGAGTCTTCCTGAAAGTTATGAGCAAACACTTTGCCAGATTCTGGAATCTATTGGTGCGCTTTACAACGAGCGTTTCAGTATGCACTGCGCCCTGAAGGCCATTGAGAGAGAGCTTTTCCTGCTTCATCGCCAATGGCTTGTTGAATCTGCCGGGGGCTGCATTTTAGAAAGACAGGCCGGAATTCTTATTACCGTCTCTGCAGATTTGCCGGGTCAGGGACAGCTTCAATGCGGATATCAGGTTCCCTGTGTCCAGTGGAGGCCTCAGCATGAAGCACATCTTACTGCTGAAGACAAAGTAATGCTGATAACATATGGAGTAGTATGGCAGAATTCCGGAGAAGACTGGCGTAATATTAATCTTACGCTTTCAACAGCCACGCCAAGCCAGGGGCTTGACGCGGCTCTCCCTGGTGAAGATCTGCTCAGACTGCGGGAAAAAACAAGGGAAGAACGGAAGCATATAAAAGTGGAGGCCAGGGACCAGGTGATTGAGACAACCGGTTCAGAGGAGCCTTCAGGTGAGCCGCCGCTCCCTTCAGACGGTGGTGAGACTCAGCTCTACCGGGTTCCTGACAAGGTGACAGTTCCAGGGGGAGGGAAGCCTTCGCTCATCAGGCTGGGCTCTATCGAGATGGATGCAGTAACAGCTCTTACCGCAACACCGGAGCTTTCCTGTTCTGTTTTTCTCGTTTCAGAGCTGAAGAACCGCAATGAGCGTCCCATACTGGCCGGACCTGTATCGCTTCATCGTGCAGGTGCCTACATCGGTATGGGAGCAATGGAGTTTACAGGATCCAATGAGACTTTTCACCTCTGGTGGGGTTCAGAGGATCTGATAAGGATCGACAGATATATCGATGAAAAAGAGGAGGATGCCACCCTGGTGACTCCGAGGAAGATCACCAGGACGGTGACATTGCAGGTTCGGAACCTTGCCGGAGACAATAATGCCTTTACTATCAGAGAAAGAATACCGGTAAGTGAGCTGGATCAGGTCAGGGTCAAGCTCAGAAAAGCTCCTTCCGGATCAGCATCACCTGATCAGAACGGCTTTATGGTTATTGACGTCACTGTCGGGCCCAGAGAAGATAAGAAATATGAGTATATCTACAGCATTGAAGTGGATAGAGATGTGCAGTTTTCCGGAATATAGACCGGGACGGGAGCTGTATCAGGTGGCAGGTTATACCGCGTCTGTTGTCAGGCATTGTTGAATACTGAATCTGGAGAGAGTATGGAGATACTTAAAAGCCTTTTTATTACAGGAAATGTGCATAGTGCTGTGGAACACGGAGATTTTGAGAAGGTAGTGCGGCTCATTGAAAAAAACAATACACATCTTCTCTCTCGTGATGAAAAGGGAAACACTCCGCTCCATCTTGCTTCGAAAAGCCTTGTGGAAACTCAGATTATCGAGTTCCTCATGGCCAGAGGAGCAGATACTGAAGCCAGAAATATGGATGGGAAGACACCTATTCATTTTGCAGCAGAGGCTGGAAGTAAGGCGGCCATTGAAATCCTTATTGAACAAGGTGCCGATCTCAATGCTCAAGACTCAAGCGGATGCACAGCCCTTCATTATGTTACAGATGAGGAGATAGCGCGGTTCCTCATCGGGAAGGGTGCTGATCTTAAGGTGAGGAACTCTTTTGACGCCTCCCCTCTTAATGTGGCACTGAGTCACAACCTCAATGGGATGGCCAGATTTTTTATTGACAGCGGCGCTGATGTGAATTGTAAAGACAAAATAGGATGGACACCTCTTCATGAGGTGATGAGAAATGCAGGCACCATATTGGAAAGAAATGATAAACACGATATTGCAGAGATGCTGCTTCAAAAAGGAGCAGATATAGATGCCGCAGATCAGAACGGAATGACTCCCCTTCACATGACTTGTGACAAGAACCTTCCTGAACTGACGAGACTCTTCATCGCTCACTCTGTCAATGTCAATGCAGGCGATCACGACGGTACAACGCCCCTTCATATTGCGGCGTTCAGGGGGGCTCATGAGATAGTTGAGATGCTTCTCGAATGCAACGCAGATGTATGCTGTACAGACAGAGAAGGTTCAACACCTCTCCACGAACTTTTCAGGGAAGAGCATCACAGTGACGATGAGGCAGAGAGAATTAAATGCGCAGAACTCCTGATTAGCCGGGGCGCAGCAGCCAATGTAAAGGACAAAAAAGGAGACACACCGATATCAATTGCCATTTCTTCGATGTATTCCCGCTCTGCTGAGTTTCTTCAAAGCCAGAGAGACCTGGAGAGCTGAGCAGGAGGCGCGGCATTGATTGACGCTGCATTGTTAAAGATTTCTCATTACATCTTTATTATCTGATTGAAATGGCGGCCGAATATTGCCAGAGTCACCGCTACAGGGAAAAGCTTCGGACGGCGGATGAGTGACCATGCGAGAAGCTTCCAGTAGTATTTCCTGGCGTTTCCGGTAATGCCGATGTACCAGAAAGATTTCAGCAGAGCCTTCATCTCTGTCCAATTGAACTGCAGTTTGCATTCAGGATGGTATTCCTTCAGAAAGGTAATGACCCGCTCATAGTATTCTCTGGGCGAGTAAATGGTGGAGAGTATCTTCTTATATCCTTCCAGCAATGTGGAGATCTCCATCTTGGGCTTGAAGTTTACTGTGCACTCTACATTATTTCCTGATGAATCGGAGAGCAGGCGGTTTTCTTTTTTCAGACGGTTATAAAGGAGAGTGCCTGGAAGGGCTGTCAGGATTCCAACCATCGCAACTACGACTCCGCTTTTCTGTATGAAGGAGATCTGTCGTTCGAAGATGGAGGGAGGATCGCTGTCAAATCCCACGATGAAGCCTCCCAGTACCTCCATGCCTTGTCGCTGAATTGTCTTCACCGAAGCTACCATATCGCGATTTTCGTTCTGGTATTTCTTGCACTCAATCAGGCTTTCTTCGCTGGGTGTCTCGATGCCTATGAAAACACTCTTGAAGCCGGCCTCCACCATGAGGCGCATCAGTACAGGGTCGTCTGCCAGATTGATAGAGGCTTCGGTGATAAAGGTAAACGGATGATGGTGCTTCTTCATCCAGTCTATGACCTGGGGGAGCATGGCTTTAACTTCTTCCTTTTTCCCTATGAAGTTGTCATCGACTATGAAGACTGAGCCTCGCCACCCTTTCTGATAGAGGGCTTCAAGCTCGGCGAGAAGCTGGGATGGGCTTTTTGTGCGGGGTATTCTGCCGTTCATTATGGTGATATCGCAGAATTCGCAGTTGTAAGGACATCCGCGGGAATATTGTACCGACATTGTGGCATACTCTTTCATTCTGATGAGATTCCAGAGCGGCACAGGAGTGTCAGAGATGGAGGGACGCTCGTCAGACTGGTAGAGATGTTCAGGCTTACCCTGCCGGAGATCGCGCAGGAAGAGCGGGAGTGTCATCTCGGCTTCACCAAGAACCAGATGGTCCACATCGTCGTAGGATTCCGGATCGGCTGTAAAGAGCGGTCCTCCTGCCACCACTTTTCTGCCCAGCGCCTTTACACGATCAATGATTCTGCGAACAGAGTCTTTCATCACTATCATGGAGCTGATGAATACATAGTCGGCCCATATTATATCAGCGTCGTTGAGCTGGCTGATATTCATATCAATAAGCTTTTTCTCCCACTCAGTCGGAAGCATTGCCGCCACGGTAAGAAGTCCCATAGGTGGATATGCAGCTTTCTTGGAGATGAATTTAAGGATGTGTTTGAAGCTCCAGAATGTTTCGGGGTAGTTGGGATATACAAGAAGGACCTTAGTTTTTGCGTTTTCACTCATTATGAGGATCTCCTTTCTCTTATAGACAGCCAGTTAAAAGACAAGCTACTGCTTCTTACCGTCCTTACGAATGTCTATCTATGCGGTGAGATCGAAGATCCAGGCGCTGTGTGGTGAACGAACGTAAAGAAATAAGAATGATTTCTACAATTCTATTGTATCATATGAATCAAAAAAGTAAAGAGATTTGTATATAATGTCTCGGAACTTCTATAGAAACGCTGTAACGGATGCGTTTGCCTGTCCTTCCCTTCGGAGGCAGGCAGGAGGGGGGGATGTTAATGCCGTTTTGGCAGTCTCTTTCTGCAAAAAATATGTTAGAAGATCGGTCTCCAGAATTGCAAAAAGAGGCAGCAAGCCTTATGCCGGTGGAGAGAGAAAGTTGAGCCTTCCTTCAATCCTCGCAATGTCATTGGTAAGCGGTGAATGTTTCTCGACATAGCTTTTCAGTGTTTCCACCACGAGCTCTCCATAGACAGGTTCTCTTCCGTTCAGAAAGGTGAGATATCCGTTTGCTCCTCCCGCCAGGAAGTCATCTATCGTGACACGGTAGAGTTTTTTCTCTTCCAGAGGCTCTCCCTGCACCAGAATGTCAGAAACCTTGCTCCCTTTACTGTTCCGAGGCTCGATGTCCATGGTGAGACCTGAGACCTGAAGGTTTCCTTTCCTCCTGTCGGCACTGTTTTCAAGAATCTCTTTAATCTCAGCACCAGTGAGGCCTATGGTGACGATATTCTTATCGAAGGGGAGAACTCTGTAAAGATCGCCGAAGTTGAGCTCACCTTTCATAAGCTGAGCACGGATAGCGCCTGAGTTAGTTAATGCAATATCGCTTCCGGATGACTCTCTCATTGCATCGGTGACGACATTTCCCAGTACTGTTTCGAAGACTTTTTTTCTGTCGTGGGTCAGATCAATATCGCTTCTTCCCAGTGTCCTGCCCATTACTTCCTGAGCTTCCTTCACTACAGGGGCAATGATCTTTTCGATGGCAGGATCAGGAGTAAGCTCTTTGTTGTTTACCGGCAGCAGGCGGTTCCTGTATGTCGAGACTTTCTTTGTCTCTCTGTCTACATCGATGGTGAGATCTCCAACGAAGGCACCGCCGGTGCCGGACTGCACGATTATGGTGTTGTTGACGAGTCTGGGCTCAGGGATCTCGGTATGGCTGTGGCCTCCGACAATCACATCGATTCCTGAAACTGCTCTGGCGAGCTTTTCATCGGCCCTGTCGCCCTGATGAGAGAGAACAATGATAAGATCGGCGCCTTTCTCCTTCAGTTCCGGGATATATGTCTTTACAGTTTTGGAAGTGCTTTCAAAGGTGAGCCCGTCTATGGTTTCAGGGTCTGTTGCTCCGGCTGTCTCCTCTGAGATGACGCCTATGACACCAACTTTCAGACCGTTTACCTCTTCCAGGGTATACGGCTTCAATCCGTCCATAAGCTGTCCCTTTTCCATAATATTGGCTCCAACAATGGGGAACTCTGCATTCCTGATCATGCCGGAAAGGGCGGCTCTTCCCCAGTCGAACTCGTGGTTTCCGACTTCTGCGGCATCGTATTCCAGGTTGTTCATCACATCAATCATTGTCTTGCCGAGGGTGAGCTTGGACTCGTATGAGCCCTGGCCCCAGTCACCGGCGTCCAGCAGCAGGTAGCTGTCCTTGCTGTCGGATTGAAGCTTCCTGATGAGTGTGCCCATATACGCCACGCCACCGGCAAGGCCTTCATTGCCGTCACTCCTGGGAGAAATAGCTCCGTGAATGTCGTTGGTGTAAATGATGTCGATGGTGGCGAGCCCTGCAGCTGCGGCAGGGAGGGAGCCGGCAGAGGATACTCGAAGAGCTGCTGAAGCACCATATGCAGCGAGCGCCTCTTTTGTGGGGATCTGACGTGATATCTCTGCAACATTGGAAGAAATCCCCGCTTGAGAGGCAGATCCTGCTTCATCGTCTGAAGCTGCGTCTGAAAATGCTTCTGAAGCGGTCACTTCTGTCTCTTTGGTTAGAATCTGAGATTGCTTCCGCACATATTTATCAGCGCTGTCGACAAAGCTGTCATCCTGTTTCTTATCGGCGTCCGGCAGTGAGAATGCCGGTGAGGATGGAAGTGTTGAAGCTTTGTTTTGTGGAATGCCGTCTATTTTCATTAATAACATATATGGGGACAGACTCTTTTATTAACATTTTGTTAACATTGTCGGATTCTGTCTGTCACGCTTCCTGAGATTATTACGCTCAATTGTTAATATTCGAGTCTGTCCCCTATTTCTCCTATTTCTGATCTTGTCCCGGGAGCTGGTTTTTGTTATACTAGTTCACGTGTCGGGAGCTGGCCTGCTGGTTCCGGCAGAATAATTCCAGAGGAGAGAATATGAAAACACTGCACCGTCTTTTTCTTACCCTTGTGATGATTGTAACCGTCACACTGGCTTCCCAGGCAGCGGCAGAGGAGATAAAATCCATAAAGCCGCTTTCCATTTCCACAGAAGGAGCCATCACTTCTGAGCTGAGGGCGCGTCTGGAGAAAACCATTCCTGCAGACAGTCAGACCAGGGCAAAAATTAATGCCGTAACCCCTAACAGCATCAACACGCTTGTGATCAACAGAGAGATGGTTAATAAACATACGAATCTTTTCTCTCATAAGATAGAGTCTGGCAAGATTACCAACCAGAAGGTCAGTGGACGCTGCTGGCTTTTTGCATCATTGAATATGCTGCGCCAGCCTATGCTGAAGAAGTTCAACATCAGCGATTTTGAGTTTTCTGAGAACTATCTCACTTTCTGGGACAAGATGGAGAAGGCCAATTTCTTCATGGAGGCAATTATCGCCACATCATCGCGTGACATAACGGACAAAACTGTGACTCAGATTTTGAAGGAGCCTTTTGAAGATGGTGGGCAGTGGAACTATACGGTAGCGCTTATGAAGAAGTATGGCGCAGTCCCGAAATCTGCCATGGATGAATCATATCAGAGCAGCAACACTGCGATCATGGACAAGGTCGTAAGCTCCCTCCTCAGAAAAGATGCGGCAATACTCAGGAAGATGCACAGTGATGGCAGGAGCGAGAAAGACCAGAGGAAGCAGAAAGAGGCAATGCTTGCGGATGTATACAGGATTCTGGTCTACTGTCTTGGAGTCCCGCCGGAGCGCTTTGAGTGGCGCTTCGAAGATAAGAACAAGAAGGTGAGCACACCGAAGATCTATACCCCGAAGGAGTTTTATAAAGATGTAGTCGGCTCTGTGCTCGATGATTTCGTGTTTTTTTACAGCAGTCCAACCTGGCCATACAACATACTCTACCAGATTGACCTGGACCGGGATATGGTTGAAGCTGAGAGCATGACCTTCATCAATGTGGATATGCCTGAAATGAAGGAGATTGCGCAAAGGTCCATACAATGCGGAGATCTGGTATGGTTCAGCTGCGACAGCGGCAAGGATATGGAAAAAGAAACAGGGATCATGTCCTGTGGCATCTATGACTATGAAAGTCTTTTCAATATAGATCTCTCCATGACAAAGAAGGACAGGGTCCTGTACCGCAATTCCACGCCAAGCCACGCCATGGTGCTTACCGGCATCGACATAGTCAATGGAAAGGCTAATAAATGGCTTGTAGAGAACAGCTGGAGTAAAGAGCGCGGCAATGACGGCTATTTTTCAATGTACGACAATTGGTTTGATCAGTATGTATACTCAATAGTCGTCAACAGGAAGTATGTCTCTGCTGCCACACTGGAGCTGCTTAAGACAAAGCCTGTGGTGCTCCCTGAAGATGATCCGTTGAGAGATTATCTCAGGATATGGTGACATCAGTGGTACATGCAGGAAAAACGAACGGCAGGAAAAACGAACGGCAGGAAAAAAAATACTCACTTTCTGCGCGGTAGAGATTGGGCGGCAAGGGAACCAAAAGTATCAGAATCAGAAGGCAGAGGAGTATATGAAGGAAGAGAAAAAGGCAAAGGCTGGAGAAACACACGAGGTTAATGCAAAGAGCAGTTCCGAGGCAAAATCCACAAAGGGGAAAACAGTTGTTAAAAAGATTATTACCGGGCTCATGACAGTATTGGTGATCGTGTGTGTCTCTGAAGTCCTGCTGCATATCGCATGCAGACTCACGAAAGGCATATGGTATCCGGAGCTGAGAAGGAGAGAGTTCCCCCCCCTCTACAACAGTGATCCCGTTCTCCGCTGGCGGCTGAGGCCTGACATGAATATCAGATTCACTACAGGGGAGTTTGATACACATATTGTAACAGATGCCGAAGGATTCAGAAAAGAGAGCTTAGGCTCTGCTGGAAAGCCTCGTGCATTGGTTATCGGAGACTCTTTTTCATTCGGGTGGGGTGTAGAGCCGAAGGATACCTTCTCAGCCATCTTGAGCAGATCTCATCATATCCCTGCCAGCTCGAAAGGGATCCCGGGATTTGGTCTGGAGCAGGAAGAGCTACTTCTGAAGGAGGTGCTCAATAAGGAGACGCCTGAGCTCGTTATTCTGCAGACCTGGCCTCTGGACTGGGACATTCTCAACTCCGACAGGATGGAGGTCGCAGGACATTACCTCATTTCAAGGGATGTATTGCGAAACAGCCCCCCATGGATGGTGCACATGCGTATCACAATGATGGAGTATTCTCCACTCTATGGGATAATTACACGTTCAGGTACATTGATCCATCACATCTTTCATCGTAATGAGCTTCTCGGCGGATTTGGGCTGGATGTATTCAGTGAGGGCAGGCAGTCAGAGATGGTGATTCAGGCGAGAACAAGGGCTTTTGGCGCGATAAAGAGGATGAGGGATATGGCTGATTCAAGAGGAGTGCCTTTTGTAGTTGTTATTGTGCCGTCTGTATTTCAGGTCTATCCGGAAAGGCAGAAATCGTGGGAGCGGATCTACGGCATCTCAGGCAGATTTGATGAAGACAGACCTGACAGGGAGTTGAAACAGTTTGCCGATAGCGAAGGAATATATCTGATCGATCTACTCCCTTTTTTCAAGGAAAAAGCCGGTGCAAGCCATCAGCAGCTTTATTTCGATATTGATCCGCACTGGAACGCTGAAGGTCATAAGGCTGCAGCCGAGGCAATCGCAGAATTCGTCCGAAAAATCGGCATATCAGAGTAAAGGCAGGCCAGTCTCATTTTAATGCAGCGGTCTTCAATTAAAATATATTATACATGTTTTTCAGGTAATTTGGATACCCTGATTCAAAAAACATGATAAAGCACAGAAGAAGTGCGATGATGAGAACTACCCAGAATAACGGGTTTGAAGTCAATCTGGATATGATTTTTCTGTGTTCCTCTTTCACACGACACCCCCCATCAGGATAAGAAAAGCTTCAGTAAAGCTTACACAAGAAGAATTCATTTGTCAAGATCAGCTGCAGTAGATTAAAGAGTCTCCGCCTGTTCTTCCCCGGCTTTTTTTAAGCGCGCCTCAATCACAGTTTTCACCAGTACATAAACAACGGCTCCTGCCAGCGACGTTGTGAACACCACTACACCCCACATCATTGCCTTTTCCTTATTCATTCCGGCTGATAAGGCATCCCTGTGAACGAAGAGGGCGAGGAAAAGGTTTATCATCATCAGGACAAGTATTATGATGCTTAGAATATCCGGAAGATCCATCTTACCCCCTGCGTTGTAAGTTCCTGAGCTCGTTTCTCATAAGTCTTTTCTGCACCAGCTCTTCCAGATCCTTGTTGCTCATTGAGCGTGCCAATGCAAGTGCTGCAGTGAGCGAGTGATAGAAATTCCTTTCATTTTTTCCGGCTATGCCGATATCGGCTTCCAACACATAGAACCTGGGATTACCTCTGTCGAGCGACTGTGCCTTTTCAATTTCTTTCTCTGCTTTTTTCAGATCGTTCAGCACAAGGGAGAGCTGTGCCATATGTGCATATCCCTCAGGGAAGGCTGGCTGCAGGGAAAGTGAGCGGAGGTAACAATCTCTGGCTTTATCGTATTCTCTTTTACGCAGTGCCAGATCACCCATCCCCACCCATGGCTCCCAGTAGCGGTGATCGAGCCTTATCGATTCGGTCAGGTAGTCTCCTGCCCGATCATCTCTTTCAAGCAGGAGATAGAGTGAGCCTGCCCTGCACCAGGGGACTGGATTCTCTCTGTCACATTGAATGGCTTTGTGAAAACAGTCAAGAGCCTGCTCCCATTGACCGGTCTCATAAAGAAGCCTCTCCCCCTGCACTGTAAGGGCGAGAGACTCATTACTTATCGTCCTGTTAGGATGATACTTGAGATGTGGAGGGAAGCAGAGAACTCTCACGGTTTTTGTCATTATCTCCCTTGCTTTTACCATAATGGCGCTGTCTCTTTCGCGGAATGATTGCAGTGAAAGGGCTTTCACAAGCAGAGAAAGACTCTTTTCGTAGTCACCCAGCGCTTCGTAGTACAGGCTGAGCTGCTGGTACGCTCTGATATTGTCAGGATTGATATCGATGCTCTTCCGGTAAAGGGAGAAGCCGTCGTTGAATCTTCTGTCGTCGCAAGCCTCATCACCCAGGACAACATATATCTGAGAGAGTCCATTTCTCACCAAGCTGTTGCCGGGCTCCAGAATGATGAGGCGCTCCCAGATGAGCACACCTTTCTTCAGATCACCGGATTGAAGAAGTACGCTTCCCAGAATGGTCAATGCTTCTTCATTGTGACTGTCAATGCTCAGCGCTTTTTCCAGGTACGTTATTGCTTCTTTCCATCTCTCCTTTTCCGAATATATCCCTCCCAGAAATAGATAGTTTTTCAAAGCAGAGGCGCTCTGCGGCCTGAGGCTCTCTCTCACTGTGAAGATAACAGAGATTATGATAATCAGTGAAAAGGAGAGAATTGCTGTATTGGAGGCGCTTTTTTTCTTTTCTCTCAAAATGGGAACTGTGAATTCACTGATGAATGCATAGCATGCTCCCCACAGAAAGCCTCCTATATGGGCGATTGAATCTATGCCTGAGAAATAGAAGGGTGTTGCAATCATGAATGCAAGAAAAGGTATGAACGCGGCAAGGATGCTGATCAGCAGGCCTGAAGGTATTTCATGTCTCTTTCTTAAAAGTATGACCAGCAGGGCGCCGATGACACCGAGCACGGCGCCTGAAGCTCCCAGTGAAAGTGAAGGCGAGAAGATGACACTGAGGAAGTTGCCAGTAAGACCTGATGTGAGATAGACTCCGAGAAGCCAGCCGTGTCCGCGCCAGCCTTCCAGAAGTGTGCCGGAGATGAGAAGGCAGTATAGATTAAAGAGAAGATGGGAGAGGCCCAGATGCAGATAAAGAGCTGTAAATACCCGCCAGTATTCGCCTTCCCAGAATAGAGCGTCTATTTTGGCTCCACAGGACACCAGTGTCACAAGATCGCGCGAGCCTCCCATGGATTCCAGCGTGACGAATGCCGCTATGTTCATCAGGCAAAGAATCACCGTCACGAAGGGCCGGTGTGCTGGAAGTCCAAAAAGCGACTTCCGGCGCCGGCCCTTCTCTAAGATATCTTCAGTGACTGCAGGTGATGAAGAGTCTATCTCCCTTTCTCGCTGCATACCGGAGCAGAGAAAGGTGACATCTTTCTCAATCTTTCTATGACTGGAGGGAAGTTCTTCAGCACGTAATCGATATCGTCGTCGTCTGTATATTTTCCCAGACTGATGCGGATCGAGCCGTGGGCCTTTTCTGTGCCGATATTCATTGCAGTCAGAACATGCGACGAATTGAGAGAGCCGGAGCTGCATGCAGAGCCTGTTGAAACGGCAATTCCAACTGCATCCAGCATATACAGCACAGATTCTCCTTCAATGAAGTCAAATGATATGTTCAATGTATTGGGGGCTCTGTTTACAGGATGACCGTTCACCTGAACGTGTGGTATTCTCTCTATCAGGCCCCTTTCGAGCCGGTCGCGCAGCGCCTTGATGCGCGGTATGTCCTTGTCAGAGTCGCGCATTGCCACTTCCGCCGCCTTACCCATGGCCATTATACCCAGTGTATTTTCCGTGCCGGCCCTGATGCCGGTCTCCTGGTGGCCTCCTGAGATCAGCGGGCATACTCTTGTGCCTTTCTTTATGTAGAGAATTCCGACTCCTTTCGGGGCATACATCTTGTGCCCTGACAGGGACAGGAAATCCAGATCGAGCGCTCTCACATCTATAGGAATCTTGGCAGGTGCCTGCACGGCGTCGGTATGGAAATGGATGCCGTGCCGGTGAGCGATGGCGGCCATCTCGGCAATCGGCTGAATGCTCCCGACTTCATTATTTGCATACATGATCGAAATAAGAGCCGTCTTGGCTGTTATGGCTTTTTCCAGATCTGCTGGATCGACTATGCCGTATCGATCTACTGGAAGATAGGTCATGTTAACCGTTTCACAGGTCAGGTATCGGCACGTCTCCAGAACTGACGGGTGCTCTATAGAAGTGGTGATGATGTGCGTTCCCTTTCGGGTCTTGTATGGGCAGTCAAAAGAGCTGCAGAGAAGACTTCTGAGCACGATGTTGTTGGATTCGGAGCCTCCGCTCGTAAATACAATCTCGGAAGGGTGGGCGTTGATGAACTTTGCTATCTGTCCACGGGCTTTCTCTATCGGTTCATGTGCTTCCCTTCCAAACTGATGATGGCTCGATGGATTCCCGAAGGTATCCAGCGATTTGCGAATGACCTCCTTCACCTCGTCATCCAGAGGCGTCGTTGCGTTATTATCGAGATATACTCTTCTCAAAGTGGGGTCTCCTTTCTAGTGGGTTCCACAGTGATGCCCCAGCAGTGAAGTGAAGAGCTTCTTCGCATCATCTACGCACTGGCCGCATCCCGTTCCGAGTTTGGTTCTCTCCTGCAGGCTCTGAAAGTCTGAAACCCCTTCCTCGATGAGGTTCTCTATCTCTTCCTGAGAGATATTCAGACACTTGCATATAATATTCCTGGAGCCCCATGTAATGCGATCTGTCTGCCCTGTTCTGGTAAAGTAATCCTCCACCGCTGCCCTGAGAGCCTTGTCACCGAGCACTGAACAGTGAAACTTTTCAGCCGGGAGACCTCCCAGTTCAGTGGCGATGTCATCAGGTGTTATCTTCAGAGCCTCCTCTATGGTCTTTCCTATGACCATTGTAGAGAGAAGTGACGTACTGCCTATTGCGGAGGCACATCCATAAGTCTTCCACCTGCATTCTGTGATCTTCTCATCAGGCCCTATTTTTATATACATCTTCATCATGTCGCCGCATTTGATGTTTCCGACTGCTCCAACTCCGTCAGCCCTGTATTCCTCTTCAGACACTTCCAGAATGTTGCGGGGGTTGAAAAAGTGGTCCTTCAGCTTTTCGCTGTAATCCCATGCCATGATGATCCCTCCTTCCTAATTGTTATCTTCACTATTGTATAGATGAACCAGCTTATCTCAGGATTGTACCTTCAGCTCTTTTTTTATCTGTTCACTTCTTCTTCGAGCCTCTTCGAGTTTTTCCCTGTCATTGAGTGGCTTTATTCTCTCCTGCCTGTCAAATAACTCGTAGAGCTGCAGGGCATTTTCCCTGTTATTAAGCTTTTCATATATTTCAGCCATCTCAAACAGAGCTGCCGGGAGCTCTCTATCCATCTCGCAGGCCCTGGCAAAGGCAGACAGTGCCTTCTTCTGCCGGCCGGCGCTTTTAAGAGCCAGCGCTTCAAAATAGAGAATCAGTGCATCATCCTTATCTTTCTTCGATAATGCAGAGAATATCGCCAGTGCTTCTTTCCCCTTCTTCATCCTGAGATACATCGCTCCTTTTTCTCTCTCGGCTATAAAGTCATTCCTGTTTCTGTCGAGTGCCTTTCCCAGCGCTGCAAGCGCCTCGCTGTCATTCCCTGCACTGGCAAGTATGGAGGCGACCTTTCTCATATAAAAGCTGTCGCTGCTCTCGGCAGCCAGACTGAAATGCTTCATGGATTTCACAAGCTCCCCGGCTTTAAGAAGCAGCACGCCAAGTGTATAGTGAATGGCTTCCTTCTCAGGGGAGCAGGAGAGCTGTTTCTCATAGTTTCCGATGAGCTCTATCAGATCATGTTGCCTGATGTTTTCAATCTGTAAGCTGATGTGGCTCTGAAGTATCTGCTGCGCAGTACTGAATGGTCTCTTATCAGCAGACTTTGCAGAATCCACTATGGCACGGGAGAGGTTGTCCTTCCTGAGAGCCAGACACGCCCGCAGCGACAGCGCCTTTGAATCGAAGCAGTCTTCTTCAATCAGCCGATCGAGCAGGGCAGATGCCTCCTTTTCCTTACCAGCTCTGAACAAGGCAAGTGCATATGGATAGCTGGCCATACGGCTCAGCCTCTTCTCTCTGAACGGGCCCTGCAATACCTGCGCTGCTTTCATATATTGTTCTCCTGTCAGAAGCATCTGGCCCATAAGCACTGTGAAACAGTCACGGTAGGGATCGCCGCTCTCTTTGACAGCCTTCTCACTCAAGGCAAGGGCAGTGTCGCCTTCAGATGCCAGTACCGTCTTCATCACAATGATAGGATTCTGAGGTGAAAGCGCTGCTGAATCAGCATAATACTTATCTGCCTCGCCTCTTTTCCTTCTCATCACAGCCAGGTCTCCCAGCTTTTCAAGTATTATCGGCTCTTTCGGTGAGCACCCGAGAGCATCTCTGTAATGCTTTTCAGCCTGTTCAAATTTTCCGTTCCGAGAGAGAAGATCGCCGTAAGCAGCCATCAGATAGGAGTCGCTTCTATTAAAAGCCAGTGCTTTTTCGTACTCTTTTTCGGCATCGGCCAGGTTCCAGAGATACATCCACGTATCGCCGCGGACCACGTGTGGCTCAGGGGAGGCAGGGAAACGATTCACAGCCTCGCTGAAAACTCTTTTTCCAGAGGTCCAGTCGCCTTTTACATAAGCGGTCATCGCAAGAAGGCACAGGGCTCTGGCCGATCCGGAAGGTGCATCTGAAGCACGACTGAACTCCCTTTCAGCGTCCTCGAAGCGTCTCTGAGAAAGATACACATTCCCCAGGGCAATTCGGCTTTTTGTGTCAAGAGGTGCAGAAGCAAGCTTTTTTACGAGCCTTCTTTCCTCTCTGGAGAGCTTCAGCTCTGACAGGGCTTTCATCAGCTCACCGGTTATATCGGCACAGATGTTCTCCAGAGACTTTAAGCGCCTCCCGCTCTCATCGGCTTTCTTCTCTTCCACAGGCTCAGTCTTGAAGGGCTTTGGATCTGCTCTCTCTTTCTTTTCACAGCCCTCGCTGAAGAATAAGATTACCGTGACCGGAAAAATGAAAAGAAGGAGGAGCAGTAGGCCGATTCTGTCGTAATGCATGATACCGGTACCTCAAACAATGATTTCAATGCCTCTCCGGTGATATCCTTTCCCATCTCTGCAGGGCATTCTGTGGGCAAGGTTGAAATGAAGTCATGAAAGGGGAGAGATATGAGTGATTTCATGGAAAGCTCCTGTAATGAATGTGATGAGAACTGTTGCAGGAATTTCTATATCGTGCTTGAAGGTGTGAGGGACCGGGACTGGATCAGATGGCTCTCCTACCACCAGGGAGTCAGAATTGTGAACCACGGAAAAGGAAAGCTGCAGGTCTGGTTCGATTATCCCTGTTCTCACCTGCAGCAGGACGGATCGTGCGCTATTTACAACAAGAGACCAAAACTCTGCAGGGACTTTGTCTGTCCAAAGATTGAAAATGAGGCGAAACCTGCGAAAAAAAAGCGATTCTGGTTCTTCTCTATTCTTCCTCCTGCTCAACTTCTTCTGTTTCTTCTTCCCTGACAATGGACTCCATGAAGAGCTCCTCAAACTCCTGTATCAGATCCAGCTGGTGAAGAAGGTGCATTCTCATCTCTACCAGCAGCTCCCAGGTTCGCTCATCGCTGTGCTCTTCCATCATTTCAGGCAGGACGGCCGTATATAGGTTTTTGGAGGCCGCCATAATCTCGGCTATTCTATAGGCTAGAGACTCTTTATTATCTGCCAGGATGCAGTCTAACGTCCTTATTCTCTTATAGAGAATTTTCATGAGGTCCCGGGTCTGTTCAATCTCTTTCTGCATGACCTCGTTATCTGTCACGGCAATTATCTCCTTTCTCAATACCTACTGGTCTCCGGTATTCCGCTCTTTTTTGTCGGTTTCATGTACGACTCTGCGGTGGGTTATAACTTTGAAGGGTCTGGTAATATCACGAAAGAAGCTGCGGTGGTAAAGCCCGTTACAGTACACCCTGTATGTGGTGGATTTGTAGAGATCACTACCTACCACTTCTTCTTTTCGATCGAGGACAGTAAGCATATAGCTGGAAAACCCTGATTTGGGACAGACAGGAAGGGATTTCAGATACTCCGGCGTCAATTCATCGAGCGTTTCAGGCACCGTCCCATGATGATCTGCATATAGTTCAACTGCATTGCAGATTATCGTCGTATTCTGAAAGCACTTTGAAACGTTGATGGAGTCGTATCTTCCTTTTACGATCAGGCCTGCGAAGATACAGGCTCCGATTAAAAGCAGTATCAGTGAGGCACGAAGAATGAGCTCCGGCAGTTGAAGGGTGTTTGCGCCCCTTCTGCGTCCCTTCACAGGAGGTCCATCAGAGAGACTTTTTCTGAGATCCAGGAGATCCAGCTCCAACTCCTCCGCCGAGTTGTATCTTCTCTCCGGTGTGAGCTCACACGCTTTGCAGATAATACTATCCCAGTCTGACAGGAGATATGATTTAAGAGAGCATGCAGGAGGCAGCATGAAGGGTGAGTTGAGCGGATCGTGGCCGGTCAGCAGCTGATGAAAGGTGACGCCCAGTGAATATATGTCAGTCTGCGGTGTGGACAGTCCTCTGTACTGCTCTGGTGGAGCATAGCCCGGAGAGCCCATTCTGACTGTGTCTTCCTTGTCTTTCACTGCATAGCGCGCTATTGTGAAATCGATGAAGTAGACATTTCCGGACTCTTTGATGATTATATTGGCAGGCTTTATATCCCGAATGATGACTGGAGGGTTGTTGTTATGGAGATGTGTAAGTATTGATGTCATCTGAAGGCCTATCTCTATTACTTTCTCTTCAGGGAGACACCCATGTTGCTTCAATATCCTGTCAAGAGAGGTTCCATCGATATACTCCTCTACTATGAAGTGTGATTCTCCTTCATTGAAGAACTCATATACCTTCGGAAGGTTTTGATGTGTTATGGTCTTTAGAATCTCCGCTTCTTTGGCGAACAGATCCAGCTCTTTAGCCCGCTCATCCCTGCTCAGGCCTTTGAATATGCATTCCTTCAGCACGATCTGGCTTTTTGTCTCTGTATCCTCACAGAGATAGACTATCACCTGACCGCCGTGGCCGAGCTCTTTCTTAATCTCGTAGTGTTTTTTTATTACATCTCCAGGCTTGAACAAGGCAGATCACCTGCGAGTCAATAGGTCAGGGAATAATCCTGGGGGAGGAGGCCAGGCAGTGATACAGGCAGCTTTCCGACAGGCTTATGCTTTCCGAAAAGCACAGCGGCAAGAGCTTCCATTGAGATATCGCCGTAGTTATAACAGTAAATACAGGATCGTGCATCAGGTATGTCAATCAGCACATAAGGGCTGTTCATTGAAATGACGATTACCTGAGCCCCCTCTCTCCTCATCCTGCTGTAGATCTCTCTCTGTCCATCAGGGAGCCTTCCGTTGCAGAAAGGGCAGAACAGGGCAAACTGACTCTGCTTCAAGCTTTCCCTGAGCAGATCATCGTCAATGGCACATGTTTTTACATCGTATTCCACTTTAATGATCCTCCCGGTATATCCGGAAAGATGGTCCACAAGGGTAGGGGAGAAGACCGCCTCTCCGAGGGGAGAGAGTGGAAAGCTCCGCGGCAGGACCACAGCCAGCCTGCATTCCCGGCTGAGAGGGAGCACGAGGTCATCATTCTTTAAAAGAGTGATTGAAGCCTGCGTGATGGTTGTCATGGCAGCACGCCGGTCTTCCGGTAATTCTTCAGTCTGCATCGGGACATTTTTCGCCACTCTGCTTCTCAGGTGCAGGAGGCGCTCTGCCGAGACAAGAAGGCGCTCTTTCGTAAGCTTCCCTTCCTCCACAGCCTTTTCAAGATAGTAGAGAGTAGAAATCTGTTCATCCCGGCTTCCGCAGAGGAGGAGCAGATCTGCGCCTGCCTGAAGTGCCATAAGAGCCGCTTCCTGATATCCAAATGCCGATGTTATAGCCTTCATAGCCATAGAGTCGGTGACAATCACTCCTCTGTATCCCATACGCTCTCTCAGAAGTCCTGTCAGTATCCTGTGGGAAAGAGTTGCTGGAAGACCTTCCGTGGGCTCCAGGGCAGGGAAGGTTATATGAGCGGTCATTATCATATCCACATCCTCCTGCACGGCAGCCTGGAACGGCTTCAGCTCAATGTTCTCCAGGCGCTCCATCGAATGAGGTATCACAGGAAGTGAGCTGTGGGTATCCCATGAGGTATCGCCGTGTCCGGGAAAGTGCTTGGCAGTTGCGATGATGCCTCCTTCCCTGAGTCCCCTGATGTAAGCCAGGCCCATATCCCTTACAAGGTCCGGTGATTCACCGAAGGAGCGTGCCCCGATTATCGGGTTCTCCGGGTTGTTGTTCACATCCAGAACAGGGGCGAAATCGGTATTGATTCCTATTTTTCTAAGCTCAACCGCGCAGATTCTGCCGGCCTGAAATGCATATTCGGCATTTCCGGTGGCTCCCAGCGCCATATTGCCGCAAAGAGGCGTCATTGATGGGAAATTGAACCGCGTCACGATTCCCCCTTCGTGATCGACAGCTATAAGCATCGGGAGGGATGGAAGAGAGCATTGTGAGATCTGCTGAAGAAACCCGGTAAGCTCCAGAAGCTGTTCTTCGTCCACGATGTTCTTTGCAAAGAGTATCACGCCGGCCCAGGGATGATCCCTGAAGTCTTCCTGATAATCGCTGTATGGCTTCGGGCCTGGAAAATCTATCATAATGAGCTGGCTTAAAAGCGTTTTTATCGGAAGAGATTCGAGCACGGCTCTCATATTCTGAGTCTGCACGGTTGTATTCCTTTCATAGCCTACGTGGAGTTTTTTCAGCAGATTCTGGGAAGCTGATCGCCTGTAAGCATGTCGATGATGCGCCTGCCTCCTATGACAGTACTGAGCACAACTCTGCCCGGATTGTCGGCAGTGACTTCTCCGATGCAGCGTGCCTCACTTCCCTCAGGGAAGGTGCGCATCAGTTCCAGGGCTGTTTCTGCATCGTCCTCCGAGATGATGAGCATTACTTTACCCTCGTTGGCTACATAGAGGGGATCAAATCCCAGAAGCTCGCAGACTGCCTTTACTTCTTCCTTAACCGGAATGGCATCTTCCTCGAGAGTGATGCCAAAGCCGGCAGATCTGACCACTTCATTGGCTACTGTGGCAAGACCGCCTCTTGTGGGGTCACGCATGAAGCGTATCTTCAGATCCCTGTCCAGAAGCGCAGTTATCATTCTGTTGAGAGGGGCGCAGTCGCTGGCAGGCGGCGTGCCCCCCAGTTCCAGCCCTTCCCTCACTGCCAGCACAGCCATGCCGTGATCACCCAGTGAGCCGTTGATGAGCACCCTGTCGCCTGCCTCAATCTTCCCCGACGGTGCACTGCGATGGCGCTTCCCGATGCCGGAAGTCGTGATGAAGATCCTGTCGGCGCTGCCGCGCTCCACCACCTTTGTGTCTCCGGTGACGATTGAGACTCCGGCCTGCTCTGCAGCAGCCTTCATCGAATCAAGCACTGCTGTGAACTCTTCCATCGGCAGGCCTTCTTCCAGAACGAAAGCCGATGACAGAAACAGAGGTATACCTCCCATAACCGCCAGATCGTTTACAGTACCGCAGATGGCAAGCTTTCCGATATCACCGCCGGGAAAGAACAGAGGGTGTACAACAAAGCCGTCAGTAGTAAAAAGGAGCTTTGCCGAGTCCAGTTCCAGCTCTGCCGCATCACCCAGAGGTGACAGGAAAGGGTTGGAGAAACGGGGCAGCAGCACATTCTCTATCAGTGAATGGGAATGAGCGCCTCCGCTTCCGTGAGATAGAAGGATGTTCGTGAGCTCTTTCATCTTCCGACCGCCTCCTTTCTTGAAGGACGAGGGCCTGTATAGCGGTAGTAGGCGGCGCACGTTCCTTCAGTTGAGACCATGCACGCTCCAACAGGATTCTCCGGTGTGCACACCTTCCAGTAGAGCGGGCAGTCCCAGGGAGTGGAGATACCTCTCAGAATATCGCCACATCGACATCCGGGGTTTTCAAAAGGCTCTTCGATCTGTATCGGAATCTGTTTCAATGCATTAAACTGCTGGTACTGAGGTCTGAGCTCCAGTCCGGAGCGTGGAATGAAGCCGATGCCTCTCCATTTTGAATCGCTTTCAGAAAAGACCATGCAGGTGAATTCCTGAGCCTTCAGATTGCCTTCCAATGAGACAATCCGGCGGTACTGATTGTCAACTTCCGGTTTTTTATCTACAATCTGGCCGACAAGTTTGTAAATCGCCAGCAGTATGTCCAGAGGTTCGAAGCCGGCGATCACGCATCCTTTTCTGTATGTTTCAGGAAGGAATTTATATATCTCCGAGCCGGTGATCGCGCTGACGTGCCCTGGCAGCAGAAAGCCGTCAATATGAAGGTCCGGCAGGGAGGCGAGGGCTTTCAGAGTTTCTGGAACCACCTTCAGGGAGGGCAGCACAAAGAAGTTCTGAACGCCTTTGATCTCTGCTTCCAGAATGGCGGCAGCTATTGTGGGGGTTGTGGTTTCAAATCCTATGGCCAGGAAGATGATCTTCTTTTCTCTGTTCGCTTCTGCCAGAGCTACAGCTTCCCGGGTCGAATAGACATACTGCACATGGGCTCCCAGCGCCCGCTCTCTGGCCAGGCTGCTTCTGGAGCCCGGAACTCTGTCCATGTCACCGAAGGAGGTCAATATGCAGTCGTCTCTCTTTGCATAAGCGATTGCGCTGTCAATAATGGCATTGGGTGTCACACAGACAGGGCAGCCCGGCCCCGACAGCAGCCGTATCTCCCTGGATAGCATCTCCTTTATTCCAAATCGATGAATGGCCATCGTATGGGTGCCGCAGACCTCCATGATGGACAATACCCGGCCTCTGATGGCAGATTTTATCTTCTCCACCATCGCCAGTGCCATCTCCCTGTTCTGAAATTCATCCTTGTATTTCATCGCGTCATCATTTACTCCCTTTCATCGGCTCGCCTCCAGCTCACATATCTGCCTTATAACGTCGAGCGTTTCGGCTGCCTCCTCTTCTCTGATACGCTCTATGGCGTATCCGGCGTGGACGAGCACATAGTCCCCGACAGAGATATGGCTGAGAAGTGACAGGTTGACCTTCTTGGTCACTCCTCCAAACTCCACGAGTCCTTCCTGCTCATCGATCTCTACTACCCTGGAAGGTATGGCAAGACACATATATCAGCACCTCCCTTGTGCAATTGCGGCCTGTCCCAGGCATATTCCCCCGTCATTGGGCGGAACTCGCCGGTGGACAAGCACTGAAAAGCCCTCTTTCAGAAGTCTCTCATGGCATTCCCGGAGCAGAATCATGTTTTGAAAAACGCCTCCGGAGAGAGTAACTCTTATGTTTCCACTCTGCAGACTCATCTTCCTGCACACGTCGACTACCAGAGAGATAACCGTGTTGTGAAATTTTCTGGCCATGTAGCTCTGACTGCATTTATGCGCGATATCTTCTGCTGCCTCCCTGAATGCAGGTGAGAGGTCTATCACGGCAGGGCTCGCGCCGCAATCTGTGGAAAATGTATATGTATCATCGGTATCTGAAAGAGAAGCTGCTTTTTCCAGCAGTATGGCAGCCTGTCCCTCGTATGATACTTTTTCCCGGAGGCCTATAAAGGCTGAGAATGCATCGAAGGCACGCCCTGCGCTGGAGGTCAGGGGGCTTGCGATTCCCTTTTGACACATTCTTTTGAGATTCTCAATGGTGTGCTTCTCCGGTCTGCCTGGGAGGGCTCTGGAAACGATGCTCAGGTCCCCTTCAAAGGCGTGCAATAGGTATGAGAGGGCCATTCTCCAGGGCTCTTTTATTGCCTTTACTCCACCTGGCATCGGAAGCGGCCTGAGGCAGGCCATTCTCCTGAAGCGGCGCATATCGCCCAGCAGAAACTCACCACCCCACAGAGTGCCGTCTTCACCGTATCCCAGCCCGTCGAATATTACGCCGATCGCTTCTTCATCAGTCCCGTTGTCTGCAAGACAGCTTGCAAGATGGGCGTGGTGGTGCTGAACGGCCTGCAGTTTCACATCCTTCCTGGACAGCGCATATTTGGTAGACAGATATTCAGGGTGCAGATCAAAGGCCACTATATCCGGCGTCTTTCCGAAAAGCATCTGAATGTGTTCAATCCCATGTTCAAATGAATCAAGTGTCTCCAGATTTTCCAGATCGCCGATATGATGAGACAATACCGCCTTATTATCAAAAGCCAGACAGAAGGTGCTCTTCAGCTCTGCACCGCAGGCAAGGATGGTGCCTTCAAGATTCCAGGGCATCTCCATTGGTGCAGGTGCGTAGCCGCGGGATCGGCGGAGAATCATCTCAGCTCCTCTGTAGCTTCTCGTAACAGAATCATCGCAGCGTATATGTATCTCTCTGTTGTGCATCAGATAGTAGTCGGCAATACCTGCCAGCCGTGTTCCGGTTTCGTCGTCCTTATAGCATATCGGCTCATCGCTCATATTCCCGCTTGTCATTACTAGAACCATTCCGGACTCTTCAAGAAGTAGATGATGGAGCGGCGTGTAGGGGAGCATGAAGCCCAGTGTATCAAGATCCGGTGCAATCTGGCAGGGAAGGGAGCAGTCAGGACTTCTGCTGAGAATTACGACAGGCCTTTTTTCAGACTCGAGAAGTTCCTTCTCATGGCTGTTGACAAGGCAGAACTGTGATATTTCGTCACAATCACGAGCCATCAGCGCAAAGGGCTTTTCTTCCCTGAATTTCCGACTGCGGAGAGCTGCAACAGCTTTTTCATCCCTGGCGTTGCAGGCAAGGTGGACTCCGCCTATACCCTTTATGGCAACAATATGGCCTGCCTTCAGCAGTGAGACTGTGCTTTTTATCGCATCCTCAGTGCAGATCTCATTGCCATCTGCACTTTTCAATTCCAGCCTGGGCCCGCAGATGCCGCAGGCATTGGGCTGGGCATGGAACCGCCGTGAAAGAGGGTCATCATATTCAGCCTGGCAGGTGGGACACATGGGAAAGACTTTCATCGATGTCGCGGCTCTGTCGTAGGGCACACCTTCAATGATGGTGTAGCGGGGGCCGCAGTTCGTGCAGTTCGTGAAAGGGTAGTGGAAGCGAAGATCATTACGGTCAAGAATCTCAGCCAGACAGTCTCTGCAGGTGGCCAGATCGGGAGAGATGAGGACCGTCTGCGACGATCCTTTCTCACTCTTTCTGATTGTGAAGTCGACGAAACCTCGAGTCGGAATTGACGAGGTGATGATCTCGTCAATACGTGAAAAAGGTGGAGCCTTGGGGCGGAACTCTTCCAAAAAGGCTCTCAGTGAATCACGAGACCCTTCTATTTCAATATATACGCCATCGCTGTCGTTGTATACAAACCCGGAAAGCTTGAGCCTGTGGGCAAGACTGTAAACAAAAGGCCTGAATCCTACTCCCTGAACTATGCCTTTCACGCGGAGGGACAGAGATTCTGTCTGAGTCTTGTCGGAAACAGTTTCCTCATTATGTATCTTCACTGGTCATTCCGCCATTATTTCAAAGGTGGCCTTGACCTCCTGCCCATCCAGCGAGAGGGCGCTCCATGAGTCCTGAAACTCCCCTATTGTGACAGCCCAGTCTCTGAAGTCAGAGCCGGCCAGAAGCACCACACCCTTGAGCATTGAAAACAGCCAGTCTACTTTGTCGTGCCGGATCAGCACAACAGTTCCGGTAATCTTCTTCTCGAACCTGGAGAAGCTTTTTTGATATGCCAGCGAGCGTCTGTTATCAACAAGGGAGTCGATGGTCTTCTCCAGCTTTCTGGGAACCTTTCCACCCATTTCAAAATACAGGAGGCTTCCTATAAGTACGTACGCTCTGCTCTCATCGGCTGCCACATATATCTTCCTGTCCTTGTAATCGTGGGGGATATAGGACATTTTCTCCCCTGTTAGCTTGTCAATCAATGCTTTTGCTCTGCCTGCATCTTTCAGCTCTATTCCCACCAGCATGGGCAGCGATGGTATTTTTCCTGGTTCATGCTCCCGTATATCCGGCAGATTCCCTTCAACGCCAATGGATGGAGTGTATGAAGGGCTGCCATCCGGGACACCTGCCTGGGAGTGCATGTTCCCCCTGCAACTTATGATATAGTCCTGACTGCCCTTCTGCTCATACCGGTATTGACCTCCTGCCGGGCATTTTGGCAGGATCTGCAGGTAGTCTGGAACAAGCTCTCCAAGTTCAGAGGGGAGAGCGTTTCTATGATCCTCTCCATAAAGCTCAATGGCCATTGCCAGGTTTGACAGGTTACTGGCGCATCCCTTCAGATTTGAGAGATGCCGCGTTGTGGTCAGCTTTGAAAACAGAATATCTGCCATCACTTCTCCCAGTTCATATGAGAAACCTACCCTGCCGGTGATTGCAGGCTTTATATCCCGCTCCCACGAGATACCTGTCTCTTTCTTTAATGCATCTTCAGTAATGTCCTGCAGATTCTTCTTCGATGTGAGGGAGAGCCTTCCAAAGAGTCCCAGCACATCTATCGTGTCCAGAGCAGTGAAGTTGGAGATCGAGCCTGGAAAGAGCGAGAGCATGTTCAGAATCTTCTGATCCTTCTGTTTCAGCTGCATCTTCATGAGCTCGTCTGAGATTCTGCCCTTTGAGAGCGACAGCACTGCTTCGCCTGAAATGCTTTTCCTGTGCATTGTTACCCAGAGGCTTATGAACTCACAGGAGCGGAGCAGCTCCTGCCCCAGACTGTCCTTCGTAAGAGGCTCCGTGCTTCCTCCGATGATCTCATGAACATCTGCAAAGAATGTGATCGTGGCGTTTTCAGAGACGTTACGAAGATGTCTGATGAATCTTGCATTGGAAGGCAGTGATGGCCGCTTCCTGTTGGCAGTATCTATGGCGGCTTTCAGGAGATCCGGAACGTCCGAGAAGCATATGTATTCACGTGTCATGGCAAAGGAGCCCTTGATTCCGCCTTTTGGCACATAGAGAGTCCAGCCTCCGTATGTACTCTCTTCAAAGGACGTGTTGCTCCTGGTCTTAAAGCGGGTAAGTATTCTAAGAAGCGATGCTCTGGCTTTCTCCGGATCCTTCACCGCAATCAGGCATATTATGTTGGCTGCTGCCCTGTGGCCGCTCTCGCTCTCCAGCTCCTTTACCTTCAGTCCCGTTGCGGATGTGTAAATAAGATGGTAGATGTTGTTATCCTCTTTATGGCGGCCACCCCGGCATTCAAGCGTGTATTCGTTCCTGTCCCTGCTGACCTCATAGCTGTATGTTCCGCCTGAAGGGCATCCAGGCAGCCCCTCAATGAAGTCCTTCCTGATTGTCTCCAGGCTGGGAGGATATGCTCCTTCCTTCTTATGATAACGGCCCAGCTCGCCTGCAATCTCATGCATGTTGATCTTGCAGAGTGTAAGGTGCCCGACATCCCTGGAGCGTATGAAGAGATCCATTACCGGAGAGGTGCTGCCTGTCTTTACGACGGCCATATGGATGTCTCCGCGTATCCAGGACAGAAAATCTTTTGTCATATCAAAATCGATGTCTTTCTGAAACTGTGAAATAAAGTAGTCAAAAGCCTTGAAGTTTTTCAGCCTGTAAATCAGATCGACAGGAAATGAATAAGAGCTGAAGTTGCCAAGGGAGAGAGTAAACAGGATCTCTGTTTGTTCAGGAAACATCCGCGCCTCTCTTGCAATGGGCGGCTCTCTTACATAAGCATGGAGCTGTGATGCATTTCCAAAGAGAAGAATCAGCGTCGCTGTAAGAAACATATATGCCTTAATCATTATTGTTATTCTGCTGGATCGTCTGCTGCTCATGATACATCCTCTCAGATATTATTAAATCTACCCTTTCTACGAAGTTATCTCATTTCCTCTCCTGCCCAGCCTTTATAGAGTGTGTCAGTCTGCATCCGGTGAAGGAGAGTTAGATGAGTGGGCGAAATATAATAAAGAGGGAAGCAAACGTCATGCACCCATTTGAGCCACTAACATACCTGATTCTCTTCATCTGTTTTTCTCTCGGAACCTGCGCCTATCTGTTCTATCCATTTTTTCGCTATGATTTCTGGGGATATTTCGGCCTTATGGCCTTTCGAATCGGTTTTTTCTTTACAACACTGAACCTCGCATTCAGGACAATAGCCTCAGGGAGGGCTCCGTTCTCAAATCTATATGAATCCATAATAATATTTGTCTGGGGTATTGCGCTCTTTCTCATCATCTTCCAATCTTCCAGGAAGATGTATATCCTGGGCACCGTCATCGCTCCTGTAGTGATGCTACTGCTCCTGATGTCAATGAGAGTCGACAACCAGATAAGAGAGCTGATGCCTGCCCTCAGGAGTCAGTGGATGGTCTATCACGTCAGCACCGCCATCGTGGCTTATGGTGCATTTACGATATCTTTCGGCTTTGCCGTGCTGTATCTTCTCCGTGAATACCTCGAGAGGAAAGGCAGACAGGTCGCTGTTCTCTCTCTGATACCGGAGTATCACCTTCTGGACAGCCTGATACACAGATCGATTGCAGTGGGATTCCCTTTTATGGCTCTTCTCATAATTACAGGAGCGATCTGGGCTGACTATGCCTGGGGAAGTTACTGGCGCTGGGACCCAAAGGAAGTCTGGGCGCTCATCACATCGCTGATTTATGCAGTCTATCTGCATCTGAGATTTACCATGAAATGGCGGGGGCATATCGGTGCCGTCGTAGCAGTAATCGGCTTTATTTCGGTAATTATCTGCTACATGGGAGTGAATCTTTTTTTTGCAGGGCTTCACAGTTATGGCAGTAAATAGGTATAATATACAAAGGATAATTTGACAGGAGTGTATGCGATGGAACCACATGAACAACAGCAGATAGTGGAGATGATGAGGCGCTCCATCAAAGAGTTCAATGAGTGGAAAGTAAAGCTGGTTGACGAAGGGAAGGCTCCGGACCTCTCCGGCATAGACTTCTCCGGACTCAATCTTAATGATATCGACCTTTCAGGAATAGCTTGCCGGGAATCCAGATTCTCAGGATGCAGAATGAAAGGCGCCAATCTTAACGACATCAACGCCAGATTTGCAGACTTCAGCGGTGTTGATCTGCAGGGAGTCTATGCAAAAAATGCCATGCTTCGCGGTGCAAGGATGAAGTCGGCGAACCTTAAGCAGGCTCAGATGGACGGGGCTCAGCTTGCCAGAGCTGAGCTGGGAGGCGCCGATCTGACAGATGCATCGATAAAAGACTCTGATTTCACCAGCGCCACAGTTGAAGGCGTGCAGATGGAGCGCACCAACCTGGAGAAGGCGGTGCTCAAAGGCTGCAACCTCTCCCGCTGCAATATGAAATACTCTGTACTTTTCCAGGCAAACCTTCAGGAAGCCAACCTTGAAAAATCGGATCTTCGAGGCGCCGATCTCCGTGCGACCAATCTGGTGAAGGCAAACCTCACCGATGCGAACCTGAAGGGCTGTGATCTGATGGGAGTTAAGCTGGTAGGCGCCATCATGAAGGGTATCGTGCTCAAGGAGGTAAACCTCAGGGGCAGCAACCTTCGTTACACCGATCTCGCCGGCTTCGATTTCGAAAAGGCAAACCTGTCAGGCTCAGATATGATGGGCGTAAAGCTCATGGGCGCCAACCTCAGAGGCGCAAATCTGAGCGGCGTCGACCTCCGGGAGGCCGACCTGAAGAATGCCGATCTGACAATGGCTACACTGGCTGGAGCAAAGCTGGATAAGGCGGATCTTCACAGCGCTGAGATGGAAGGCACTACATTCGACAGGGCACAGATGGTGCAGGTCAATATGATGTCATCGCGCTGTGTTGGAGCCTCCTTCAAAGGAGCATTACTGAAAGACGCCAATCTGGCAGGGGCAGTACTGGACTATTCGAACATGGAGGGCGTCAACTTCACCGGCGCTAACATGCGTGATGCCAGCCTGCTGAAGATGCACATAGGATTAACTCTCGTCAATGTAAGAATAGCACGCTACCAGCTCACAGACTGGCTGGAGTCATTTTTCGATACCATGGAGATTCTGGATGAACCCAGGCCCACTATGGCTGCTGTTATTGCCGATGAAGCAGCAGAACGGCCAGTATCAGGGTCGGCAGATCCATTTAACACAGGTTCCGGCCTTCCGTGGGCTGTTCCGATGAAAGCGCCTCCCCGCGAAGAATCGCCATCTGAAGGCGGGTAAGCCTCCTCTGTCATTAGAGCTTCATCAGCCTCTTAAGATTACCACCAAAGATCTTCGCCTGATCGTCAGTTGAAACACCCAGCTCGTCCAGAGCGCTTTTCTGATCAATAAGCACGTCACGCCGGTACCCTCTCGGGAAGTAGCTGGAGTCGGTGCCGAACACAAGCCTTTCAGGGCCCACTGCATCCAGGGCGTATCTGAAGACATCCCTCAGAGTCAGAGGATAGCCCTGATATTTCATCCAGATGTTGGAGCTTGAAGTGTCATAGTAGATGTTTTCGCACTGGTAGCCCAGCAGCAGCGCCTCTCTGAAGAAGCCTGTGCCGAAATGAGCCAGCATCACCCTGAGCTCAGGGAAATCTCTCAGAACAGGCTGCAGATCTGCAGGGTTGGCATATCGGAAATCTGCTGAGTAGCCGATTGAGACGCCCATGTGGAGCATGAGCGGGATATCCAGCTCCACCATTTTTTCATAGAGCGGGTAAATACGCTCATCATAAGGGTGAAACTTCTGATTTGTTGATATCAGCTTGAGTCCCCTGAGACCGCACTCTCTAACGGCGCGCTCCAGGTATTCCGGGCCGTCCTCTCTCAGCGGATCGAGGAAGGCATATCCAAGCAGGCGCTCCCTGTCGAAATCCAGAAATGTGCGCAGAGTTTCATGATCGCGCTCCATCGAGATAAAGGCGCCTCTGCTGATCCCGCATCTTTCGAACTCGTTTATCCACCGCTCGGCATTTTCGACAGCTGTACAGCAAGTGGTGTCTATGGGAGGCTGTCCCCTCTCCTTCAGGTTTTTTTCGAATCTCCTTCTCATCATCTCCAGCTCTTTTGCAGTGTAGAGATGTGCATATTTTTCAGGGTGAGACATCGGTGATGTTATAAATAGATGGATATGGGCGTCTATTACAGGGAACGGGAATAGCGACATGATACCTCCGTGCATGTTTTTCAGGATGAGAGCTGAATGAGCATTGCGGTGACTGCATACATAATACAGAGAGGATTATACCTCAGGCCTGATGTTAAAATCAAGGCTTTCGGCCAGCTTTAAACGATCAGTCTGATCAGGATTTCGGAAATTGCAATGATTTCCGCAGGATCTGCAATTCTTCTGGGAGTTCCCACTGCAATAATCGCAGGTCCCGGAGCAGCCATCAATTTTATTAAGACTGCCGCCTGTCTGGGAAGCGTAATTGGCGCAGTTGATGGAATATTTTACGGACTGACTAAAGATTTTCACATTACGAATAGCTATGACAAGTTTCTCACCTGGCCCTGCAGAAGATAGACATAATAACGATAGACATCAGTTTTGCACAGAAGAGCATAAAAAGCTCCGTTTCCATAGAGCTTTTTTGTTGAGGTTCTGAATGAAGGAACTGTCCTGCGATGCAAGAAAAGACTGAGATATGAGTCTGCCGGTAAATCAAGGAGGCAGGAGAGTGGAATGAAAGCAGTAGTGCTTGGAGCTCTGTCGCTGGACCGTTATGTGTTGGTCCGGGAATTTCCTGAAGAGGATTCCATGGTCTTTGCAGACAGCCTCATGCTCTTTACAGGCGGCAGCGGGGCCAATATGGCAGTTAACCTTGCCATATCTGGACTCAGCACGCATTTTTTCTGCGGCACCGGTGACGATGCTTCAGGTCTTATGCTTATCTCCAGCCTCAAGCGCAATGCAGTAAAGGTCTACGCTGATGTCAAGAAAGGAAGCAGTGCGGAAACTTTAATCATTCTCGAAAGAAATGGTAAGAGAAGGATAATCTCATTTGGTGGAAATGCTCTGTACGAAGGGGATCCGGATCAATCAACAGAAGCGGATCTTTTATGTGTGGCAGATGCGTTCCCTGAGAAGGCGCTGCAGTTCATTGAACACTATAAGAGGGGCAGGAAAGTATATGTTCCTGGAGGATGCGGCCTTTATTTCGGCCCTCTGCATATCAGGAGAGTGGCTGCAAAATCTGATGTTACGATACTGTCCTCTCCGGAATCGGTTTCGATGGGCAGCGGCTTTGACTCTATCAGCAAAGCGGTTATTGTGACCAGAGGAGCTGAACCTACAGAGATATTCTGCAGAGATGGGAAAATATCAGTGCCGGTCGAGCCGGTGCAGGGAGATATTATCGATACTACAGGCGCAGGTGATGCCTTTGCCAGTGGATTCATCATTGAATACCTTATTTCAGGTGATCTGGAGAGTGCAGTGAGGGCAGGCCATAGTTTTGCTTCCAGAGTAATATTGATATACGGTGCCAATATGGGTGTGCAATGCCGGTGTGATGGAAAGGAGCGGGAAGATGCCTGAGAGTAGATTCACCAGAGCCTTGGAGGCCTTTGCAGTCGGTGATGCCATGGGAATGCCGACCGAATTCATGACCATTCATCACATAAGAAAAGAGTTTGGTCTGGTCGACAGACTGCTCGATCCCGCTCTTTCACCGCTCAAAAGGCCGATGCCGCGGGGATCTGTCACCGATGATACAGAGCAGGTGCTCTATCTGCTCGATGCATACAGTGCAGATAGAGAGGTGACAGTCGAAAACACGGTGAAGGGCCTGCTTCGCTGGATGAAGGAAACCGGCGCTGTCGAGAAAGGGTATATAGGGCCCAGCAGCCGTACAGCCCTGGAGAAGATTGAAATGGGCGAGGAGCCTGAGACGGCAGGGAAGGGCGGTACAACCTGCGGAGCTCCCATGAGAGTGCCGGCTCCTGCGCTTTATGTTAAAAAGGGCAGTTTTGAGGCGCTGAAAAGGTCCATCTGGGCCTGCACTGTTCCGACCCACAACACCAGCATCGCGATGGAATCAGCTGCAGCTATGGGTTTTGCACTGCACGCTGCGGCAGGCGGGGCTTCCTTCGAAGAGATAGTCAATGCGGTAATTGAGGGCTCAGGAGCCGGAAGAGCGATGTGTCAAGACAATTATATCGGGGCATCGTCAGGATGCAGATTTATCAATGCAATGACCGCATTAAAGACAATGAAGACCCCTGAAGAGGTAATGACCTTCATCTATGAGGTAATCGGCACGACGATGGAGTCGAATGAAATTGTCCCGGCTGCATTGTCGGTCTTTGCCTTTGCCGGAAGGGACGTATGGACGGCCATAAGGATTGGTGCATCTGTCGGTGGAGATACTGACACCATTGCAGCGCTGGCAGGTGCCATGTCTGCTCTCTACAGGGGAGGGCATAATATTCCCGATGAGATCGTAGATGAAGTGATGGCCGTCAACAGACTGGATCTGAGCAGATACGGCGCTCTGACAGAGAAGGTCTTTGAAGGCGCCCAATGAATCTGAACCGCATTGCTGTTCAGTGAAGCATAATGAAGACGGAGATGAGAAAGTGGAAAACAAAGGGAGAGATTATTACAGGAGATGGTGGGTGCTGGCGGCCATGACGCTTGCCCTTTCCATGATCTCTGTTGATCAGAGCATTGCCCCCATATCGCTGCCGAGAATTCAGAGAGAGCTTGGAGTATCAAACAATACTCTCTTCTGGGTGATCAACGCCTATCTGCTTACATTTACCGTCATGGCTGCGGCAGGAGGACGCCTGGGAGACATTCTGGGCAGAATCAGGACACTCATCTTTGGTGTTCTGGTCTTTGCCGTTTCATCAGTATGCAGCGGATTGGCGCATAATGCGGCAGTGCTTATTACGGCAAGAGCATTCCAGGGAGTGGGTGCAGCGTTTCTGGTCACTGCATCGTCGGCCCTCTTGATTTCGACATTTGAGCTGAATGAGCGCGGCAAAGCCATAGCGTACTACAACAGCGGTGCAATGATAATGATGATGATTGGTACTCTACTGGGAGGTATCGTAACAGATCTGTGGAGCTGGCGCTGGGCATATTTCCTCAACGTTCCCATTGCCATTCTTATCCCGCTGATAGTGCTTTTCCACCGCCCCGGTGATGAGATCATAAGAGGGCAGAAGATAGACCGTATCGGGCTTACACTGCTGGTAATCTCGATGACCTCGCTGGTTCTGGCCCTTCAGCAGGGAGGCATCTGGGGGTGGAAATCAGCCCTGACCATCGCACTGCTCGGATCAGGAGCTGTGGCATTCCTTATTTTTGTCATGATAGAACGGACTCTTGAAGAGCCGCTTATTAATTTCCGTCTGCTGAATAACAGGAATTTCAATGCAAATGTTGCAATACTGGGCCTTCTTCAGTTTGCCTGTATAGGTCAGGGCATGTTCGGGGCGCTCTATCTGCAGCAGATCCTTTCCTTCACTCCCAGTGTGGCAGGTGGATGGTCTCTGGTGACGCTGATCCTCATAGCGGTGACAGTACAGTGGAGTGGCCGCATTTTTGACAGAACAGGTGTGAGGTTTCCTGCTATCGCCGGATTGATATGCCTGGTCTTTGGCTATCTCTGGCAGGCTCTGCTGCTTCCATCCCAGAGTATATACTGGCTGCTACCTGGCCTTGTAGCGCTGGGAGCAGGACTCGGCCTGCTGATGCCGGCCTCGTATACAGACGCAATGAACAGAATTGCCGCTGCTTATCGGGGACAGGCGGCAGGAGTGATAGAGAATGCCAGGCAGATCGGCGCCACACTGGGCATAGCCATCTGCGGAGCGATAGTAAGCGCCCTCCAGACTGTGAAGATGAAAGAACTGTTGAGCGCCTTCGGGGCATCTCCTGACAGGATCTCTGTTTTAAACGGCCTTCTCTCTGAGACTACTGAAGTGCAGCAGGCCCGGGCAGCACTTATTTCCGGTGACTGGCAGAATGTGATGGCACATCTCAGGATGGCAGTAACCTGGTCCTACTCCAGTTCATACTACCTGGCAGGAATAATTATGATTCTATGTGTCGTTATAGCAGCACTCTCCTTCAGGCACGGCAGACAGACCGAGGAAGCAGAGCCAGTCGGATCGGCTCATTGAACAGATCAGTCGCCCCTGCGGCCTCCCTTCTGCCACAGAAATTCTTATAAACATCACATTGGAGCTCTTGCTACTTCTTCAGCTTGAATGTGATGACGAAATCCAGAGCTGCAAATGCCGCCTTCTCTCTGGTATGAGGGATGCCTGGACCTTCCATCTTATAGAAGCCGCCGAGAGAGAGCTCTTCAACACCGTTGGCTTTTGCATCTGCAACGATGTCGCTGCCCAGAGGTGTCATTATTACAGATGTCTCTGTCTTCTGTTCATCAGGCTCCAATGCAGGATTGTGCACCTGAAATTCGCCTGCGCCGGGGCCTTCGCCAACGGCAATCACAAAATGTCCGCCTTTTCTTATATAACCGTCATCAGACTCTCTGTACCATCCGTTGTTAAAAATAACCAATGTGTCGGGATCTTTGACAGCTTTCTGCATCCACTTCATTTCTGGCTTTCTAGAAACAAGGTATTTACCATGCTCATCATTGATTATTCGCCAGCCGGCTATCTCCAGACTGGCAATGGAATAACCTCTGCCATCCAGGTAACTCTCGAGACCATCTATTATCCTGCTGGGGTTGGTGCCGATATCCGGATCCGTTTCCATCTCATCTGCAAGCTTTTTGATAGTGGCCACCTGAGCTTCATGGTCTGTTCCGTCCACAAGGTCTTTCATGCCTCTTGCAGTGGCAAGGTAAAGCAATCCATTGGCGATCGATGTGGGAGCACAATAGTTACTGCCGTCGTTTTCAAAGCCGGCTTCCGGATCCTTCTGGCAGAAGGTTCCGGTCATGTCATTCTTTCCGGAGGATTCAGCGGTTACAGCCTGGCAGAGCAGCAGAGACAGTATGACCAGTATGGCAGTGCCGGAGGCTGCGGCGTGGGCTTTCGCAGGAAATCTGAGTGTTTTCAGCACGGTTATGCTCCTTTCATTCCTATGCAGGAAACAGTTATACAAACGCGCATTATAAATTGCACTATCAAAACTTCTGGAATCATCTATCAACACTCATTTGGCAATTTAGAATGCTGCAGTTTGTTATGCTGGTGAGTATAAAACCTGTCTCAATGATATCTGCACATTCAGCCGGTGAGCCACAGAGAACCCAAAAAATTCTGTGGTTTTCTTAAATTTATAGGCTCTCTATGGCGCTCATCTAAAATACCCTCCCAGCGCTCACTTAAAGGATACCTTTCATTCCCATGAGATTAGACAGCTGTGATGATATATCCCGCCGAATACCCCGCCTTTTTGTGTTTTGCCTTATCCTGCCAGCTAAGTTCACGAGCAGGGAATGAGCTTTTTGCTCTGATGGCGCTTGTGGACTGGGCTTTCATCTGAGGATTTTCCCCCGATGTAAAGGCAGAAAGGTTCGAGGAATCTGACTGCCTCGATAAAGCTTTGGTTGTTGACAACCATAGCCGGGTCAATGGGGTTGAAGTTTCTCTGGCATCGGAAGCAGCGGGCAAGGTTGGTCTTCTGATCAGTGGCGGTGTGGAATTCGCAGCAAAGAGGGCAGAGAAAGCGCAGATAGCCTTCAGAGTAATTGAAAGGGAGCTTGAAAATTGAGGTGACAAGATCATTAATGAGGATCTCATTTCGAAGCGCTCGCAAGAAAGTGGCGGATAGGCGCTGCGGGCTCATTTTTATTTGTCTTTCGTGGCATAGATGATATTTTTGGGTCTGATGCTGATGCACTCTTTCATGTTGAAGACAGTGCAGTTGACTGTGATCCTGTCAAGCAGCGCAGCAGTCAGATGTAT